>Ga0066904_10000105_pt1 | contig 10297 bp, 6 predicted proteins | sample PanSoiMetaPlot30_FD_133941 | JGI IMG/M metagenome (GOLD analysis project Ga0066904, IMG submission 133941) | Tropical forest soil microbial communities from Panama analyzed to predict greenhouse gas emissions - Panama Soil Plot 30 (version 2) | reverse complement strand
CGGATGAACAACGTACCAGCGAATACCAGTGTCGCGAACACTGCGCTTCAAGTCTGGAACGTTTGTCGCTTGCTGCAAACTTTGCAACCTCTTTAGTTGCTCTTGGTAAGGGGATTCTCGGAAAGCCTTACTTGCTAGCACCCACGCTTTAGGCCTAGCCGCAAAAGAAGGACGTTCACCCAATCCTGCCAGGACGAGCAACTCATCTAAACGCGAGTCCTGTGCCACAGCATTAGTAGGAGGCTGGCCCCGGATATAGTGCGCGCACTCGACCAGGCCGCGATCCACGCGTATGCTAGAGTACGCAACCGTCCACGACCATTTGGGGCGCTGTAGTCCGGAGCCATACCAGACTGGAACTAGCACTAACGCAAGAATGCCAAGGGCAATGGTCCAGGTTGGCAACTGCGGGCGAGGCCCCGACGCCATCGAAAAAAGGCGTCCCGCGGTAAGCGAGCCCACGAGCCAGTACGCCCAGACGAAGGGCCGATGTATCAATTCGTCTGCACTGCCCAAGATCTCATTGCGACTCAGACCAAAAGTCATCAGCAACAGAATAGCCACCGCGGCTACTGAGATTCCTTCCGGCGTCTGCCAAGTTTTGCGCCGCAGCACAAGTAGCCAAGTGAGCGGAGCGACCACCGCGAAAATCCCCAACGCATTAAGCAAGAGTAAACCGATCGCTTGCGCGAGGTGAGAAGGAAACGGATGAGGAGTGCTAAAAACGTGATACCAGCTCGCCAAGCCCGTGTCGCTAGCCCACATTGCCAAATTCTTCCAATGCCGAACGCTACTGGAGAAATCGAACTGGATATTCGGTCCAACGTGGAAACGGTTCGCCAACGTTAGAGGGGCAACGCCCGCCGCTACACAGACGGCGAGGACGAGCCATTGCCGGCGCTTGCGCGGAGGCCAAGCCACAATAGCAAAAGAAAAAAGCAGCGGAAATGCTGCTGTGAAGACTTGAACCTTGAAAAGAGCCACCAACGCGCCGAGTACTACGCCAGAGACAATCCAGACGCGCCGCCCTTCGCGCGTCCCCAGTACGATAAGAATCAACGCTATTCCGGCGATCGCAACTCCATAGAGACCTCCAGGAGCAACGTGTTGCAGCCAGAAATAGCCGTAATAAGGATGGGCGACACCTAACATAACGCCGTCCGGTACTAAAAATATACCCACGAGCGCCGCCAGTCCGGCTCCCGGGCCCCAGATCACCCGGCCGAGCGCATAGCTGGCCAATCCGGTAAGAAATGATCCGAATGGTGCCCAGAAACCTACTACCGTATCATAAGCCGCAACGTGCCCCACCTTAGCTAAACATGAGGCGAGAGAGTAGCTCGCGTAGTGATAGAACATTGCGGGGAAGCCTTTCCACTCATAATTGCCAACTTGATACAAAGTTTGAGTTCCCAAGCTGCGAGCCACGATAGTGGCGTGGAAGAAAAAATCCGACCACGGCTTGAAGACGATGGCACCTTCGACCGAGTTCGTTGGTAAAATAAGGTCCTGACACCAACCGGTTGCTGCAGCAAGACTCACAATTACGCCTAGCAGTCCCAAGGCAGAAACCGGGTCACGCTGATGATCCGGGAGAAACTTCGGAATGCCGGCCGCCGCGATCAGAAGAACAATCAGCAGAACCCAGAGTGAGAATGGCACGAAGATCTTCCAAGCCATCACTCCGACCGAAACAACGCCCACCCCTAACAGGAAATCTAAGGCGAAGAAGGATGGCAATCGCAGGGCTGCCGTGATGATGCCTCCAAGTCTGAGCAGGGCCCACGGCAGCACCAAGAGAAACGCTGCGGAACGCGGATCAAAGCTTCCACTGGCGAGTGTGATCCAGACGACAAGGAAGGTCGAAATCGCAAGGCAAGCTAACAAGCAACGTCTGTCGAAAGCGCGGACTGGTTGCTGCTTTTCTTCGAATCTTTTAGTCTGTTGTTGACTTTCATTCATCGCCAACCTTCTAATCTCGCGACTGATCCGATTACAAGGCTTGTGCTCATGTTGTATCGCCGCAACGATAGCCCGCTAATACGGCTGCCAACAAAAGCGCACTCCACGAATGTATCTCATGGTCTGCGATTACAAGGTTTTCGATTACTTGAAAGACGACCCAATGATCATGTTTGAGGAGCAGTCGATCGGTGATCTGGGAGAACCGACAGAGATTTGACCATCCTCTACCGGTTGTTCCCGGAGAACGCGCGAGCTAGCTTCGAAGCAATTGATTTTCATGGAGAGAGTGGGAACAATTTGGAGTCTTGACGACTTTCGGAGGTCTCATTATGGAAGTGGCCACGCGGAACTGGTCCTCGGGCCCGCTCCAGAAGCAAAAGCTGTACAGTTCGCCATAAACAATCCTTCACTATTTTACATACAGTTCTTATAAGGAATGAGCGTGCCTGAACAATCACTCTCAACCGGCGTCCAAAGGAAAAACGTGGATGTGTTCGATCGTGACGCAGAGATCAATAAAGGTTACTATTACACCAAGAGTGTTCGACAAAGTTGTCGACTCGCCACGCAACGTTCGACGGACGCGATTCTGGCTACAGCGAGCCTATACAATCGTTCGGTCGTGGATGTTGGTTGCGGCGACGGCTTCTACACAATTCGGTTTTGGGATAGAGCCCAACCAAAATCAATGGTAGGCCTTGACCCTGCTGGTCACGCCATCGCGGTTGCGAACACAAATAAGGAAAATCGCCTAGTGCAATTTCTTGTCGGCGATGCCCACCAACTGCCGTTTTCGGACAACAGCTTCGACGTTGCGCTTGTCCAAAGCATTTTGCACCACGACGACAACCCGAAGGATGTCATCCGCGAAGCATTTCGTGTTGCGCCGGAGATTGTCATCCACGAGCCAAACGGAAATAATTTGGGTCTCAAAGTGATTGAAAAGCTTTCCCGCTACCATCGAGAGCACAATGAAAAATCCTATACTTCCCGCCAGCTGAGGCAGTGGATCGAAGAGAGCGGCGGCGTGATCGCCTACCAACGGTTCGCTGGATTTGTGCCGATTTTTTGTCCTTCTGTGATCGCACGAATCATGAAAGCCCTAGAGCCGGTCGTTGAAGGTCTCCCTGTGGTAAACAAGTTCGGATGCGCTGTGACAGTTATCGTCGCACGGCGGAGGATGTGAGACTGGCGTTTGGCGACTGAGCTATTTTACACCTGGTGATTGCGTCAGTGTGTCTTCGCCTGAGCCCGTCCACAGAGCTACCCTGGGTCAACTCGCAGTCGCGGTGAGAAGTATAGATTGTGCGCATCCCCTTACAACCGGAACCTTCTCCAGAAAATCGCCGATTTTGACCACGGATGAAATCAACCTCGCCGGCGTGTTGGGCAATAGGAAGTCACGCGTGATAGCGCGGACCTGACAAAAACCCGCGCCCGTAAGCTTCCTTTGAATAAATCTTGGTGTGAATGCCATTTCTTCCGGCTCAAGGCGCGCCATGCGGCGTAATGCACCAACCTTAAAAATTAGAAACACGTAGGGGTTTTTTAAGTTAGGCTCCCAAAAGATCAGTCGGCCGCCTGGGCGTAGCCAAAGCGCTAGTGTTGGCAGAAACTCGTCCAGGTGGTAGTAAAGGTGATGTAGGATTCCATTGCCAACGATGTAATCATATTTTCCCTGAGCAGCTTCGCGCGACGAGTCGCTGAAATTTGCGACGAGGAAGCGAAGGTTCGGGTGATGATAGTTGGCACTCGCGTAGTCGATAAACTTTTGGGAACGATCAACTCCCGTTACGCGCGCGCCGGCGATCTTTGCGAGTTCAGAGGCGAGTTCACCCATTCCGCAGCCCAGTTCAAGGATATGCACCTCGAGCTTGCGGCTACGCTCCGCGGGCAGGCTCATTTCGGACACTATTGCTTTTGCCCGCCGCTGCAGCCGGGCTTGTTGCGCGCTGTTTAACTCGTAACCCTGATTGAACCCGCGTTCGTCAACTATGCTTGACATTGCTGCGCGCAATAGCCGTTTCTCTGCAGTCCTCGATCAGTAACTCGATTTCCGTCTCAGAGCTGATTGTGTCCGCGCCCCTTATTATTTTCGAACGTATGAAACGAGGACGGCCCTTAGCCTCCTCGAGCACTTTGCCAACGTAGTCGCCTAGGATACTGAGGGAAAGAAGCTGAACGCCGCTCAAGCCCAATATGAGCAATACGATTGTTGTGATGCCTGGCACTCGCACTGATGGATTCAAGAAGTAGTAAAACAAATAGAATAGCGCCAGAGCGATGCTGACGGCAAAAATTGCAAGGCCAAACCCCTGAATGTAATAGAGCGGTTTGAGACTGAATGAAAATATGCCCTTCTTGGCCCACCAGATATTTTTTAGAAACCTGTTCGTACTTCGCCCAAACATACGCTCCGGTCGGACATACGGCACCCCCGTCTGTTTGAAACCGATCCACGCCCGCAAGCCGCGCACAAACAAATCGCGCTCCCGAAAACGCAGCAAATGTTCAACCGCCTTCCGGTCGATCAGTGAGAAGTCGCCGGCATCGAGTGGAATTTTGACCTCGGAAAGACGCTGAAAAACACGGTAAAACGCCTTGTAAAACATCTGCATATACCAGGAAGCTTGCCGCTTAATACGTATCCCGTAGACCACTTCATACCCCTGTTTCCACTGCCGATAGAACGCTTCAATTAGCGCAGGGGGATCCTGAAGGTCGCCATCGAGAAGAATAACTGCGTCACCGGTCGCGATCTCCATCCCGCTCAGAAAGGCACTTTGTGAGCCAAAATTCCGCGAATGGGAAATGCCGATTACATGGGAATCCTTGTCACACAATTGGCGGATCGCTCCTTCATCATTTGCCGGACTGCAATCGTTAACAAAAATGATCTCATAATCTACGCCTAGTTGTGCGAAGATTTGTGTCAGGCGCTCGTACAAGATGGGTATCGCCTGCTCGTCCCCATAACATGCGACGATAGCCGAGAGGAGTTCTGGCTTGCTTGGCAAGATAGCGAAACGGATTTGCGAGTCTGCAAGGCGCTCCCATTCCGCAGTTAGCCGGAGCCCGTCCTCGAGGCTGTGCCTGTGGATCCAGCCTAGCTTTTCATGAGCCAGGCGAGGATCGCCAAACCAATTCGAAAGGTCCCATCTGCGATTCGGCATCGATCCGAACTCTGGCTCTTCGGGTATATTGAAGAGGCCACGTACCAGCAGTGCGATTTCGAGGAGCGATGTCTTGCAACCTGTGGCGATATTAAATATTTGTCCGGGTGCGGTGCGGCACGTCGTGAGCGCGGCGCGCACAAAAGCCCTCGTGCAATCATCAACGTAAATAAAATCGCGAGAGATTTCGGGATTGACTAGTGGCGGGTAGCGTCCCTGCAGTCCCAGGCTGATCAGCCGGGGCACCAGACGGTCACGTTCCTCCCAAGGTCCATAGACCGAATAAATCCGTAGGTGCGTGCAAGGAAAGTTCTCAGATCGACCGTAATAGCTCATGAGATAACTTGTCGCCACCTTCGAGACAGCGTAATCGCTATTAGGTTCTAGCGATGCCGATTCCTTCGGGCCGGCACAGTTCAGGCCATATTCGGAAGATGTACCTGCCTGAACGAAGGCCTCACATCCAGCATCGCGCAATGCCGTCACCAGATTGAGCGTGCCCAGGTAATTAATCGTGTGAATTTGAGCCACCGCATTCTGCCGCGCGTAACCGCCGTAGGCCGCCAGATTGAAGATAGTTCGGGGCCGGTGTTTTCGAATGGCAGCATTTACATCCTGCATCCGGGTAATGTCACAAGTTATCCGGTTGTCATAAGGGGAGTGTAGCAAGCGCCAACTGCTCTCAACGAGATCTGAGACCGCGAAAACGTCGGAGCGGATTCGAGCGATCGAGAAGAAGAGTTTGGCCCCAACAAAACCTGAAGCACCTACGACCCATATCGGACCAGGAAGCTTTTGAACCTCCCCGCGGTCAGCTTCAGTCCACGTGTCCGAGCAAAGGTCGCCGTCTTGATGCGTCATGGTTTGCAGAAATTCGAGCTAAACTAAGAGGACAATTGCTGGAACATTTGCTGCAACGAAACGGGATCGAGACCCGAGCGGCTTTGGTGATATGCTTGGCTGCCATACAGACCATCGGGATAGCCAACCGCGTATGTGTGATGAAGGCGGAATCTAACTCCCTGTTGTGCCATGCGCGCGGCGAGGTGTTCCCCTAAGCCTCCTCGAGCTACATGCTCCTCTATCACCCACAGCAAGCCAGAGGCTCGGAGACTCGTGACCAATTCGGCTGAAAGATCGACTAGCGGCATTTCAGAAACAGCGAAAACATCGGTCTCGGCCCTTTCTAATATCCATGGCAGCACATTCAGCAGAATCGGCCCGAGGCCAACGACCGTCGCCTTGGGGCGCTCCAGGCGACTGCAGGCCAGCTTCCTTACGGGCTTGAATCCCTCTAGCTTTCCGGCATCATCCGGCCACACGCCAAAGCCTAGCCTAAGGTAGGAAGGCCCGACGTGCTGGAAAAGCGCTGCACACGCGCCATCTACGTCCGAATTGCATAGCGGGATGTAGCAAGCGAAGTGCGGCAAGGCAGATAAGACCGCGATGTCCTCAAGAGCATGATGAGTTGCTCCCATGATCCCGTAGCCGTAGCCGCCGCCGTTGCCTACGACCTTGACATTCATTTGGTGCAGGGCCAGATCCACTCGGATCTGTTCAAAGGGCCTGAAAACCGCAAACGGCGCTATGCTATAGCAGAGGGGCATAAGCCCTCGCTGAGCAAGTCCGGCGGCCACTGATATCATGTTCTGCTCGCAGACGCCCATGTTCACGAAACGTTCCTGTAGCGCTGCCTGCACATTCTCGAGAGCGCCAAAACCAAGATCGCCGGTAAGAAAAATAAACCGCCTCTCATTTCGGCCAAAGTTCTCGATCCAGCTTGAAAATTCCTTACGCACAGGAGGTCTTAGAGCAAGGTTAATGTAGGCTAGGATCTGCAAGCTCGGATAACGCCTGCGCGTACTGCTCGTCTTTCATCGGCAAATAGTGCCATTCCACACGGTTCTCCATATACGAGATCCCGTGGCCTTTGACGGTTCGAGCGATGATACATCGAGGCTGGGCCGAGTTCTTTACTGCCTCATGGGCGCGGGAAAGGCTGCCGAAATCGTTACCGTTATCAGCTACGGCAACTGCGAAGCCGAAAGAGGTCCACTTTTCGACGATTGGTTCCAAGTTAAGAATATTCTTTGTATACCCAATCCCCTGGACACCATTTAGATCAACGACAACAGTCAAAGCGGATAGCATCTGCTGCTTGGCAAACAACGCCGCCTCCCAAGTGGACCCTTCATTGCAATCGCCGTCCGACAACACCGCGAAAACCTTGAGCGATTTCCCGGTAAAGCGGCAGGAAAACGCAATCCCGCAAGCAAGACCCAAACCGTGCCCGAGACTGCCGGTCCCGAACGGGATAGCGTGAATCGCGCCTGAACACGGGGGGTGGGCGGACAAAATGGTGCCGTCCTTGTAGAAGGTAGAAAGTTCAGTTTCAGGCAATCGGTCCGATAATGAAAGCGCGGTATAGAGTGCAGCGGCAGCATGACCCTTTGAAAGCACAAGGACATCGTCCTTTTCCATTCGACCAAAACAAAGATCGACCAAAATCTCAAGGCAACTGAGCGACGAACCAATATGGCCTGCGCCAGCCATTTTGTACAGTTCGAGAATTTTGGCCGCGCAGCGTTGCCTCGCCTGGGCCAGCCTTTTCAGGTTGTTACGCTCCGAATCGGATGTCACAATGATAAGATGGTGAAGATTGATCTCTCCCAGGGCGTCGACAAGTTGACAAGAATTTCGCGCAACACGCGAAAACCGCGAACTATTTATTCGACGCCCGACCTTCTCTGCCCGCGCAAGACAGGCAAGATGGCAATTCCTCCAGAACCGTAAAGTACGATCACCGAACTCTGAAAGCATACGTTTTCAGTACAACGTGGTGGTGCACCCTCATCCTCGTTTTCAGGCACCAACGCGATGGACATATTCCTGCCGTGATCTTGCCTCGTCATGTGAGAGGCTTTTCTCAATTCAAGAGAGGACTGTCTGCGAATACTGGCCTTGCCTCTTGAGAATAGCACGATATTCAAACGTCCATCGTCTTCAGCCAGCTGTTTCACAATGAATATAAGACATTGGCCATTCGCGAAAATCGTCCTCGGGTGCGTCACAGTGTTCTTGACGGTCTGTTATTGTGTTGCGTTGCATCTCGGGGCACTCGAACTGCTCCGCTTCGTTAGTGGAGTACTGGCTCTCTGGATGCCGCTGGGAGGCTGGTTCTATTTGTTGCTACGAAAGGAAGTGCCTGACCGAACCGTCCGAATCGCCTTTAGCGCCGCTGGCAGTTACGCGCTGACGACACTGCTCTACTTTGCCGCAGTCACACTCCACTGTAGTTGGTTTTTCTATTCGGTACAGGGTACCGCGATAGCAGGGCTGATCTATTACGTGGCTAAGAACAGGCGCCTTTTGCTCTCACGAGCAAAATGCTTCAGGCGTTTCGACTGGGTATTGGCCGCGTTTGTGGCCGCTAGCATGGTGGCAAATATTCCCGTGCAATCGGTTTGGAGAAAGGATGCCCGAACTGGCGGAAAGATCTACGACGGCTTCCCAGATCACCTCTTTCATGTCGGGCAAGCTTACGAGCTGGCCCGGCACGTTCCTCCGCGGCAGGCGACAATTCGTGGTGGTTCGCCTGAGCGAGCTTATCACAACTTCATGCATCTTACGACGATGCTGATTGACCGTTACACCGGACAGAATGACATGCTACGGGCACACTTGGCTTATCACTACGCTGTAATTCAAGTTCTCATGTCCTTGTTATTATACAGCATCGGAAAAACACTAGCAGCTTCTCGCATGGCCGGCTATTGCGCTCTGGCTCTGATGTATATCGCCGTATCTCCCGCCCCCAACATCTGGCCGGTGGCCGGATGGGAGAGCTTCCCCGGATTCTATTTCACAGTTTTCCCACACCTAACTAGTGGTCTCGAGCCCGTTACCTTAACTTCCCCACAAATGTACTCGGGCCTAGTCGTGCTTTATGCTGGCATGTTGGGCTTGTTACTATTTTTGGAATGTGATTACCGAAACCAAAAGGCCACTATTCTGATCATTCTAACTGCTCTGATTTTCGCAACAACCCTTCGTTTTAGGATCCACATCGCTCTTGCCGTCATCCCCGCCTTCCTGCTGATAACGTTGCATCTTTGGAGAAGAAAACACCAAAGCGTGTTCTTACTTGCTGGCTCTTGCGCTGCTGTTCTAGCGGGCTTGCTCTATCTTGAAATGCGATCGCCCGTTTATCTCCAAGGATCGTCGGATGTGCGTTTGGGTTTGAGCGAGTTACCGCCCTTTTTCAATTCATGGCCACTCGCTCGGCAGGTACACGATTGGCTGACGCGAGCAATCTCTCAACCGGACGTGACAAAGTGGGCTTGGGAAGCGGTCTGCATTCTCATGTTTTCCCTGCTGAACGTGATTGGCATTCCTCTCTTGGCCGCAAGTTTGATCTATGTAACGAGTAAGCGCGCCCGGCGGGTCTTCAGCCCTTTCAACTTTTTGGTTTTTTTGGCCGTGGCGACTTCCATCTGTTTGGCGATCTTTCTGACAACGGACTCCGACAGATACTCAGTGGGAGGGCAATTTCCCTTCCACACGCGCTGGTATCTGTTTCCGTTTGCAGGCGTCGCGCTTTGGAGGATAGGTTTATTTCTTCAGAAACATTTTTCCTGGCCCGCTGCGGTCTGGACGTCTCTCGTTTCGATCGTCCTAGTTGCTGGAGTGCTATATCGCATTGCCGGACCGGCATCCCTGCTGACACGCCTTGCCCGCGAAAGCCGTGTCGTAGTCAAAGCTGGGGAATGGCCAGCGTTTGTCTATCTGAGAGAGCACACGCCCCCAAATTCTGTTATCCTAACAAATCGATACTGGAACGATCGTAATTTCGTTGTGAGTGGCTTGGCCGGACGAGCCGCTTATCTGGAACTCCCTGGAAATCCTGTAGACAAACAAGCCCTCAGACTAAATCCTCGAGACGATCGCGTTGCAATCACAAAAGCTCTCTGGTCAGCCGCCAGCGACGCTCAGTTCTGCGGCCTGATCCGATCCACACCGATCACGCACATACTCGAATTCCAGGACCACCCATGGCCAGTACACCCGCCCGAGTGCCTGATTCGCCTCTGGGAGAACCGGGAACACACGTTGATCATTTGGCAAGTGGCACGAGACGCGCATTCGCAAGCTTACCTCCT
>Ga0066904_10000102_pt1 | contig 10357 bp, 10 predicted proteins | sample PanSoiMetaPlot30_FD_133941 | JGI IMG/M metagenome (GOLD analysis project Ga0066904, IMG submission 133941) | Tropical forest soil microbial communities from Panama analyzed to predict greenhouse gas emissions - Panama Soil Plot 30 (version 2) | reverse complement strand
GAGACAACGCAGAGTTGCCCGAAACAGACCGGATTCGGGCTTGCAGTTATTTTTCCGGTAATTTGTCCGGTTACTTCCCTATTCACGGGGAACCAATATCAACGTACAACAGCCAGGTCCTGCTCTGACATTGACGGCAACGATTCCAAATGTTTCAAGTGCTCCTCACTAAGCAGAAATTTCAGTTTCTCACGCGCCGCCTCAACAGAATAGAGTTCACGCGTTTTCCGGATGCCATTTTCCGAGAGTCGGCTCCAAAGTTCTTCCGATTCGTAGAGCTCCATCAATGCCTCGGCAAAGTCTTCCGGCTCGTCTGCCACGAGGATCTCCTCGCGATCACGGAGTTCGGTTCCATCGGCAGCGACGGACGTCGCCACAACAGGCACGCCAAAAGCCATGCTTTGATTGATTTTGCCTTTGACTCCGGCGCCAAATCGTAACGGTGCGACAGACAGCTTTATGCTGTCGAAAAACGGCGCCGCATCCCGCTGCAATCCTGTGACAATGATCTTCTCATTTGCTAGCGCGACGATTTCCGGCGGTGCGTTATCGCCGATGATGTAGAATTTAGCGTCTCGAAGCCTGGCGCTCACTAACGGGTAGATTCTCTGCGTGAAGAACACGACCGCATCGACGTTGGGCTTGTGTTGAAAACTACCGATGAACAGCCAGTCCCGTCGGAGTGCGAACGGCGTCTTGGAGCCGGGCACATCGACAATGTTTGAGACCACTTGAATCGATTTGTGTGGCCACTTCTCCTGAAGCAACCGCTGCTCACTGCTGCTGACAACCCACGTCTCTTCGGATTGATCGATTAACTCATATTCCAATTGTTCCGTTTCCTGCGCTTTGCGCTCCATTTCAGGGTCGCCGGTCACGCGTGCCTCACCCGCTTCGCGAACAAAATGAAGATCTACCGTATCAAAAATAATCCGGCTTTGAGGCGCGAACTGGCGAACATCCGCAATATGTTTGCGCGCAAAGTGACACCGGCTCAGCACAACGACGTCGAACTCGCCCCCGTGCGATATGAGGAAGTCGCGTACTCTCTTAACGTAAGGATGATAGATGACCTCGATCCCGCGCTTTTGCAGCTCGGCTGTGTAAGGCTGCCTGTTCGCCAGATTGTCGGGAATGAAAGTGACGCGGTGACCGAGAGCGTGCAGGAGTTTCAGGATTTGAAACATTCGCAGCGAACCCGAGTCCCGATCCGCCATTGGCAGGTGATGATCTAGCACCAGGATTTTTTTGCCGCCGGGCGCGGACTTTTTTAAAGATGCCACGTCACCATTTACGGGTTTTGTCATTAGTTCATCGGCCCAGGTTTCGGCAAAGATCGAGCGATTAACGTTTTGATGTTGTTTTGCGCCGGTTGAGAGATCAGTGCCGCTCGTGCCCCCCTCATAATGGATAACTTCGCTTAGCGGTTGGTAGAAAACCATGAACCCCGCCCGACGAACCTTGAAGGCAAGGTCGGTATCCTCGTAATATGCCGGAGCGAATCGTCGATCGAACCCCCCCACTTTGTGAAATAGCGCGCTCGGAATCATCAGCGCAGCCGCTGAGCAATAATCCACCTCGCGGAGATAATTGTATTCAGGCTTTTGCGGGTCATCGAACTTACCGAAATTCCATCCGGAACCATCCTGCCAGATAATTCCGCCAGCCTCCTGCAAGCGCCCATCCGGGTAAAGCAGTTTCGAGCCGACGATGCCTGCCTTTGGCTCTTCGGCGAAAGTGTTCAGCAGGGCGCTCAACCAGCCCGCCCGAACAAGTGTGTCGTTGTTGAGGAAAACAAGATATTTGCCGCGCGCTTTTTCCGCGCCGCGGTTGCAGGAAGCGATGAAGCCAGAGTTGGCTTCATTCCGGAGATAAACGATTCCAGGAATGCGTGGGACAGCCTCAGCAGTCGCATCCGTCGAGCCGTCGTCAACGACGATGACTTCGAAGACTTGCGTGCTGTTATGTTCCTGAAGCGATGCAAGGCAAGCCTGGGTGAAGCGAAATTGGTTAAACACGGGAATGATCATTGAAACTGCGACTTCCTCATGAACTGGAAACTCAATCGGACGCGCAGGCATGGGCGGCTCAACAGGCGCCAATCTTTTCGCAGGGACAGAAACCGCGCCCGAAATCAGCGCCTGGATTTGGTTGTCAATCGCAGCAACTTCCGGATGGTTGGCCCGCCACTTCTGATACGCTGAGACGATCTTTTCCAAATGCCCGTAGCCCAGCAATGCTCGCGATTTTTGCGGAGCAAGTTTTGCCTTTAACGCCGCGACCGGGTTTGCAATTTGCCAGCGTGCCGAAGAGGGAAGCCGTGCTGCCGCCTCATCAGCCTCATCTAAGAAACGGCAAAGTCTCTCGGTGGCCTTCAGTTGCAGACGCAAACGCTTTTGCAGCTCTTCGTCGCGCGCTTCGGCCTCCGCCAGACTAATGCTCTTTTCCCGAAGCTGCATACTGAGTTCCTCGACTTGCTCCTTGTGGCGCGCCTCGGCCTGCGCGAGGAGCTCGGCGTAAAGATGCTCAATCTGCGCGATGCGTTCCGGAACAAAAGTGTTCAGCCTGCTGATGGAACCGGGAAGCAAATCGTCACCGCTGGATGAAACCTTCGCCACATAGCCCTTGTTTGCTTTGCTCGGAGAGGCTTCGGCAAGTAAGGCTCGATAAAGGTCGATCACTTCCGGGGCGACTCGAGCATCGATCAGCTGCTCGATTGTGAAATGCGTGTGGCGTTTTCGCGGCGCGACTAGAGCAGCGGCGCTACGTGCTTTTGCGTCCGGCAAACCGATAAAGTTCGTGATCCGCCGCAATTCCAATTCGGGCTCTTGGAAAAACAAATCGTATTGGGTGATCAATTGGTCTTTCCCGTTTGCTGTTTCAACCAACCGCCGGTTGTAGATTTCCCACAGCCGTAAACCAAACGAATACGACGTTCCATTTCGTTCCCGCATCGAGTGCGCGACTTCGAGCGGGTTTCGCACGACTATGACGGTTTTGAGTCCCGGCAACTGCTCCTGCCAGAACGCCAGCGTTAGGCTGTTGCGCGGATCTTTCCAGCCCCATACCCTTGCCGGATCGAATTTTTCGATGAGCAGCCGCGCTTTGAGAAGCAACGGATCCAATCGCGGATCCGTGAACCTCTCCTCCGCTCTGGGCGGCAGGTCCCAGGCGCCGCCGAGCTCGCTGAGTAATTCGTCGTTCAAGGTCACGAACCCTAAATGCTCCCAAAAACCTTCGGGGTTATCCGCTTGCGGTGGCATCAACTCCGACTCCGGTCCAAGTTCTAAGCCGCAGCAATGAAGAAGCCGCGTCACCATACTGGTGCCTGAACGGTGCGCGCCGGCAATGCAAATCGCCGTCTGGGTTTCAGCGATACTTTTCACGCAAAGGCCTTATACAACGATGCTCCGCTGGGTGCGTCAAGCCGATTGCTCCGCTGGGCGACTGCTGCAAAATCTTCATCGCGCGAATAGTAGTCCACATCTAGGTTGCACAGTGCTCCAGCGAAGTGACGGCCGCACGCCAGACGAGATCCGACCGATCAATTTCGAGTTGAATGTGGCGCCACATGCGAGCGGTTCGGTGCTCGTTTCGATGGGTAAAACGCGTGTGATCTGTGCCGTCACCATCGAAGAAACTGTGCCGCGCTGGATGAAAGAACAGGCCGTGACCGGCGGCTGGCTCACGGCTGAGTATTCCATGCTGCCGTATTCGACGCAGCCGCGTAAAGCGCGCGACATCACAAAAGGCCGCATCGATGGTCGCAGCGTCGAGATTCAACGTTTGATTGGCCGATCATTGCGCGCAGCCATGGACCTGGAAAAACTCGGACCGCGAACGATCTGGGTCGATTGCGATGTGCTGCAAGCCGACGGCGGGACGCGCACGACCGCAATCACCGGCGCAAGCCTGGCATTGGCCATCGCTTGCCGGAAATTTGTGAGAGAGAAAAAGCTCGATGCGCCGCCGATGAAAAGATTAGTCGCCGCAGTGAGTGCCGGTATTCTGGATGGACAGGCGATTGTCGATCTCAGCTACGACGAGGACAAACTAGTTGCCGTTGATTTCAATCTGGTCGCAACCGAAGATGGCGAATTCGTAGAAGTCCAAAGCTCGGGAGAAGAAGCGACGTTTGCCGGCTCGCAACTGGATGAAATGCTTGCTCTCGGGCGAAATGGCATCAGCGCGCTCATCGGCGCACAGCGCGCCGTCTTGGCGCGAATCATGGTGACGCCGCCGGAAAATCAATTGTAGGGTGTCTGCGTCAGACGCCGGCTAATTTTCTTGCGTTGGCGTTTCACGGATGGAGCCGGCGGGCGCCAAGAGACATAGACGGCAAGCGCGACAGGATGAGCGAGCTGGCGCGAGCCAATCAAACGCCCTACAATACTTGCCCAAGTGAAACGGGCGCTGATTACCGGCATCACCGGCCAAGACGGAAGTTATCTGGCAGATCTGCTCCTGGAAAAGGGATACGAAGTCCACGGGATCATTCGCCGCGCCAGCACCTTCAACACTTCGCGTATTGATCACCTCTACGCCGATCCACACGTGAACGGCGTCCGAATGTTTCTGCACTACGGAGACCTCAGCGATTCGGTGAATCTGGTGAAGCTTCTTTACGAATTAAAACCCGATGAGATTTATCATTTGGGCGCACAAAGCCATGTGCGCGTGAGCTTCGATATTCCTGAATACACATCCGATGTTACCGGCGTAGGCACGATCCGAATCCTGGAGGCAATCCGCGAAGCCGAATTGCGCTCTCGTTTTCTTCAGGCATCCAGCAGCGAAATGTTTGGTAAGGCTCAAGAGGTGCCCCAAAACGAGAAGACACCGTTCTGGCCACGAAGCCCGTATGGTGTAGCCAAAGTTTTTTCGTATTGGGCAACTGTGAATTATCGGGAGAGCTACGGTCTGTGCGCCAGCAACAGCATCATGTTCAATCATGAAAGCCCGCGGCGCGGCGAAACTTTCGTCAGTCGCAAAATTTCGCGTGCAGTCGCTGCAATTAAGCATGGGCTGCAAAAGGAATTGTTCCTCGGCAATCTCGACGCAAAACGCGACTGGGGATACGCGCCGGAGTACGTCGAAGCTATGTGGCGAATTATGCAAATCGGACAAGGCGACGATTTCGTGTTGGCAACCGGCGAAACGCACAGTGTACGCGAGTTCGTCGAAGCTGCCTTCGCGCACGCCGATCTCGATTGGAAACAATTCGTAAAGCACGATCCGCGCTACGAGCGTCCAGCAGAGGTGGACTTTTTACTCGGTGACGCGTCGAAAGCGAAAAAGATTCTTGGTTGGGAACCCAAGGTACGATTTCACGAGCTCGTTCGCATCATGGTGGACGCGGACATGGATTTACTTTCGCCCAAGACCCCGAGGGAGCACATCGGGAAACTGCCGTGAGGTAGGGTCGGTGCGCTGCGCCGACCGGACGCCGCAGCACGGCGTCCTTAACGCATTACAAATGGCGCCGTGTTCGCCGGCGACATTGAATGGCCTGAGGCGAGACCCGGAATTGCGCTGATGAGCGGCGCGTCCACGATCGTCACTGCTGCACCGACCCCTACGATGTTGTACAATTGAATGATGTCACTCGAGCGCATCCGGATACATCCATAGCTCGCAGGCATCCCGATAAGCCGTTCTTCCGGTGTCCCGTGAATGTAGATGTACCGGCCAAACGCATTAGCGTTTTGCGCTTCGCGTCCTCGCAACCAAAGAATGCGCGTGACAATGGGATCGCGACCGGGAGAATTCGGCACCACAACCTCGCCTGTGCGGACCCGATCCTTGAACACGGCGCCAGGCGGCGCATTATCGCCGATCTTTTGTGCGACCTCCAATTGGCCCAAGGGCGTGCGGCTGCTTCGCAGGTAATCGCCCAATCCGAATTTTGAAGTCGAAACCGGATAGGTCGCCATGAGGGTGCCGCGGTCGAGAACGGCTAGCTTCTGCTCGCGCGTGCTGACAACGATGTGATGCTGGGTGTCCGGCGCTACGCAGGATGCGAGAAGGAGACCAAGAAGCAGGAGGTAATTGTTGTGTCTCATGCACGATTAAACCTGAAAAACTTCTCTGCGGTTTCGGTGGTTGCTTCAGCAATTTCTTCAAGCGAAACGCCTCGTGCCGCCGCGATCGCTTCGGCTACGATGCGCGTATGCGCAGGTTCGCAGCGCTTTCCTCGAAATGGCGCGGGCGCTAAAAACGGGCAATCAGTTTCGACCATAAATTTCCAGACCGGGATTTCTGCCGCGACCTGTCGCACGGCTACGCCGTTTTTGAAAGTGACAATTCCCGTGAAGGAAACGATGTGATCGAGATCGAAAACTTCATTTGCCTGCTCGAAGGTCCCGCCGAAGCAATGAAAAACACCGCGCACTTTGCCTGTGTACGGCCGCATGATTTCAAGTGTGTCCTCCCATGCGTCACGTTGATGAATCACGACGTTGAGTCCAAGCTCGACCGCCAGATCGAGTTGCTGCTGGAACAAACTTGCTTGTTTCGATTTGTACGCGCCGTCGCGAATTTGCGCTTCGATCTCTTCATCGGTCTCGCTTCGCAGAGCAGTCATAACCTGCACCTGCTCTTCCTTCGCCACCTTTTCACTGGGCAAATGATGATAATCCAAGCCCGTCTCGCCAATCGCCACGACCCGCGGGTTCTGTGCCAGCTCGCGCAGCGGCGTGATCACATCGTCCTCCGCCTCATCAACCTGACTGGGATGAACACCAATCGCTGCGTAAATAGCTGGATAGTTTTGCGCGAGTTCGATCGCCTGCCGGCTGCTCTCGATTGACGTGCCGATGGTGATAATGCGGTTTACCTCAGCCTGCTCCGCGCGGCGGAGTACATCCTCGAGATCATTTGCGAACTCAGGAAAATCGAGATGTGCATGAGTGTCGATTAGCATTGTTGTCGTTCCTAGCGGAGGCGAGGAATCTCCGATTCTCTTCCGGAAGATTCAATCCAGACACGTCTCGACTTCGCTCGACATGATCGAGAATCCACATGTGCGTGAGTGTCCATTAACATCGATTCATTGTAGGGCGTTTGTGTGAAACGCCAAATTCTCTGGGCTGGCCTGAATCACCTGAAACTAGTTGTCCGGGCTGACATTCGCGACCAGTAGTAAGGGAAAGCGGTAATGTCCCCGACGCGCTACACCGTGACGGTAGTAATGTTGTGCTGGCAATCATCGCGTTGTTTGTCGCCTGCTGCTGAGAGGTGAGGGCTGCACGTCCCCCATGAATGCGATAAAAATAAGATCTGTTGAAGAGCAGGAGATTGATCACCTGGCTAGGCTTTGGTATGAGGGCTGGCAGGACGCACACGCGCAGATTGTCCCAGCCGAATTGCGTCGGTTACGTTCGTTGGATAGCTTTAAACATAGACTTCAATCGGCACTCCGCGACACCCGCGTTGTAGGACCGCTCGGCAGGCCGCTGGGGTTTTGCACCACCAAGGGGAACGAGCTCTACCAAATATATGTCTCGGCGGAGGCACGAGGGACAGGGGTGGCGGCCGCATTAATGACTGACGCGGAGACTCGCCTCGAGAAGGGCGGTTTCGACGTTGCATGGCTGGCGTGCGCCATCGGGAATGACCGAGCTGCACGGTTTTATGAAAAGTCTGGTTGGCGTCGCGTCGGTGTCGTCGCTTACCAGGCAGAAACAGCGGCCGGAACTTTTCCGCTAGAGGTCTGGCGCTACGAAAAAAATCTGAGGCAAATTTCACGAAGCGCACGAATTGATTCCAAGACCGAGAGATTCGTGACAATTCGGTCTGAAAGGAAAAATTTGTCCCGAGCGTTTTGGTTAGTTCGTTGTAGAGATGAAGCAAAGGAGAGAAAATATGCAAAAAATTACTCCCTTCTTGTGGTTTGATGATCAGGCCGAGGAGGCGGCGAAGTTTTACACATCGGTCTTCAAAGACTCGAAGATCGGGCGAGTTCTTCGTTACGACGAAAACGCGGCGAAAGCTGCTGGCGGACCAGTGGGATCGGTGTTGACGATTGAATTCGAAATCGAAGGTCAGAAGTTCGTTGCGCTTAACGGCGGACCGCAGTTCAAGTTCAATGAATCGGTCTCATTCGTCGTGAACTGCGAAACCCAGGACGAAGTGGATTGCTTCTGGGACAAACTCACTGCCGATGGCGGACAAGAATCAGCGTGCGGCTGGCTGAAGGACAAATTTGGTTTGTCGTGGCAGATCACCCCAACTGTTTTGATCGACTTGCTGCACGATAACGACGCCGACAAAGCGGGAAGAGTGATGAAAGCGATGCTGCAAATGCAGAAGATCGATATAGGCAAACTGCAAGACGCGTACGCAGGGAAATGATCGTGATGACTCCGATGGGTTCAGCGAAATCGAAACCAAGAACAATTGACGAATACCTGAAGAACGCTGAGGACGATCAGCGGCGCGTCTTGAATAAGTTGCGTCAAACCATTCGCGCTGCAGCTCCGGAGGCACAGGAATGCATCAGTTACGGAATTCCCGCGTTTCGCCACAACCGACGTTCATTGGTTTTCTTTGGCGCGTGGGCAAGTCATTGCGCGTTTTACCCAGGTAGTGCCGCCACGTTGAAGAACTTTCGGAACGAGCTAAGGAATTTTCAAACCAGCAAAGGGGCGATTCGCTTCTCTCCGGACAAACCGTTGCCGGTCGCGTTGGTGAAGAAGCTGGTCAAAACGCGAATCGCAGAGAACAATGATCGAGCAAACAAAAAGAGGAGAAAATCATGAGCACAGTCAGAGTCTTGGTCGGCACACGAAAAGGTGCGTTCGCCCTCACGTCAGATGGTGCGCGTAAACGATGGAAAGTAAGCGGCCCGCATTTCGCGGGTTGGGAAATTTATCACATGAAAGGTTCGCCGGTTAATCCCGACCGGATCTACGCGTCGCAGACGAGCGCTTGGTTCGGGCAAATCATTCAGCGTTCCGACGACGGTGGCAAACGGTGGCACACGCCGGGAAGCACTCCGGAGGAATTGCAAAGCTCTGATGGCATGCCGAAAGGCGAAAGCAATAAATTCGTTTACGACGCTTCGCCTGAAACGGGGAAACCGCTCACGACCCACCAGTGGTACGACGGCACTCAGCATCCTTGGGAATTTAAGCGCGTCTGGCATTTGGAACCATCGCTGCACGATCCCGATCACGTTTATGCGGGCGTAGAAGATGCTGCGTTATTTGAGTCGAGGGACGGAGGAAAATCGTGGCAGGAACTCGCGGGGTTGCGTGGCAACGATACCGGTCCGAAATGGCAGCCAGGCGCGGGCGGGATGTGTTTGCACACCATTCTTCTCGATCCGAACAATCCGGAGCGAATTTCCATCGCCATCTCGGCTGCCGGCGCGTTTCGCACCGACGATGGCGGAAAGACGTGGAAGCCGATCAATCGCGGGCTGCACTCGCAATACATTCCGGATCCCAACGCGGAGGTCGGTCACTGCGTGCATCGGATCGCGATGCATCCCTCGCGCCCGAACACCTTGTTCATGCAAAAGCACTGGGACGTGATGCGCAGCGATGATTCCGGCGAATCATGGCATGAGGTCAGCGGCAATTTACCGAGCGATTTCGGATTTCCGATTGACGTTCATGCGCATGAGCCGGAAACGATTTACGTCGTACCGATCAAGAGTGATTCGGAGCATTACCCGCCCAGCGGCAGATTGCGCGTGTATCGAAGCCGGACAGGTGGCAACGATTGGGAAGCCCTAACGAAAGGTCTGCCGCAACGCAATTGTTACGTGAACGTGTTACGCGACGCGATGTCCGTCGATTCGCTCGAGCCTTGCGGCGTTTATTTCGGAACCACCGGCGGCCAGGTTTACGCCTCGGTGGATGCGGGCGATAAATGGAAACCAATCGTGCGCGATCTGCCTGCGGTGCTATCGGTAGAAGTGCAAGCATTGCCATGATACGCGTTATTCTTCCGCCTAATCTGCGGACGTTGGCGCATGTCGACGGTGAAGTAGGACTTGAGCTCAACGGAACGCTAACTCAACGCTCGCTGCTGGACGCGGTCGAAGCGAAATATCCGATGCTGCGCGGGACAATGCGCGATCATGTGACGCAGGTTCGTCGGCCAATGGTTCGATTTTTTGCCTGCGGCGAAGATTTGTCTCATGAATCGCCCGATGCGCCGCTGCCTGATGCGATTGCGAATGGGGCAGAACCATTCCTGATCATCGGTGCCATCGCGGGCGGGTAGATAAACGCCTTGCTTTGGCAGCGCGGTCCTGTTCGAAGCGATCGGAAGGGCGCATCGTTTGATTGCATGGCTCGCGCGCAACCGATATGCTCCGGCGCATGTCTGCAAAAGCGGATGCAATTCG
>Ga0066904_10000100_pt1 | contig 10366 bp, 9 predicted proteins | sample PanSoiMetaPlot30_FD_133941 | JGI IMG/M metagenome (GOLD analysis project Ga0066904, IMG submission 133941) | Tropical forest soil microbial communities from Panama analyzed to predict greenhouse gas emissions - Panama Soil Plot 30 (version 2) | reverse complement strand
CGGCTCCTCCAACGGTTGAAAACGAATCTTATGCACATCCGAAAAACAAACTCCGCAGGCTGTGACTTGGAGAAGAAGCTCGCCCTCCCGAAGCGCAGGCCGGGGAATCTCCTGCACGCGGAACTTGTGATCTCGAGAAACCAGCGCCTTCATCATCCGTGGCTTGTCACTGGTCACGTGTCACTCATAACTTCTTCAAATGCTTTTACGAAACAAGCGCCTTCATCGAGAGAGCGGGAGCGAGCGTTCCTCCATTTGTGCTGGTCTTGCGTTCATTACGCAGCTCCACAAGAGCGAAATCAAAAACGCCAAGCTCGTTTGCGTAAGAGGCCGGCGACCAAGCCACGATCCAGCAGATCAAATCGCGAATCGTCATCCCGCGCTTCACAAAGCGCGTCGCATCTAACTCCACTACTTGATCGGTAAATTCGCGCAGCGAAATTCCGAGGAACGGCCACGCGCCGCCTGCCCTCAGCCGGACGCCGACCAGATGCACGTAGCCGATTTCATCAATCACGATCGGCGTGGTACGCTCGCCTGAGATCCAGCTCTGTCGAAAAATCGTATGCTTTGCCGGATTATCCCTGGCGCAAGGCTTCTGCGGATCCCCGAGATTGACGATCAGCTCCATCGCCCCGTCTGGCAGAATCATATTGCGCCATCGCGTCGGTAAATAACCACGCGCCATCCAAAGATGTTCGACATACGGCGCCAAAACCGGCGAAACCAGGCGGATGTGATGACTCAACACGAACCCAAGAGTGACCCACGAACATTTCCGACGTCAAGCTACGCCGATCACAAATTGGACGTCGCGCGCCGCGATGCCGCTGGCAACGTGATCGAGACACAGGAGCACGCTGGCGAGATCAAAGAGTGGTGATGTCTCCCCGCAAGGCACAAAAGAAACCGCGAGCTTGTAAAGGTTGCGCCACTTCAGCTCAGTGAAGAAGTTCCGGGCCGTTCACGGCTTTTTCTCGTCGCAGAGTTTTTGGAAGCGCGGATCCTTTCGGAGCGGATCGAACATCGGATCCAGCTGAAGCAGCGCAGGGGTAAGCGGTATGTTTCCAGCCATGCCCGCATACGGTACCGAGAGTATTTTCTGCAAAGCTGCGATGGCGCGGTCGGGCTCTCCTGTGCGCGCCGCGACCCGTGCGAGGATCTCGAGCGAAATAGGACCAATTAAGGCGTCCTTCTCAACCGGATTCGCGGCTATCGCCCGTTCCGACAGAGCCAACGCAGCGACCTTGTCGCCGAGACCCATATTGATTAGAGCAAGATCTTCAATGAGAAACTCGTTTTTCGGCTGTTCTTTAAGAAGAGATTCAAGTTCGCTGCGCGCTTGTCGCCAACTTTCGTTGGCGGCGACATGGTCGCCCGCGACTTCCTGCGCCCAACCTAACCAAAGGCGCAGGTCGCCATTGAAGTAACCCAGCGCGGGATCAGGCCTGGCCAATATCTCCCTTAGCCGAGAGATCATTTGTGCAGGGCGGCGCTCCAAGATGGCTTGGTAAACTTGTGTTTGCAACGCGCTGGAGTCGTCGGCCGCTAGATGAAGCGGACCTAGGAGCGCCGAGGCCCGCGGCAGATCGCCCTCAGCTTGTGCGATACCCGCCTTTAAGACAAGGGTGTCCACGTCGTCCGGCGTAATGTTGAGAACCTCATCAAGCTTTCGCAGCGCTTCTGGGAAACGACGAAGACAGATATAGGTAGTCGCGTGCTGGGTGATTAGGTAGATGTTGCGAGGGTCGAGCTGCTCGGCTTCGTTGAAGTACGACTCGCTGCGGTCCCACTGGCCTCGTCTCCGTGCAACATAAGCCAGCGATTCTGGAATCCGGCTGCTATTCGGTAGGAGCGGACGTGCTTGCTCAAAGTAACGCACTGCGGTGTCATAATCCTTCAGACAAGCGTAGTAGTAAGATCCCGTTGCCAGGAGGGCCTCGCCGAGATTGGGCTGAAGAGTGAGAGCGGTTTCGGCTGTCTGCCGCGCCTCTTCACGCAGCGCGACGGTTGGTTGAAGGCTCTGTGTGCCGTAGGCGCGTGAATTAACGAATGAAAGCAGTGCCCAGGCAAGAGCGAACTTCGGATCCAACCGCACCGCTTCTCTGAGATATTTCTGTGCGCCAAGGGCATTGGCGGTTGTGGGGAGAGTTTTCAGTGTGTAAGCGAGACCACGCAGGTAGGCGTCGTAAGCCTCAGGATTGTCCGTCGGTTTGGCGGCGATGACCTGCTCTTCCTGACCGGTGAGTTTCGCTCGCAATTGATCGGCGACAGCTTTGGCAACTTCACTCTCCACAGAAAAGATGTCGGTCAGTTTGCGATCGAAGGTATCGGCCCAAAGGTGCGAGTCATTGGCCGCTTTGATCAGCTGAACGTTGACACGCACCGCGTCGCCACTTCTTTGCACGCTGCCTTCAAGGATGTGGGCAACGCCGAGCTGTCTGGCGATCTCGGGCAGGTTCTCCGGCGCGCTTTTGTAGTGTTGCGTGGATGTGCGCGAGATGACCTTGAGATCGGCAATTTTCGACAACCGCGTCAGAATCTCATCCTGGATCCCCTCGGCAAAATAGACGTTATCTGGATCATGGCTCAGGTTGTCAAACGGAATCACCGCGATGCTTTTTTCCGGCGCAGCCAGCGTCGATCGCACGCGATTACTGGAAAACATTGCGAGGCCGGCGGCAATTGCTGCGAGCGCCAGCAAAGCTGCCGTCGTCGCCACCCAGCGCAGACGCTTCCGGCGTTTCTGCACAGTTTCAAAACTCCGCGGCAGCTTCGCATTGCCGAATTGATCGTCATAGAGGTTCACGACCGAGACGCGCACGCCATGCTTCACTTCGCACGAACCAAGATCGTGCAAGAACGGTCGCCATCTCTGGTATTCTTCCAGATCTTCGGCGGCGTGTTTGGAGAGAAGAATGTGCCCGGCGTCGCCGCAATCCATCACTCGCTGCGCCATGTTAAGCCCAGCGCCCGCGAGATTGGTCCGTTCGTTTACATCGAGCACCCCGCCAACTGGCCCGCTGTGGATTCCCATCCGAAGTTGTAGATGAGGATGTTCCTTGAGAGCGCGGCTGATCTCCACCGCGCATTGCGCAGGCGCTTCCGGACCCGTGTAAAATGCCAGCGCCATCCCGTCGCCAGTTGGGATCCTAGTCAAACGGCTCGCGGCTTCGGCTCGTTGAAATTCCTGGGAAGCGCGAACAATCCGGGTTAGCTCTTCAATCGCCGCGTGCTGGTCGCTATTCGAAAGCTTCGAGTAGCCAACGATGTCGATGAACAGGACATGGGCGAGTTGGAGCTGGATCTCGTTCTTGATCTGAATGGGCATCTTGTCCGGGGGGGCGCCCCTAAAATTACATGAATTTCATAAATCGCGCGTAGTTATGCGATAAAATCGGTCAACAGTTGCCGAGACGACTATCTTTGAGGCCGCGAATCCCTATCTTGATCGCCCGCGCTTTTTTCGCCCGGTGGGTTTTTTGGGAATCTGATAATCGGGGAAGTGTTCCTCATCATGGACAATCGTCTTGATCACTTCGCCAATGTCCGAGCGCAGTAGCCAATCGACCGCGATGCGCACAAACTTCGACGTATCCAAGATCGCGCTTCGCTCCACGATCGCATTGATTCGCTCTTCCTGATCTGGTCGTAGGCGAATGTTGACGATTTTTTTGGCCATTTGTACTCCCGATCCCCTCCCCTGCAGGGTTTCTATTTACTTTGTAATGTGGCGTAACACGACACCTGCTCGCTGTCACGCTCTTTTTGCAGAAAATCTTTTGAACATCCGGGAAAATTTGTCCTTGACTTTCGTATTACACTTAGCAATGTATAAATTACACTATGAATACAGCCAGTTGCTACACAGTTACGCGTGAGCGTAAAAACTTGTGTTGACTTTCGTAATACAGTGAGTGATGTTACTAATACACTATGGATACAACACGTTGTCACACAGCTAAGATCGCGAGGAAACTTAAATGAATAATCACCTGATAATAGGACTTGGCGGCACGGGCGGAAAAATCATCCGTGCTTTCCGAAAGACGCTTTTCCAAGAATTTCGCAGCCTTAAGCCCGACGCTGTGAATGTCGGCTATTTGTACGTCGACTCGAGCGATGAGATGATGCGAATTGATGACCCAAGTTGGAAGACGCTCGGGACCAGCGTGCAGCTGGACATGAATAGCCAATGCCTCGTCCGCGAGGCGAATCTCGGCGCGCAGCTCGACAATATTAACAACTATCCCGGCATTAGAGACTGGATTGGCGACCGCGCCACGTGGAGGACAATCCTCAGCGGGATGGACGTCACGAAGGCCGCTGGCGGACAAAAACGACGTCTCGGTCGATTTCTCTTTGCGTGCCGCGTTTCGAAGTTCAAGGAATTACTGAATCTGCAGGTCAGTGCACTGCAAAGTTGTGGCTCGGTAGCGGTGACCTTCCACGTTTGCACTGGGCTGGCGGGCGGGACCGGTAGCGGGAGTGTTATCGATACGATCGCGCAAATCCGCGACCTTTATTCCGATAATGCGAACTATCGCATCTTGGTTTACGCGCTTCTGCCTGAGACCCATCCGAAAGCGAATTGGGACACAGGCAATTATCACGCGAATGGTTACGCGGCGCTAGCGGAGCTAAATGCGCTGAGCGTTGGCGCCTATCAGCCGTACGACGTAGCCGGAGTGAAGAAACGGTTGAGTACGTCGGATCCATTTAATGGGTGTTATTTTTTCACCAATGAGAACGCGAACGGACTCGCCGTGGATGTGGATACGGACGTCCCGAATATCGTGGCCGACTTCCTCTACCAGAAAATCGTTGGAGTAAGTAAGATAAGCTGGCCTTCCCTGGCAAGGCTGGAGAATGCCGAGAATGGCGACTCCTCCCCTGAGACTGATGCGCTCGGACGCAATAAGGAAAGAGGCAAGAAGTTCCTAGCTTTCGGAATCAAACGGCTCGCGATTCCGGACGATGAGATTAAAGAATACCTCGCTTACAGCTTCGCACGACAGGCAGCGCTCCAATTGGCGTTCAACAGTTGGCAGGACGCGCAAGGTTTTCTCGACGAGCCGAAAAATGTCGACTTCGCGACCGCGGTACGCCAGCGGGAGTGTTTGCAGCGTTGGCGCATCAGCGACGAGCATCTCACCCTCTCAGTTGGCATTTTGCCAGAGGAGATAAAAGATCCGCATTGGAAACCTATTAACCAGGAATGGGCGGATGTGATGCCCAACTTCAAGTCTCTCGTACGCGAGGAAAAAGAACAGGTATGGCTCGATGAACTCGCGAAAATGTGCGAACAGCGTTACGAGCAAAATTATCGCGGCTTGGGAGTGCGGAAGTTCTACGAAACAAAGCTTTCCGCGCGCAAAGAACACGCTCGGGAAATTCGCCGTGTAATCGAAAACGACCTTTTCGATGAATGGCGAAATGGCGCATCGTCGATGCACGACATTGGCCGGCATTTGGATGCGCTGCTCGCTTTTTTAAACGAACGCTTATCCGCATCCGACGAAAAAGTCGCCCAGGCTCGCCAAGGAGAAGAAGCCGCTGGTCAACAAGTCGCAGCACGTGCCAGGGAATGGGCGCACATTGGCCTGATCGGAGGGTTGATTGGCCGCCGGAACAACCTTCTCGACGCGCAGGCCGCGTCCTTGCAAGAGCAGCTAACTTATCGGACGCGCACGGAAGCATGGATTTTTGCCAAGGGGTTGCTGGAGGAATTAATCAGCGAGATTAACTCACTCAAGACGGACGTTGGCAGCTGCGCCAGCATGATCAGCGAAGCGGTGAAGGACTTCGAAGATTCGCTGGGTGAACGGTGCAGCGACGAGGCGCAAGACTTGCGGATGCAGCTCGTACGATTCTATGACTCCAACGCCGTCAAGGAAGTTGCCCGGATGCTGACACGCGACGCCGGCGTACAAGCGGGGCAGGCTGCGGTAGTTCGCGCCGCTCTCTTGCAGCAACTGGGTGAGAACCCAACCTTTGCTGCATTTAATAATCGCATCCCGAAGCAGCGATTCTTGGACATTCTTGAGAAGAATTGCGAACGCAGCGCCGTGGAGGCCCATAACAACCTGATGGCGGAGGACAAAAACCGCACACCGCTGTTGGGAATGAACATTGTGGAGAAACTCTACCGCGAATACGGCGGAAGCACGGAGCAATTGAAAAAGTATATCATCGATCTCGTCGCTCGTGCTGGGAATTACGTCACGTTCGAGCCGCTGGAGTGCACGAAATCAGCTCCCGGCATCCGCGCCGGCGTTCCCACGTGTATCACAACCTTCACCGTCGTGCTGCCTAAGACGCCCGAGAATCCGCAGTTTATGACGACACTAAAAGAGATGTTTCAAGGCGCGCGCGACGGCCAAGTGGAGATTCTCGAAAGCGATGTGAAGAAAAATGAGATCACACTGATTAGTATTACGAACCTATTTCCGATACGGTTTCTTAAAGCAGCGGCGTTCCTGCGCGATCGACACGATTTGCGTGTAACGGGCCCGGACGGGTCGCGAGTGCGGCTCGAAATTTACACAGAAGGCGATGGTACACAGTTCCCAAAGATCTTTGCCGCCTCAGAAGGAGAAGTTGTCGCTGAAGGGTTGCCTTTCGTGCTACTCGGGAAGTGCACGGGCATCATCCAAGCGAGTCGCATGAATGGTGCAACCAAATTGCTGCTACTCACAAAGGACGAGCAGGGATTCGATAATACACCGATTCAGCTTGGTGCATCCATTCGCGAATCGGCCGAGAAAATCGTACCGGAGAACGTGGAGAAAATTCGCGACGCGGTACGCCAGTCCCTTACTCGTGACTTCGCCAACGACGATAAGCGCGCCGAGCTCAGCAAGCTAATTGTCTCGGAAGTGGAGAGCATCAAAGCCGAACTCGGTGGCGACGTCACAGATCCAACGTATCAAAGGTTTCTGAATGCTGGCCGGGCGGCCGTGAAACTGATCAACCAACCTCGATAACCCCAGGAAAATAGGAGAAAAAAACAATGGCATCACAGCAAGGCATCTGTATCAATTTCGGCGGCTGCTCGAAAGCCGACAAACACGAAATCGTTAACCTTCCTCAAGGCGCCGATCTTGTATGTCCTGAGTGCGGAAGCAGACTTAAGGTCCGGCAGGCATCAAGCGGGCTCCCCCGCGGGGTCGTCGTTGCCAGTCTTATCTTCGTGGCTCTAGCGACCGTTGGCGCGTGGTTTGTGATGCATCACAAGCCAGCGCAGGTAGCGCAGGCACCGACTCCAGCAGGAGCGCCGACTCGAGCAGCCACAGTCCCCCGTAATGTTCTGCTACGATTCAATGGCTCGAACACTATAGGGGCCAAGTTGGCGCCCGAACTCGTGAAGTCCTTCCTTCAACAGCTCGGCGATACCGATGTTCGCATTATTCGCGGTACCAACGACGAGGAGTCGACGATAGAAGGTCAGCACGGCAACACTCAGGATGTCGTGGAAATCAAAGCACACGGTTCTGGGAGCGCCTTTACCTCGCTGCAAGCCGGTCAGTCGGACATCGGAATGGCGTCGCGCAAAATCAAGCCCGCTGAGGTACAACAGCTACAACCGCTGTTGGGTGACTTAACCTCAAACGCCAGCGAACACGTGTTGGCATTGGATGGGGTGGCAGTGATCGTGAATCAGGCCAATTCGGTCCGAGGCCTGACGATGGATCAACTCGCTAGAATATTCGCAGGTGAAATTACGGATTGGTCACAGGTCGGCGGCGCTGGAGATTCGATCTCACTTTATGCTCGTGACGAAAAGTCGGGAACGTTCGACTTTTTCAACGAGTCTGTTCTGAAATCTCGCGGTAAAAAATTAGCCGCGCTGCCTGCGGAACGGCGCTTCGACGACAGCACAAAACTCTCCGATGCCGTAGCAGCAGATCCGGGGGGCATCGGGTTTATCGGATTGCCCTATGTCGGAGCCAACAAAGCTCTGGCAATTGGTGATACCGGCGTACAACCCCGCAGACCGAGTGTGATGACTGTGAAAACCGAGGACTATTTATTGTCTCGCCGCTTATACCTTTATACACCCGCAACCGCCAAGAACCCCAATGTCCCGAAATTCATTGAGTTCGCGCTTGGGAAGACTGCTCAGCCGATTGTAACGGAAGTCGGTTTTATCGGTACGGACCTAAGTCCACTGCCGGCCTCGGAGCTGAAGACCGTTGGCACCGATGATCCGCGCGCTGCTTCTGCTCAATGGCGCCAATTGACTTCAGGCGCGATCGAATTGCCCACCAGACTGCGCTTTCAGAGCGGCAGTTCGCAGCTCGATACTCGTGCAAATCGAGACATCGGTCGCATCGACGGTCTCCTGTCGCAACCGTCCTATAGCGGAGCGAAGCTGATTCTGATCGGGTTTGCAGACAGCAGTGGATCGCCCGGTGCGAATAAAAAACTTTCGGAAGATCGCGCGAGGATTGCTGGACGTGAACTCTCGCCCTACGGCGTGAACATCGCTACTGTCGCCGGCTTGGGTGCGGAAGCCGGTGTTGCGTCCAACGAAACACCAGAGGGTCGCGAAAAAAATCGACGCGTGGAAGTCTGGGTGAGGAAGGGCGCAACCATTAGTGAAAGATGAAGCGGATTCGGAGGTCGCAGCGCTAAAAGCTATGCGATTTGAGTAACGCGTGTGCGTAGTGCGCGAGGGCAGTCGAACCGCGGTCAGAGGCGAACTGACCCTCTATAAAAACGAAAAGTACAGGAAACCAACATAGACCATGGGCTATTTCCGATTTCGTCGAAGTATTAAAATTCTGCCGGGCGTCCGCTGGAACATTGGGAAGAAGAGCACTTCCGTTTCATTTGGAGGCCGCGGTTTGACGTACACGTTAGGAACCAAGGGTTCGCGAGCGACCGTGGGCATTCCTGGGACAGGAATTTCATACACTCAGGTTCACACATCGAAACCGGGGTCAACTGCAGCGCCACCACCGCCACCACTCTCCACATCCGTCTCAACCCAAACACCAGGAAAGCGAAGATCAGGAGGTTTCCTGGCATGGCTACGCAGGCTGGGTTAGCCAGATTTACATCGCAGTACGATCTAAGCCAAGAGGTACACACAAGTAAAGCCAGTCCTATTACACGGACAGTCACAGCGAGAAACACGGAGGACGCAACCATTACCGAAAGATGAAACGCATTCCTAGCCCTGCTGCCGCTACAACGGAGGTTTTGGACGATCAATACGCGACGGAACACTTGGGAGTTCTGGAAGTTTTGACTCTCATATTTTCAGTCTACGTGCTTATCGTACTACTCATTCAAGCGACCATAAAACTTTCAGCTAATGCGGTGGAAATCTTGGGTTGGATGGATTGGCTCGTTTGCGGCGTCTTTCTAACGGATTTCTCTGTGCGGTTGAATCGCGCTCCATCGAAAACACAATTCCTGAAGTGGGGTTGGATCGATTTTGTATCCAGTCTTCCGGTAAACATCTTCCAGGTTGGTCGAGTGGTGCGGCTAATTCGCGTGTTCCGGATTCTTCGCGCGTTTCGCTCAATGAAAAATCTTCTCACCTTCTTTCTTGAGCACAGAAAGTTTACCTCCTTTGCTGCGGTCGCGGCTAGCTCATTGTGCCTGATGGTATTTGGTGCAACCGCGGTTCTAAATGCGGAAGATCCTGCCGTGTCAAACATCAAAGACGCGGGCGACGCTTTTTGGTGGGTATTCGCTACAATGACAACTGTCGGCTACGGAGATAAGTATCCGGTGAGCACAGAAGGACGAATCATCGCATGTGGCTTGATGACAGCTGGGGCAGGACTTTTTGCAACGCTTACAGGCCTAATCGCGAGCACATTTTTGCAATCAGGGACGAGCGAATCAGAATTAAAACGGCTAGCGCAAGAGGTGCGAACACTTAGTCAGAAGCTCGAGACTATCACCCTACCAATCGCAACCCGATCCGATCCGCGCCGCTAAGCCCACGCCTGAGAACCGCTCCCTTGGGCCGGTTCTGGTGTTCCTACGATCTGTTGCACAAAGGAAGCGGTGCTCGCGATTTGGTCCGGCAGAATCCGTCTAAGATCAGCTGCTTCTTTCGCCAGATAGTCACCTCGCAGCCGCTTGAAACCAGTTTTTACAGGGCGTTTCGCGTAGACGTTGCGGACTGTCAATCCGTTGCCGCACGATAGAACATCGATTCGTTGTCGCCCGGTTGACATAAAATTCCGCCAGTCGCTCTTGATAGCGGCTTTTGACGCTTTCGAGACTTCTCCGTCGCCTCCGACGTTATTCAGATTCGCGAGTTTCCCCATCGCTTCATGTTTAAATCATTCGCGCGCGCGAGTGTCCATCTTGCACGGCGAGTACGTGTGATTTTTGATCGGCT
>Ga0066904_10000098_pt1 | contig 10394 bp, 10 predicted proteins | sample PanSoiMetaPlot30_FD_133941 | JGI IMG/M metagenome (GOLD analysis project Ga0066904, IMG submission 133941) | Tropical forest soil microbial communities from Panama analyzed to predict greenhouse gas emissions - Panama Soil Plot 30 (version 2) | reverse complement strand
CCGCGTTTGTAAGTGGCGAACCGGCGCGCAAAACCGATTGTCAAAATTTCCGGATCAAGAATGCGATTGACCCTGCGAATTGACTCTGGTGATTCGCCCAGTCGTTCGCGGCGTTGTCGCTCGCGGTCCCGGACAAAATCGATGAGGCGGCGTTTAAGTTGTTGATGCGTCTCCCAAAGTTGCGCATCGTGAATATCGATGACACCGCGCCAAAACTCCGGCTCAGTCAGATGTTCCTCCCAATCGCCGAGGTGTTTGCGGTAAAGCGCGGCAAACTCCGGCGCCATCCAGGTCTTTGTATGAACGCCGTTCGTGATATTGGTGATCGGCACTTCGTGGATCGGAACACCAGACCAGACATCTTTCCAAAGCGAACGAGTCACTTCGCCGTGCAATTTAGTGACACCATTCGCGTGCCGGCTGAGACGCAACGCCAGGATGGTCATGCTGAACGGCTCATCCGGGTTGAGGCGTGTGTGGCCGAATGAGAACAGCTCGTCGAACCTAATGTTGAGTTCCTTTGCGAATTTACCGAAGTATTTTTGCATCATCTCGCGCGGGAATGAGTCGTTGCCGGCGGGAACTGGCGTGTGCGTGGTAAAAACATTGGCCGCGGCGACGACTTGCAGCGCCGAATAAAAATCGAGCTTCTTCTCGACGACATTTAGACGGATCCGCTCCAGGGCTAGGAACGCTGAGTGTCCTTCGTTCATGTGAAAGACGTCCGGCTGGATCCCGAGCGCAGTGAGTGCTTTGACGCCGCCGACACCGAGCATGATCTCCTGACGCATCCGCATCTCGAGGTCGCCGCCATAAAGTTCCGCCGTGATCAGTCGGTCCTCGGGGCTGTTCTCCGGAATATCGGTATCGAGGAGATAGACGTTTATTCGTCCCACCCGCAATTCCCAAAGCCGAGCGAAAACTTCCCGATCGAGAATCGGCACGGAGATGAGAAGCTTGGTTTCGCCGCGGCGAACTTCTCGGATCGGCAGGTGATAAAAATTTTGGTTGAGATTAATCGCGGCCTGAACGCCGTCCTTATCGATCTGTTGCCGGAAATAGCCGTGCCGATAGAGCAGACCAATCGCAACGAAATGCAAATCAAGGTCGCTCGCGGATTTGCAGTGGTCGCCGGCGAGAATGCCGAGGCCGCCGGAGTAGTTCGGGATCGATTCGTGAAAACCGAATTCGGCAGAAAAATAGGCGATGGGATTCTTGATTGCAGAGCCGGGCCCGGTTTTCCCATAGGTGTCGCGGCGTCCGAGATATTTCTCGAAGTCTTGGAAAACCTGCTTAAGCTCCCGCAAGAAATTTTTGTCCTGTGCAAGTTCTTCCAGACGCGATTGTCGCGAAAGTTGGAGCATACGTACTGGATTATGATTCGTCCGGTTCCACAGGTCGCGATCGAGTTCCCGGAACAAACGGCGGGCGGCCGGTTCCCATGTCCACCAGAGATTGAAACTCAGCTCTCGCAGCGGCTCCAACGTCGCCGGCAGGATTGGCGTCACATTGTAAGTTTGAAAATTCGGCATACCAGCAGATGGACGAAAACAGAAGGGACGTAATTCAATCTTCGAACGCTTCTCAGGTCAAGAAACGTTGGTGTAACGATTTGCTGCCCGCCGCGGTGTGAACTGTAGCCGCCGCCCTGTCTCGAGGCGCTTTCGCGCTCTTTGCCGGCACGGCGACCCCGCGCCGTGGCTAAAGCACGCAGCTACCGGTTCGGTGGTTTCGGCAAGCCAATCGCGGCTGGGCGAGTGTTAATGCCACGTGGCAAGGATTAGCCCAAGCAAAAATCCCGCGACCAATCCGCACATGTGCGCGGCCATGCTGACCTGTGGCGTAGAAAGATCGAATGCGATCTGGATGATGACGATCAAGGCAATGTTTGCGAGGCGCTGTTTCGCGAATGGCGCATGATGATGTCGAAGTAATAATCCCGCCCAGGCGCCCACCACGCCCATGATACAGCCCGAAGCGCCGATAACTTGAGCGGCTTGAACGACTCCGATCATCGTTAAAACAACTACGCCGGCACTGGAGGCGAGCCCGGAAATTAAATAACACGCGGCAAACCGCATTGTGCCGAGCGAGCGCTCGAGCGACGGACCGAGAACGTAAAGAGCGAAAAGGTTGAACCCAAGATGCAAAAATCCGCCATGTAGAAAAAGCGCGGTGACCAGGCGCCAGTATTCGCCTTGCGCAACGACCGCGTCCGGCTCGAGCGCACCAATTCGATGCAGGACGTCTGGATCATTCCAGTAGCCAACAGAAATTTCAAACAGGAACGCGAGCGCATTCGCAACAATTAAGACGAGCACGGCTGGTGCACTTCGAAGATGACTGCGCCGAGTGGAAGCGGCGATATGGTGATCGGGGGGAAGCCGAACTGAAAGCACTTCGATGCCCAGGATTGGATTCCAAATGACGAAATAGCCGAACTTGCTCGCGCAGTTCAGCGCTTGGATGCAAAACTTGGAGAGCCGCACCGAGTTTTCCGGCGGATTCGTAATCTCCTTTCGCAGCGAGTTGCATCACTTTTCGCAAGCCAATTGCAGGCAGAAACAACAGAAGGAACCATGTCGCGCCGCCGACGTACCCGCTGGCATCAGGCCACAGAAGCCAGGCGACAGCTGTAACCGCCAGCACAACGAGCGCGGCGAGACGCCACCCGTGATAGGGCACGCTGGGCCGCCACGCGCGGGCCAACACAAGCAGCGGCGAAACCATTGCGACGAAAAGGAAGATGTGATTGAGATTCAAACGGAGAGTTAAAAGAGAGTAACAGTTACATTGTTACAATGGGTTGTTGGTTGAAGGTTGTAACCATTTTAACTTTGTAACTTTTGTAACCTTTTTAACATTCGAGCATGACCATCACTGTCACTGATTATCTCGATGTCATTTCAAGTTGGTGTTTCTGGTCCGAGCCGACGTGGGCGGAATTGAAAAGACGTTTTGAAGGGCGGGTTCAGTTTCGGTGGAAGATCGCGCTGATGGACCCGAGCGGTTTGCCAACTTCACGCGAGCAGGAGCAATGGTTCTATCGACGCAGCGGAATGATGATGCGTTCGCCGTTCATGCTCAACACCGACTGGTACGATCCCAGCCTTCCAGAGTGGCTCGCGCCAAATTGCGTGGCCGAAGCGGCAAAGGATTTCGGTTTTACTGACGATCGTGTCCGGCTCGCGCTTGCGCATGCTGCGTTGCGTGAAGGCAAAAAGGTCGGTGACTGGGATGTTGCCATAGCGATCGGCGCCGAAGCGGGGGGAATCGACGCGGGCGGACTGCGCAAATGTGCCAAGTCGGCAAAAACTGAAAAACGGGTTCGCGCATCGACGGCTGAATTTCATGCGCTCCAGATCACACAGCGGCCGGCGTTCGTGGTGGACACTGAAATCGGCGATCGCTCGATTTTTTCCGGAGTGGTCAAGCTCGAGCCATTGGTGGCGACAATTGACTCAATGCTGGAAGACGCCGCTGCCTACGCCGCGCACAAAGCGCACTTTGGCGAGCCGCTGGTAAAATGATCGCCATTGAGCAAAGCAATCAGTTGGAGTTTGACCTTGCCAGTGCGAAATTGTTGCCTACAACTTCTATTCGGCTTGCGAACTATAATACGAGCACTTCGCTGCGGTGAATCGCAGCCGTGGCGAAGGATGAGTGGCTCGGCGTTTGCGAAAGCGAACACCCGAAACTGCGATAAATGGAAATACGGCGGCGCGGCGCACTCCCGTTTCGCCGGTGAGGAGATTAATCTAATCTGCAACCACAAATTCGTGTAAACGGTCGGATTCGCGCTCGCGAAGTCCGGGTCATTCTGGGGTCCACCGGGGAACAGCTCGGCGTCATGCGGTTAAACGACGCCTTGCGAAGAGCTCAAACTGTCGGGCTCGATTTGGTCGAGGTCGCGCCCACGGCCAATCCGCCGGTGTGCAAGATAGTCGATTTCGGAAAGTTCCGATACGACATTTCCAAACACTCGAAGGATAAAAAGCCGGCCAGTGCGAAACTGAAGGAAATTAAGTTCCGCGTTAACATCGACGAGCACGATTATCTGACGAAAGTCCGGCACGCCGAAGAATTCCTCGACCGCGGGAACAAGGTGCGTGTTCAGCTGCAATTTCGCGGCCGCGAAATGGCGCACCAGGAGCTTGGGACGCATCTAGTGGAGAAAGTGCGTGACGATCTTTCCAACATGTCGCAGGTGGAAACCGAGCCGAAGATCGCCGGTCGCAATATCACCATGACGCTGGCGCCTTTGCCAGCGAACCGCCGGAAACGAAAATTTACCGCGCCGAAATCAGTTGAGGAAAGCGAAGAGACCGGTGCACTGACCGGGGCGTAATCGCAAGGGGCCGCGAAAAGCGGCGCAGCAGAGCAGTACTCCAAAACGTGGCCGTTTCAGGGCTTCTTCTTGCGTGCTGGTGAATGGGTAGGCGAAGGCGTGGGTGATCGCGGCGGCGGAGTTACCGTCACCCTTTCGGCAATCTTCTGTTCCAGTCGTTGTTTACGCGCTTTTGCATCTTGATTATTAGGGTCCGCCTTCAGAATCTTCTCATTGTCCGCCTGCGAATTTTGAAGATCGTTTTTTAGCTCGTAGATGTACGCGCGATAATTGAGATATTTAATCTCGTTCGGCTTCAGTTTGATAAGCTCGGAGTAGTCGGCGAGAGCTTTATCGTAATCCTGTATCTTCATTTCCACAGCCGCACGTTGCTCATGAATGCGCGGCGCTTGTTGCGGAGTGAGTTTCAGGGCTTCATCGTAGTCGTTGATGGCGTCCCCATATCTCTGGTCGTTTGCAGCCGCATATCCGCGTTGTTGATAAACTGCCGAGAGCTCGTCCGCGTATTTGTGGTCCATCGCGGTGGCTTTCTTAAGGAGATCAACCGCTTTGTCGAAGTCCTGGTTTTTAGCGGCCTCAGCGCCCTCGCGGGCCAGTCGGTTCGCTTCGGGATTCTTTTTTTCCGCTGCCTGGCATACCTGTGAACCGCCGAGGGCCAAAGCCGTGATTAATGTAAAAGCAAAGGATCTGTTCATAGATTTCTGTTGGACGTTGCTACTCTTTAGACAATTCGAACCTAAAGGGATGAATAGTTGGCTGTAAGTTCAACAGTTTCAAGTCTGTTCCGGCGATGGCCCCTGTTCGATGTCGATCTTCGGCTCCGGCTCTGATGCTGCCGGCGCACTGGGGCCCGGCTCATCAACCCGCGTGATACCCACGGCACGACCGGTCGCCTCATCAATTTCAACGAAAGCGCCGCGCAAGCGTACTTCGCCACCCGCTACAGGAAACGATGATGGTAGATTCGAGATAAACCGATTCATGATCGGATCCACCGCGCGTCCCAGAATGGAATTTACCGGTCCGCACATTCCAGCGTCGCATAAGAAAGCCGTGCCGCCGGGAAAGATTTGATCGTCGGCTGTCTGAACGTGAGTATGAGTGCCGATGACAGCGGACACTTTGCCGTCGAGAAATCGGCCCAGCGCAATTTTTTCGCTCGTGGTTTCGCCGTGCGCGTCGACGATAATGTTCAGCGTTTCGGTACGCATTTTTGTGACTGCTGCTTCGACAGCACGAAATGGATTATCCAAAATCGGCTGCATGAACGTGCGCCCCTGGACGTTGATGACACCAATCTTTCCCTTGGCTGTTTCAAGAATGATCGATCCGCTACCCGGCGCGCCCTCAGGATAATTCACCGGGCGCAACAAACGGGGTTCAGTAGCGATGAACGATAGAATCTCTTTCTGATCCCAGATATGGTCGCCGCTGGTGATAACTGAGACTCCGGCGCGCAAAAGATCGATGGTGATTTTGCCCGTGATACCGCGGCCGCCTGCAGCGTTCTCGCCGTTGACGATGACGAAATCCAATTCGTATTTCGACTTCAACTCCGGCAAGCGGGCTATCACGGCAGCCCGGCCTGGTTGACCGACGATGTCGCCAAGAAAAAGAACCGTTAACATGCGGGGGATGATCGTAGTGAAAGCCATCCAAAAGGCCATGTGAAAATTAAATGACGAAATTTGCAATCAGCACTGACGAAGCAATGACAACTGACGTAGCTCGAAGGACTTTCCCTCATTCGGCCTTCGGCATTGTTTCGTCATTCATTTTTTTGCTCTGTTCGCTGGCCCTTCATGCCGCCCACAACATCAGCGTTCTTGGGAGCAAGCCGCGATGGGATGTTCTCGAACATTACCAGCAGACAATCACGCGCGATGAGTTCGCACACCTGGTCAACGACGTTTATTGCACCCACGGGTTCGCGCCCGATTTGATCGAAATAAACGACAAGACAGCGCAGATCCTCAAGAACCGCGAGGGACAGAAATTTTTCACCTTGCGATTTGCCACTCGCACGGAAGATCGGAAACCCGTGCCGCGACTGTGGCGTCCGGCGAAATCTTTACCTGCGGCGACACGCGAGAAGCCGCTATCCGGTCTGAAGATCGCCCTCGACCCGGGGCATCTTGGTGGAAACTGGGCGAAGATGGAGGAGCGTTGGTTTAAGGTCGGCGACAGCAAGCCGGTTCAGGAGGGCGATCTGACCTTGCGCGTAGCTCGAATGTTGGCGACGCGATTGCGCAAACTGGGTGCAAAAGTTTCGTTTGTGCGAAATAGCGTTGAACCGATTACGACCAAGCGTCCGGATGATTTTCGCGAGCTCGCCAGAAAGATTCTTATCAAGAATGGCGTGCCGCAGCCGCGTGCTGACGTTCTTGATCCAACTGATCCGGCGAAAGAGCAGACCATCCGTTGGCAGAGCGAAATTTTGTTCTACCGCTATAGTGAGATTCGACGCCGCGCAGCGCTGGTGAATTTCAAATTGCATCCTGATCTTGTGCTTTGTTTGCATTTCAACGCTGAAGGCTGGGGCGACCCGAACAGCCCGACCTTAACCGACATCAACCATCTTCACCTGCTCGTGAACGGGTCGTATCTGGCAGAGGAACTCGAATTTGATGATGAACGTTTCGAAATGATCCGGCGGCTTCTGAGTCGCGCGTACGACGAGGAATTGCCGCTGGCGGATACGGTTGCGCTGGCCATGGCGCGCGAGACCGGCCTACCGCCGTACCAGTATCCAACCACCAACAGCACGACGAAGGTCGGCACGAGCGGTTACGTGTATGCGCGCAATCTGCTGGCCACGCGGCTTTACCGCTGCTCGGTCGTGTACTGTGAGCCGTACGTCATGAACGGCAAAGACGTGTTCGCTCGCATTCAGGCCGGCGACTACGAGGGAAGGCGCAACATCAACGGTGTTGAACGTAAAAGCATTTTCTGCGAATACGCTGACAGCGTGGCGGATGGACTGGTCGAGTACTATTCCAAAGCGCGACGTAGGGGCGATTGAACGCAATCGCCCTTTGTAGGGCGTCTGTGTTAGGAGCCTTGGCGTTTCACAGAAACGCCCTACAATGATTGCACCGCTTCGCGAATGTCGTCGAGAGTCACGTTATCTGCGACATACGCCCGGCCGATGCGAGGCGTGACGACGAAGCGGATTTTTCCGCCTCGGAACTTTTTGTCGAACTTTACTGCGTCGAGAATTTTTTTACGCGGAAAGTTCGCCAGCAACCGTGTGGGCAACTCGAATCGCCCAAGCAGATCAACAATCGCGGCGCGTTGATCTGCCGGCAGCCCGGCTTTTTTCGCCGAGATCGCGCACGCCGCTACCATTCCGAGGCTCACTGCTTCTCCGTGCAGGAATTTCCGGTAATTTCCGGCGCGCTCGATCGCATGCCCGACTGTGTGGCCGAAATTCAGGAGCGCGCGCTGGCCCGTCCGGTCACGCTCGTCTTTCGCGACGATGCTGGATTTGATTTGGATATTGCGCCGAATCAGATGCTGTAGGGCAACCGCATCGGTTGCCTTCCAGTGTTGCAGTGTCCGGAACATTTTTGGATCGGCGATAATGGCATGTTTGATGATCTCGGCGAACCCTTGATTGAATTGACGACGCGGCAGTGTTTTCAAAACATCGAGATCATCAATCACCAGCGAGGGTTGATGGAAAGCGCCGATCAGATTTTTGCCGGCGCGCGTATCCACTCCGGCTTTACCGCCGATCGAACTGTCCACCATTGCCAATAGAGTCGTTGGAATTTGGACATGCGGAATGCCGCGGTGATAAATCGCGGCCACGAATCCAGAAATGTCGCCAATCATCCCGCCGCCCAGACCTATCACAAACGATTGGCGGTCAAGTCCCGCAGCGATCATTTGGTCGCAAATCGCAGAGGCTTGCTTCAGTGTTTTGGATCTTTCGCCCGCTGGAATCGTGATCAGAATTGGGCGAAATCCGGCTGATGTCAGGCTCTTCCCTATTCGATCAGCAAACAGCGGCGCTACATTGGTATCGCTAATGATGGCGCAGGTCTTGCGAGCCAAATACTTGCGTGCATATACGCCGAGCCGACCAAGCAAGTTAGTACTAACAAGTAGCGAATAGCGGCACTCGGCACCGTGCGCTTTGACAACCGCTACGGAAAAGGGGTGTAAGGCTTCCAACGGAGTTCGCCGTCCGCGTCGCTCGGTGGGTTGTTTGCGTTGTTCGTGAAGGCCGGACCCGTTCCGCTCCAGAGCATTGTCTCAGCGTGCCAGTCGGCGAAAAGTGCGTTAATCTTTGTACGGTGGTTGTGTGGCCCACCTACGGCAGTTCCGCCAGGATTGCTAGTTGCCGGAGTTCCGCCAGTGTTAACAGTGACACCCGGGGCCGAGGAATTCGCAGCACCTTGGAAAGTGGCTGTTGCTCCAGTTGCCTGTGCGGGCGCAAACACTATAAAAGTCACAGGCTTGGTAACCTTGTCGGAGGAAATTGGGGCGAGGGGGTTGCCTGAATAGGAGTTACCGTTGATCCCATAGCTGACAGCAGTGTTTGCGCCACCCACTTCATCGCTGGCGCGCGCATCAAAGGGTGATTCAAGCACGCGCCATTTTGAGATATATTTCTGTTCCAGTTGCAACATCCATGTTGTAGTTGCTGATCCCGGAAACGCTCCATTGTTGTCGTTCATGTAAAGCTGCGTAGCTGCACCGATCTGGCGCAGGTTGCTTAGGTCTTTTAAAACCTTCGCGCGCTCATAAACGCTATGCATAGCTGGAACCGCCATTCCGGCGATGACGAAGATAGTCGCGATTGCGACGAGCAACTCGATCAGGGTAAAAGCGCGCGTAACATGGGGAGGGGAACTTTTGGTCATAGAGATTGGGGTTAGCTGCGCATCATATTGCGCATGAGGAGCGAGCGAAAGCGAAAAAGAGCCGCAAAAGTAAGATTGCTTGACAAGGCATTTTCCATTCGGTGTAAGTAGGTCATGCCCGACCAAGAGCCTACTCCATCTTCACCTCCGCCAGCTCCCGGCCCCGAGCTCGGCCCAAAATCCAGTGCGACGGGGTTACCTTCTAACGTGGCTGCGGCACTCGCCTGCATCCCGTTAATTGGCGGCATCATTTTCTATATTGTCGAAAAGTACGACGGTTTTGTGCGTTTCTACGCGATGCAGTCGATCATCTTCGGCGGCGCTTGGCTTTTGTTTAGCATTGTCTCAAGAATCCTCTTCCTAATCCTCTGGTCGATTCCGGCGATTGGTGGAATTCTGGTGTTTTTCTGGGGAATCATCCAGGCACTGGTTCATATTGCGTTTCTCGTTGTCTGGATCGTTGCCACGGTTAAAGCGTTTACCGGCGTGCGCTGGGACATTCCTTACATCGGACCGGTGGCGCGGAGGCAGGTCGAAGGTCCGGTCTGAGTTTATAGGGCGTTTGACTCGTTTGCTCCTGCTCTCTCGCCAGAATGGCTTCCCGTCTATGTCGCTCGCGTCCGCGCGGCTTCCTTCTGGGAAACGCTAGGGCCGTCTCACACAGCCGCCCTACAGTTTTTCAGCGTCCGAGCAACTTCACCACTACTTCGGTCAAGATCAGCTCGTGATCGAGCTGGGTAGTCACAAGTTTTACATTGGCATCGAGACAAGCGCGCATTGCCTGAATCAATTGGTTGGTCTTGAACTGGTGCGCGTGCTGGGCGGCAACTGCCAGACCGTAGGCATTAATTGAGCCGTCTTTTTTGCGAGGCACATGCTCCGTTGCTTTTACCGGCAAGCGATTTATCGCAGAGATGAACTGAAACGGCGAGTGCGGACGCCGAATGCCATGCGTCTCCATCAGATCTTTTGCGAGCAGTAAATTGCGGATCGTCGGGACGATCGCGGCCAGCAAAATGCCGATGGCGTTCTCGCCCTGCTCTAACAACCGTCGCACGAGGGCCAGCGCCAGTTCGAGATCCCGCGCGGCCACGGCGTTGCTCAGCTCGAAAATGACGCCTGCGCGTGAAAGCGGTACCAATTCCCGAATAAGCTCGACACGCGCTGCGCGCTCT
>Ga0066904_10000097_pt1 | contig 10415 bp, 12 predicted proteins | sample PanSoiMetaPlot30_FD_133941 | JGI IMG/M metagenome (GOLD analysis project Ga0066904, IMG submission 133941) | Tropical forest soil microbial communities from Panama analyzed to predict greenhouse gas emissions - Panama Soil Plot 30 (version 2) | reverse complement strand
GGCCGCCCGCCGCGACTGCAGGAGCTCGGGATGCACGAGCTCCTGCCATTCCTGCTCCGCACCCTCCTCGGTGGGATCGAGGTACGCGGACGGGAACAGGCGGTTGTAGACGGGGTCGTCCTTGGACGCCGGTTTCTCGACCGCGCCCCCGACCTCGTCGCGGATCGTGCGGAGCAGCTCGACCTCGTTGGCGTCGAGCGTCACCACGATGCCCTCACCGCGACGGTCGAACTGCGGGCTCACGACGGATGCTCCATCGTCGCCCACAAGCCGTGCGCGTGCAGCCGGGCGACGTCGGCTTCCGCCTTCTCGCGCGTCCCTTCCGACACTGCCGCCTTGCCCTCGTGGTGCACCTGCAGCATGAGTCGCGTCGCCTTGTCGCGCGAGTAGCCGAACAGCTTCTGGAACACGTACACGACGTAGCTCATCAGGTTCACCGGGTCGTTCCAGACGATGACGATCCACGGGCGGTCGGTCCCGATCGCTTCATCGGTGAGCGGCTCCTCGACCTCGAGCGGTGCGGTGCTCACGAGGCCGGCTCCCCGGGCGGCTCGCGCTGCTCCGGGTCGCGGCCGCGGAGGTCCTCGGCGATGCGGGCCAGCATCCCGTTCACGAACCGCCCCGAGTCCTTGGTCGAGTACTGCTTCGCCAGCTCGACGGCTTCGCTGATGACGACGCCCGTCGGCAGGTCCGGCTGCCAGCCGAGCTCGTAGCAACCGATACGGAGCACAGCGCGGTCGACGAGCGGCATACGCTCGAGCGCCCAGTGCTCCGACACCTTTCGCAGCACGGCGTCGATCTCGTCGCGATGAACCTCGACGCCCCGTACGACGTCCGCGGCGTACCCGTCGGGCGGCGCCGGCAGCGCCGCCAGCAGAGCGTCGGCGTCGAGGCCGCGGACCTCGGCCTCGTAACAGAGGCTCAGGGCACGTTCCCGGGCCTCGCGTCGGGTGGGCATCGCCGCGCTCGCCCGTCACGCGCGGGCGAGGTACTCCCCCGTCCGGGTGTCGACCTTGATCTGCCCACCCGGCTCGACGAATAGCGGAACCTGGACCACCAGCCCGGTTTCCAGCGTCGCCGGCTTGCGGGCCCCTGAGACTCGGTCGCCCTGCACGCCGGGCTCGGTGTCAGTGACCGTGAGCTCCACGGCGGCCGGCAGCTCGATGCCGATGACGCGGTCCTGGTACGTCGGCAGGACGGCGGTGTCGCCCTCCTTGAGGTAGCGCACGGCCTGGCCGAGGTCGCCCGGGTCGACGTGCAGCTGCTCGTAGCTGTCGGTGTCCATGAACACGTACGCGTTGCCCTCTCGGTACAGGTACTGCATCTCTCGCTTGTCGATGACGGCGAGGGGCACCTTCTCGTCGGCACGGAAGGTCTTGTCGACGACGGATCCGCTCCGCACGTTCTTGAGCTTCGTGCGGACGAACGCCCCGCCTTTCCCCGGCTTCACGTGCTGGAACTCGACCACGGTCACGAGGCCTTCGGGGAGGTCCAGCGCCATGCCGTTCTTCAGGTCGTTGGTGGAGACACTCACAGCAGGAAGTCCTTGGGAAATCGGGTGAGGACCTCGGCGCCGTCGTCGGTGACGACCACTGTGTCCTCGATGCGCACGCCCCCGGTACCGCGGAGGTAGACGCCGGGCTCGACGGTCACGACGTAGCCGGAGGCCAACGTATCACGGGCCGTCGCCGCGACACGCGGGGCCTCGTGGATCTCGAGACCGACGCCGTGGCCGGTGCCGTGGACGAACGCATCGCCCCAACCGGCCGCTTCGATCACATCGCGGCACGCCTTGTCGACCGCCGCGCAGTCCGCGCTCGCCTTGACAACCCGCCGGCCCGACTGCTGCGCGTCGCGCACGACGTCGAACATGCGGCGCACCTCCGGCCCCGGGTCTCCGACGCTGAGCGTGCGCGTCATGTCGGAGCAGTACCCATCGACGAGGCAGCCGAAGTCGATGACCACCGGCTCACGCGTCTCGATCGGGCGGCTGGACGGACGGGCATGGGGCTTCGCCCCGTTCGGTCCCGAGGCGACGATCGTGTCGAAGCTCGTCCCCGTCGCGCCGCGGTCGCGCATCTCGAGCTCGAGCCACAGGGCGACGTCCCGTTCGGTCGGACGCCCGGCGAGGCGGGGCGCGACCACGCCGAGGGCGTCGTCGGCGATGGCGCACGCCGCTTGGATGCGTGCGACCTCGGCCGGGTCTTTCACGCGGCGCAGATCCTCCACGAGGTGCTCGGTCGCCACCAGCTCGGCACCTGCGAACCAATCGGCGGCGAACGCGCGCTGCTGCGCCCACGTGACGCCGTGGGCTTCGAGCCCGAGCCGCCGGTACGCCACGGCGGCGTCTCGCATCACGTCTCGCTGGCCCGCCTGCGACGTCCGGACCTCGATCCGCGCGGGGACGTCTGCCGCACCCAGCTGGTCGACGGCCTGCTCGGCATAGCGGCCGTCGGTGACGAAGACCATGTCGTGCGGGCCGACGAGGACGATCGCCGCACTGCCCGTGAAGCCGGTGAGGTATCTGACGTTGGGCAGGCGCGTCACCAGCAGCGCGTCGATGGTCGCCGAGCCGAAGCGATCCCGCAGCCGGCCGGCGCGCCCGGCGACGTCCATCAGCGGCAGCTGGGTGACCGTCATGCTCACCCGGCCTCCTTCAGCAGCGCCACTGCCGCCTCGAGCGCCAGGCGGTACCCGTGCCGGCCGAACCCGGCGACGGTCCCGGTCACGACGGGAGCCACAACCGACGTACGCCGCCACGGTTCCCGCGCCGACGGATTGGACAGGTGGAGCTCGATCTTCACCCCGTCGAACGCAGCGAGTGCGTCGGCAATCGCGTACGAGTAGTGCGTGAAAGCAGCGGGGTTGATCACGATCGCCGCGCACCTACCGCGCGCGCCCTGGATCGCGTCGACGATGTCCCCCTCGTGGTTCGATTGGGTGTGGTCGAGGACGTGCCCGTTCGCCTCGGCGACGACGCGCGCGTCGGCGATGAGGTCGTCGAGCGTGTCGCGGCCGTAGACGTCTGGCTCGCGATCTCCGAGCAGGTTCAGATTCGGACCTGAGACGAGCAGAATCGACGGCATTGTCGGTCAGCTTTCCACGCCCACCGCTTCGAACGCGCGCTCCAGCGCGCGCCGCGGTGGGTCCTCGACCCGCTCGAGTCCGGCCGGGCCGGGAAGCACGAACGTCAGGCCGCCCTTGGCCTTCTTGTCGCGCCGCATCAGCTCGATGAGCTTCGGACGATCGAGATCGCCGCGCACGCCCGTGGGCAAGTCGAGCGCGGCGACGATGACCCGGTGCCGTTCGCCGGTCGCGGCGTCGACGCGCCCAGCCGCCGCCGCCAGCGCGCCGGCGAAGACGAGCCCGACGCCCACCGCTTCGCCGTGCAACAGGTCGTCGTAGCCGGCGTACGCCTCGAGGGCGTGCGCGAAGGTGTGGCCGTAGTTCAGAATCGCCCGCAGCCCCGTCCGCTCCTCGGGATCACGGGCGACGACCTCGGCCTTGAGCTCGACGCAACGCGCGACGAGGTCGGTGAGGACCCCGGGATCACGCATACGGATGCGGTCGGCGTCCTCCTCGAGCACGTGACTCAGCGAATCGTCCCCGCTCAGCAGCGAGATGAGCGCGTACTTCGCCACCTCGCCGAGCCCGGCGCGGTACTCGCGCACGGCAACGGTGGTGAGCGTGTCGACATCCGCGACGACGGCGGCCGGTTGATGGAACGCCCCCACCAAGTTCTTGCCTTCGGGCAGGTTCACACCCGTCTTGCCGCCGACGGCGGCGTCGATCTGCGCAAGGAGCGTCGTCGGCACCTGCACGACGTCGACGCCCCGGTAGTACACGGCGGCCGTGAATCCCGCCACGTCGCCGACCACCCCCCCGCCGAGCGCGACGATCACATCGTCCCGCAGCAGCCCCCACGACGCGAGCTCGCGTCCGAGCCGCTCGACCGTGCCGAGCGTCTTCGCCGGCTCGCCGTCGCCGATGACGAACAGCTCGGAGTTACCCAGACCGACGCGGGCGCGGGTCACGTAGTGCTCGGCGACAGCCGCCTGGCTCACGATCGCCACGCGGCGGCGGGATCCGAGCAGCCGGCCGAGCTCGCGCAGTGCGTGCGGGCCGACCAAGATGTCGTAGGGCGGATCGACCCGGACGGTGATGCGCCTCATCGCGGGTACACCTCGAGCACGGCGTCGACGACTTGCGAAACCGGCAGGCCGTCGGTATCGACCAGCGCGTCGGCAGCGGCCTCGTATGCGGCGGCGCGCACGACGGCCAGTCGCTCGAGCGTGGCGGTGCCGCGCCCCTCGAGAAGAGGGCGCTCGGTGCCGTCTTTGACGCGAGCCATGAGCGTCGCCGGGTCGGCCTGGAGCCACACGACGAACCCGGTCCGCTGCAGGCGGCGACGGTTGTCGCCGTCGAGCACGGCGCCGCCACCGCATGCGATGACGGCCGGCGTGGGCGTGGCGCACGCCTCCTCCACCGCCCGGCGCTCGAGCTGGCGGAAGCTTGATTCGCCCTGCTGTGTGAACACGTCGCGCACCGACATGCCCGTGTTGGCCTCGACGACGTCGTCGGTGTCGACGAATGGACGCGCGAGGCGCGTGGCGCACGCGGCGCCGACGGTCGTCTTGCCCGCGCCCATGAGCCCGACGAGGACGAGGTGCCGGCGCGAGCCGTCGTCAATCATGTTTCGCGCAGCGCGGCGAGGTACCCGGCATGATTGCGCAGGAGCTCGTCGAGCGAGTCTCCGCCGAACTTGCGCAGCGCTTCCGACGCGAGGACCAGAGCCACCATCGTCTCGGCGACGACGCCGGACGCGGGCAGCGCCGTGACGTCGGTGCGCTCCTTGAACGAGACCGTTTCCTCCTTCGTCTCGACGTCCACTGTGCGGAGCACGGGCCGGTTCAGTGTCGACAGCGGCTTCATCCCGACACGCGAGACGAGCAAGCCCCCTGTGGTCATCCCGCCCTCGACGCCGCCGGCGCGGCTCGTCGCCCGCTCGTAGCGCTCGTCGTCCTCGCTCCACAGGATCTCGTCGTGCGCCTCACTACCCCGGCGGGCGACACCGGCGAACCCGTCACCGAACTCGACGCCCTTCATGGCCTGGATGCTCATCAGCGCCTGGGCGATCAGCCCGTCGACGCGCCGGTCCCAGTGCACGTGCGATCCGAGCCCGGGCGGGACGCCGTACCCGAGCACCTCGACCACGCCGCCCAGCGAGTCGCCCGCCTTGGCCGCCGCCTCGACCTCGGCGATCATCGCCGCCTCGGCGTCGGGATCGAAGCAGCGCACCGGCGACTCGTCGACCCGCGGGAGGTCCGCCGGTGTGGGCCGGCGATCCTCCTCCACGCGCACCGTCCCCAGCTGAATGACGTGGCTGACCACATCGGTCCCGAGGTGCGACAAGAGCGCCTTGGCCAGGGAGCCGGCGGCGACGCGCGCCGCCGTCTCGCGCGCGCTCGCTCGCTCGAGGACGTTGCGGGCGTCGTCGAAGCCGTACTTCTGCATTCCGACGAGATCGGCGTGGCCGGGACGCGGTTGGTGCAACGGTTTCTCGGTGGCGCCCGGCGCGGGTGACATCTCTTCCTGCCACTTCGGCCATTCGGTGTTGTGGATCACGAGCGAGACCGGGGACCCGAGCGTGCGCCCGTGACGGACACCGCCGGTGAACTCGACATCGTCACGCTCGAAGCGCATGCGCGGGCCGCGTCCGAAGCCGAGACGGCGTCGCGCGAGCTCGGCCGCGATCTCGTCGATCGTGATCGGAAGCCCGGCGGGAAGTCCCTCGACCACGACCGCGAGGGCCGGGCCGTGCGACTCTCCCGCCGTCAGGAAGCGAAGCACTGTTCCTCCGTTTTCGCTGCTCAGCGTACCGGTCGGCGATTCGGCGACCAGGGAAGTTGCGACCGTCAACCGCGGTGCCAGCGCAACATCACGTCGCCCCACAGCAGGACGACGAGCGTCCCGAACGCCAGGAACGGCCCGAACGGCAGGTGGTCCTTCCGGCCGCGGTGACGAACCACGATCAACGCGAGCCCGACCACCGCCCCGGCGAGGAACCCGCAGAACAACCCGAGCACGAGCTCGCTCCAACCGAGCCAACCGAGGACGAGCCCCAGTACGAACGCCAGCTTCACGTCACCGAAGCCCATGCTGCGCGGGGACAAGAGATGCAGCACCCCGAGCGCCACCAGCGCGACCACCCCGCCGAGAAGGGCGCGCCCGAAGGCGCCCCAGGCGCCGTCGCCTACCGCGGCGACGGCGAGCAGGGCGAGCGTGGAGATGGCGAGCGGGTAAACGATCCGGTTCGGCAACAGGAACTGCTCGAAGTCGATGACCGACAGCGCGATCAGTCCCGCCGTCACGGCGAGGAAGGCGGGCAGCACCCAGGAGTCGTCGTATCGAAGGGCGAGGCACACGAATATGGCGACCGTCAGACCGATCAGCACGCCGGCGCGGGTCGAACGAAGGTCCCTCCGGTTCCACAACGTCAGCGACTCCCGCCGATGCGCCTGCTCGACGACCACCTCGAGGCCGAGCCCGACCACCAGGCCGGCGACGGCGCACGCCGCCACGACCGCCGCCGTCACGTCTCGGCGGAGGCCACGGCCCGCATCACTTCGAGCGGGCCGACGCCGCCGCCCGCATGACGTCGAGCGGTGGCGCGATGCCGGTCCATAGCGCGAAGGAAAGCGCGCCTTGGTGCACGAGCATGCCCAGCCCGCCGGCGACACGCAGCCCGCGGGCGCGCGCCGCCACCAACAACGGCGTGTCGGCCGGGTACACGGTGTCGAACACGAACTGGCCTTCGTGGAGACGCGACGGGTCGAACGGCGGCGCCTCGCCCCCCATGCCCAGCGGAGTGGCGTTGACGATCACGTCGAACTGCTCGACGGCGACGTCGCCCCAGGAGGCTGCGACGCCGTCGGGCGCGAGCGCGGCGGCGGCACGGGCGGCGGCGGGTCGCCGTGCTGCAACGGTCACGGCGGCCCCGGCGCGACCGAGGGCGTGGACGATCGCGCGCCCGACGCCGCCCGCGCCGAGCACAAGAGTGTCCTTCCCCGCGACCGTGACGCCCTCGTCGTCGAGTGCGCGCAAGAAGCCGTCGCCATCTGTCGAGTGACCGACGATGGCGCCGTCCGAGTCCACGACCGTGTTCACGCTGCCGAGGGCGGCGGCGTCAAGTGTGAGGCGGTCGCACGCCGAAGCCGCGTCGGCCTTGTGCGGCATCGTGACGTTGAGACCAGCGAGACCCAGCGAGGGCACGGCGCGCGTCGCCGCCGCGCCCTCGCCGCGGGGAACCGGGAAGGCCACGTACACCCAGTCGAGGCCGAGCGAGGCAAACGCGGCGTTGTGCATCGCCGGCGAGCGCGAGTGGTCGACGGGATCGCCGATTACGCCGACGACCCGTGTCGATCCCGAGATTTCACGCCGCTCGTTCACAACAGGCCCTTTTTGCGGGCCTCCTCGACGTTCCGCTCGTGCTCCTCTTGCGTGGTCGCGAACGCGTGCTTCCCGTTCTTGTCGATGAGCACGTAGTAGAGGTAGGGCTCGGGCGCCGGGCGCTGCGCGGCCACCAACGACTTCACGGTCACGTTCGAGATCGGCGTCGGGGGCAGGCCCGCGACTTTGTACGTGTTGTACGGGGAGTCGATCGCGAGGTCGGCGGACGTCGGCGACTGAGTGCATCCGCCCTTCGCGAAGCACACCGTGGCATCGATCTGCAGCGGGCGTCCCGACGCGAGGCGGTTGTGGATCACCGCCGAGATGAGTGGACGATCCTCGTCGAGCTTCGCCTCCCGCTCGATCAGCGACGCGGCGACGATCGTCTGGTACGGGCTCATCCCGGCCGCGTTGGAACCCGACAGGCCGATCTCGTCGGCCTTCCGGTCGAACGTCGACACGAGCCGGGTGAGGATCTGCTGGTCGGTCTCGTTCTTCGTCACGAAGTAGGTGTCGGGGTACAAGAGCCCCTCGAGCGTCGTGACATCCGCCGGTTGGTACTTGGAGCGCACCGCGCCCGACTGCGCGAGTTGCAGGAACGCGTCGCGGGTGTGTCCCTTCAGCGCACCGACGCGATCGGCGATTTCGCTCACCGTGAGCCCGGGCGGGAGCACGAGGCGGAAGTCGGCGTTCTTGGCCGGTCCCGACTTGAGCGTGTTGACCGCGTCACGGACGCCGAGGTTCTCGCGCATCGTGTAGTGGCCGGGCTCGAACGGCCCCGCGCGGGTGACACCGACGTAGATCTGGAACGCCTGCGACGAGCCGATGACACCCTTGTCGGACAGCAGGTCGCCGATCTTCGCGACGCCGGTGTGGCGGGGAATGTCGATGCCGACCCGCTTGCCTGCGCCTCCCGGCGGGTTCAGCTCGTAGAGGAACCATGCGCCCACGCCCAGGACGAGGACGATGGGGACGAGGACGATCCCGAGGGCCAGGAACGTGCGCCGGCGACGGCGCCGCCCGTGCGTGCCGTCGGTGGGCGCGATGTGACCATCGCCGAAGTCGTCGGCGTCGTCTGGTTCCCCGAGGTCGTCGTCGCGATGATCCCCCAGGTCGTCGTCGTCGTCGTCCGGTTCCCCGACGTCGTCGGCGTCGTGGTGTTCCCCGAGGTTGTCGGGCTCCTCCGTCAGCGGCGCCGGGGCGGGGGGGGTCGTGCGTCTCGATCTCACCCCTCGGAGACGGTCGAAGTCGTCGACATCGTTGTCGTCGCTCGTCACGTCCGAGCCTCGAGGTACGACTGCAGCATGACGGCGGCGGCCGACGCGTCGATGGTGCGCCGGCGAGTACCCCGCGAGGCCCGGGTGGCGCGCATGCCACGCTCCGCGATCACCGTCGTGAAGCGTTCATCGTGGGTCTCCACCGTGATTTCTCCGGCTGCCTGTGCCCGCAACGAGTCGACTTCCCCGAGCACGGCCCTCGCGGCCGGGCCTTCATCGCCGGAGAGCGACAATGGGAGCCCGACCACGACCCGGGAGGCGTCAGCTTCGCGCGCGTGGGCCAGGATCGTCCGATGGTCCGCAGCCGGGTCACCGCTGCGCTCGAGCACGGCGTGGGGCCAAGCCACCCGCCCCTCCGGGTCCGACAGCGCCAACCCGATGCGGCGCGAGCCGAGATCGACTCCGAGCACCCGGCCCATGCAATCCGGCGCCTCAGCGCGGGCCGCCGGCGACCGCCTCTGTGGCCTGTTGCCGGACGAGGGCGACCGCCTCGTCGACGGCGTCCACGTTCGGTCCGCCCCCCGAGACGACGTCAGCACTCTTGGCCGTTCCGCCGCCGAGCGCTTTGGCGGATTTGGCCGCGATCTCGGCGGCGGAGACCCCTCGGTCGACGTGATCCTTCGTGACGGCCACGGCAATACCGGCCTTCCTGCCGTCGGGGCCCACCCCGACGAGCGCGACGACGCCCGAGCCCAGGGCGTCTCGGGTGGCGAGCGCCAGCCGCCGGAGCTCGCCGGGATCGAGGCGGTCGCGACGCGCGACGACGACGCCGTTGCCGGCCTCTCGTGCGAGCGACGCGGCCTCGACCACCGCCTCATGGGCGCGGGCGGTCTCGGCCTCGTCCCGCAGCGCTTTCAGCTGCTGTTGGAGCTGCTCGATGCGGTCGGGCAGCTCGGCCGGCGACACCTTGAGCGTCTCGGCGGCGCGGCGAAGCTGCCGTTCCTCGTCGTGGATGCGATCGAGGGCGGCGTCGCCGGTAAGCGCCTCGATTCGGCGGAGGTTGGCCCCGATCGACTGCTCGCTCACGATCTTGATCGGGCCGATGAACCCGAGCGCGTGGACATGCGTACCGCCGCACAGCTCCACGGAGTGGTCGCCGGCTTCGAGCACGCGCACGAGGTCGCCGTACTTCTCGCCGAAGAAGGCGACGGCGCCGATCGCCTCGGCGTGATCGCGAGTCGTCTCGTAGTGGCGAACGGGCGCGTCGGTGATGATCTCCCGGTTCGCGAGCTCCTCGACCCGTTCGAGCTCGTCCGGTGTCAGCGCCTGGAAGTGGCTGAAGTCGAAGCGCAACCGGTCGGGCGCGACGAGGGATCCCGCCTGCTTCACGTGCGGGCCGAGCACCTCGCGCAGCGCCCAGTGAAGGATGTGCGTCGCCGTGTGGTTGCGGCGGATGCGATCGCGGCGGTCACCGTCGATCGCGGCGGTGACGCTGTCGCCTTCGGCCAGCTCGCCGCGCACGACCTCGGCGCGGTGCAGGACGAGCGCACCGGGAATGCCGTATTGCGTGTCGAGGACGCGGAGCTGCGTGCGACCGTCGCTCGTCGTCAGCGTGCCGGTGTCACCGATCTGGCCGCCGGCCTCGGCGTAGAACGGCGTGCGGTCGAGGACGAGGTCTACCTTCGCCCCCTCGCCCACCTGGGCCAGGCGCTCCCCGTCGGCGATGAGCGCGGTCACCTTGGCGTCGGT
>Ga0066904_10000095_pt1 | contig 10461 bp, 11 predicted proteins | sample PanSoiMetaPlot30_FD_133941 | JGI IMG/M metagenome (GOLD analysis project Ga0066904, IMG submission 133941) | Tropical forest soil microbial communities from Panama analyzed to predict greenhouse gas emissions - Panama Soil Plot 30 (version 2) | reverse complement strand
TACCTCGACGCCTTCGAACGCTTCGACATCGAGTCGCTCGTGTCGCTGCTCCACGAGGACGCCACGATGTCGATGCCGCCCTACGAGCTGTGGCTCCAGGGCGCGGCCGAGCTCCGCAGGTGGCTGCTCGGCGCCGGCTCCGGATGTCGGGGCTCACGGTTCGTGTCCATCGCCGCCAACGGCTCGCCGGCGTTCGCGCAATGGCGCAGCGGCGGCTCGGAACCGTGGGCGATCCACGTCCTGCGCCTATCACGCGGGCGGATCAGCGGGATCGATTTCTTCGTCGATCCCGAGCTGTTCCCGCTGTTTGGCCTTCCGATGCGGTTGGACGCGGACGCCGGCACACAGCGGTAGCTCATCGCTGAGTCCCGTCAACGCCAGGAGCTCCCGCAGGTCGTCCGGTGCGTTTCGCAACCGGATCGAACGGCCCAGGCGGCGGGCGGTGAGCTGGAGCCGGGCCAACGCATCGATCGCGGTCGCGTCGGCGTGCTCGACCGCGGCGACGTCGCAGGTGACCACGTCCGCTCCGCGCGTCGCCAGGAGCGCGCGGACGCGCTCACACAGCCCGGGCACCGAGGTGCGCGCGATCGGCCCGCCGACGACCAGGACCACCGTCCTCGGACCTGCCGGCGGCCGCAGCGCGTGCGTCACCGACACCTCCTTCCGCCACCTCCTTCAGCCTCGTCGAGGATCCGACCGGCGGGGAGCCCGGAACTCACCGGTCACGACGCCCGGGGGCGGCTCAGATCTTGAAGATGACGATGTAGGTCGCGCCGGTGTCGGTGGCGAAGTCGGTGTGGGTGGAACCGGCGGCGGCGGCGTATCCGTCGCCGGCCGACATCTCCCGGCCCTGGTTTCGCAGCGTGCCCTCGATCACGTAGTTGAACTCCGCGTGGGAGTGCTCGTGAGGCGAGCCCGCATACCCGGGTTGAGCCTCGACGAGGGTGACGGTGTACCCGTCGGCCGTGCCGAGGATCTTCGCTCGCGCTTCCCCAGCCGAGCCGGTCCACGGCATCCAGTCCGTCTCGTCGGCCCGGACGATGTCCCATCCGTCGAGCGATATGTCTCGCGTCTGATCCATGACGGTCGCCTCCCGGTCGTGTGCGGCGGCTACGGAATACGCCACCCTCTCGGGACGCTGCAACACCTTCGGCGGCCGAACCATCCCGATCACGAACGCAGCCCACGGATCGCCGGTGAGGAATCTTCCGGGACACCTGCCGTGGTTGCAGGATGACCGTGCTCGCCTGGTCGAAGACCGGGGCGAGGGTGAACGATGGTCTTCGATGACGGCGATGGAGGCGCGATGACCACGCCGGCGCGACGGCGCGCGACGCAACCCGGCGGTCAGTCCATCTACGCCGCCCCGTCGCGGCGACACGGCCGTGGCGTCTTCGCCGCCCGCCGGTTCCGGCCGGGTGAGGTGCTGGAACGGTGCCCGATCCTTCGCATCTCGGCCCGCGACCGCGTGCTCCTCGAGCGCACGGGGCTGCGGGGGTACGTGTACCAACGGTCCCGGGGGGCCGGCGCGATCGCCCTCGGCCTGGGCAGCCTCTACAACCATTCCGCCGTGCCCAACGCCGAGTGCGAGCTCGACCTCGACGACGAGAGCCTCGTCATCCGGGCGCGGCGCACCATCCACCTCGCGGACGAGATCACGATCTCCTACGCCGATGAATCCGACCTCTGGTTCTCGGCTCGAGGGGATGCTGACGGCCCGTCGCCGAACGGCGCCCGGCCGCGTCGATCCAGAACCGGTCGCGGGCGGCGGGCGTAAGGCCGGCCCGTCCCGCCAGCCGGGCCGCTGGCGCGACAGGCCGTCCGGCGCGGTCGTACCTACCGGCTACGACCTTCCTTGTCTCGTCGACGCGCGCCGCGTGTGAGCCATCCGATCGCGGCGTACGCGACTGCCTCGTGCAGCGCACTACCCACCTTCTGCGCCGCCCGCTTGACCACGCCCGCTGAGCGCTCCTTCTCCGCGGACGGCGGCGCCGGGGCGGTCGCGGGAGCGAGCGGGGGCTCGGCCGGCCCGATCGGCAAGGGCGCCTCCTCCTCGAGCTCGGCCGCCGAGCGCGCCGACTGAAGGTCCCGGCACAATCGCCAGGTCAGCGCGGCGGTAACCGCCGGCAGGGCGAACACGAGAATTCGGAACGATGTGGTAACGCCGGTGATCGGGAGCCCGAGCTTGTCGGCGATCACGTCCTGGCCACCCGCGAGCAGCAGCACGCCGTAGAAGGTGAGGACGGCGACGCCGAGGGCGGTGCGCATCGGACGGTCCCGGGGCCGGTCCAGCAGGTGGTGCTCGCGGTGGTCACCCGTGACGCGTGCTTCGAGGAACGGCCAGAGGTACAGCAGCAAGAAGGTGACCGCCGGGAGCGCGACGCCGGGCCAGAACACTTCGGACACCGTGTGGTCGAGGAAGCGGGCGTCCCACGGCGGGAACAGCCGCAAGGCCCCCTCCAGCCATCCCACGTACCAGTCGGGTTGCGCGGCTGTGGTGACCGCCGAGGGCTCGAACGGGCCGTACAGCCACACGGGGTTGATCTGCACGAGCCCGGCCAGTCCGCCCACGACCGCGACGACGATGGCGAACAGGCCGAGGCTCTTGACGGCGTACGTCGGCCACAAGTGAGAGCCGACGACATTGCGCTCGGTATGTCCGCGGGCACGGAACTGCGTGTGCTTCTGTCGCCAGAGGATCGCGAGATGCACGCCCAGTAAGCCCGCGATCGCCAACGGGACGAGCATGATATGGATCACGAACAGGCGCGAGAGGATGTCGCCGGCCGGGAATTCACCGCCGAACACCAAAAAAGCTGCCCAGGTACCCACGAAGGGGATCGAGAGGGCGATCGAATACGCGATCCGGAGCCCCGTCCCCGACAACAGGTCGTCCGGGAGCGAGTAGCCCGTGAACCCGTTGAACAGCGCCAGAAGAAGGAGGGTGACGCCGACGATCCAGTTGAGCTCGCGCGGCCGTCGAAATGCGCCCGTGAAGAACACCCGGCACAAGTGGGTCACGATGGCGGCCAGGAAGATCAGCGCCGCCCAGTGGTGCATCTGCCGCATCACGAGCCCGGCCCGCACGTCGAAGCTGAGGCTTACCGCGGAGCGGTACGCCTCGGACATGTGCACACCGTGCAGCTGCGTGTAGTTCCCGTGGTAGAAGACCTTCTTCGGGCTCGGATCGAAGAAGAACGACAGGAAGATCCCCGTGAGCACGAGGACCACGAAGCAGTACAGGGCGATCTCACCCAGCATGAACGACCAGTGGTCCGGGAACGCCTTGTCGAGGGTGCTCCTCGCGAACCGGGCGGCACCGAGCCGGTCGTCGATCCAGCGGGCGATGCGGCGCGTGATCAAGGCTCGACCGCCCCGGTGCCGGTCGGCCGCGCCGGCGTCGCCTGCTCGAGGCTCGACAGCCAGGCCGCGAACACGATGACCGCCGCGATCATGTATGCGGTGCTGCCGACCGCCCACATCACGACGCCGGCCATCTGCTGATCGGCGAGCCCGGCGGATCCGCCGCCGTACACCGGGTACCAGTTCGAGTGGGCGAACGTCATCAGCACTCCCAGCGCGGTGCCCGGCAAGGCGGCGACGAACAGCGCGAACACCCCGGCACCGAGGCGCGCCCGGCTCGTGTGCAGCAGCGTCCACCAGAACAGCACCGCCGTCCCGAGGAACACCGCGTGCTCGAGCCCGTGTACGAGGGGGTTGCGAACCGCCGCCTGGTAGGGCTCCGGCAGGTGCCAGACCGCCAGCGCCGCGCTCTGGACCACGATGGCCGCGGCGACCACCGCCGTTGCGCTGCGGGATGCCCGCCGTACCAGAGGCCGGCGCAGGAACCGGCGTTGCCATGTCACGAATGGCCTCCGAGAGTTGCCGCGGTCGGTTACGCCCAGCGCGAGCAGCGGCGCGGCCACGGTGAGGAGCACGACGTGCTGGCCCATGTGCCACGCCTGGCTCGTGTCCGCGGCGGCGTCGAACGGGCCGACGAGCACGAGCAACGCGGTCGCGAAGCCGAGCACGAGGTACCACTGCCGCGTCGGTCGCACCGGCTCACGCACAGGGCCGCAGGAAGATCGCGAAGCTGCCCTCGAGGAGGATGAGCGCCAGGTTGATGCCGCCCACCAACAGGCCCATGAGGCCCAGGAACCGGATCTGCCCGGATCGCGTCCCCGCGCTCTCGGGGTCGGAGCTCTCCCGCACGAGGGCGGCGGACATCGCGATCGCGACCACGGTGACCAGGGCGGTGACGGCGGTCACCCCATGGATGGTCCAGATCCATCCCGGGTGCTCGCACGCCAGCTCGACGACCGAGGCGGCGTACGTGAGATGGACCAACCACGCACCGATGCCGCCGAGAACGGCGAACCACGTGGCGAGGAAGGAGCGCGAGACGCGGCCGGCAGTGGTGACGTTCATCGGAGATGCGCCGTGAGGTAGAGCGACGTGAACACGAACAGCCAGACGCCGTCGACGAAGTGCCAATAGAGCGAGAACACCTCCATCGACACGTGGTGGTCGGCCGACAGCTTGCGCGACCACGCCTTGGCCTGGACGACGAGGCTCATGAGCAGGCCGACGAGCACGTGCAGGCCGTGCAGCCCGGTAGTGGCATAGAAGATCGACGAGTAGGCGTTGTCGGTCCAGCGGAAGTCGAGGTGGCTGTACTCGTAGCCCTGGTACGCGAGGAACGACGCGCCCATGAGGAATCCGAGCAGCAGTCCGGCTCGCAGCCTGCGTTGATCGCCGGAGCGGTTCCCGGCCTCGGCCCAGAAGATCGGGATGCTGCTTCCGATCAACACGACGCTGAAGATCGCGATGTTCCCGAGGTCCGGCGGCTTGATCCCGTCCGGTGGCCAGGTGGGCGACGACGCCCGCAAGAAGAAGTATGTGGACAGAAGGGCGATGAAGATCGTCGCCTCGGTGGCGATGAGGACCACCATTCCCCACCACCCGATGGAGCGCCCACGCGTCCGCGCCTGCGGAGGCGCGACGACGACGGTCTCGGTCATGGTGGGCGCGGTCACCGTCATGTCAATGCTCCCCGGTGCGCCACGCCCACCAGACGAGGCCCACGGCGCCGATCACGAGGCCGGCGACGCCAACGATCAGTGCTTGCGCGAGCAGACCGACGACGAACACCGCCAGCCCGAACGCGAGCACGCACGGCAGGACCGTCGGCTCAGGAATGCGCATCGTGCCCTCGGGCACCGATCGCAGGCCTCCGGTGATCGGCGTCGTGTGATCGTGAGCACCGGCGAAGCCGAATCCCTGCGTGGCGTCGTCGGGGCCGGAGTCGGCCACTGGCAGCGGCTGCTGGTCCCAGAGTGGATGCCGGCTCGCGACGACAGGGATCGCCTCGAAGTTGAAATCAGGCGGGGGCGAGGTCGTCGCCCACTCGAGGGAGTCGGCATTCCACGGGTTGTCGGGGGCGCGCTCCCCACGGCGTTGGCTCACGACGAAGTTGATCAGCGTCAGCAGCACACCGAGGGCGAAGACGAAGGCGCCCACGCTGATGAGGAGGTTCAGCGTGTCCCACCCGAGGCCGCTCGAGTACGTGTACACGCGGCGGGGCATGCCGAGGAAGCCGAGGATGTGCATAGGGAAGAACGTGACGTTGAACCCTACGAACATCGTCCAGAAGCTGACTCGCCCCAAGCGTTCGTTGAGCATCCGTCCGGTGATCTTCGGCAGCCAGAAGTAGAGCGCGCCGAAGATCGGGAAGACGACTGCTCCGTTGAGTACGTAATGGAAGTGGGCGACGATGAAGTAGCTGTCCGTCGCCTGCCAGTCGAAGGGCAGCACCGCCACCATCACGCCGGTGATGCCGCCCAACAGGAAGATCAAGAGGAAGCCGATGGCAAAGAGCATCGGTGTCGTGAAGCGCACCGCGCCGTGCCACATCGTGGCGATCCATGCGAAGAACTGGACGCCGCTCGGCACCGCGATCAGCAGGCTGACGGCGGCGAAGAACGACAGCGCGAGTGCCGGCATGCCCGTCGCGAACATGTGGTGGACCCAGACGCCGAAGCTCATGAAGCCGATGGCGACGAGCGCCGTGACGATCCATAGGTATCCCGCGATGGGGCGACGTGAGAACACCGGGATGATCATCGAGATCATCCCCGTCGCCGGGACGAAGAGGATGTACACCTCGGGATGGCCCCAGAACCAAAAGAGGTGCTGGTAGAGAAGTGTGCTCCCGCCGGCGCCGGGCGCGAAGAACGCCGTGCCGAAGATGCGGTCGAGCTCGAGGAGCCCGGCCGCCACCGTGACCGCCGGCACGGCGAAGATCACCATGAACGAAAACACGAGCATCGACCAGACGTAGACCGGCAGCCGATTCAGGCTCATCCCCGGCGCCCGGAGCTTGAATGTCGTGACGATGAAGTTGATGGCGCCGACGGTCGTCGAGATGCCGACGAACGCGACTCCGAGACCCCAGAAGTCGAGATTGAAACCGGGGGAGAAGGGCTTCGTGGTGAGCGGCGTGTACGCGAACCATCCGCCATCGGGTGGGCTGCCAATCAGGAAGCTCGAGAAGAAGAAGATCCCGGCGAACACGAAGACCCAATAGCTGAAGGCATTGAGGCGCGGGAAGGCCATGTCGCGCGTCCCGATCATCATTGGCAGCAAGTAGTTGCCGAACCCGGCGAGCACCGGGGTGTTGAACAGGAAGATCATCGTGGTCCCGTGAACCGTGAAGAGCTCGTTGTACGAGTCCGCGCTCAGGAACGTGCTGTTCGGGGTCGCGAGCTGAACGCGCATGGCGAGAGCGATCAATCCGCCGACGAAGAAGAAGATGAAGCACGTGTAGATGTACCGCTTGCCGATCCGCTTGTGGTCGACGGTCGAGAAGAACCCGGGGATCCCAGGGTCGTCCTCCCAGACCTCTTCGAGTTCTTCGAGCTCTTCGGAAGCGGGACGGATCTGCGTGGTTGCCATCTACCGGAGACTTTCCAGATAAGAGACGAGGGCGCGGACGTCGTCGTCCGACAACGTGAGGTTGGGCATCAGCGCTCCGGGCTTGATCGACTGGGCGTGCCGCACCCAGCGGGCGAGGTTGCTCGGGTCGTTCTCGACGGCGCCGGCGCCGATCGTCGCCCGGCTCCCGAAGTCGGTGAGATCGGGCCCGACGGTCCCGTGCGCCTGGCTGCCTCTGACGGTGTGGCAGCCCGCGCAGGGGAGGCGTTGGAACCGGAGCGCGCCGTCGGCGGCGAGCTCGGATGTCGGCTCACGGGGCGGCTCGGCATGGGCGGTCGTCCACCGCTCAAAGGCGCCCGCGGACTGCGCGATCACTCGAAAGCCCATGTGTGCGTGCTGGATGCCGCAGAACTCCGCGCACACGCCCAGGTATGTCCCCGCCTTCTCGGCGGTGAAACGCAGGACATTCCGCTGTCCGGGGATGGTGTCGACCTTGCCGGCAAGCTCGGGAACCCAAAAGCTGTGCACCACGTTGTCGGACTCCAGTCCGATCGCGACCGGCTGGCCCACGGGAATGTGGAGCTCGTTGGCGGTGACGATCTGGCGGTCGGGGTAGCGGACTGTCCACCACCAGCGTTCGCCCGTCACCTCGATCCGCACGGGGTTGTTCCCGGCCTTGCGGAGCGCGCCCGTCGTGGTCACGGTCACGACCGCCAGAACCAAGAGGATCAGCGCCGGCACGAGCACCCCTCCGACGGTGATGAACATGTTCTGACTGATACGCGAGCGACGCGGCGTGCCCCGCCGGCCGCGCAGCGCGGCAACGATGATGAAGCCGCCGACGACCACGTACACACCGACCGCGAGCCCGAACATCAGCCACCAAAGCCCGGCGATGTGGCGAGCCTCGGATCCGTGCGCGTCGACTGCCGACGTGCTGCCACTACACGCAGAGATCCCGATGACGATGGCGAGCACCCACGCGAACACGGCGGTGTGACGCAGCCTGCTCATGAGCGGTTCCAGAACGCCGGACCAACCGGCTCGAGGAAATCGTGTTGTGCGACGAGGAAGCCGTCAGCGTCGATCTCGATCGGGAGCTGCGGCAGTGCCCGCGCCGCCGGACCGAGCACGGGCTCGGCCCGGTCGAGCACGTCGAAGGCCGACTGGTGGCACGGACACAGCAACTGGTGCGTGCGCGCCTGGTACAACCCCACCGGGCAACCGGCGTGGGTGCAGACCTTCGAGTAGGCGATGAGCCCATCGGGGCTCCAGTCCGCGCGCTCGGGCGGGGGGTTCAGAAGTTCGGGCCGCACCCGCACGAGCACGGTCTGCCCGTCGGCCGAGCCGACCGCATCCTCGGGGAACACGGTGAGCAGGCTGTCGACCGGCACGTCGCGGCCGACCACGGCGGTGCCGTCAGCCGTGACCAGCCGGCTCCCGCGCCGCCACGGGGTGCGTTCGAGCGACCGCCCCGGGCTCGGCCCGAGTGACCGGATCGGGAACAGCAGTGCCGCGCCGATCGCGCCGACGGCGGCGACAAGCGAGGCGGTGAGGAACCGCCGGCGAGTCACGCCCTCGCCCCGCTCCATGTCGCGCTCGAACGCCTGACGCTCCTCCGGAGAGGTCGGGAGCGGCTCACGTTCCTCCTCGAACGGACCCGTGCTCAGGATCCGATGCGCCACGGTGACGAGTCCGGCCCCGAGCGCGCCGAAGCAGACGAGGATCAGCGCGCCCTCGGCTTGCACGTTGCCGCCGCGCGCGTAGACGATCGCCAGCCCGATCGCGGCGGCGGCGCTGAGCAAGAAGGCCGCGGTCGCGAACCGATCGCCGCTGCGCGCGCCGGGAGCAGGTGTCGGCGCGTCGTTCGTCACGAGCGGCTCCCGATCCAACGGGACGCGATGAGGAGCAGCCCGAGACCGAGAATGGCGGCCGCGGCCCCCTCGGCCAGCGGCCCGACGTGCCAGAGCGGGTTACCACCGTGGTCGCGGGGCGCGGCGAGGTATCGGGTGTAGGCGACGAGTGAGTCCAGGTCCTCGTCGTCGATCGCTGTCGTACCGAAAGCCGGCATGTTGCCCGGACCGGTCCGCACGGCTTCGGCGATCTGGGTCGGCGTGGCGGGATGGGTGCTGGGCGCCTCGCGCCGGACGAGCGCGCCGCCCTCACCCGACCACGCGTGGCACGCCGCGCACTGCTGACGGAACAGCTCGCCGCCCCTCGCCACGTCACCGGCCGCGGGGTCGACGGCCGGGATCGGGCGGCCGTCGCCTCCCGTGATCGACACCACGTATTGGACGAGGGCGCGAATCTCGGCCGGCGAGTACCTCGGCTTTCGGCGGACCGCCTCGGCGCCCGCCGACGGCAGCGGCATGCGACCGGTCGAGACCCAGAAGTCGACGACGCCGGGTCCGGCGTCGATCAGCGACGGTCCCTGCGCCGTGCCGCTGCCGTCGCCGCCGTGGCACACGGCGCAGTCGCGGAGAAAGACAGCGCGGACGTCGGGTTGCGGCGCCGCGCGGCCGGTGCGATCGGGTGCCGCGGGCGCACGGGCGAGCCCCACCCCGGCCAGCCCGACGGTGAGCCCGACGAGCAATAGGGCAGCGCGCGTGGCCGTTCCCCCCTCCCGTCCTGATCGGACCGCCCGATCCCTCGGTCCTGCCAGGCAGAGCCTTCCTTGGTGCGGTGCCGGGCAAACCTCCAGGGTCGTAGAGCGAGGCCTCCGTTGGGTAGGCCCTCACAGAGGGGCAGCGCGACTGCTCCTGGGCTGTCCGCGCACCGGGGCGATGCAGGTCCGTCGAGCAGCAAGCGCGGCGGGCAGCGTTCCGGCACCCGGCGCCCGAAGGGCCGTACACCGGTGCAGCTCTACAACGAGGCCAAGAAGTACAGCGTGCAGGGTCGGTCGCGGATTGACGAAGCGCAGCTCCAGCGGGCCGTCGACTCACACAAGTGACGCCCCCGCTCGGGCGGTTAACTCAGGACTGCGTCGTCCGCCTTGTACGCGACAACGGTCACCCGCGCGGCAGCATCACATCAGCGGCGGCGCGCAAACCGGGATACTGCGATGGTGCCGAAGACGGCCAAGATCCCGATGCACCACGCAAAGCTGAGCGCCACCCAGTACGCGGTGTTGTGGCCGAGACCGACCTTGTCGGCACCGCCGAGCAAGAGGCTTCGCATCGCATTGCTGAAGATCGTGAACGGCTGGTTGTCCGCGACCGGTTGCATCCAGCCGGGCAGCGTGTCGGCGGGCACGTAGGCGGCGGACACGAACGCGAGGGGGACGATGAGCAGCGTGGCCGTGCCGTTGGCTGCCTGTGCACTCTTCGATGTCAGGCCGATGGTGATGAAGACCCACATGAAGCTGTAGCTCGCCGCCAGCAGCACCACCAACGCCAGCAGCACCTCGCCGACGCCGGCATCGAGCCGGAAACCCACGATGAAGGCGAGGATCGTGGCGACGAAGATTCCCCACATGGTCAGCGCCGTGTCGGCGAGAGAGCGCCCGACGATCACTGACGAGCGCGGGAT
>Ga0066904_10000094_pt1 | contig 10518 bp, 9 predicted proteins | sample PanSoiMetaPlot30_FD_133941 | JGI IMG/M metagenome (GOLD analysis project Ga0066904, IMG submission 133941) | Tropical forest soil microbial communities from Panama analyzed to predict greenhouse gas emissions - Panama Soil Plot 30 (version 2) | reverse complement strand
GTAGTACCGGTAGTGGTGGCGGCGGCTACAAGGGCCCCACCGGGACACAGGCGCAGCAGGCGGTGGCGTACGCCTACAACGCGCTCGGCTGCCCCTACGTCTTCGGTGGCACGGGGCCGTGCAGCGCCGGCTACGACTGTTCCGGGCTGACCTCGGCGGCGTGGGCGTCGGCCGGGGTGTCGATCCCGCGCACCAGCTACGGTCAGGCCACGCTGCCGGCCGTGTCGCTGTCCGCGCTTCAGCCGGGCGACATCCTGGAGTTCGCCGGTGACAGCCACGTCGGGATCTACGTGGGTGGCGGGATGCTCATCGATGCGCCGCAACCAGGGATGAGCGTGCAGAAAGTCAGCATGTCCTCGTCCTGGTACGCGGCGAACCTCGCCGGTGCTGTCCGTCCCTGAGGGACGGAGCGGGCGGCGACCCTTCGGACCCGAGTGGTGGAGGCTGGGCACTCGTGCTGGGGCATGCTGAGCTCAGCGAGGCTGGCCCGGCCGCCCAGCCTCCCGTGGTGTTCGACCCCAAGGATGACCGGATTGTCATGTGCCTTAAAATTTTGTCATTGCCGTCGGGGCGGACCGCTGGCCCACAGGTGTAGGGGCCAGCGATCCGGGGGAGCGCTGCGCCATGCCTAAGGTCCTTGTTCTGACCAATGACTTTCCGCCGCGGCCAGGTGGGATCCAGTTCTTCGTGCATGCGCTGGCGACGCGGCTGCCGCCGGGGAGCGTGACCGTCTACGCGCCCGCCTGGCAGGGCGCGGAGCAGTACGACGCCGAACTGCCCTTCCCGGTGGTGCGGCATCCCACCTCGCTGATGCTCCCGGTGCCCTCGGTGGCCCGCCGGGCCGAGCGCATCATCGAACGGGAGGGCTGCGACACCGTGCTCTTCGGCGCGGCAGCACCGCTCGGCCTGCTCGCGCCCAGGCTGCGCAGGGCAGGCGCGCTGCGCCTGGTCGCGGTGACCCACGGTCATGAGGTCGGCTGGGCCGCCCTGCCCGCTGCCCGTGCCATGCTGCGGCGGATCGGTGATTCCGTGGACACGGTCACCTACCTGGGCGACTACACGCGGGTGCGGCTGGCGCGTGCCTTGTCTCCGGCGGCGGTGGCCCGGATGACCCGGCTCACCCCCGGCGTGGACACGAGCGAGTTCTACCCCGGGGCCGGTGGGCAGGTGATCAGGGAGCGGTGGGGCCTCGGCGACCGGCCGGTGGTGGTCTGCGTGTCGCGCATGGTCCCCCGCAAGGGGCAGGACACCCTGATCCACGCCTGGCCGCTCGTGCTGGCCACCGCGCCCGACGCCACCCTGCTCCTGGTCGGGGACGGCCCGTACCGCGGCCGCCTGGAGCGGATGGCGCGCCACCTCGGCGTGGCCGGCTCGGTCATCTTCACCGGGGCACCGTCCCGCGCCGAGTTGCCGGCCTACTTCGACGCCGGGAACGTGTTCTCGATGCCCTGCCGTACCCGCCGCCGCGGGCTCGACGTGGAGGGCCTCGGCATGGTGTTCCTGGAGGCCGCAGCGACCGGGCTTCCGGTGGTGGGGGGTGACTCGGGCAACTCGCCCGACGCCATCCGCGACGGCGAGACCGGGTACCTCGTGTCGGGCCACAGCGTGGCGGATCTGGCGGACCGGCTGAACCGCCTGCTCAGCGATCCCTCGGCGGCCCAGGCGATGGGCGAAAAGGGCATGGCCTGGGTGCAGCAGGAATGGCGCTGGGAGATCATCGAGCGCCGGTTCACCGAGATCCTGGCCGGCGAGTAAGCCCGGGCCAGTGGCACCCCGCCCGCGCCTGGTGGCCCGGGGCGGCAGGACGCTGAAGGCCGGGACGGTCAGGAGTAGAGCGCCTCGATCTCGTCCGCGCAATCCTTCATGATCACGCTCCTGCGGACCTTGAGCGACGGGGTCAGGTGGCCGCCCTGCTCGGTGAAGTCGCCGGGCAGCACGCGGAAGCGGCGCACCGCCTCGGCGCGCGACACGGCCTTGTTCGCTTCGTCCACGGCGCCCTGGAGCTCGGCCAGCAGCTCGGGAGCCTCGGCCAGTTCGGCCATGGACGCGCCCCGCAGGTGCGGGAACTTGGCCTTCCAGATGTCCGCCGACTCCTCGTCCAGGGTGATCAGGCTCGCCACGTAGGGCCGGCCATCGCCCACCACCAGGACCTGGCTTACCAGCGGGTGGGCGCGGATCCGGTCCTCCAGCACCGCGGGCGCGACGTTCTTGCCGCCCGCCGTCACGATCAGTTCCTTCTTACGCCCGGTCACCCGCAGGAACCCATCCTCGTCGAGTTCCCCTATGTCCCCGGTGCGCAGCCAGCCGTCGGCCATCACCTCCGCGGTGGCCGCGTCGTTGCGCCAGTAACCGCCGAAGATGGTCGGCCCGCTCAGGAAGATCTCGCCGTCGTCGGCGATCCGCACGCCGACCCCCGGCACCGGCTGGCCGACGGTACCGATCTTGATGTGCTCCGGCCGGTTCACCGTCGCCGCCGCGCTGCTCTCGGTCAGCCCGTACCCCTCCAGGACGGTGATCCCGGCGCCACGGAAGAAGTGGCCGAGCCGTTCCCCGAGCGGGGCGCCTCCGGATACCGCGAACCTGACCTGGCCGCCCACCGCGGCGCGCAGCTTGGCGTAGACCAAACGGTCGAAGAGTGCGTACCGGAGCCGCAACTGCGCGCCCGGGCCGCCAGCGGGCGACGCGGCGCCGGTCCCGGATGCCTGGCTCCACGCGATGGCGGTCCGCGCCGCGGCCTGGAAGATGCGCCTCTTCACCGGGCTGGCCGAGGCCTGCTGCTCCGCGCCGTTGTAGACCTTCTCGAACACTCGCGGCACGGCCAGGATGAACGTGGGCTGGAATGACTTCAGGTCGGGGAGCAGGGTGGCCACGCTGGGCGTGTGCCCGAGCACCACCCCGCATTCCAGGGAGCCCACCTGGATGATCCGCGCGAACGAGTGCGCGAGCGGCAGGAAGAGCAGCGTCGCCGCGCCCGGCGTCTTGAAGATGGCCGGGAGCGAGCCGTGCACGGCGTTCCGCACGTCCGCCAGCAGATTCCCGTGGGTGAGTTCGCACCCCTTGGGCCGCCCGGTGGTGCCGGAGGTGTAGATGATGGTCGCGAGGTCGGCGGTGTGCCGGGACCGGCGGCGCTTGTCCACCTCGTCGTCCCCGACGCCGGTGCCCGCCGCGGCCAGGGCGCTCAACGGCTCGACCGGCACCGGATGGCCGGGCACGGCCAGGCCGGAGCCGTCCTCACCCTGGGCGCCCGCCGGGTCCTCGATCATCCATACGTGTGCCACGTGCGGTGCCGCGGCCAGCGTCTCGGCGGCGGTTTGCAGATGGGCGGGCTTTTCCACGATCAGCGCCCGGGCGCCGGAGTCGGTCAGTATCCATTCCACCTGCTCGGCCGACGACGTCTCGTAGACGGGCACCGTGATCGCGCCCGCGGCCCAGATGGCATAGTCGATCGCCGTCCACTCGTAGCGCGTACGCGACATGAGCGCGACCCGGTCACCCGCGGCGATTCCCGCGGCCACGAGCCCCTTGGCCACTGCCGTCACGTCATCGGCGAACTGCCGTGCGGTGACGTCCCGCCAGCCGCCGTCCCCCGCGCCCGCTCCGGGCGTCAGCGCGCTGCCGCCCTTGCGCCGCATGACCACGGTGCCTGGTTCGCGTGCGGCCCGCTCGAACACGACATCGGTCAGCCCGGCCGAGGGTGGGATGTCGACGGCGGCAGGGGTGCTGTACTCTCGCATGCCGCCAGACTAATGCCCTGCTGGCCCGCGGGGAGCGACCCGGCGGCGGTTCCTGGTGGGGTGCTTCTAGCCTGTGCTCATGCGGCTTCACGTGATCAGCGATGTGCACGGCCGGGCCGGTGCCCTGCGCACGGCCGCGGTCGGCGCGGATGCCCTGTTCTGCCTGGGCGACCTGCTCCTGTTCGTGGACTACGCGGATGAAGCACGGGGGATATTCGCCGAGTTGTTCGGCGCGGACGCGGCACGGGAGTTCGTCGCGTTGCGGACCGCAAAGCGGTTCGGTGAAGCCCGTGACCTGTCGGCCGGCCTGTGGCAGCGCCTCGGGGGCGACGCCGCAGGGCATGTGCGCGCCGCCGCCGCCCGCCAGTACGCGGAACTGTTCGCGGCGCTGCCCGAACCGGCCTACCTGACCTACGGGAACGTGGACCTGCCGCAGATGTGGGCCGAGCACCTGCGGCCAGGTCATCACGTGCTTGACGGCGAGCCGATCGAGCTGGACGGATGGACGTTCGGTTTCGTCGGTGGCGGGCTGCGCTCGCAGTACCGGACCCCGAACGAACTCGACGATGATGTCTACGCGGCGAAGGTGGCGGCGGTCAGCGGTGCCGACGTGCTGTGCACGCACATTCCGCCCGCCATCCCGGAATTGCTCTACGACACGGTCGCCCGGCGGCTGGAACGCGGCAGTGCCGCCCTGCTGGCGGAGATCAACCGGTCCCAGCCCCGGTACGTGCTGTTTGGGCACGTCCACCAGCCGCTCGCGCGCCGGGTGCGGGTGGGCCGCACCGAGTGCATCAACGTGGGGCACTTCCGGGCGACCGGCCAGCCGTACGTGCTGGCGTTGTAGTGCGACGGGCCAGCCCCCAGATGGCGGTACGCTCCGAGGATGGCCGCGAGGACGAGTTCCCACATCATGATCGCCGCGCCACGGGCGGCTGTCATGGCGGTGATTGCCGACTTCGCCGCGTACCCGCAGTGGGCCTCAGCGGTGCGGGCGGCGGAGGTGCTGGGGGAGGAGGCGGCCGGCCGGGCCGGCCGGGTGCGGTTCACGCTCGATGCGGGCGTGGTGAAGGACACCTACGTGCTCGGCTACGACTGGGACGGCGATGCCGCGGTGCGCTGGCACCTGGCCGAGCCCGGCTCGGTGATCTCGGCGATGGACGGCAGCTACCTCCTTGCCGACCGTGACGGGGCGACGCAGGCAACCTATGAGCTCGCGGTGGACCTGCGGATCCCGATGCCGGGGTTGCTGAAGCGGCGCGCCGAGAAGACGATCATCGATACCGCCCTCAAGGGCCTGAAGAACCGGGTGGAAAACCGCCCCGGCAATGGAGAGGACAGCAAGTGACACAGCAAGGCGGGTCCGGCGACCTGATCGGTGACTTCCAGCGGTGGCTGCTTCGTTCCGGAGCACGCGGGATGAGCCGGGAGCTCGCCGACCAGGTTCGCGCGGCCCTCGGCAAGAACCAGTCGACCGGCGACGTCTGGGAGACCGCGACCGCCGAGCCGGTACCGGCCGAGGCGCCAGAATGCGCCTGGTGCCCGCTGTGCCGGGCGGCCCGGATCGTCAGGGAGGCTAAGCCCGGACGGGACAAGCGGGTGGCCGCCGTCGGCGACGCGCTCACCACCGTGGTCCAGGATGCCGTGTCGGTTCTCGAGGCGGCCCTGGCGGCAACCAGCCGGAGCGGGGGCGGGAACGGCAGGCCGGACGCGACGGCCCCGGGCACCCGCGGCTATCCCGCGGCGGGCGCAGCCGCGGACGCGGAAACGGCGGGCGCGGCCACGGAGGCGGCAGCGGCGGGCGCGGCCGCGGAGGCGGCAGGCTCGGCTGCGGAGGCGGCCCCCGCAGGCTCGGCTGCGGAGACGGCAGCGGCGAGCTCGGCAGCGGCGAGCGCGGGCGCGGAGGGGGCACCCGCGGGCTCGGCTGCGGAGGCGGCAGCGGCGGGCTCGGCTGCGGAGACGGCAGCGGCGGGCTCGGCAGCGGAGACGGCAGCGGCGGGCTCGGCCGCGGAGGCGGCGCCGGCAGCCGAGGGGCGGGCAGCGGCGAGCCCGGGCGAACCTGCGGCACCGGGCCCGGATGAGCGTGCGGCGCCGGAACCTCCGGAAGAATCGCCGGATGAGCCTGACGATCGGGGTTGATGTCGGGGGTACCAAGGTCGCTGCCGGGGTCGTCGATGAGCGTGGGCGCATCATCGAGAAACTGCGGCGTGCCACCCCGGCGGCCAGCCCGGAGCGTACCGCCGCGGCGATCGCCGACGCGGTCAACGAGTTGCGTGGCCGGCACGAGGCCACCGCGGTCGGGGTCGGCGCGGCCGGCTTCGTGGACGAGGCGGCCGGCACCGTGGTGTTCGCGCCGAACCTCGCCTGGCGTGACGAGCCGCTGCGGGCCAAGTTGGCGGGCATGGTGGGCCTGCCGGTCACCGTGGACAACGACGGCAACGCCAGCGCGTGGGCCGAGGTAAGGTTCGGCGCGGCGCGTGGCCGTGTGCACGTCGTATTCGTCTCCGTGGGCACGGGCATCGGGGCCGGCTTCGTCCTGGACGGCAGGCTCTACCGGGGCCGGTGGGGGATGGCGGGGGAGCCCGGGCATTTCCGTGTGGTGCCCGACGGGCGGCTGTGCGGCTGCGGGAACCGGGGCTGCTGGGAGCAGTACGCGAGCGGCAGCGCCCTGGTGACGGAGGCGCGGGATTTCGCCATGCGCTCCCCGGGCGGGGCGATGCGGCTGCTGCAGCTGGCTGGCGGCAACGCCGGTGCGATCAACGGCACGCACATCACCCAGGCGGCCAGGGAGGGTGACCCGGCAGCGCGCCGCTGCTACGTGATCGTGGGCACCTGGCTGGGGCAAGGGCTGGCCGACCTGGCGGCGATACTCGATCCTGAGTGCATTGTGGTCGGCGGCGGGGTCAGCGAGGCTGGTGAACTACTGCTCGGCCCGGCGCGGGCCGCCTTCGACAAGGCGCTTCCCGGAGCGGGCTACCGGCCGCGGGTCGAGATTCTCCGGGCCGCGCTGGGCGCGGACGCGGGCATCGTCGGTGCCGCCGACCTGGTCCAGGAGCGCTGACGGGCTGGGACCTAGACGACGGCTCCGTCGTCCGGGCCCGAGTCCCGTGGCGGCCGGTCACCCATGCGCACGACCAGGGTCGCGAAGCCGCCCACGAACGCCGCCACGGCGGTGAACGCCGCCCAGCTTGGCACCTGCCAGCTCGCTATCACGGCGACGAGCAGGTACGCGGGCCCGCCGAACAAGGCGACCCAGGCGCCCTTGGTAACCGGATCCAGCTGGGGCAGGGGCGGTGGCTCCGGGGGCACGAAATGCTCGTCGTCGCCGCTGGGTGGCGGCGCGGGGCTGGCCGGCCGGACGATGCGGGTCTGTGGTGGCCCGGGGGTCGTTCCGCCGAACGGCCCGGGGGGCGGTGGCCAGTGCGGACCGGGCGGCTGCGCCAGGTCGGCGTCGGGATCGTCCGGGCCAGCCATGTCCAGGCCCGAGACGTCCAGGTCCGCGGTGTCCGGCCCGCTACTGTCCGGGCCGGGCGCCTCCTGGCCCGGCGTTCCGGGACCGGGCAGGTCCTCCCTGGTCGGCCACGGAGCAGGCGTGCCGTCCGCCCCGGCTGGCGTGGTGTAGTGGGCGACCAGGTCCCGCCAGGCCGCCTCCTCGCTGGCGTCGTCGGTCATGTCGCGATCACCCCCTCCCGGCGCGACTATGCGCTCGGACAAAGTCCAGGCTGCCCGCGAAGATCTGCCCGGCATCGTTGTCCAGCGTGGCCACATGGTAGCTGTCCGCGCATTCGCGCACGGTGAGCTGTCCGGCGGGCAGCGCGGACCGGAGGACCTTGATGCTGGCCGGCCCCACCACGTGGTCGGTCGCGCTGAGGTAGACGAGCACCGGCTGGGTGACCTCGGCAAGCTGCTGCTGGGTGGCCTTCCACAACTGCGGCAGGGTCGCCAGGGCCCGCACCGGCATCCGGTCGTAGCTGAGCTCGTGAACGCCTTCCTTCTTGATATCGCTGCCGATCCCCTTCAATGAGGGCACGACCAGCTTGAGCACGGGCGCCAGCAGGAACAGCTTGGTATCGGCGGTGACCGAGGGGTTCACCAGCACCAGCCCGGCCACGCCGTCGCCGCGCAGTTCGGCCATGCGCAGCGCGAGGCAGGCTCCCATCGACAGGCCCGTGAGGAAGATCTCCTCCGCGTGCCCGCGCAGTTCCTCGTAGGCCCGGTCCACCTCCGCGTACCAGTCCTCCCACCGGGTGTGCGCCATGTCCTGCCAGGTGGTGCCGTGACCGGGCAGCCGCGGCAGGGAGACGGTCAGCCCGGCGGCGGCGAGGTAGTCGGCCCACGGCCGCAGCGACGCGGGGCTTCCGGTGAACCCGTGGCAGAGCAAGACCCCGGTACTGCCTCCGGAGTGAAAGAAGGGCTCCGCCCCCGGCATTACTGGCATGACGGCCGTCCTCTCGCGCCTGCGCTCTCCCGCATCGTCGCACGCCACCACGACACGGCGCACGCCCAAAGGACCGAGCCGGGCTCGGCGCGGCAAACTCGCCCGGGGTAAGCGCCCGGCACGGCCAAGTACGCCCGGGCAGGGACTGCCGGTGATCCCCGGGACGTGGGAGCATGTGGGCATGGGCTACTGGGTGGTCAAGGCGATCCTCGGGCCCCTCCTCACGATCTTGTTCCGGCCATGGTCGGAGGGGGCGGAAAATGTGCCGCGCGAAGGACCGGCCATCCTCGCCTGGAACCACCTGTCGTTCGCTGATCACTTCTTCGGCCCGCTGCCGCTCCCGCGCAAGGTGACGTTCCTTGCCAAGTCCGAGTACTTCACCGGGCGCGGGCTGAAGGGACTGATCAGCAAGGCCTTCTTCCGCGGGGTCGGGCAGATCCCCGTGGACCGGGCGGGGGGCGAAGCGAGCGAACGGGCGCTGCGGACCGGTCTGCGCGTGCTGGCCGAGGGGAAGCTGCTCGGCATCTATCCCGAGGGCACCAGGACGCCGGACGGCCGCCTCTACCGCGGCAAGACCGGGGTGGCCCGGCTCGCGCTGGAGTCGGGGGCACCGGTGATCCCCTGCGCCATGATCGGGACCTTCGAGCTTCAGCCGCCCGGCCGGCTGCTGCCCCGGCTGTCGATCCGGCCCGGGGTCAGGTTCGGCAAGCCGCTGGACTTCTCCCGGTACGCAGGCCTCAAGTCGGACCGGCTGGTGCTGCGCGCGGTCACCGACGAGATCATGTACGAGGTGATGGAGCTGTCCGGGCAGGAGTACGTGGACGAGGACGCCCAGCGGGCGAAGAAGCGGGCCAAACCCGGCGCGGCGCACCCGGACGGCGCGGCCCGGCCGGACGGTGCGGCCCGGCCGGACGGTGCGGCCCCGCCGGACGGCGCGGCACAACCTGGCGCGGTCCCCAGTTCGGTCCCGGGGCCCTCCTAGTTTCCTTCTGCTCGGGCCCAGCCCTTGGCCCGCGCCACGGCGCGACGCCACTGCTCGTGCCCGGCGTCGTCGCGGCGCTGTGGCCGGAACCGGCGCCCCAGCCGCCAGGTGCTGGCCAGTTCGGCCGGCGAGGACCACACGCCTGCGGCGAGCCCGGCGAGGAAAGCCGCGCCCAGCGCGGTGGTCTCCATGACCTCCGGCCGCTCCACCGGGACCTGGAGCTGATCGGCCTGCAGCTGCATGAGCAGGTCGTTGGCGCTCGCCCCGCCGTCGGCCCGCAGCGTGCCGTTAGCGCGCCAGTCACCGGTGACCATCACGTCGAACACGTCGCGGACCTCGTAGGCGATCGCCTCCAGGGTGGCCCGGACCAGGTGCGCCCGGGTGGTGCCGCGGGTGATCCCGAACACCGCGCCCCTGGCGTCGGGATCCCAGTCGGGCGCGCCGAGCCCGGTGAGCGCCGGCACGAACACCACCCCGCCGCTGTCCGGGACGCTCCGGGCGAGCGTCTCGCTCTGCGCGGCGTCGTCCAGCAGCCGCAGCCCGTCGCGCAGCCACTGGACCGCTGCCCCGGTCACGAACACCGAGCCTTCCAGCGCGTAGGTCAGCGCGCCGGCGTCGTCCATCCAGGCCACCGTGGACAGCAGCCCGTTCCCGGGGCGGGCCACCGTGCCGCCGGTGTTGGCGAGCACGAACGAGCCGGTCCCGTAGGTACATTTGGCGTCTCCGGGTGCAAAGCACGCCTGGCCGAACAGCGCCGCCTGCTGGTCACCGGCGATGCCGGCGATAGGCAGATCCAGGCCGAGGAAGGCGGCCGGGTCGGTGCGCCCGGCGACGCCGGTGGAGGGAACCACCTCGGGCAGGGCCGCGGCGGGCACCCGCAGCAGTTCGCACAGCTCGTGAGACCACTGTCCGGCGGTGATGTCGAACAGCAGCGTGCGGGAGGCGTTGGACGCGTCGGTGACGTGGCGTGCCCCGCCGGTGAGCCGGGCGATCAGGTAGGAGTCCACCGTGCCCGCGGCCAGCGAGCCGTCGGCCAGCCCCGCCCACGTGGCCGGTTCCTCCAGGGCCAGCCACGTCAGCTTGGTGCCGGTGAAGTAGGGGTCGAGGCGCAGGCCGGTCAGTTCGCTGATCCGGCCTTCGTACCCGGCTTCCCGCAGTTCGTCGCACAGCCGCGCGGTCCGCCGGTCCTGCCAGACAATGGCCCGCCTGGGCGCGGCCAGGGTCGCCCGGTCCCACACCACCGCCGTCTCCCGCTGGTTGGTGATGCCGAGCGCGGTGACCGGCCCCGGGGCCCCGTCCAGGGCCTGGCCGCAGGCCGCGAGGGCGGCCTGCCAGATGTCCTCCGGCAGGTGCTCCACCCAGCC
>Ga0066904_10000093_pt1 | contig 10534 bp, 6 predicted proteins | sample PanSoiMetaPlot30_FD_133941 | JGI IMG/M metagenome (GOLD analysis project Ga0066904, IMG submission 133941) | Tropical forest soil microbial communities from Panama analyzed to predict greenhouse gas emissions - Panama Soil Plot 30 (version 2) | reverse complement strand
GGCCAGGTGCACGAACTCCTCTGTGACCCGCTGTTTGAGATAAAAACGAGGGTAAATCCTTTGCAGGATAGCCATCGTTCGTTGCAGTGCTCTGCGCTTCTGGGATGCTTTCTTCGAAAACTCACGTGCAAGGTCGGAAAAGTGGCGGCTAACTGACGCGCTGAGTTGTTCCACCTGCTTGCACAAGCGTGGCAGGTTTTTCATGTATCTTTCCCGACTCTCGATTTTTTTATCGAGGATTACGCGATCGAACCGCTCCCGGCCCTCGAGGAGTTTCCTGGCGAGCTCCAAATGCCCGCGGGCGACAAAGCCGAAACGCCTGAGATGCTTCTGCACCATCACTTCAGCCTCCTCGATCCGCTTCGAGATTTCGACTTCCTGGTCCCGGGTCAGCAGCGGAACTTGCCCCATCTGCTTCAGATACATTCGCACGGGGTCGTCCAGAATATCGACTTTGGGTGTCGCTCTGCCTTCCTCTTCGTCCTCCTCCTCATCCACATCTTTTTTGCCGTCTCTGTATCGATCGACCTCGGAAGCCTCGATAATGTCGATCTCTAGGCGGCGCAGACGCGTGAGGATGAGATCCAACTCGTCTGCATCGGTGATTCCTTCAGGCAACGCCTCGTTCAGATCGTCGAACGTGAGATAACCTTGTTCTTTTGCCAGCTTGATCAGTTCCCGAATGCGCGCTTGAACTTCAAGAGACGAATAGAAACCGGATACTCCCAGTGTCGGCACCGAGAGCGCGCCGTTGTTGTTAGGTCGCAGTGATGAAGACCTTAGGCGCGCGCCCTTAAGCACGCGGAGTCGCGAACGTTTCTTGAGATTGCCGCGCGCATTCACACGCCCTTTCGATTGCCCGCGGCGGGGGTTATTTTTAAGCCGTCGCGCCGACGACCGTCGGCTGCCCCCCCTTCGTTTCGAATGCCTGGCCAAGTTTGTTCGGTTAAGGATTTGGACTAAGGCCTTCGGCCTGCCACGCGGCAGTTATGACTAAGTGTCAGCCCTGCCGGCGGGTCGAGAAAACTCGTGGAGCTGTCCCTGCAGGTCAAGAATTTGTTTTTGCAAATTTACGACTTCACCGGCGCTGAGTCCCGGCAGTTTGATCCGGGCTTTTGCTGTCTCAAGGCGGCGACGAACAACATTCTGGCAAATTCCTTGCCACCATTTCTCGACGACTATTTCTGTGGCCGCGGGTATCTTTTGCAGCAGCCATGCTGAGACGAGGCGTTCCTCCTCCGGGCAGAGGGTGGCCATAAACGCGTTGAGGGAGGCGGTGTCGTCGGGTTCGAGTTCACTTTCCAGAATCCGGACCAGAATCCCCGCATCCGGCACTTGCTCGAGGGTCTCCCGCCACCTTTGCGCGAGAAGGAAATTCCGCGCGACTTCATCGCGCAACGCCAGGAGACATAACATCGCAATATCATGCGGCGGAGCCGGCGCGGTATGAGTCTCCGGCGCGTTCGACCTCGCCGGCTGACTTGGCGCGCGGGAGTGTTTTGCCAGAAGTGATTCGAAATCCCCCGGGACAACGCCGAGCCGAGCCGACGCTTTGTTGACCACCTCTGCGCGCAACATGGGATCGTGCACTCGCGAGATCGTGCCGGCCAAATTGCGTGCCGCTTGAATCTTTGCGCCCATAGAACTGAAGTCGACGCGGGCGATCTCGCGGTCGATCCAGTAATCAAAGAAATCGTGGGCGTTGGCCACGCGTCTTTCGAATTGCTCCTTTCCCTCCCGTCGGACAAGCGAATCGGGGTCTTCGCCCTCCGGCAACTCGACGACGCGAACGATGAAATCGTTTTCCAGCAGTGCATCAAGCGAGCGCTCCGCCGCCTTGGCGCCCGCGGCGTCGGAGTCGAAGCACAAAACCAGTTCATCAACGAAACGCTTCAGGATGCGGGCCTGATTTTCCGTGAACGCAGTTCCCTGTGGGGCGACCACATTCGTGATCCCCGCTTCGAACAAGCTGATCAAATCAAGCTGACCTTCACACACGATCGCGCAGTTCGCCTCGATTAGTGCCCGCTTGGATGTGTGCAATCCAAAAAGCACGTTCCCTTTTCGAAAAAGCGGTGTCTCAGGCGAATTCAGATATTTCGCCGCCCCTTCCTCGTCTTTCAGGAGTCGTCCGCTGAACGCGATCACTTCGCCGACATCATTGCAGATGGGAAATATGATCCGGCCGCGAAAACGATCGTAGGACGATTGAGGTTTGAGGTTTGATGTTTGATTTTGTGCCGAGCCGTTTTCGTCCCGCGTTTTGACAAGGCCACTCGCGGTGAGTTCGCGTGTGTCATAGCCTTGCGCGCGTGCCCAGCTGCCAAACGCGTCCCATTCATCCGGCGCGTAGCCAAGCTGCCAGCGTTTCGCGATTTCACCCGTAATTCCGCGTTGCCTCAGATATTTCCGCGCGCGTTCCCCGATTTCTCTTTTGATCAGATTTTCGTGGAACCATTCCGCTGCGTCGGCGTGTAATTTCAGCTGCTTGCGACGTGTCTCGTATTGTCGATCTTCGTCTGCCGCACCACGTGTTTCGACTATGGTGATGCCCGCGCGCGCCGCGAGCTTGCGGACGGCTGACGGAAAATCAACGTGCTCATAATCCATGACGAACCGGAAAACGCTTCCGCCCGCGCCGCAGCCGAAACAATGAAAGGTCTGCCGGCTGGGACTCACCATGAATGAAGGAGTTTTCTCCTGATGAAACGGGCAGAGGGCCTTGAAATTCGCTCCCGCGCGTTTCAGCGGGAAATACGAACCGATCACTTCGACGATATCGTTCCCGGCGGCGATTTGTTCGATTGTTTCTGATGGAATTGCCACAGCGAAACTGGCAAGCTTAGCCGCGCCTGTTCAATTGAAAAGATGAAGATGTTCGCGATCAACATTTGCGTCGCTTGTGTCATTGGCTTTACTACGCCCGCGCGCGCGCGCGAGGCCATTCAGAAAGGCGACGTCGTCGTGGTTCCCTTGCACGGTGAAGTCGCGCCGTCGCTGTTGGCGTTTTTGCGGCGCGCGGTGAAAACCGCCGAGAGCAACAACGCTTCCGCCATCGTTTTCGACATGAACACGTATGGCGGCCGTCTCGACACAGCGACCGAGATCGTGAACGCGCTCAATCAAATCAAAATCCCCACGTACGGCTTCATTAACACGAACGCAGGATCCGCCGGCGCGCTCATTGCGGTCGCCACGCAACACATTTACATGGCGCCGATAAGCGCAATTGGCGCGGCTGCACCCATCCTTTCGACGGGCGAAGATCTGCCCGCCACGGCGAAGGAAAAAACGATTTCGTATTGGTCTGCACTCGTCCGAGGCTCAGCCATCAAGAATGGCCATAATCCCGACCTCGCCGAGGCATTCATGAATAAAGAGAAGGAAGTAAAAATCGGCGACCGCGTCGTGCACCCCAAAGGGGCGGTCCTTACTCTCAATGCGCAAGAAGCCACCGAAAAGATCAACGGCAAACCGTTACTCGCGGAAGGCATTGTCGATTCGATTGCCGATCTGACCAGGAAAGCCGGACTCAAGGGCAACATCGTCAGGATCGAGCCAACTGGCTTCGAGCAGATCGCATTTTGGATCACCGCGCTTGCGCCGTTGCTGTTGCTGGGCGGAATTCTCGGAGCTTATTTGGAATTCAAGATTCCCGGGGTGACGTGGCCCGGCGTTATCTCTGCGATTTGTTTCGCACTCTTTTTCCTGGGCCACTATTTCGCAGGGCTCGCCGGCTGGGAAGTCGTCGCGCTGTTCGTTTTGGGAATGGTTCTGGTGCTAATCGAAATACTTTTCTTTGCGCACAGCACGATCGTTTTCGGTGTGGTCGGCATTTTTCTTATGATCGCCTCGCTGCTGTGGACAATGATTGACCGTTACCCGCAGCAACCCGTTATACCGACCGCCAAAATGCTTGCCATCCCATTGCTCAACATGTTCATCGCGCTCGTGGGAGCGTTGATCGTGATTGCGCTCCTCGCGCGTTATCTTCCGCGTACCAGTTTGTATCGGCGCTTTGCGCTGATCGATTCAAATCCTCCCGGACCATCTTTGGCCGGCGCGCCGCGACACTTCGCAACCGCACTGGCGCTCTCACCCGGGATGCAGGGTACGGCCGTCACTGTGTTGCGACCCAGCGGCAAAGCGCGTTTCGCCGATCACGTTGTCGATGTCGTCACTGAAGGCGAATTCATTGCCCGGGAAACACCAGTGACTGTCATCCAAACTGATGGGATGCGCGTCGTGGTGAAAAGCGTAGCTCAGGTCTAGTCAATTCTGCTTATCCACCGGCAACGACGCGGACGAATTCGATGTGGTCGCCTTCAGCAAGTCGGCGCTCTGGCCATTCGTATCGATGCACGGCTAGGCCGTTGTGCTCCACCAAAATCGATTGCGGCAGCAATTCATAGCGCTCGATAAGCTCGGCGATCGTTTTCGCTTCGCGGGCATCGACGGTTTCGCCATTGAGTGAAATTTTCATTGCCGGGGAATCTGGCGGTCGCAGACCGCCGTTACAGATGAGATTGTCATGCACCGCAAAGCGCCTGGTCCCAATCTTTCCAAACCGGTTCGAGCCCGCGACGGCGAAGAACTGCAGCGATCTCGGCGGGGGAACGTTCGTCACTGATCTCAAATTGGCCAGTAGCAAGTTGATCTTCGCCGTCCTGATACTCCGGCGCGACGATGCGGCCGCGCACGGTGCGGTGCAGATGTTCGCGGCCTTGCCGGGTGTAACCGCCGGGCTCGGTATGGCTCCCGGCGCTCATCGTCGTTACTCCGATCGAAGCCAGCGCGTCGCGCAGCGGCGCGCGCTCGCGCGTGCTGAGCACGATTCCGACCTGTGGGAACGTGCTGCGCAGCGCGCACACCAATTGAGCAAGTTCGCGGTCGCTCATCGAGAAGAGCGGACGAAATCCGCCAGCCGCCGGACGTAACCGCGGCACGCTCACGGTGATTTGCGCCTGCCAACATTGCTTGAACAGGTGCTCCAAATGCGCGGCGAGGGCGATGGCTTCATGCTGCCACCGGGACAAGCCAATCAACGCGCCGATGCCGAGCCGGCGAAAACCGGCCGCATATCCGCGTTCGGCGCAATCGAGTCGAAAATTAAAATCGCGTTTCGGCCCGGCGGTATGCATCTCCGCATACACACCGCGATTGTATGTTTCCTGATAAACAACGAGGCCTTCGGCGCCTGCCTCGACAATCGGCACATAGTCCTCGGTATCCATGGGGCCGACCTCGATCGAGATTGACGAAAAATCGGGCGCGAGCGCGCGAACGCACTCGGCGAGGTAACCGCGACTCACAAATTTCGGATGCTCGCCCGCAACCAGGAGAACTTGGCGAAATCCCTGACGCGCCAGATGCTGCGCTTCGGCAACGACCTCATCGACACTGAGTGTTACCCGCAGGATCGGGTTGTCCCGCGAAAAACCGCAATATTGGCAATTGTTGATGCATTCGTTGGAGAGATATAGGGGCGCGAACAGGCGCATGGTGCGTCCAAAATTTTGCAGTGTGAGCGCGCGCGAAGTTTGTGCCATTGCCTCCAAGGTCTGATCGGACTTCGGGGCGATCAGTTGTTCGAAGCGCTGAACCAGCTCCGATTTCTTCAGAGCCAGATTGTCCAAGGTCTCTGCGAATGACATCAGCATAATTTCGTGGCGCGTTCGAGCGTTCGCAAACGGGAATCGCGCGCGCACAGTACAAAAAAAGGGCGGCGTCCGGTACCGCCCGGACGCCGCGCTACGTTAAAGCACCAACAGTTAGAAGGCGAAATTCACGCCGGTGCGGACCATGCCGAAGTTGTTCTTCGGACCATCCACAAAATTCCAGCTGAAATCGCTGACCCAGCCGATGTGCGGTGTTAAGCGAATTTCCATGCCGCCACCGACCTGACCGAGTGCTTCGGTTTGGCTTCCTGTAAAACCTTGTGTCTCGATGATGTCGAACCCCTCCCCGGGTTCAACAACCCGCACGTTTTTGGGGCGCTGGCCACCGCCAAAAATCGCCCCGCCGCCGCCGAAAATGTATGGCGAAAAACGGGTGCAAGGAATTGGATAACGCAGCGTCAATGTTCCCAACACAGCGCCAATGGTATTGGTCTGACGGCCGGTGTGGCTTTCAAAAATCCCGTCGCTGAAATCAATGAATGTACTTTGGCGCGCCTGCCTGGCACTCGCCGCCCAACCTTCGATTCCCACACCGAAATAACGCATGAAGAAGTATTTGATGTCTCCGCCACCGCCCCAAGCGTGATCGGCCTCAATGTAGCGATCATTGATCCATTCGGTTCCGGTGAAAATGTAGGTGCCCCAGAGGCTCACATTGAACTCGTTATTTGCGTACCACTCCGGGCAAGGTGGCGGGGCAGCTACCTGCTTCATTTCTTTGCCCGAATAACCGACTCCGGCGAAAGCGACCGAAGCGAATAAACCGACCCCTAACAGGCACAACAACAGTTTTTTCATGTATTTCTCCTTTTTGGCTAAGTCCTCCAAACGTCGCGCGCCCACTCGGTAAACGACTAACGCGCGGTATTTGGATGTAGTGAGTCTGAGGGGAGTCGCCAGAAATTGCAAGCTTTTTTAGCGCTGCCCGCTCAGGGCTTGAGTTCCATCCCTGTATTCGCGTCCGTAATCACAAACTTCTCGTGATGATACGTGGGATCTCCTCGAAACATCAGACGCCCCGCGTACCGGCGCTCCAGTTCGACTAACAACTCTTCGTCTTCCTCTTTTAACCGCTTCAAAACATCAGGGTTAAGAATCACTCGAATGTCGTGGATGGAGTCCTGATATTTGCGCATTACGGTGTTGAGCGTCCTGTGCAATTCAACGCTGGTGGTCATGGTCGTTTTCACCACGCCGCGCCCGCCGCAGTAGGGACAATTTTCATAGATTGTGTCGCTCAGGCTTTCCTGCGCTCTCTGGCGCGTCATTTCCATCAGGCCGAGTTGCGAAATGGGAAGCACGTGCGTTCTGGCCTTGTCGCGCTTCAGTCGTTCCTTCATCAAATTAAAGACAGCCTGCTGATCTCTGCGGCTTTTCATGTCGATGAAATCAGCAATGATCAATCCGCCGATATTGCGCAACCGAATCTGGCGGGCAATCTCGTCCGCTGCTTCCAGGTTCGTTTGCAGGATCGTCTTCTCAACGTCGCGCCCACCTTTGTTACGACCGGTGTTCACGTCGACGGCCACCAGCGCTTCCGTCTCGTCGATCACAATATATCCACCGCATTTGAGCCAGACTTGCCTATGAAATGCGTCATCGATCTGTTTCTGCACACCGTAAGTTTCAAAAATCGGTGTGCCACTATCGTAATAGCGAACACGGTTTCTAGCGCGGCGGGAGATTTGACCGACGATGTCGATCATCCGATCCGTTGCCCAGTGATCGTCGCAAACGATTTCGTTGATCTCTTCGGTAAGAAAATCGCGCACTGTGCGTTCCACCAAATCAGGTTCTTCAAAGAGGCGGCACGGCGCCGGTTTATCCCGAATGGCTTGTTCGACTTTGGCCCATTGATCGAGGAGAACCCGTAGGTCACGGACAAAATACCTGGCGCGCTGACCTTCACCGACTGTGCGAATAATCACGCCAACTCCTTCGGGAATATCCAACTGCCGCAGAATCTTGCGCAGCCGCTCGCGTTCTTTAGCTTCCTCGATTTTTCGCGAGATACCGCTGCGATCGCTGAAGGGCATCAGTACGAGGTATCTGCCCGCAAAGCTCAGATTGGTTGTGACGCGCGGCCCTTTCGTGCCGATGGGGCCTTTGGTAACCTGCACGATCACGTCCGAACCAACCGGGTAAATACTGGGGATATCTTTTACCGTGATCCGCTTTCGAGGACGCTTGTTCGTGCGCCTGTCGATTTCTTCAATGCCGCTGTCGAGGGCGGCAGGAATCGCGTCCCAAAAATGAAGGAACGCATTTTTTTCGAAGCCGATGTCGACAAACATCGCCTTCAAACCCATCTCGATGTTTTTGACTTTACCCTTGTAAACGCTGCCTACGATGTTCCGCGAGCTTCTACGCTCGACGCTGTACTCCTCGAGCCGGCCGCCCTCGAGCAAAGCCACACGGGTCTCGAGTCTCTCCACGCTTAATATGAGTTTGTTGCCAGTCTTGCGTGAAGGAAGACCCAAAATCTTTCTTACCTTGTCTATCATAAAAATGGAGGGGTTGGCCGGTCGTCAGCCACGCTGCCGATGCGAGCTGCAGTAGCGATTCTGACCGGGGATTCATCGTGTTGTTCCGCGCTTGCGGGTCGGCGGCGGCGGTGGAGGCGGTGGCGGCTGGCGCTTTATCCCGAAGAGGCGCTCAAAGAAGTTGCGTCGAGGCTGAGTCGCTGCAACCGGGACAGGGCGAGCCGCGGAAGCGGCAGCTCGGCGCGCTACTCTCCCCTGTGAATCTGCTTCGGGCTCAACGTCTGGGTCGCCTCCTGCCCCCGCCATTTGCACATCTGCACCTTGCGCGGTGTTGGCATTCTCCTCATCACCGCTTCCTCCATTGATTCCCGTATCGCGGAAACTCACTTCCTTGATCATCTGGAATGGATTAGCCTTTCGCGCGGGTGGAAGCCACGCGACCTGGGCTTCAAATTTTCCCTCGTCCAGCGCCAGTGCCCGTTCCATGATCCGCGCAGCGATAGGACACGCAACGCTGCCGCCATGCTCGCCACCCTGCACCATCACTGCGACAGTGTATTTCGGATTGTCGAACGGGGCCCAACAAATAAACCACGAAATTGTATCTTCTCTGCCCTTGTATTTGGCCTGTGCGGTGCCAGTTTTTCCTGCCACCTGCACATTATTCAAGCGCGCGCGGCCACCTGTTCCGCCGTCTGCGTTCACCACATTCCAAAATCCGCGCCGTTCCAATTCGATATCGGCAGGTGAAACCTCAGTGCGAAAATCGGCGTGCACTTTGGGCTGATCGGGCACGGCGATCTTTCCATCTTCGTCCAAGGCTGGTGTGCCGTCCTGATTCAGTACTTTCTTCACCAGCCGCGGATAATAAGAAATGCCTCGGTTAGCGATGGTGGAATAGGCCATGGCCATTTGCAGAGGCGTGCATAGATCGTAGCCCTGACCGATGGAGACGTTTGCCGTATAGGCTTGTGACCATCGTTCCTGAGGATAGTAAAGCCGCATCCAGTCCGGCCCCGGCAGCACGCCAGGTTGTTCGCCGGTTAAATTCAGCCCGGATGGTTTTCCCAAACCAAGCAAATCGCCTACGCGGTCGATCGAATCGATGCCTGCGGCATTGCCGTACTGATAGAAAAAGGCGTTACACGATACTTTAATCGCATCTGGCAGAGCGAGTGTGCCGTGGGTGTAATGCTTTTCGGCAGCCCAACATTGGAAATAATGATCGCCGTACTGAACACCGCCGTAGCATGTGAACTTCTGCTTCGCCAGGCCACGACGCAGGCCAGCGAGCGAGGTGATTAACTTAAACGTTGATCCGGGCGGGAACCCGCTCACCGCGCGATTGACCAGCGGGTTGGCTTCGTCTTTCTGGAGCGCCCCCCAATCTTTCGCCTTGATGCTGGGGATAAAGGTATTTGGATCGAACGATGGCACAGAAGCCAGTGCGAGGATTTCGCCGTTGTTTGGATCGACGACCACAGCAGCCCCGCGGCCGACCGATCGCAATGCTTCCTCTGTGATTGCCTGTATGCGGGCATCGATCGTCAAATAAACATTCGCCCCCTGTTGGGGCGGATCTTCGCGCAAAATCCCGTCGATGGCGCCCTTGGCATTGCGCCGCAAATACCGCACGCCGGGTTTCCCCCGCAAATATTCGTCCATCGCCTTCTCAATGTTCGATTTCCCTTCCCCGTCCGCCTGGTAGAAGGTGAACTTCCTTGCTTCCTCCTTATCGATGTCATCCGGTGCGCCAACGTAACCAAGAACATGGGCGCCAAGCGCCCCGTAAACGTACGAACGCACCGGCTTAATGGCGAGATCAACACCCGGGAGGCCGACATCGTGCTCGGCGAACTTCGCCATGGTACGGAAATCGATGTCCTTGATGTAAGAAAATGGGACCTCGGTGTCGTTACGAAAATGTCGCTGCAGCTTGCCAGCATTGTAATCGCGCGCCAGATCAAGCTCGTTAAGGCGCGGAACGACGCCGTTGTTCACGATCTTGATGATATCCGGCTCTTTCATGTCTTTCGGCATTCCGCTGATGATCGCACGGTATTCACTCGTGGGCGGTGAACCGAAACGTTCGCGGTAGCCTTTGACCATTTCTGGCAAATAGAAATCGACCTCATAACTGGCGCGGTTTTGGACCAGGGTTGTGCCGTTACGGTCTTTGATCTCGCCCCGGACCGACGGAATGCGCACAGTCACTTGGGAGCTGCCGCGAATCTGGGCCGTCCATTCCGCGCCGTGGGCCACTTGTATCCACCAAAGTCGAACACCGAGTGAGCCGACACCCAAAAGCATGAAGAGTCCAAGAAACTGCATCCGCAGACGTGAACTCAGGCGGCGTTTGCTCATTCGACTTGC
>Ga0066904_10000092_pt1 | contig 10573 bp, 12 predicted proteins | sample PanSoiMetaPlot30_FD_133941 | JGI IMG/M metagenome (GOLD analysis project Ga0066904, IMG submission 133941) | Tropical forest soil microbial communities from Panama analyzed to predict greenhouse gas emissions - Panama Soil Plot 30 (version 2) | reverse complement strand
GTTTGGAAATGGTTCCCCGCGCATCGGTCCGTGAGAATTTTTGGGACTGACATTGGGGTATATTCGGCAACTTAGCGGCAACGGCTGATGCGTTAGACGCTCGGGAGCGGATTGCTACTCCGTGGAAAGCAAATTGCGCAGATCCGTATCCCTCAAAGGTGGCACTCTAGTACAATTTCTAACACAATCCGCTGTTTACCAGGCAATTCTCATAAACTTCTCCTGCGCGCACCAGGACTTGCACTCCTTTGATCAAAAACATTGCCAATCCTGCATCAGAAGAAATCAATGGCCGGGTAGGCAATTGCGACTTTGTAAACGTCGCGCCGCTTACGCTCGGCGAAGAATTTCCTGACTAGATTCGTTGCACTTCTAGCAGCCGAGGAATCTGCCGAGCCAAACTTTTCGCTGTCAAGCTATCGCCGAGCTTTCAACAGATCCGCGGAAGTTGTTCTCCGGAGAGCATGTCGACGACACGGGTACCGCCGATTCGCGTTTTCATCATGACAAGACCAGGATGATCGCTCGTGACTTCACCAATGACGGCAGCTTGTTGACCAAGAGGATGCGATTTCATGGCGCTGAGGAGAAGATCGGCGTCTGGCGCGGCGACAATGGCGAGAAGCTTTCCTTCGTTCGCAACATAAAGTGGATCGAGGCCTAAAATCTCGCACGCGCCCTTCACTTCTTCGTTGATAGGAATGCGCGCTTCATCGAGAAGCATCCCAACCTTCGCTGACTGCGCGATTTCGGTGAGCGCGCTGGTAATTCCGCCCCGTGTTGGATCGCGCAAAACGTGTATGTCGATATTGGTGCCGATCATCGCATCGACAAGCTCATGCAATGGCGCGGTGTCGCTGGCGATTTCGGTTTCAAATTCCAAACCTTCGCGTACCGACATGATGGCGATGCCGTGAACCGCCATCGCTCCGCTCAGCAAAATCTTATCACCAATCTGCGCGCGGCCGGGATGAATATTCACACCGTCCGGAATGACGCCGATCCCGGACGTGCTGATGAAAATTTTATCGGCTTTGCCGCGATCGACCACTTTTGTGTCACCAGTCACGAGCTTGACGCCGGCTGCGTCCGCTGCCTCGCGCATCGATTGCACAACGCGCCAGAATTCTTCCATCGCCATACCTTCCTCCAAAATGAATCCAGCGGATAGATGCAGCGGTCTGGCCCCGCACATCGCGAGATCGTTGACGGTGCCATGGATCGCAAGCTTCCCGATGTCGCCGCCCGGAAAAAAGATTGGACTGACTACATAGGAATCGGTGGTGAACGCAACGCGCGTTTTGCCTAAAGCAAAGATAGCCCCATCGTGCAACGGTTCGAGCAATTGGTTGCGGAACTGCGGCAACACAATCTTGTGGATCAACTGATGGCTTAGTCTTCCGCCACTCCCATGGGCAAGAACGATCTCCTTGTAATCGGTGAGCGGCAGTGGGCACGACGCCAGTAAGGCGCCAAGGTCCACATCAGCTGTTTCGGAGTCCATTTGTCGCCTCCAAATGGCGGCCATAGGCGTAATAGGCCGCACACGCGCCCTCGGCTGAAACCATAGTGGCGCCGAGCGGATGTTCTGGCGTGCATTGTTTGCCGAAGGCGGGGCAGTCGCGCGGCTTTTTTACTCCGCGCAAAACGAGACCACTGATACATGTCGAAGACTCTTGCGTATCGAGTTCCTTCACATTGAAAAGCAGCTCGGCATCGTACTCGTGAAATTCATGCCGCAATCTGTAGCCACTTTTCGGGATTGAACCAACACCGCGCCATTTGCGATCGCAGACTTCGAAGACCTTGTTGACTAAATCTTGCGCAACGCGGTTGCCGTCCCGCTGGACGACGCGCACATACTGGTTTTGAACTTCATGAATTCCAGCTTCCAGTTGCTGGATGGCCATGAGTGCGCCCTGCAAGATATCGGTCGGCTCGAAACCGGTTATGACGATGGGTACACGAAAGCGTTCCGCAATCGGTTCGTACTCGCGATAGCCCATGATGGTGCAAACGTGACCGGGACCGAGAAATCCCTGCACGCGGTTCAGCGGTGACTGCAAGATCGAGCCTATCGCTGGCGGAACGAGCACGTGAGAAACTAGGATCGAGAAGTTCTTAATTTTCTGCTTCCGTGCCTGCCAAACCGACATGGCATTGGCCGGCGCAGTCGTTTCAAAACCAATGGCGAAAAACACAACTTTCTTGTCCGGGTTGGCACGCGCAATTTTCAAGCAATCGATCGGTGAATAAACCACGCGGATATCAGCGCCCCGCGATTTGAGAACGAGAAGATCCGCATCTGAACCAGGGACACGCAACATGTCGCCGAACGAACAGAAAATAACGTCCGGCCTTTGCGCGATAGTGTGTGCTTTGTCGATCATCTCGAGCGGAGTGACGCAGACAGGACAGCCCGGTCCGTGCACGAGTTCGATCTGATTAGGCAGCAACCGATCGATCCCGTATTTAACGATGGTGTGCGTTTGGCCGCCGCAAACTTCCATTAAAACCCAGGGTCTTGTGACCGTGCGCCGAATTTCATCGACCACTTTGGTGGCGAGTGCTTCGTCACGATATTCGTCGAGGAATTTCATGGATCTCCCGACATCACCTCGCGGATCTCCGGAACATCGAGCTCCTGCAGCTGTGACATTTCCTTGAGTAAGTCGTAGGTGCGAGCTGCTTCCGCTTCATCAATCGTGCTCAGGGCAAAACCGACGTGGACCAGAACGTAATCGTGCACCTTTGCATCGGGCGTGTACTCGAGGCAGACGTGTTTCACAATGCCCCCGAAGTTCGCCTTCCCCATCCGGATGCCGCTGGGATGCGTTTCGATCTCAATCAACTTACCGGGAATCGCCAGGCACATCTTTCATCTCCCTCTTAGTTGAGCCGCTCAGCTTGCCAATGGCCACGCCATCACACAGCAACACTTTATCACCAGGTTGGACATCCGTCAGGAGCTCAAGCGAAATGTTCTTCAGAGCGCGAGCGACCCGGACTTTCCCCATACGCATTCCGTCTTGCAAAAAAATTTCTTCGATCTCGCCGTAAATAAGATTCATGCAACTTGCATTGCTCGGCCAGCAATCTGATGGCGACGGTGACGGCGCCCCGCCGCAACTATTTGGCCCAGCGAGATACCGCCGTCGTTGGGCGGAATACGCTGATGCCAGTAAGGCTGGAAGTTTTCATCGAGCAAACGGCTAATCGCTCGTTCGGTGAGGTACCGATTCTGGAAACAGCCGCCAGTGAGCACGATTTTCGGTTCGTCAATTTGTTTTGCCACAGCAACGATAATTTCGGCCATCGTGTTGTGAAATTTTGCGGCAATAGAGCCGGTCGAGACCGAACGTTCCAAGTCGTTTGAAATGTCGTCGATCAGGGGCTGCCAGTTAACGATGCGCGGGGAGGTGTCGGAAATTTCAAAAGAATAGCTTTCGTCAGTCGTCGATTGGATGGCGAACTCAAGTTCCATCGCCGCCTGGCCTTCGAAACTTGCGACATGACACAAACCAATCAGTGCCGCCACGGCGTCGAATAGTCTGCCAGCGCTGGAAGTCGGCGGCGCGTTTATTTTTTTCTCAAGCATTTCCGAGAGTAGCGTGAGGTCCACTGGGGAAAAACCGAAACTTAGCTCGTGACGGTCCCAAATTTTATTATCAAAGATTTCGTGCAGCAATCCAAGTGCGCTGCGGCGCGGTTGCCGGATGGCGGCATCGCCACCCGGCAGACGAAACTTTCGCAAATGCGCGACGCGCTCAAAGGAACCGTTCTGTTTTGCCAACAAAAATTCTCCGCCCCAAATCGTTCCGTCCAAGCCGTACCCCGTCCCGTCCCAGGCCACCCCGAGAACCGGTGCCTCGATGTCGTTTTCGGCCATACAGCCTGCAACGTGCGCCCAGTGATGCTGGACGAAATCGGTTGGTACTGCCATCTGCGCGGCATACTTCGTAGATAGGTAATCGGGGTGCATGTCGCACGCGACGACGTCGACCCCAGCGTCGTACAATTGGGGCAAGTCCGCCGCGGCACGACAGAACCCCGCGTAGGCCTGTTTCGTTTCTAGGTCGCCGATGTGTTGACTCACGAAAATGTTTTCGTCGATCTTGAGAGCAACGGTGTTTTTCAGGTGTGCGCCGACAGCTAAAATCGTTTCCGATTTTGAATTTCGAATTTCGGCTTTAACCCTGATTGGCAGCGGTGCGTAACCGCGGCCGCGGCGCAATACCATCTCGCGTCCGCACATCACGCGCACGATTGAATCATCAACGTGCCGAACAATTGGTCGATCGTGAACGAGAAAGAGATCGGCGATACCGCACAGACGTTCCAACGCTTCACCCTCGTCGATGCAAATCGGTTCGTCTTTGAGATTACCGCTGGTCGCGACGACCGGGAAATTCAGGTCTTGTGTCAACAAATGATGCAGCGGTGTATACGGCAGCATCACGCCCAGGTAGGGATTTCGCGGCGCGACCGAAGAAGCAATTCCCGATTGTTGATGGTCGATTCTCGGTTTCCGCTGCAACAGAACGATTGGCGATTCGGGCGACAGAAGAAGTCGCTCTTCGAGTTCTGATACCTCGCAATCGACTCGCACCGCGCTGAGCGAGGGATACATCAGCGCGAACGGTTTCTCTTCTCGATGTTTTCGTTCGCGCAGGCGAAACACCGCCGCGTCATTGCGCGCATCAGCGATGAGTTGAAATCCGCCGAGACCTTTCAGCGCGAGAATTCCCCCCCCCTTTACGACGTCAATGGCTTGACGCAGCGCGTCGTCGCCCGCAGACAGAGTTGCGCTGTTTTCATTACACAACCGCAATTGTGGGCCGCACTGTGGGCAAGCATTCGGCTGCGCGTGAAAACGACGGTCGAGTGGCTCTTCATATTCCCGTTTGCATTCAGCGCACATGACGAATTTTCTCATCGACGTGTTCGCGCGATCGTAAGACAACGCTTCAATGATTGAGAAGCGCGGACCGCAGTTCGTGCAGTTTGTGAACGGATAACGGTAGCGACGATTGGTTTGGTCAAAAATTTCACGGAGGCAATCTCCGCATGTTGCAATGTCGGGCAGAATTAATGCCATTTTGTCGCCGGCATTTTTGCTCTCGCCGATTTCGAATCGGCTATAGCCGACCGCGTCGACAAAGGAGGATTCCAAGCTTTGAATGACGGACCGTGGCGGTTTGTCTTTTTCGATGCGGAGCAAGAACTCGCGCAGTAAATTCGGCGGACCCTCGGCTTCGATCAAAACGCCTTGCCCGGAATTCGAGACTTGGCCATTCAACTTGAGCTCGGTCGCGAGACGGTAAATGAACGGGCGAAACCCGACTCCCTGCACCGCCCCGCGAACAGTTACCCTAAGGCGCTCGCCCGTCGCAGTGCGCATTACGGCTAAATGATATCACGTTTCCTTCGACGCGCCGTAGTCAGGCCGACGGCGCACGCTGAAAACGTCCGCTCCCCTTGCTGGAACGGGTTCTTGCCGATGTAATCCAAAACAGATAAACTGATCGTGCTCGCATGAAAATCACTCCTGGCCGGATGACGTTGGCGGGCACCGCCGTGTTAATGGCGTGCGCATGCGGTGCCGGCGCGAATTCAGCGAATCTGCTCAACATGTGCGGCGTCAGCACCACGCCCAAAGTCACTCATCCACTGATCCTGTCGGTCGGGGTCGTGTTAATCTTGCGAGGACTGTGGCAGATTCGGCATCGCGCAGCGTGGCTTGCCGCGATTTCGTTCGTTGCTCTTGCATCCGCAGCTGCGATCACGCCGCCGTCGATCATGAGCAGCAAGTACCAACCGTGGCACGAGCCATATATCGGTGGAGCGATTCTCTATCTCGTTTTCGCCGCGATTCTTGTCTACGCGTTCTGGATCACGTTTCCGACTCCCTCGCCGCAACCGTTCGCAAAGGCCCTAGCATTTACAGGAACGGCTCTGGCCACAGGCTGTAGCTGTTGCATGGTCACGGGCGCAATCGCAGGACTCGGCGTGACCGCAAGCGGCAGCCCAACTTTGTTTCATGGATTCACTTATTTCGCCGGTATCGGGTTGGCCGCCGTCGGATTGTTGATTCTCGGCGGTATCCGGCCACTACCGTGGCTGCTTGCCGGTGGCCTCATCGGCCATTACGGCAGCTCGATATTGTCGATCTTCGGTAACTGGATGGTGGGCGACGTGAATCTCCGCTTTATCCCTGGCTACCTGATGTATCTGCTCGGCGCTGGTCTAATACTGAAAGCGTGGGCCGTCGCGTATCAACACGTTACCGAGACGGGTGAAGTTACCGCGATCGCGCCAGAGGCAGCGTTTTGAATTTCGGACGCGTCTACGGGTGAAATAGTTTAGTGTTGGTGTATGCAATCGGCCGGGTTGCCAGTGCGGCGGCATTCGCAACTTGGATCGCCACACTCGTAGTGACCGGGCTTTGTTAGGTCGGCGAATTCGTCGGCAAAACGGCGGCCACCTTCCTTCAAACCCGCACCAGTCAGTCGAAAACGCACGCACCCGGCTTCGCCGGACTGCATTGCCTCAACTAATTTTGATTCGGCAAGATCCACAAGTAGTGAATGGATTTTGATCGCGTCAATGCTAACCCAGCGACTCAGATCATCCGCGCTGACTTCTTTGGCGAGTGCCTCGCCGTGCAGCCAATACATCACTTGCAGGATCTCGTCGCGCGTCGCGAGTTGCTTGTCTAGTGAATCTGTTTCGTCAGCCAGTGACATAACAGGTTGGCGCGGCAATTAAGTTTTCGACAATTACTCGCACGCGATCGGCCGCGATAGGAACTGCGTACGCGACAGGCTCGCTCAATGGCGCGCCGAGATCGTCGCAACCGACGGCTTGGCAGCCGACAATCCAGACATGGTTGGGCAGAGCTTTCAGCGCGCTAGCAAGACGAAGCACGCCTTGGGGATCGGCTTGATGCAAATCAACAGTATTATTGTTCGCATTGTTGCCTAACGATTCGAGCTCCGGCTGAAGAACGTAGACTTGGCCAGGAGCGCCGCCTTGGTCGAGCGCATCCACGATAATGAGCGCATCAAACCCGTCCATGAGACGCTGGACAAGCGAGATACCAGCGATACCGCTCTCAAAAAACTCAACGCCGGGAATATCGATCTTTTGTTGCAGCACGCGAAGTGCTTCGATTCCGAAGCCGTCATCGCCTCGCAATACGTTTCCAACGCCGGCAATCAGGATGCGCATCATTCAAGTTTCGGTTGGGTCTCGTTGGGCGGAAACAGGTCGTAAAGCACGAACAAAGTTTTGATGATCGGATCACGAGCTAGCCGATCCACGAATCCCTTGCCGCCGAGCTCAGTCGTTAGTTCGTAAATTCGCCAGACGCATGTCCGGTGTAACCGATCGATTCGCTCGAGCAATTCGAAAATTTTTTCCTGCGATTGGTAGTCTTTGCTTTCTTCGAACACTTTCACGAGCTGCGCGATTCGCGCGGCATTTTGCTCGACCTCTTCAACTGTGGCCATCGGTTTACTTCACATCGGCCGCCGTCACCTCGACCGTCTCCGGTTTTCCATCGATCGCCAGCTCGCGCGCGACTCGAGCGATTTCCGGAAGCAACTGGTGCATCCCCGCGCTGAGTTCCATTCCGAAATCCGTCTTCACCGGTTGCACCGCGATTACGAAAACTTCCGGCGGCAAAACCTCGAACTGTTGCAAAATGATAAGAAGATTCTTCCAGTCGATCACGCCGCTCGCTGCTTCCACCACGCGTCCTTGGACTTCCTCGGGATCCGGCAGCAGCGCAGGCCAGCGGTCCCATCGCATCGCAGGTGGTTGCGCTCCGAAATCGGCGGCGGTGATAAGGACAAGCCGCTCATAACGTGGATCAGCCGCGGCGAAATTATGCACTACGGAGATGGGCCCATAACTGAGATCATCCACTTTGATGTGCACGGGCCACGGTTGTTTCTTCAATTCAGCAGCCGCGATTGGCCCGACGGAGCTGTCGCTCAAATTACTATAACCAATGCCGGCGATTAGTGTGCGCATCATCGCGCAGTCGCGCCTGCCTGCGAGTGCTCGTGCTCGTCGTCCGCGCCGCATGCACAGGTATTTACCTCGCGGGAAATGACGCGGTTGCCGGCATAGATGTGAGTGGTGCATGGCATGCACGGATCAAAGCTGCGGATGGTGCGCAGGATATCGACGCCTTTGAATTTTGCAGGATCATCGAACGTTTCGAGCAACGGCGTGTTCAACACTGCTTCCTCATACGCGCCGGGGTTATCCCACGGATCGCGCGGCGAAGCGTTGATTGTGGAGGGGGTGATGATCTGATAATTCGCAACGTGACCCTTCTCGAGGACCAAGTGATGCGTCAGCCAACCGCGACCAGCACCCCAAAAACCGGCTCCGATCTGTGTACCTTTCTTTGGAATCTCAAATGGCGTGGACACTTCGGTTTTTCCTTGCTTGAGCAGATCGAGCCCCTTTAGCCAATCGTTCATCGCGGCCATTGCGTTCAGGGCGATGCAATAGGCGCGTCCGCGGTTGCGCTCGAACGCATTCCAAGTTTCGGGAATTTTCCATTCCACTTCGCGTTCCGGAAGTACGGCTTTCGGCAATTTCATTTTCAAACTTGTGCCGGTAGGCTCAAGGAAGGGGTTCGGACGGAGTTTCTTCGCCGCCGCAATGATCCACAGGCGCGCGTAAGCACCGGCTTCGGTGGTTTGGCGGTCCCAACGGGGGCTGCAAGACCAGGAATATTTTTCCTTCCAATTCTGGCCAGTCGGTTTCGGCTTGGTTTCTTTATTCCATGCATGAAAGGGACTCAGTGGATTGCCTAATGGGTCGTTTGGAAAACGCTGATTGTTCCATGTTTCGTAGTAGGAACGATCAACAAATTCTTCCATCCCGGTGTTCAGCGCGGTTAAGCGTGTGGTGACAAGCTCTCCGTCGACAATGGCGCCCGGAGTGGACCAGCGTCGCTCGCCCCAGCGATCGCAATTCACGTAAGTGGAATCGTAGCTTTCCGGATCATCCCAGATGCCACAATCGACCAGGTTCTTCGGGCGGGTACCGACTTCTTTGTAGAGCGGATTCGCGGTGTAAAAGAACTCGGTGAGATCATCCCAGATGGCGATGCATTTTTTCGAGTAATCGAAGAATTTTTGCAGTCGAAGATAAAACTCGTTGAAGGTCTGAAGCGAAACTGTTGTGCTCACGCCGCCGGGAACGATCGTCTGCGGATGCGGATATTTGCCACCGAGCACGACATACGCTTCGCGCGCCACGCGCGTCATATGAAGCGCTTCGAGGTACAGTTTGCCGGTGAGCGGATTCAAATCTTCCATGATTGCGCCAACCGTCTCGTAGCCGTGCCACTGCCGCCCCGGCGCGCGGTAGCTCTTTGCCTGCTCCCAAACTTCGGGGTTCGTCTGCTCGACGATGGCGCGCGAATAATCCGGCCCGGCCAGAAGGAAGAGGTGAAGCGGGTGATCGTAATTAAACTCGATCTCGAGTAATAAATTGCGCACAATGACGCCGAGCGGCGGAGGTACCAGTCCCATCGCCATTTCCAGCGCCAGACAGGCAGTCACAGAATGAACTCCGCCGCAAACGCCACAGGCGCGGCTCGTGATGAAGATCGCGTCCCGCGGATCGCGACCGACCATGATCACTTCGTAACCGCGGAACAGCGTGGCCATGGAATTAGTGGTCAGAACTTTGCGCTCCTTCAAATCGGCGACAGCATGAAACGCCAGCGCGCCAGCTACGCGCGTGACTGGATCAAAATCGACATCTCGGATGTAACCGTTCTTGGCCAGCAATGTCTTGATCTGCGCGTCGCTTAGCGGCTTCGGGCCGATCGTGCGCGGCCGCCTGCTCAGATCAAACGCCGCGCCATCGCCGCGCAGCGTCATCTTCCCGGATTCATCAAACTCGATTGGCAGATTTTTAAAACACATGGCTAAGTTACTGTCCCAAAATTTCCGCTGCGTCACCGAGGCTCGCATCCACTCCTTGCAGTTCGCTCCGCAGAGCAGTGAGTCCCTCGCCAAGGTTCATCAGATGTCGATCTAGCGGCGCGGCGTTGTTATGCACGGCTTTCAATCCACCGACGAGCTTTCCCAGATGACTGTTCTTACTGCCACCGGTTTTGAATAGGTAATAAGCAATTGCGATCAGGTAAGCGGCGACGACGAGAACAATCACGGCCGTCAGAGCGAGCGTCCAGATTGTGAGGGTCTCGAACACGTTTCTACCTCGATGCGGCAAGATCGACGGCGATCCCGCCAATTTCCTCGGCGCGAGCCTTCAAAAGCTTACTTGCTTCGACGAGTGACCCAGCGGTGGCGAGCGTTTTTTCAAGCGCTGGGATCGCGGAGGTGTTCGTTGCGATTCCGATTCCTGCCGCGAGCGATTCGCGCGCATATCTATCGATAGAGCGCGCCGCTTTCAATGTGCGGTGAAGCAAGTACAATGCGAGCGGAACCACGACGAACGTGATAATCGCGAGCGTCACGCCCCAGATCCAATAAACCAACGTCATGTTTGGCCTTTCCGTAACGCCGCGACTGCCGCC
>Ga0066904_10000091_pt1 | contig 10574 bp, 9 predicted proteins | sample PanSoiMetaPlot30_FD_133941 | JGI IMG/M metagenome (GOLD analysis project Ga0066904, IMG submission 133941) | Tropical forest soil microbial communities from Panama analyzed to predict greenhouse gas emissions - Panama Soil Plot 30 (version 2) | reverse complement strand
TGCCATCAGCAAAGCAAGCACCGCGGATAAAGCAGCATGTTTCGTCACGGGGGCGAATCTACTGCTGGCAAAGCTTGATGCAACCGGCGGAGCTGGAGGAATCGATTGTGAAAAAGCAACGCGGCAGGAAAAAATTTTGCGCAGAAACGGAAGCTCGCGTTTAGTTCAGCATGGCCGGCAATTGGGGCGAGCCTGAACGCATGTGGGACGAATACGATTGGGAGCGTTTTCTTCAGCAACAGGACGGGAAGACTGAAAAGTACATGCAATTGCTGGAAACGTACCTCGATGATCCTCGCCGCGACGAAATTATCGCGCGCGAAATGGGCTGGACGCAATTGCTGGATGCAAAGGATTGGAGCGCGGAGGTCGATGCTCTGCTGGATGAAAGCGCTACCGACGAAGATGACACAGATGTCGATCCCGCAGGTGCCTCGGGCGATACATTCCAAGAGCACGATCTTTATCGCGCTGCCTTTGATCTCACGCTCTGGATCGACCAATTGTTCGATCAAAACGCTGCACTCCAGAACGAGCCTGCTGCTGTCAAGCTGGCGACACACGCGGCACTTGCTAGCGCCAAGCTGGCCGCAGCGTTGAGCGGCGATCATCTCGACGAAATCGGGATGACCATCGCGTATCTGAAGCGAGCCTTGAAGGCGATCACCACTTCGATGAGTGCGGCGGCGCAACTGCGAAAGGTCGCCGCACTGATCAGCCGTTCGGAATACTTAGTACTGCAGCAGCGGCTCTTTGAAGTGCGCGACGGCATCGTGAGCTTGATGGGCGAGTATCGCGCCGAGTGGCGTCGCCGGTTCGGGCCAGACAGCTTTCGGCGTTGAATGAAATAAGGGCGCGCTCCGTCCAATCATGCAAACGGAAGCGACTCTGGCGCAGTCCGATGTGTCGGAATTGGACTTGGTGAAACGATGCCAGGCCGGTGACACCGAGGCATTCGACAAGCTGGTAACTCGCTACCGGACACGAGTATTCGGCATGATTTACAACATGGTCCATAGCGAACAGGACGCCTGGGATTTGGCTCAGGATAGCTTCCTAAAAGCTTGGAAATCGATCGGACGCTTCCGCGGTCAGTCATCCTTTTACACTTGGATTTATCGCATCGTCATGAACGTCACGATCGATTGGCTGCGCAAAAAGCAGGTCAAAGGCGGCGGCTCCGAGTTCGATGACGCGATTCAATTAACGGAGATTGATCCGGCATCTAAAACAGTTCCGAGAACAGAAGCGTTACCCCACGAAACCATGGAACGGGACGAGATCCGCGCGCGCATCGAGAAGGCAATTGCTCAGCTCTCGCCCGAACAACGCGCGGTGATTTTGATGAAGGAAATCGAGGACATGCAATATCACGAAATCGCAGAAGCACTGGGATGCTCCATCGGCACCGTTATGTCACGTCTGTTTTATGCCCGCAAGAAATTACAAAATTTGCTGAGAGACGTTTATGAAAACGTTTGAGGAAAAATGGACAGCATGGTTGGACGACCAGCTCAGCGGGCATGAACTATCGGAATTCGAAGCGTCGCTGCCTGACAAGGCCGCCGCTGAAACCGAAAAAGCTGAGGCAAGAAAACTCCGCGAACTGTTGAAGCGCGAGTTAAGCGCGCAGCCACTTACGAACGAAGAATTTTTTAGTCATCAGCTTCGCGAAAAAATCACGCAGAAAAGTCGCGAATTGCCTCGTGCCGTCGCTGGCCAAACCGCGACCTCCAGATGGTGGACGATTCCTCGCCTGTTATGGGCGGGGTCAGCGTCGCTCGCGGTCTTCTTGGTTTTTACGGTTGCGGTGATACACGAGAAAAATCCCGCTGAGGAATCGCAATACCTCACTCAAATTCTCAATGCCCGCGTTGATCCTATCGTTAGTCCGAATGCGACTGTCGCCATATTCGAGGTGAAACAAGACCGGGTAACAGTGCTCTGGACTGAGGGACTGCAGAGTCTGCCGGCCGACTACGCCGCGAAATAACCGCTCATGGGTCGATCGCTGGCGTTCGTAATCTCGATTGGTGCACTGATGATGAGCGGAGCACCGGCCTTGCAAGCTGCGGAGACGGTCTGGAGCGGACTTGTCATGGCGGAGAATGTCGCGCAGCCGCAGTCTATTCCACCGGAATTGACTCGCATCGAGGGATCGCTGAAACGATTTTTCGGCTACAACCAGTTTCAGGTGATCGGCCAGTCGGAAAAGGTGCTCAAAACCGGCCAAGAAGACTGGCTCGCGACGAGCAAATTTTTCGGACTGCACGTGGATGCGCGCGGTGAAAGCCCAGGCGGCTACGTTTTGAACCTGAAACTATACAAAGAGAAAGAGCTGTTACTTGAAACCGAAGCCAAGCTGAGCAAGCGGAGCCCACTGGTGATCAAAGGTCCTCAGGTGGGCGGAGGACAATTGCTGCTGGTGCTCGTGGTGCAGTGAGTTGAACCCGTCGTGTAGCTACGGTCCAGTGGATCGAGTTAGTCAGAGACATGCACGTATCGCTTCTGGCATTTCTGGTTTTATTTTCGGTGACATCGTTAGTCGGAGCTGTGGAAAAACCGTTCAACTTCAACGAGACGCCCGGAAAACTTCCCAAAGAAGTAGTCCCAACAGAATATGCAATCCGCATCGTTCCAAACATCGACAACTTCACGTTTGCCGGAAGCGAAACCGTGAAGCTGAACGTGCGGAGTCCGGTCCGTCAACTGGTCTTCAACGCGCTCGAACTCAAAATCAAAGCAGCCTCTGTCGATGGCAAAGAATTGCCGCTCTCTGCGATTAGGGCTGGGAACGAAAACGAACTGCTGATGTTTTCGTTGCCGTCAGAACTCGCGGCTGGCGATCACACGCTTGCGCTGCGTTTCACGGGCAAGATCAATCAACAAGGGCAGGGGCTTTTCTACATGCGTTATCAGGAACAGGGCAGCGGTGCGCGCAAAGTTATGCTCGGAACGCAATTCGAAGCGACTGATGCGCGTCGATTCTTTCCGTGCTGGGATGAACCGGCTTTTCGCGCGCATTTTCAACTAACCGTTGTGGTACCTGAGAATTGGCTCGCCGTCTCAAACACGCCGGTCGAGAGCAAGCAAAAAATCGCGGGCGGGAAAGAAGTTCGCTTCGCGCCAACTCCGCCGATGTCCAGTTACCTGAATGTATTCGTGGCGGGCGAACTCGATTTTATCGAGTCGCAAGTTGGCCCGACTCAGATCCGCGTAATCGCGACAAAAGGCAAAGCAGAACTGGGTCGCTACGCGCTCGAGGCCTCGGCGGAGATTTTGAAGTACTACAACGATTATTTCGGCGTGCCGTATCCGTTGCCGAAGCTAGATCAAATTGCTATTCCTGGCGGCTTCGGTGGTGCGATGGAGAACTGGGGCGGGATTACTTATTACGAGGCCGGGCTTTTATTTGACCCCAAAAATTCTTCGGCCCGGACAAAGCAAGACATTTACGAAGTGATCGCCCATGAAATGGCTCACATGTGGTTTGGCGATCTCGTGACCATGGCGTGGTGGGACAACCTCTGGCTCAACGAAGGGTTCGCCTCCTGGATGGGCAGCAAATGCACTGCACATTTCAACCCGCAATGGGAAGTCTGGCTGGCACGGGACTTACCGCGTGATCCGGCGCGGCGCAGCGGAATCGCGAAGGAAGCGGCGATGGAGGGCGACGCGCGCTCGACTACCCATCCGATTCAGCAGCATGTCGCAACGGAAGCCGAAGCCAACAGCGCATTTGACGATATCACCTACAAGAAAGGCCAGTCGTTCCTGCGAATGCTGGAGAGTTTTCTCGGTGAAGACGTTTTTCGCGACGGAATTCGCCGGTACATCGCCGCCCATGGGTATTCGAATACGACCACCGCGGATCTGTGGGACGCGCTGTCGGAAGCTTCGAAGAAACCCATTGGTAAAATTGCCGCCGGTTGGACGCAACAGCCGGGTTTTCCAATCGTGAACGTCAAACGCGAGGTTGATCGCAAGGTGCAGCTCACACAGGAGCGCTTCACGGTGAATTTCAAAAACGCTCCGCCGCTACTTTGGCAAATCCCGCTGACGTATTCTCTCGTTGGCGAAGCACCTGCGACTTTGCTGATGACCGATAGGACGGCGGCTCTGGAAAACATTCCTGCAGATCGCGCACTCAAGTTGAACGTCAACGGCGCTGGAAATTATCGCGTCGAGTATGATGAGCCGTTGTGGGAATTGCTGGTTAAGGCGGTACCGAAGTTGGGCATCGAAGATCGCGTCAATCTTCTGAGCGATACATGGGCGCTTGCGCAGGCCGGTCGCGCGCCGGTCTCGCTCTATTTTCGATTAGTTGAAGAATTGCCCGCTTCTACGGATCTCGCCGAGCGTGAACAGACCATCAACGTACTGGATTTCATGAACGGTCTGCTAGTCGGCAGTCCTGAACGCGAAAAATTCCAAGGCTATGCCCGATCCCTTTTGCGGCCAACCTTCGAAACGCTTGGCTGGGAACCCAAAGCGGGCGAAGCGCCTACGGCTGGAAGCTTGCGCGCGAGCCTGATCAGCACGCTGGGAGATTTGAACGATCCGGAGATCATCGCTGGCTGCCGCGAGCGTTTCGAGAAATACCTTGCACATTCGGCGTCGTTGCCACCAGATCTGCGTGCGCCAGTTCTGGCGGTCGCCGGTCGCTATGCTGACGAAAAGACGTGGAACAAGCTGCACGAGCTCGGCTTGAAGACCACCAGCATTGAGGAGAAACAGAATTACTACAATGCACTCACTTGCGCGACTGATCCCAATTTGCTGAAAAAGGCGCTTGCGATTGCCCTCACAGACGAGCTGCCAACAAGCCGCGCCATCTTTCTGGTTTCACGCGTCGCCCGTGACAGCGGTCACCCGGAGATCGCCTGGGACTTCGCGAAGACAAATATGAAAGCCCTGCTCGCCAAGGTCGATGCGGCAGGTGCAAACCGTTACGCGCCCGGTCTGTTCACATTTTTCACCGATGGCTCGCGCGCGGACGAACTAAAAAATTACGCCAAGAAGAACCTGCCTCCGGCAAGCGCGCCCGAAGTCGCAAAAGTAGTCGACGAAATTCAGTTCCGCGCGGAATTCAAAAACCGGCTCGTATCTCAATTGCCGACGCTCATTCACAGCGGCGCGAGATAGCTCGGCCTAGAGTTGCCGCTCCGGAATTGGCGGCGGAGAAAGTGCAGCTTGGCGGCGTGCAGCCTCCTGCGATTCGAGAGCCAGGTTCTGAGCGGCGCGCCAGCCGACTTGCGCCTGCGCGAAAATGAAGAAGGCGAGTATGCCTAACCAGATGGATCGCGATGCGATCGCCCAAAGCGCAAATAGAATTGCTCCTCCGAAGCCAATTATGCTCGCTGCTTTCAAGCTGCGAATCGGTCCAACTTTGAGCCAAAGCAGTCCGCGCAGGATTTGGCCGCCATCAAGCGGATAAACAGGAATCAAATTAAAAAACAACAACACGGCGTTCATGAACCAGACGGTCAAAACAAACTGGTAGAAATCTGGATGCACTGTTTTCCCCTGGAGCTGGATGAGCACAAAGGCGAAAAAGGTGAACAACGAAAATAACACTACATTCACGAGTGGCCCAGCTGCGATGCTCCAAAGGTAAGCACCAGGTCGAGGTGGAGGTTTGACAAAGGCGATCCCGCCAAGCGGCCACAGCACAATCGTGTCTGCCTGCCCGCCAGTTTGGCGGCAGGCAAAGGCATGTCCGAATTCGTGAAGCAACACAACTGCAAAGAGCGCGCAATATTCCAATGCTGCCCAGATTGGATTGTGATACCGGTGCGCAAATCGCGTCACTTCGAGCGCGGCGACAATGAACCAAGTGAAATGCAGATACACACGTATTCCTGCCAAACGAAAAATTGGCAGCGCGCCTTTCATGGGCATCGAGGAGCTGGGAGGCTGAACATCAACAATTCTTGGAGCACAATCCGCCAGACGCCCTATTCGTTTGATTCCGTCCGTTCGTTCTGGGCGCTAATCCACAGACGCATGGGAATCATCGAAGACTCAACGAAACCGTGTTTTCGGAAAAACGCCTGGGCCACGTTTTCCGGGCGATCCGTCAGCAAAGTTATCCGAAGGAAATTCTTTTTCCTTGCGAAATCGATGGCGTGTTCGAGGAGCTTTTTGCCGTAGCCTTTGCCTTGGTACTCCTTGTGGACCACCAGATCCTCCAGCAAAATCACGAAGCCGCCTTCGGCCGTGCTAATGGTGAAAAGCAGGTTGATCATTCCGACAATCGCGCCGTTGCGGCGCAGCACGAAAACACGCCCGCGGCTGGGTTGTTCGAAAATGAGCCGCAACCCACGCAACTGCTTGTCTTTGTCGGGCCGAAAGTCGCTTTCCTGAGCGAATAGCTCGCGGAGCATTTCCGACAACTCATCGAGGTCGGCTTCGGTAGCCGGCTCGATCACGACATTTTCTCTTTCGCCCATTAATTCCGACTCGTTATTCCAAAAATGCGCCGTGTTGGCAACTTTGTAAATCTGGACTGACCTGACTGCGAATTGACAATGATGGGCTTGCCCCTAGTGTAAGCGCTCTCGTAACGGGCCCGACTTTATGAAACGCACTTATCAGCCATCCAAGCGAACCCGTAAACGCCAGCACGGCTTTCGCGCCCGGATGCGGACCAGGGGCGGCCGCGCCAGCCTCGCGCGCCGGCGCCAACGCGGCCGCAAACGCCTGCTTCCAACGGGCGTCGACAGGCACTACGCGCGGCACACGCAAGCGTAGTTTGTCGGGATACGCCTTCGAAATTCGAATTTATATCCCGTAGCCCGTTTGTCGTTGCTCCTTATTGATTGTTGATGTCACCGCTACGCTGCGTCGCGAGCACGCAGCGAAATCCGTAAATCACGTCGCGTTCATTGCGATCGACTACATTTCGATAGGAGGATTGCAGCTCGAGACGATTGCTGGTCGCCCATGAGCCACCGCGCAACACCCCCCAGGTCCGGCCAGTTGCACTGTTGTCGCCTTTATAGGTGTCGAGGCACCATTCCCAAACGTTTCCGCCGAGATCGTATAAGCCTATCGAGTTCGACTTGAAACTCCCAACCGGCATAGTTGCGCCGCGGCGCCGTCCCGATGTTGCGCCATAATTCCCTGCGCCATTGGGCGCAGGCCATTGTTTTCCCCACGGAAATTCGTTCTTAATTTTGCCGTCGCGAGCTTCCGGCGTCGAGCCGCTTTCATTCGCCAAACCGACTGCCATGCTCCACTCGGCGTCGGTCGGCAGCCGGTACGCTTCCCGCTCTTCAATCAGATTTTCGTCGCGTTCCTTTTCGGTCAGCCATTTGCAAAACGCTATCGCATCGAACCAACTCACTTTTACAGCCGGGTCAGTTGATGTCTGTTGGAAATCAGGCGGCTCGTATCGTCGCCCCGTGGCGCGGCAAAACGCTTCGTAATCTTGCACGCGCGTCTCCCAGACCGAAATCTGATCGTCGCCAAGCGGAACGAACTTCATGCCTAACGAATTGGTGAATGGTTGCCCAGGCGCAGGCCCAACGCTCTTTTCCAAACGGGCCGCCAAAAATGTCTGCTGTTGCGGCTCGACTTTGCCACTGACCGACCCCGGTTTGTAACCGGATAGGCGCAGCTCGTACGTGACCTCGCCTGGCTTCACTTCCTCGATCACCAGTGGCGTTTGGCCCAACTCTTTTCCGTTCGCCATCACAGTCGCACCGCCCGGTGCGCTTGTGATCTTCACACTGCCATTTGCGAACACAAAATGCACTGCGTTGTCTCGTTGCGCGACGACGTCAATCTTTCGCTGTTCGTCAGGCCACCCGTCCAAATGCGCGACTGTTTCGTGCGAACGCGCGGGCAGATCCAGGCGGAGCGGGGTGCGCCCCCGCGATTGCCCATCCACGAAAATGTCGGCACCGCTGGGTTCGCTGGTAATGTTTGTGAGTGCCCTAACAAACGCGAAGGATTTATTCGCCGTGTCGCCGCGTTGCACGTCGACGTCGCCGCGCATTTCCCAGTCGTCGTGGCGCACGACGATCGAGTATTTGCCCGTTGGAAGATCAGCTACGGTTTGCGGCGTTAGGCCTTCGCGCGAAACCTGCCCGTCCTCGCTTCGCAATGAAAACTGCGCCCCGGGTGGTTCGGATTGGACTTTGAGAGCCCCTTTACTTCGCAGAAGTCGAAACGGCGGCAGATCTGGTACCTGTTTGCGTCTGAAGTCAACACTCGTTTCCACCGGTTCGAATCCCGGGCTCATGACGCGCAGGGTGTATTTGCGCGGTTCCAAGTCTGCAAATGTCGCCGGGCTTTTTTGCGCATGATCGCCTAAAACAACGAGGGCTCCAGCCGGCTCGGTCCGGATCGTCGTTTCCAGGTGAAGATCAGCGCTCGGTTGTGACCGCTTTAGCCAAAATCCGATTAGGGCGACCAGAAGAACCATGAGCGATACCGTCATCGGCAAAATTTTTGCGCGCGATTTTCGCGGGCGTTCACCGTGCTCCAGCGCGGCGAGGTCGCGATGCATTTCCGCGGCCGAGTGGTAACGTTTGTTCGGATCGTTGGCGCATGCTTTCACCAGCACGTCGTTGAGCTGCAGCAGACGTTCACGATCCGGGCGCGTGCTCAATTGCGAATCGACCTCGGGAAAATCGAGCCGGTCTTTTCCGGTGCAGGTTTCGTAAAGAAGTTTACCCAGACTATAAATGTCGGCGCGCGGGGTGCCCGGCCCTTCCGGCGGGATGTAACCTTCCGTTCCAACGAATGATTGCTGTCCGCTGGTCGCCACCAATCCGATGTCGGCCAGCTTGGGCACGCGTTCGCTGAAAATGATGTTCGACGGTTTGATGTCACGATGGGTCAGCCCGCGTTTGTGCAACGCTTCAAGCGCTTCCGTTAGCGAAAGCCCGAGCCGAATCGAATCATCGGCGGAGAGGCATTTGTGCCGCGCGAGATCGGTCTTCAACGTGCGGGGTTCGTAGCTGCCAATATCGATCTTGCGCCCTTCCAAATGATCGTCCGCCAGCTCCATGCTGTAGTAGAGATAATCGGCGGTCCGTCCGACGTGCAGGATGTTGATAAAGCCGGCATGCGCGCGAGAGATCGGCTCAAACGCTGACATCCCTTCGAATTCCCTGAGAAACGCGCGTTCGCTTTCGAACGTGGTGCGGTAGACGATTTTCACAGCGCGAAACGCACCGATCACAGTCCGCGCCAGCCAAATCTCGCCGTAAGCGCCGCGCCCGATCACGCGCAGCAATTCGTGATCGGGAATGATTGGTATCTGAGCCGTAACCTGATCGGGAATGAACGATTTTACACAACCAGCGGAGGCGAAGCAATTCTGGGTAGCGGACGCGTCCCCGTGTGCTGCTTTCGACGTCGCGCCGAATGTTCTTCCTGAAACTCGTTGCTCGTAGGCGATCGCGACTTCAGAAGAAGGTTCGCGAACGTCAGAGGCCTTCGCCAGCACGCGAGACGCGTGCGCTCCCCAGACCAGATCCATTACCGGCCGCTTTTTTCCAAGGCTCTGACTTCCCTCTTCAACAGTGCCCCGACGCGATGTCGCGCCAGATACACCTGACCGATATTGACTCCCAATCGCGCGGCAACTTTCTGTGCCGGCCATTCCTTGCGCACGTAACAATCAAAAATCTGAAACTGCTTGGGCTCGATTTGCTTTTTCACTCGCGCGATGGCTGCCTCAAATAAATTCTCCTTCCACTGCGTTTCCCAAACCGCATCCAAATCAATACCGCGCGAATCGGGGACACGCTCGATTGTTGCCGTCGCGCGATCGTCGGACAAACGAGGACGTTTCGCATTGCCGGGTTCGCGCTTGCGAAATTGATCGGCAATTCGCCAGCGCGTGATCTGTAGCAACCAGCCTTTGAACGAACCGATTGCCGGATCGTATTTCAACTTGTCGATGTTCTTGGCAACCGTGATCACGGTTTCCTGTACGACTTCCTGTGCTTCAGCATCCGTGAGAGAGGATTGGCGCGCAGCTGAGTAGATCAACTTCGAGTACGTGTCGAAAAACTCCTGCCAGCGCAGTTGATCGCCCCAATCGGCCAAACGCTCGACCAAGCTGCGCCGCGTCGCGAGCAAGCTAGGCTGTTTCACATCGATGTTCTAACTCCAGGAAGCGACCGCGGGCAAGGTGGATCGGCTTCTCCGAAGACGATGGCAATGGCGAAGCCCAATTGAATTTCCAACGCGTTGAGCACACCGGGTTCCACCTTTTCCTGAAAGATTTCGCGGCGGCGCCCGTATTCCCCTCATGAACACTTCGGAGCTTCTCTCAAAACTCAACAAATCCACCTTGCGGGCCGCCCAGGCATTGCGGCATTTCGCTGAGTTGATTTTTGGAAACATTTCCTGGCGACCACCGGGTTGGCTTAGCCGAGCCCTCGCCAGCTGCAATCGCGTCGAACGCGCTCATCCGAGGCTAATCGCATCGGGAGTGCTCGCGATTCTTCTGATTTCCTGCGCCGGAGCGTGGACCTGGAAATGGTATTCGCATCTGCCGAAACCCAGGAAAGTTTCGGCCAAGATCGTTCCAGTTGAAGTCACCAAACTGGAGA
>Ga0066904_10000090_pt1 | contig 10603 bp, 5 predicted proteins | sample PanSoiMetaPlot30_FD_133941 | JGI IMG/M metagenome (GOLD analysis project Ga0066904, IMG submission 133941) | Tropical forest soil microbial communities from Panama analyzed to predict greenhouse gas emissions - Panama Soil Plot 30 (version 2) | reverse complement strand
TCCACTCGGTCGCGCATCGTGACGGAACGGTGAGCACGGTCTCCGCACTGATAGGTGAAATCGAGCGCGCGGCTACAGGACCTGTGGAGTTTGAGTCGATTATTGAAGCGAGACGACGTGACCAGCAGGGCCCGGCGGTGTCAGCGGTGCCGCTGCAACGCGACTACGACTCCGACATCGCTTTGATCTACAAGCGGTATGTTGAAGCCTTGGATCGAGGGCGGATGACCGAAGAGGACGCGGACCAACTTCGAGCGGTCGAAGTGCTTCGCGGAGAGCTGAATGGACTGCGAGTGTCAGCTCCATGGCTCGACGATGTAAAGCTTCTGGTGCTGGACGGCTTCTTTGACTTCACTCCGGTTCAGGGCGAGATGCTCAGGCTGCTGCTGCCTCGAGTACCTGAAGTCGTAGTCAATCTGAACTTCGACGATTCCAACCCATCGATCTTCGTGCCTTTTGAACAGACCATTCACCAGCTCGAAGGCATGGCCGCCTTTCAGGTGTGGCATGCGGATTCGCCGGATGCGACGCGCGTTGAGTCTTCGGCGTTACGAACGAGATTGTTTAACGACTTGCACACGCCGTCAGTTGGGATCACCGCGCCGGCAGTTGTAGTTCTGGAATGCGCTGATCGCGAGACCGAGATCAGAAGGATCGCTAAGGAAATCAAACGGCTGGTGTTGATCCTCGGCTACCGCCTGTCTGACATCGCACTGGTTATTCGCGAACGGGCAGCCTATGCCGATGCCATCTCTCGCGTTCTCGCCGATGAGCAGATTCCCTGCGCCCTCGGAGCTAGAACCGCGTTGACCGAGATGCCGCCGGTGCGCGCGGCCTTGAAGCTGTTGCGGTTGCTGAGCGAGATGGCTGCAGATCCCGGGGTGGGAATCAGAATGAGCGATTTGAGCGGCCTAATAAAATCCGACTATTTCAGGCCTAGTCACCGGGAGCTGCTCGAGTTGAGAGATCGTTTCTATCGCGACTATCCGACGCAGGCTCTGGATGCGGGCACGGGTTTGAACCGATTCTTGCCCGGGGCCGGCTGGGTGGGCCGTTGGGACGTCGACAACTTCGAGAACGTGATCGCGTATGTTGGTGGCGAATTGCGTCTTGAGAGCTGGTTGCGTCGCGCCCGCCAGCTTACTGCGGGGATTCGGAGCCAGCTGAGCCGCGAAAGCGAAGACTCGCAATACGACTTGCAGGAAGACGAAAGCGCGGAGGTTGGGAGAGACGAGGATCTGCCGTCCGGCGCGATCGACTCTGGCTCGGTGTCTCCTCTCGGAGCAAGTCCTAATAGCCGCCGGAAGCCAGCGCGGGACATGCATCCGGCGGCGATAGCGTGGGCGGGAGCGCTTGTGGAGCATCTGGCGCGGGTGCTGTCGTCGGTGCGTAGAGAGGGTTCACCGCGAAGTTTGCGCGATGGGCTCACGGGGCTGTTTGACCGGCTGGAGTTTGCAGACAGGATACTCCAGCGAGCGAGGCGGGCATCAGATTCGGAGCTGAGACGCGCAGCGATGGAGGTACGCGCACTTGAAGGAATGCGTCGCGCGATGAACGCTGCCCTTCGTGTGATCGGGGCGGCGGGCTCGGGAGAGAGCGACCAGGGTTTATCGCCGGATACCGGGCTTGCAGTATTCATCGACGAAGTAACTCGCGCGCTCCGGGCTCAAACGCTCGAAGGTACGCAAGCGGATCGGAACGGGGTGCAGGTTCTTGAAGCTACCGCGGTGAGGGGCTTGAAGTTCCGCGCTGTGTTCATTGCAGGTTTGATAGAAGGGGGCTTTCCGCTGCGAGCGTCGCGTGACTGGCTGTATCCGCATGAAGAGCGTGAGAGATTGAAGGGATACGGCCTCACGCTCGAAGACATTTCCCCCGAAACGCTATTGAAGGAAGAGCACTATTTCTATCAGGCGGCGTGTCGCGCGACCGAGCGTTTGTATTTGAGCCGTCCGCTTGTGCTCGAAGACGCAACCGAAACAGTCGCCTCCTACTACATCGAGGAATTGAAGAGAGCGGCGGTCGAATCGACCACCGAAAAGGTGCGCCGCGATTTTGATGGTTCGACAATCCAGTCGGCATCTACCGGCTGGGAGCTTGCAACCGAAGCTCTGCGTGCCGAGGCTCGGCTTCGGTACTCGTTCGTTTCTGGTAACGGTCAGTCTTCTGCAGCGGTGAGATTGATCTCGTGGGCGGTATCGAATGGTTATCTCAGCGAATCCGCGTTGCGGCGGGCTGCCATCGAACGTGAGCGTTCCGGAAGAACATTTGGGCGTTTTGACGGGCAAATCACGCGCGCTGAACTGATCGCTCTGGCGCTCGACACCTTTGGAGTCGATCACGTCTTCAGTGCAAGCGAGCTGAGCCTTTACGGAAAATGTCCCTTTAAGTTTTTCGCGCAGCGAGTCCTGGGGCTCGAGCCTCGTGGAGAGGCAGCGATGGATCTAACGGCGCTTGATGCAGGCAGTCTATTGCACGAGATTCTCAGGCGCTTTCTATCCCTGCATCGGAACCGGGATCTCACGAGCATCGATCGGGCGGTGCTGAGTAGAGAGCTTGCCGGTGTAGCGGACGAGGTCTTCGACGAGCACGAGCGAAGAGTCCCGCCGCTCAATCCAAATGTCTGGCGAATCGATCGAGAGATACGAAAGATCGTTTTGGATGAGGTGTTGACTCACGAGTTGGAGCTTCAGCGGCGGAGTCACGCCAAGCGAGTAACGCCGGCAAAGTTTGAGCTGGCGTTCGGAATGCGAAACGCTGAATCCGATCCGGCATCGGTAGAGCAGACACTTGTCCTTAGCACTGAAGGTGGTGAGGCGAAGCTTCGCGGGCAGATAGACAGGGTGGACCTGGCATCGGACGGAACGGTGATAGCCTACGACTACAAGCTCTCGAAGGGGGCGGGGCTCGAGGACCTCAAGGCGGGTCGGGATCTGCAACTGCATATATACCTCGCCGCGCTCGAGCAGCTCTTTTATCCCTCGAGCGAAATCGCCGGCGGGGGTTATTACGTGCTGCGCGGCGCGAAACGGGGACGCAAGAGCGGGCTTTACCGCGCGAGCAAATCCGACTACACCGGGATGACTACGGGGACATCGGTGCTCTCAGACGAAGAGTGGCATTCGCTGCGAAGAAGAATGCAGTCGCGAATCTTCGAGTTCATCGAAGGGGCTCGTGGGGGATCGTTCAAGGTATACCCCAGCGCTCCGGGCAGCACCTGTTCGTATTGCGACTTTAGAGCAGCGTGTCGCTACGACAAATTCCGAATTTCACGAAAAGCGGTTTAACAGGTTGAGCGTCGAGACACGTCAAGAAGCGCGCGAGCTAAAAGGCCGTCAACCGGAAGCGGCCTATGCGCTCGACCGTCACGTTTCGGTGACTGCGGGCCCCGGCGCAGGCAAGACATTTGTTCTCGTAGAACGCTATCTCGAAATTCTTAGACAGCATCCTCAAATAACCGTAGATCAAATAGTCGCGATTACTTTCACGAATCGCGCCGCCAATGAAATGCGCACCCGGCTGAGGGCCGAGCTCGACCGGCTGATGAGGGCTGCGTCTTCGACGGAACGCGCGCGCTGGCTTCGTCACAAGCGAACACTGGACGGAGCGGTAATCACCACCATCCATGGATTCTGTTCCCGACTCTTGCGTCAGTTTCCAATTGAAGCCGGGGTGGATCCACAGTTCGAGCTGCTCGACGAGCACCAGACCGCGATGCTCGAAGAGTCCGTATCAGAGGAGGTTTTGACGGAGTTCATAAACGCCGGCGATCAGGTGATGTCCAACCTGACGGTGACCGCCACGAGGTCAGGGTTGTCTCTTGCGCTGATAGAGATGTATCGCGAAGCGCGCAATCAAGGGCTCAGCCTCGCTGACCTTGCAACACGGACTCAGGCCACCCACGCGCGCACAGAATCGCCGAGTGTGTCGATTCAAGAGCTGGAAGAACTAATGACCGAGTTCCTCGGCATGCGTCGATTAACTCCGGCGGCAGCTCAGCAGCAAGCAGATTGCGCACGACGATGGCCTGCTTTGCTGGATTTATTGAAAAGACTGGTGAGCGACCCGGCCTCAGTAGAAGCCGTTCTGCCGGAGCTGCTTCCACGCGTCAGGTCATTTCGCGAATGCAGACCGAATCGCAGCGACCGACTCTCTGAGATCGTCTCTCGGCTGGACGAGTTGATCTGTGAGAAAGATCTCGGCGGGCGAGTTGTGCGGGACCTGCTCGATCCGATAGCGCAGAGGTACAGCAGTGAGGTAATCAGCGCACTGGTCCGTCTGGAAGAGCGGCTCGCGCTTGAAAAGCGCAGGATCGGTGCGTTGGACTTTGACGATCTTCAGATCAAGACTCTGCGCCTGCTCGAGTCGAGTCCTGAAGCTACCAGAAGAGCCTCGTCAAGTTATCGATTCTTCCTTGTTGATGAGTTTCAGGACACAAACTCGCTTCAGCAGAGTCTGCTCGAGCGGTTGGCGATCTCCGGAGTTGCGGGGGCACGAAGGGTCAATTTGTTTATCGTCGGAGATCGGAAGCAGTCCGTTTACGGGTTTCGAGGAGCCGACGTCGATGTGTTCCGTGAGATGACTGCGACAATTGAGCGCGAGGGTGGCAAACCGGTAGCGCTAGATCTGAATTTCAGGAGTCAGCGCCCGCTGGTCGAGTTCTTCAACTACCTTTTCCAGCGGCTTTTCAGACCAGATGATTCTCTGCCTGCTACTGATCTGAACCAGCTTGGTTACGTTGAGTATGATCGCGGTCAGGCCGAGCGGCCGGCTGAACAGGACGAAGCGCCGATCGAGTTCTTGATCGACGTCCGCAAAGACGAGCGCCTTCTGGAGACAACTCCTTCCGAACGCGATGCCGCGCAGCTCGCGTTGCGGATACCCGAGCTCCTGGATCGATTCGAGTACCGCAATATCGCGCTTCTGTTTCGCGCGATGACCGAAGTGCACGTGTATGAGGCAGCACTGCGGCGTGCCAACATTCCTTACCTCACAGTGCAAGGCAAGGGCTTCTACGCCAGAGAAGAGATCACCGATTTGATTCAGTTGTTGCGTTTCCTCGACAACCGAACTGACGAGATAGCGCTCGCGGCGGTGTTGCGGTCGCCGCTGTGCGGACTCTCGGACGATGCGCTTTACGCGTTGCGCTGTGCTCCAACAATTGACGTGGTTCGCGAACGAGGCCGGATGCTTCGACGCAGAGGGGTGAGGCCGCTCTTATTTGCGCTTCGACACCAGAGTCGCATCGACTTCATCTCGGACGAGGAGCGAGTCGCCGCGGACCGCGCTCGCGACTTACTCGACAACGCACTCTCGCTGCGAAACAGAGTAGGGCTCGCCGACCTTCTTCGATTTATTGTCGAACGCTCAGAGTATCGGCCGGTGATTGCCTCGAGTTTTGATGGAGCGGCGCGCCTTGCAAACCTAGAAAAGCTGTTCACCCTGGCCGAACGGTTCGAGAAATCGGGGGCTTACCTCATTCGCGATTTTGTGCGATTCGTTTCCGACTTCGAGGAATCGGGAGGGCGAGAGAGCGAAGGACAACTCTACGAATCGGCGAACGTGGTTCGGCTAATGACTATTCATCAGTCAAAAGGTCTCGAATTCCGTGTGGTGATCATCCCGGAGCTGCATCGTCTTCCGGAGACTCAGCGGGAGTGGTACGTCCTTGACCGACACAGAGGCCTGTCGGTGCAGGTGCCAGACGGGCGCGGCGGCAGGGTGAAGGGAGCAACCTTTGTCGAGCTGCGGCGTCGAGCCAAGCTTCGGGAAAACTTTGAAAGCATGCGGCTGCTTTACGTAGCCGCGACCCGGGCGCGTGATCTGTTGCTTCTGTCAGGCGCAACTCAGAAGCTCGAGTCGATCAGACAGGACAGTTGGTTGGGCAGAATCTGGCGCGAGCTCGGTCTTGAAGCCGAGAGCTTTTCTGATGGGTGTTTCGAAACCCGCGTAGTCCATCTGGACGATAGCGTGGACCTGCGTATATCGATTAATTCGGTGGACGCTTCGCGTGGATTGGCTTCGAGTGGGTCGGGTTCGACTGGATCGTCCCGACCTGAAGCGCGACTCACCCCAAGCACGGCCGGTGTCGTGGAATGGCCGGAGAAACCAGACGAAGCGTTTCCGTTGCTCGATGCGATCGATGCTGATCGCGAATCGGCTATCCACCGCTTCAGTGTCACGCAACTGGTGAATTTCCAGCGCTGCGCACGCCAATACTTTTTTGAAAGAGTGCTTCACACGCCGACCGGAGAAGAAATTGGCTGGTGGAACGATGCGGAAAAGGCAGAGCCGCCGGCGAATCTTACGGCCACGCTTCGGGGGGCTGTGATTCACCGGTTCTGCGAAAAGTACGAGCAGGGAGCCGATATCGGCGCTTGTTTGTCCTCGAGCTTCGAAGAGATTTTGCGCCAACGCGAGGCGCAGCTTGGTGATCGGGTCGCTGAGATCGATCGGAATCGAGCGACTGCGGACCTGATGCCGCTTGCACAGAACTATCTCGAAAGCGGAGTGCGAAAACGGATTGAGCGCGCGCGATCTGGACCGGGGCTGACCGTTTGTTCCTTGGCCGACCTGGATGTGAAAGGGTCCGGGGGCGGAGTCGTGTTCAGCGAGCAGCGATTCAGGCTACGGCGGCCCGTTGGGATCTTGACCGGGGCGGTGGACAAGCTTCTGATCAGCAGAGCTTCCGATGGTTCGCTTGAAGCTGAGATCATCGATTTTAAGACGAACCGATTTCGCCGCGACAAGTCTCGGGAACTGGGCGCGGTGAGTGGCAGCCGCAGGCGATCGCGTAGCGCAGCGAATCAAAACCAGCTTGCATTGGAGTTCCCCGAGCAGGAAACGGATGCCGGTCTGCTGGTGCGAGCGGAGGTTGAGAACGCGGCGCTCGATTATCGGCTACAGATGCAGGCGTATGCGTTGGCGGTCCGCGAGCTGTTGCCCGTGGTTGTTCGGGTGAAGGTGACGCTGCACTTTTTGGAGCCGAATGTTGAGGTTTCGGTGGATGAATCCCTGCTTGAGCGTGAGGTTTGCGCGAGTGCGATTGACGACGCAGTGCGTGTCATGGTGAGATCGGCGGACCCGCTGGGGTTTGCGGTTCGAGTTGGGGAGCACTGTCGGTCGTGCAGTTTCATGGAGTTTTGCGAACCGGGCAGATCCTGGCTCCGAAATCTCAAATCTCAAATTTCAAATTTCAAATCTGAGACTCCGAGGGTATAATCACCCTCATCAAGCCCCACCGAGAGGTTAACCATGCGCTCAATTTGGAAGGGTCATATCAGGTTCCTGCTGGTGGCGATTCCCGTGCGCGTCTACAACGCGCTCGAGACGTCCGAACAGATCCACCTGAACCAATTGCACAAAGACGATTACGGTCCGGTCGGATACGACAAGCGGTGCAAAAAGTGCGGCAACGTCATATCAAAGGACGAACTCGTAAAGGGTTATCAGTACGCGCCGGACCAATACGCGATCATCGAGCCTGACGACATCTCCAAGATCAAGCTCAAGACCACGAAGGTGATCGACATAGTCGGCTTCGTCCCGAAGTCTGAAATTCCGGAAATGCTGTACGACTCGCCCTATTTTGCCGGACCCGACGGCGAGGTCTCGGCCAAGATGTACGCGCTGCTGGCCGAGGTGCTGAATGAGTCGGGGAAAGTGGGTCTCGGCAAGGTTGTACTCCGCGACCGCGAGGACTTTGTGGCCGTCGCTCCGCAGGGCCAGGGCCTCGTGCTCTATAAGCTGCGATATCCGAAAGAGGTCCGAAAGCTCGGCGACGTACCGATGCTGCCGAACCATCCCGAAGTCAGCGACGCGGAGCTCAAGCTTGCGCGCACCCTCGTAGACCAGATGGTCACGTCGATCAGCGAAATAGACATGCGCGACCGTTACAACGAGGCGCTGCGCGAGGTGATCGAAGCGAAGATCGCGGGCAAGGAAGTCACCGAGTATATCGAAGAAGAGCAGCCGACGGTTGACATCATGACCGCGCTCAAGCAGAGCATCGAACAGACCAAACGCAAGCCCATGGTTAAGGCGACCGGCAAATCCAAGCAGGAGGAAGAGGTCGAAGAAGAAGAGGCGCGGCCAAAGAAGGCGCGAAAACGAAAGACAGCTTGAGACGCGTGCCTAGTAGCCCGGCAGCAGTCTTGTCCAAGCCGAGTCGATGTCCAAAAAAGACCGCAAGATACTCCAATTCCCGCGCCGGCCTCAACCAAAGGCCGACTATCAGCGGGTAAAATCTCTCTACACGACTGCTGAAATACAGCAACTGTTCGGACTGAGCGAGCGAATGATTCGCCGTTGGACCGAGCAGGGCGTCATACAGCCGGCGAGCGCTTCTGCGGCCGACGATCCGCAGTATGACTTTCAGGCGTTGACGGTGTTGCGGCGAGTGCGTGAGCTTCGGGCACAGGGTCTCACGCTGAAGCAGGTCGAGGCTGAGCTTCAGGGACAGATGAACCTGTTCAAGAGCGACCCGGGTCGCGTGACTCACATACTGACGCCTTTCGAGGAAGCGCTGCTGATGCATGAGCGAGGCGACCAAAAGGCGGCCGAGCTCTACCGGGAAGCGATTTCAAGCGGTGACAACGTTGCGGACGCGTATTGCAATCTTGGAATCATCGAGCTGGAGGTTGGAAGTGCGCCGAAGGCTCTCGATTGCTTCACATTCGCGCTGAAGGTATATCCACGCCACGTCGAAGCGCATTACAATCTCGCCAATCTTTATTTCGACGCAGGCAATCTGAAGCTCGCGAAGCTGCACTATGAGACGTCACGCGAGCTCGAACCCTCGTTCTCTCCGCTGTATTACAATCTGGCCCTTGTGTACTACGAGCTAAAGGAGCTGGCTTCGGCTGTCGCGGCTTTGCATCGTTATAAGGACTTGTCGCCGGATGACGAGAAGGAATCAGTCGATGAACTGCTGGGATGGCTGGAGAAGGCGTGCGCGCTCGATTCGGTTTAGGGTTTCGGGTTTAGAGTTTCGGGTTCTTCTGCGACGGAGCGTTTTGTCGATCTCAAGGGGGGACGTCGCATTTTGTTGATCGAACCCGAAACCCTTAACTCGAAACCCTAAACCGTCCTTTCTACGTCAGTCAGCAGTCACGATGACCGTTTCCTTGCCGCCCTCGAGGCGAGCCAAGCGATCGGAATCTTTGATCACGCGCATCTTCACGCGGTCGTTCTTGAAAACATGATCGAGATCCGGCTCTTCAAAATTCTTGAACAGGCCGAAGGTGATCCTGAAGGCTGCGCCTTCGGGGACCTTCACCAGGTACAGCGTGTCCGAATGACTGTCCTCCACGAGCATCGAGTGGGCCTTCCGGTCTACCTGAAGCACTTTACCTTCAACTATAAAAGGCTTTCCTGATCTTGAATTGCTGGCGCTCGCAACTGCCGCCGATCCTATCGCCATTGTAACAATCGCAATCAATATTAACTTCGCTGGTCCGTATTTCATGAAATGTCGAACTCCTTTCAAACACTCTCAATGTTCCGACTTACACGTAATGTTATTGCTCTCCGTAGCGGGCGGGATCCGAAGGCTAAAAAATCCCGCCCGCATGTGCGTTTACTCTCCAAACGACGTGTGGGAGTGTAGCTGAGGGGCGGTTTGGCAAGAAGGTCTGGTTCCGCAAAAGAAGGGCGGATATGGCGCGACTCGGAACTGTGGAATCCCGCAGGACGGTTTTCTGGTTCCTGGTTCGTGGTTAGGTTTCTGGTCGAGTTCTCGATTTTTTGGTTTTGCTCCATCGAACAAGCTGACAAGGCCTCTAGAAACCAGGAACCCGAAACCCTAAACCGACGCTAACGTGTTACTCTTACTCCGTGACTGATCCACAGAGAGAACTCATTGAGGGCTTGCTGCAGTTCGTGAACATAGCTGAAGGTGAGCGCAAACTCCTTGCAGCAGACCTCCACGATCAGACACTTTCGGACCTTCGCGAGACGGCTCGATTGGCCCGAAGGCTTCTCGAGCTTCCACCGGATGCCATGTCCGAAGATGTGCGCGCGGGTCTTCAGCGAATTGTCGCCGAACTGGATACAACTGTGGACGAAGTCAGGCGAGCCATGGAGAATCTGAGCCCCTCTGCTCTTGATGCGCTCGGACTGATTCCCGCCATCGAGAGCTGTATCAACCGGATCGCCGGTTCCTTTGAGCCACGGCTCGACTCGAGGCTCGCCTGCTATGTCAAAGAGGAGCAGATAGAGCTGGCGGAGACTGAACAGCTAATGGTATACCGCATTGTTCAAGAAGCGCTGAACAACATCGCAAAACACGCGGCAGCCCGCTCGATCGAAGTGCTCATCACGAAATTTGGCTCCGACCTGCTGATACGAGTGGTCGACGATGGCTGCGGCATGTCTGCTCCGATCGATCTGGCGCGCTCGAGAGGAATTCAAAACATGCGCTATCGGGCCCGCCTGCTCGGCGCGAGGCTGACATGGCTGCAGGCGACCGGTCATCAGGGTACCGTAGTTGAAGTCCTGATCCCAATGGCCGACGGCATCTTGTAAGAGGTTCGCTACTTGCCCGTAATCCAACTTTAGGGTCCGGATCGATTTGCGAAACAGATCTCGGATCGGTCCGACCGGTTTT
>Ga0066904_10000089_pt1 | contig 10627 bp, 10 predicted proteins | sample PanSoiMetaPlot30_FD_133941 | JGI IMG/M metagenome (GOLD analysis project Ga0066904, IMG submission 133941) | Tropical forest soil microbial communities from Panama analyzed to predict greenhouse gas emissions - Panama Soil Plot 30 (version 2) | reverse complement strand
ATCTCTGCCCGAGCGAAATCCCTTGCGCGTGCCGAGCCCTTGAGCCCTGCGGCGCGATGCGCTAAGCGCGGCCCATGGGAAAACGAATTCCGCCGCCTGATTCGCAAGGCCCGATCGAGCTGGTGAATCTGCGCGAGGCGCTTGAGGAGCGCTACCTCGCTTACGCGCTCTCCACCATCATGCACCGCGCGCTGCCCGACGTGCGCGATGGGCTCAAGCCGGTGCACCGCCGGCTGCTTTACGCCATGCAGCAGCTGAGGCTCAGCCCACAAGGCGAGTTCCGCAAATGCGCGAAAATCGTCGGCGACACCATGGGCAACTTCCATCCGCATGGCAATCAGGCGATCTACGACGCGCTCGCGCGTCTCGCGCAGGATTTCTCGGTCCGCTACCCGCTGGTCGATGGCCAGGGCAATTTCGGCAATATCGACGGCGATAACCCAGCGGCCGAGCGCTACACCGAAGCGCGCATGACCGAGGTTGCGGCGCGGCTGCTCGATGGCATCGATGAGGACACCGTCGACTTCCGGGCCAACTACGACGGGCGCGAGCAGGAGCCATCAGTGCTCCCTGCCAATTTCCCCAACCTTCTTGCCAACGGCTCCTCTGGCATCGCGGTCGGCATGGCCACTAGTATCCCGCCGCACAATGTCGGCGAGCTGTGCGACGCGGCGCTACATCTCATCAAGTTTCCCAACGCCACCGCCGACAAGCTCGTCGATTTCGTGCCAGGGCCTGACCTGCCGACGGGAGGCGTAATTGTCGAGCCGCGCGAGGAGATCGTCAAAGCCTACAAGATCGGGCGCGGCAGCTTTCGGCTGCGTGCGAAGTGGGAGCAAGAGGACACCGGGCGCGGCACCTATCAGATCGTGGTCACCGAGATCCCTTATCAGATTCCGAAAGCGCGCCTTGTTGCCCGCATTGCCGAGCTTATGCTCCAGAAAAAGCTGCCGCTGCTTGCCGACATCCGCGACGAGTCGACCGAAGAGGTGCGGATCGTACTCGAGCCCAAGAGCCGCAGCATCGACCCGGTCCTTCTCATGGAGTCGTTGTTCAAGCTCACCGAGCTCGAGACCCGCGTACCCCTCAACATGAACGTGTTGAGCCGTGGCCAGGTGCCGAACGTGCTCGGCCTCAGGCAAGTGTTGCGCGAGTGGCTAGACCACCGCCAGGCGGTACTTGTCCGCCGCTCGAAATTCCGCCTCGCCAAGATCGACCACCGGCTCGAGGTGCTCGACGGCTACCTTATCGTCTATCTCAACATCGACAAGGTCATCAAAATCATCCGCGAGAAGGACGAGCCCAAGCCTGCACTAATTAAGGCGTTCAAGCTCACCGACGTGCAGGCCGAGGCGATCCTCAACATGCGGCTGCGCGCACTGCGCAAGCTCGAGGAGATGGAGATCAGGCGCGAGCATGAGAGCCTCACCACAGAGCGCAAGGAGCTGAAGTCCCTGCTTGCCTCGAAGGACAAGCAGTGGAAGATGATCGCTGGCGAGATCAAGGCGCTCAAAGATCAGTTCGGCCAGAAGACCGAGATCGGCCGCCGTCGTACGAGCTTCGCCGAGGCGCCAGAGGGCGTTGAGGTCGATCTCGCCGAGGCGATGATCGAGAAGGAGTCCGTCACGGTCGTTCTGTCTGAGAAAGGTTGGATCCGCGCCATCCGCGGCCATCAGACCGAACCCGAGAGCCTGGCATTCAAAGAGGGCGACAAGCTCAAGAGCTTCGTCAAAGCACAGACCACCGATACCCTGCTTTTGTTCGCTACTAACGGCCGGTTCTATTCGCTTGGGGCGGACAAGCTGCCGGGCGGCAGGGGCCACGGCGAGCCGTTCCGCCTCATGATCGATATCGAGGAGGCTGCAGACGCGGTCGAGCTGTTCGTGCATCAGCCCGGGCGCAAGCTCCTCGTTGCCGGATCGGGCGGTCACGGCTTCATTGTCAACGAGGACGAGGTCCTCGCCATGACGCGGAAGGGCAAGCAAGTCCTGAACGTGCCCGAGGGCGAGGGCGCGGTGGTGGTGGCGCCCGTTAGCGGCGACAGCGTCGCCGTGATCGGCGAGAACCGGAAACTATTGCTGTTCCCGCTAAGCGAGCTACCGGAGATGCCGCGCGGCAAGGGCGTGAGGCTCCAGCGCTACAAGGACGGCGCTCTCTCCGATGCCAAGGTCTTCGACAAAAAGGAAGGCCTGACCTATCTCGACGCGGCACAGCGAAGCTTCACCCTGTCGGCAACCGAGCTTAGGGATTGGTGGGGTCAGCGCGCCCAGGCCGGACGCCTGCCGCCTAAAGGCTTCCCCAAGTCAGGGAAGTTTGGATCCCGCTTCACTGATCACTGAGCGGTGCGCGGACCCAGCCTTTGGAAGTGAGGCGCTCCTGCGGCTCGAAGCGGTTCTTGTAGCGCATCTTGCGCGAGCCCTCGATCCAGTAGCCGAGATAGACGAATGGATGAGCTTGGCTGCGGGCGAACTCGACATGATCGAGAATCATGTACGTGCCGAGGCTGCGATGGGGCTGGTTCGGGTCGTAGAAGCTGTACACCATCGAGATGCCGTCGCTCAGACGATCGCATAGCGACACGGCGATAAGCGGAGAGCTTCCATCGCCGCTCGCGTCCGGCTTCTGCCGGTACTCGGTGACGAAGGTCTCGACCACGCTGTCCTCGACCATCAGCGAGTAGTCGAGCACCGACATCTCGGCCATGCCGCCATCGGCGTGGCGCGCGTCGATGTAGGAGCGGAACAAGGCATATTGCTCTGAGCTCGGCGCCGGCGTCATGCGGGTCGGGACAAGATCGCGATTGATGCGGGCGATACGCTTGAGTGAGCGGCGCGGCTCAAATTCCTCGACTAGGATGCGCACCGGCACGCAGGCCGAGCAGGAGTCGCAATAGGGCATGTAGGCGATGTTTTGGCTGCGCCGGAACCCGCCTTTCAAGAGATTGTCGATGAGGAAGCGCGGCTTGTCGCGGGTGAGATGCGTGAACAGCTTCCGCTCGAGCCGGCCAGGGAGGTAGGGACAGGGCTGCGGCGCGGTGATGTAAAATTCTGGAAAGTTGCTCTTGTGCTCTGTCACTGCCAACCGCCCGGAAACGAATCCGAACCGATCCAAGCTTAGTTGATCGAAGGGCGTGCGCGCAATCGGGCAGGAGCGCCAGCCGCTCCTCACCCGGTCACTTTAGAACGACTCGGAACTAGAGCCGGTTCAGCACCACCACGCCTGCCAGGATGTCGTGCAGACAGCGCTTGCGCGGGTCGAAAAAGGCCCACAAGAGGATCGGGCAGAAGATCACGAGCGAAAACCAGAACAGGAGCGCGTGGAAGGCCGCAATCAAGGGCGTCACCTTGCCGCCGAACCACATGCGGACCTCGAGCCCCATCATGCGCTGGCCGATCGTCGAAGACTTGGGGCCACCGACGGTTAGCGCGTTATAACCGAGGCCCACAGCAGGGAAGACCAGACCGAACAGGAGCCAGGCAAGGCCGAGCGTGATGACGCCGAGTAGGGCCACGACCACATATGCAATGACCGTCAGCATGAGGATGATGATGGCGTCGATGATGAAAGCGACGGTGCGCTTCCCGATCACGCCGTGGAAGAGCTGCGGCTGCGTCACCGGATCGAAAGCGTGCGGCTGATCGACGAAGCTTTGGCCGTGCGGCGGAAGCGTGCGTTGGTCGGACATGTCGTCTCCAATCATGGCCAAGCGGCAATTTCTCGCGCCCTACATGGTGATGGGTTTCCGGCCAAACAAGCATCGACAGCCTGCGATCTGGCGGAGCGACAAGGGCGCCGGTTGCCGGGGGCGTGCCGACGCGTTAAAGGTTTTCGGCGAAAGGCGGCGAGGAAAGTCTAACGGGGATCCTCGATGCGAAGATCGGTTCTGTTGCTTGGGTCTGCGCTCGCTTTTATGGGCGCGACTTCGTGGCGTGCTCACGCTTGCCAAGGCCAGGAAGTGATCTTCGAGGACAAATTCGTCGACGACGCCGGTGGCTGGCCGATCAAGGACTCGGTCGAGGTCAAGGACGGATCCTTCGTCTTCAAGCTGCCGCCCGACGACATGCAGTCAAATCTGAACGTGACATACACCGTTCGCGACGCGGATATCTGCTCGGAGACGGTGTGGCCGACCGGCGATCAGCCGATCCTCGGCGCAGGTCTCCTGTTCTGGGGCGAGGACAATCGCACCTATTTCCAGTTCGGCGTGCTCAACAACGGCAAGTTCTGGATCGCACGCAAGCAGGACGGCAAGTGGCTCGGCACCGTGGCCGCCAATGTCGACTCGCCGGCGATCAAGACGGAACCCGGCGCGTCGAACGTGCTGCGCGTCAAGACCAACGGCAACAGTGTGACCTTCTTCATCAACGGCACCAAGGTCCGCGAGCTGCGCGGTCAGGCACCGAAAGGCGTGTGGCGCTTCGGCCTGTCGGGCGACAATTTCGACAAGCAGAAAGACGCCAAGGTGATCTTCAAGACCGTGAAGGTCACCAACTAGCAACCCACACTCCCAAATTGTGCGGCCACTCCTATACACGCAGTGCTCTGCGTGTATAAAAGTACCCGTTATGCCAAGGAGCCGGACAATCTCATCGCTTTGATCGAAACATCGGTGAAAGCAAAACGCGAGGAGGGCAGTCCATTCGCGGACCCGACGCTCGACAAGCTCGTCGGCCACTCGGTCAAGGCCGAAGGACTGGCGACCAGCGGCATCCTGATCATGCGCAACTGGAAGACGACGGACTAGCGGTGCTGTAGAGAGCCGCTGCTTACGCAATCAGTCCGCCTTGAGCAGCTTCGCGGCCTCGAGCGCGAAATAGGTGAATACCGCGTCGGCACCGGCGCGTTTGCAGGCGATAAGGCTTTCAAGAATGACGCGGCCGCGGTCGAGCCAGCCGCGATCGGCCGCTGCCGCGAGCATCGAATACTCACCGGAGGTCTGGTAGACGAAGGTCGGCACGTTGAAGGCCGTCTTCACCCGCCACACGATGTCGAGATAGGCAAGCCCCGGCTTGACCATGACCATGTCTGCCCCCTCGGCGATGTCGAGCGCGACCTCGCGCAGAGCCTCTGCGCCGTTGGCAGGATCCATCTGATAGGTGAGCTTGTCGCCGCGGAGCCGCGCGCCCGAGCCGACCGCATCGCGGAACGGCCCGTAGAAGGCGGAAGAATATTTCGCGGCATAAGCGAGGAGCTGGGTGTTGGTGAAGCCAGCCTCCTCGAGCGCAGCCCTGATCGCGCCGATCCGCCCGTCCATCATGTCCGACGGTGCGAGGATGTCGCAGCCGGCCTCAGTCTGGACGATGGCCTGCGCGATCAGAACCTCGACGGTGCGGTCGTTATCGATCTCGCCGTCGATCAAGAGCCCGTCATGGCCGTGGCTCGTATAAGGATCGAGCGCAACGTCGCAGATGATGCCAATGTCGGGCACCTTTGCTTTAATCGCACGCACCGCGCGGCAGACGAGATTGCCGGGATTGAGCGCCTCGCTCGCCTCCTTGTCGCGCAGCGAGGCTTCTGTGTAGGGGAAAAGCGCGATCGCAGGGATCCCGAGCGAAGCTGCCTCTTCCGCGGCGCTGACCGCGAGGTCTATCGACAGACGCTCGACGCCGGGCATCGCCGCGACCGTAGAGCGGACGCGCTCGCCTTCGATCACGAAAATCGGCCAGATCAGGTCGTCAGTGGTGAGCGTCGCGCCCCGCACCAAACGGCGCGACCAGTCGGCCCTGCGGTTCCTCCTGAGCCGGGTCGCCGGGAAGCCGGACTGTGTCGCGCCCGGCGCCTTGGCGCGTGCGCGCTTCACCCGTTCGGTGCGTAGGGAGACCGTCTTGTCCTTGGCAGAAGCCATCGCGCTATAGCTATTCACTTTGCGTGCGCGCGCAAGCTAGCACTCCGGCGCGGAGGGCGCCAACAGCCTGCGAAAAGGCCGTTTACGCTTGTTGCCTTATTCGCAGACGGCGGCGTGGCGCCTCGCCTTCATGTCCAGATGAAAATGGTTCTTATGCGCGTCGTTGGCCTCTGGCCCAAGCGTGGTGCCGAAGGTGTGGCAGGCGTCGTCGTGCACCATCCTCACGAACTCGCTCCGCGCATCGTGCGCCGACTGCGTTTCGGGAGCGGCGTGTTCAGGAGGCATCATCTCGGGGGCCGGGGACGGCGGCGGCTCTTCGGCGGTTGCCGTAGGAAGCACGAAGGGATTCGTTTTTGCATCGATCATCACGGTGGTCGGTGCCACGAAGGGATTTATCTTCGCCTCCGCAAGCCTGATCTTGGCAACTTGGCGCACATGTGCGGCTGGTCGGACCTGAGACACCGGCTTGACCGGCGCGCTCGCCACGGGAACGCGACGAGGATTGGCCGGAGAAGGCGGCGGGGTCGTCACGAGCCGCGGCCAGCTCTCAAGCACGGTGATTTGCTCGCCCGAGGCGAACACGAACTCCGACACATCGAGCGCGTTGGCGAGCGCGTGCTCGCTCAACGGCGTGTTGGCGCCGCCATAGCGGTTGCGGCACGAATAGGACGTGGCGTTGCGCAGCTTGACCACTTCCGTCGAGAGCACCGCCTTGGCCTCGGGTTGCACCGTCTTGCTCAGCCATGTGCTGAGCGCAGCAGCAAGCGGACACGTAACGGTAGCTGGCGGATCGATCTCGACCTCAGGGTCGCTGCCGATCGACCTGACGAGGATCGGCGCCGGCGCACCGCAGATGCCATGCTTGATGGGCTGGAGCGGCTCGTACTCAATCGCAAGACCTGAGAGCGCCTTTGTGCATTCAGCCCTGGCATCCGCGATCTCCTGATCGGTCCACGGAACTGTCGGCTGATCGCCAGGCAGCACCGGAGCCCTGGCCGCGGCTCCGTGTGGCCGCAAAGGATTGCGCTCTGGCAGCGGAACTCCTGCGCCCCCAGCCTTTGCATAGACGACGAATGCCACAAGACAGACGAACGCAAGGATGGCGATCGGTCGAAACATCATGCGGCCCTTAGTCTTTTCCTTGCAAAGCTTGTGATTTGCCCGATTGGGTGCTAGCTGCCCGCGGGCCTTTTCAAGACAGAGCAGGCCTTGTCAAGGCCAGCCCAGGGGAGGCGTCATTTGCAAAAGTTCGAGCAAGAGTCGTTGATGGTGTCGGAAGCGCTCGGCATCACCTTTGAGGAAATCGATCGCGCCGGCGTGGTGACGCTCCGCCGGCCGTCCCGGTTAAACGCGCTAACCCTCGAAATGTTCGAAGCTCTTAGCGAGCATTACCGCCGCTGGACCCCGGCGCCGCATATTTATGGCGTGTTCATGCAATCGAGCCACCCCACGGTGTTCTCGAGCGGCGGCGATCTCAAAGTCCTGCATGAGTGGCTTGAGCAAGGGACGCTCGGCGCAATCAAGGAATTCTACCGCGCGGCGTACGCGCATGTGTGGGTGCTCGAGAAATTCGTCAGGCCTAATGTTCCTCTCATCAATGGACTCGTGCTCGGTGGTGGAGTCGGCATCACGCTGCATGGCACGCATTGTATTGCCGGGGAGGGCTATCGCTTTGGCATGCCACAAGTCGGCATCGGTTTTCTCCCCGACATCGGCGGCACCTATTTTCTGCCTCGTCTGCTCGGATGGACCGGAGTCTATCTCGCGCTGACCGGAAGCATCATCGGCCCCGCCGAGGCTTATCGCCAGCGCCTCGTGAGCCACTGCGTTCCATCAGCGCATTTCGGCGTGATCAAAGATGCGCTGCGTGACAATCATCCAATTGACCGGTTGCTCGATGGGCTTCATCGCGATCCGGGTGAGGGCGAGCTCGTGCGCCACACGCCGCTTATCAATCGCGCCTTCTCTGCGTCCTCGGTCGAAACGATCTTAGAGCAGCTCGACGCAGAAACCGGCGAGTACGAAACATTTGCGCGCGAGACGGCGGCCGAGTTGCGCAAGAAGTCGCCCACGTCCCTCAAAGTCGCCTTGGGACAGATGCAGCGCGGCAAGTCGCTCGATCTTCTGAGTGCCCTCAAGCTCGAATTTCGTCTCGCCTCGCACCTCATCGAGACTCATGATTACCGCGAGGGGATCTCTGCCCGAATCGCTGGCGGCGGGCGGGCACCGGACTGGCAACCCGCAAGCCTCGCCGCGGTAGGCGACGAATCGATCGAGCGCATGTTCGACGCGCCGGTCGAGAATGAGCTCGAGCTTGAAGAGCTCACGCCGGGTCTCTGAGACTCCGTTCAAACGCGCAATAACATCACTGAAACTTAATCCTAGAATTTCACCCAATCTTAAGCGTGCCGCTTAAGCGGATTTTAGCGCGCCGCCCCTATAGTCGTCGCCAAGTTGGGGATTAACAACAACTAACGAGGGTAGGCGATGAGTGTAGTCCTGAATAAAGGGACGCATGCGGGCGCGACTGAGTCAGAAGATCTCAAGGGGCGCTATCTTGTTTCCTTGAAGCTTGTCGAGCGGCTTCACCGATTGCTTCTTGATGTTATCAAAGACGAGTTCGAACGCTCTGGCCGTTCCGACGTCAACAGCGTGCAGGCTTTGCTGCTGTTCAACATCGGCGACGCCGAGTTGACGGCCGGCGAGCTCACGAGCCGCGGTCTCTATCTCGGCTCCAACGTCTCGTACAATCTAAAGAAGCTGGTCGATGCCGGCTATATCCACCATCAGCGCTCAACCAACGACCGCCGGTCGGTCAGGGTGCGCCTCACCGAGAAAGGGCGGGAGGTGTGTAAGGTGGTGAACGGGCTCTACCAGCGGCAGCTAAAGTCGTTACAGCAGGTGGGCGGCATCGGCGCGGACGATCTCGAGACGCTGAACAAGGCGCTGATTCGGCTGGAGCGCTTCTGGACCGACCAGATCCGCTACCAGCTCTAATCTTCGCGGCGAGAACCTGAGCATTTGCAGCCCCGGTGATCACCTCCGGGGCTGCGTCGTTTTGCGTGGCCCAATCGGCGCAGCCAAAAATAGCCCAATTCTCTAGATAACCCTTGGCCACAGAGTCGTCCGCACAGGTGTGAAACTGTGCGGTCAAGGCGGCAATCGAGGGAGATTTTTCGTATCGCTGGCAGTGTGACGCGTCCCGTTACCAAAGAACCGGACCGCAAAACTTCCAAGTTCCTAGACGATTTGAAAAGGAATTGGCGGTTCATTGGCCCTAGAGTGACGAAGGCAAAGCGCCTATAGTTAACGCGGGACACGATGCCGCAACGGACGGGGGAGCGGCTTAATGCTGAAATGGCAGAATAGCGTGAGAGGCGGGGCGCTCCTCGCCGCTACAGGGCTCGCTGCGGCTCTTCTTATCATGAGTGCCGAGCCCTCGAGCGCAGGCCTGTTCTCTTGGCTCAAGGGCAACCCGAATCAGGGTGGTTACCAAGGCGGCTATCAAGACGACAATTCCGGCGGGTCCGGCGGCGGCTTTTTCGGCGGCAGGAATGGCGGCGGTTTCTTCGGAGGCGGCCCGCGCGCTCCGCAACAGCCCGGATCGCAAGCGTTCCATGGCGACGAGCTTCCCCCTGAGGAGGGCGACGAGGCTACACGCGCATGGATCACCAATCCGGCGCTCGGTCAGCCCACGCTCGCCGCCCATAACATCGAGGCGACCAAGGCTGCGATTGCGCGTTATCAGGCGATCGTTGCTCAAGGCGGCTGGCCGATGGTCCCTGCCATGGTGATGAAGCCTGGCCAGCGCGGACCTGAGATCGTGACGCTGCATCGGCGGCTCGAGATTTCTGGCGATCTCGTCGGCTCGAGCATCCCGGACGAGTACGACGCGACGCTTGTCGCTGCGGTCAAGAAGTTCCAGGCCCGGCATGGTCTGCCGCCGACCGGCACTGTCGACACGAGAGTTACGATCGAGGCGCTGAACGTGCCGGCGACGACGAGGCTTGCTCAACTCCAAGGCAGCCTGAAGCGCCTGCAGACTTTGGCGCCGACAACGGGCAGCCGCTACGTCGTGGTCAATATTCCAGCGGCGCAAGCCGAGGCCGTTGAGAACGGTCAGGTGGTGCAGCGCCATGCGACGGTGGTGGGCAAGCCCGAGCGTCCGACGCCCGAGCTGTCGAGCAAGATCCAAGAGGTTAATTTCAATCCCTATTGGTACGTGCCAAAGAGCATCATCTACAAAGACCTGGTACCCAAGGCCCAGGAGTTTGCCCGCCGCAACCAGGACATGCTCGCTGCCTATCATATGGAGGCGTTCGACGCGGCCGGCAATCCGGTCGACTCGCACCAAATCAATTGGTTCGGCCCCGAGGTTTACAATTATCAGTACCGACAGCTTCCCTGGGACCAGAACTCGCTCGGCTTCGTGAAGATAAACTTCCCCAACAAGGATAGCGTCTATATGCACGACACGCCGCTCAAGAGCCTGTTCGGGCGGAGCGTGCGCTTCGAGAGCTCCGGCTGCGTGCGCGTGGACAATATCGAGCCGCTGGTGGAGTGGATCCTGCGCGACACTGGCGGATGGGACATCGGTCACATCCAAGCCGTGAAGCAATCCGGCGAGCAGATCGACGTGAGGCTCGTGAAGCCGATCCCGGTCTTTTTCGCCTATATCAGCGCCTGGGCCACGCCTGACGGCGTGGTGCAATTCCGTCCCGACATCTACCAGCAGGATGGCGGCGGGCCAGAGACGGCCTCGGCCTACTAAGATACCTTAGT
>Ga0066904_10000088_pt1 | contig 10638 bp, 8 predicted proteins | sample PanSoiMetaPlot30_FD_133941 | JGI IMG/M metagenome (GOLD analysis project Ga0066904, IMG submission 133941) | Tropical forest soil microbial communities from Panama analyzed to predict greenhouse gas emissions - Panama Soil Plot 30 (version 2) | reverse complement strand
CGTCAGATACCACAAAAGCCACGTCTCACGTTTGCTAAAAGATTTGGGTTGGACGCCACAAAACCCTCTGGTGTTCGACATTCGCCGCAATGATGAGGAAGTCGCTCGCTGGCGCAAAGAGATTTGGCCTGAGCTGAAAAAAAAGCGCAGCGCGAAAGGCGCCTGATTGCTTGCGTTGACGAGTCGGCCTTTTACCTGTTGCCGGGTGTGGCGCGAACTTACGCCCCGCGCGGCGAGACGCCTTTCCTCAAGGTCTTGCTGACGCGCAAACATCTGTCGGTCATGAGCGGAATTAGCCCTGCAGGATACTTGGCGACGATGACGCGGCGACGCTCGATGACTGGCCAAGATAGCTCGATATTTTTGCGACGCTTGTCTGACTATTTGAACCAGAAGTCGCTGATCATCTGGGACCAGCTCAACATCCACCGTGCTGAAGAGGTCAAGACGCTTCCGTCTTGTGGTTGGGCAAGGTTGATTCATCTCGAAGAATTCCCGGCTTATGCTCCAGATCTCAACCCTGGTGAAGGCGTATGGAAGCATCTCAAGCATTATGAGTTACGCAACTTATGTGGCGTGAATTTGGACCATCTCGAAATTGAATTAGCATTGGCCATCAGGCGAATGCGACGTAGGCCCGAGTTAATTCGATCATTCTTTGCACAAACAGAGTTAGAACTCTGAGAGGTTAACTTATTTATGCGACGGTCTATAATTCATAGTGAGAGAGCCTGCCAATTCTCGTGTCTTGGTGGGATATATTTCCCAAACTATTGCATTGCGATCTTGTCTTCGAGGCGGGAGCTCGTAATCTTTCTGTACTGACGCTCGCAGTGGTCATCGGAGGTTTATCTTCAACCCTCCACGGCGCCTTGACGGATCTGTTCGGTTTTATTGCAAGTTTCTCTCTGGCCGGAACCTGTGCGCTTTGCTACCTACTTCTGGTATTGCGGCTTCCAAGTCACCCTAAAGCCTGTAGTGGGCCCATAGATGATTGATGTAGATGATGTTGTAGCGAAGCTCTTTCTGATGTGGCCGGAGCGTGACGCTCGAATTCATCCCGGGCAATTGCAAATGGCTGCCGTCATAGCTGCGCTCGCGCAGGCAGTTGTACCTGTCCCTCCCGAAAACCTCATCCCGCATTGAACTACTTGCAGTTAGAGAGATCATCAGCCATTCTGCTCGATCGTCCGGCTCATCCTTATTCCGATGGGTTTGCTTCGCATTTATGGTCCTCATCTCCGCTCTCTTTTTGCTCATCCGGAGCCTGATCCTACGGCGAATATCGGATCGATCTGAACCGGCAGTCTCCGCCGATCAATTATCAATTGCCAATTCTGACATATTGAATGGAGATGAGACGGAGATCGAATGCGAATTGATGCTCGTTCGACCTCCGACCCTTACATTAGTATTTTGGCGGATTTTGTGCGGATCGTTCTCGGCGTCCGACTACCTCAGCTCAGCCGCCAAATTCATTCATCGGCAGGCCGCGCACGCCGGGGCGACATTTAAAGATGCTACCGGCCAGCGGTTGTCGCGCCAGCATTTCCGGTTCCAGCCCGGTGCGTGCTGTAGTGATATACAATGTGTCGAAATCCTCACCGCCAAATACGTACGAAGTAGGGCGCGACACTGGAACTCTGATTTCGGCCAACTCTGCGCCTGTGTGTGGATTCCAGCGACAGACATGGCCACCATCCCAATGCGCGACCCACAACATTCCTTCCTCATCGATTGCCATGCCATCGGGCCAACCTTTTTCAAGCGCATTCACTTCGATCACTGTCCGCGGATGGCTGATATCGCCACTTATGCTGTCATAATCATAGGCCACAACTCTCTGTGTTTGGGAGTCAATGTAATACATCGTGCGTTCATCGCGCGTCCAAGCCAGGCCATTAGAAATCGTCACGCCCGACTTCATCAGACGGACGCTGCAATCCACATCGAGACAATACAGATTTGCTTTCCCATCGCGCTCCTTTTCATCAAGCGCCAGCGATCCCGCCCAAAAACGACCTGCCGGGTCGCACTTGCCGTCATTGAACCGATTGCCGGGTAGATGAGATTCTGCATCAGCGATATTTTCGATTTCTCCGGTATCGGGATCGAGCGAGGCAAAGCCGCTTTTCAGGGCGGCAATCAGACCTCCGGATCTACGTATTGCGACCGAGCCGACATATTGCCCAACATCGATAATTTTGTGATTGCGCGTTTCCGGGTCATATCTGTGAACCGCAAAACCTTCGATGTCCACCCAACACAAACTCCCAGTGCGCCAGTCCCAAATCGGCCCTTCGCCTAGTAATGCGTCGTGCTCAAATTCTAATTCCGCAGTGAAAATGTTTTCACTCTCCATCGTAATTCCATTAGTCGAGCCATAAAACTTCATAACCGTTGAGCTCTATAGAGCTACTCACTCTCTTGCCTGAAATACGATCCCCTAGATCACGCTTCAGCCGTATTTTGGCGGCTTTGGGCGACGTATTCACTACAAAGATGCTGCCGTCATTACGCGGCACAACTATAACACCTGCCGGGGCGATCTCCGATAAGGAGAAAACCTCGGCGGGTAACAAGCGGCGGATCATCACAGCCAGACTTTCATCACTCGGCCAGAAGCCGAGTTTGACGACGGAGCCCTTACCGATTTTCCTTCTCACTGCTGCGGGTTTGCCGTTCAGAAATGGCTCCTCACTCTGAAACTTGGCAATTACTTCGGTTGATTCGGCTACCTCGAGCAATTCGCAAAAACCATCGATTCCGACCGGCGAGGTCTCTGATTTTACCTCTTCTATCCAAGCCACGCGCTGGTTTTCGCGCCCATCGTCGGCGGCTGTCCCCATTCGGCGCACTGTGCGCGCAAATGTGCCTGTCAGGTTTTTCAGGTTTGCGCCGAATCCATCGCTGCGGAACACGCCATCCCACAGCTGATAGGCTGTAAACGGCGTGATGATGACATGTCCGCCGCTTTCAACATATTGTTGCAGGGCAGGTTCGATTCCTTCGCGGTCAAGCGCCGTTGCCGCCGGAATAAGAATCAGGCGGTATCGACTGATCTTCTTCACGTCGGTTGCATCACTCGTCGTGAGGCAATCGACGCCAAGGCCCAAACGGTGCATCAGGTCGAAGCTCTCGCTCAACACGCGGCGGCTGGAGTTTGTGTGTGGATAGACATCGAGAGCGGCCCGTTGATCGAAATCGGTGATGATTGCGGCTTCCGCTTTCACCGGTTGTTCAATGAGAGTCTTGCCCCACTTGCTAAAAAAACGACCGAGTTCGGCAGCCCATTTGAAATCGGGCTCAGGCTGGCCGGTCCAATCAAGCAGCCCTCCCCAGTGAGGCCAGTGCCCATTAACCCAGCGGTTGCCGCTCCAGTACCACAAGCCGCTCGCGCCGAATGCTACGGGGTGGAGCATCCACATATTGAATTGCCGCTGCGATGGAAATGCATCAAACATCTTAACGTCGCCGGCAACGCCAATGCGTGTTTCAGTGAGGATAAATCGTCCGGCTCCGTAGACCGACCGGTGTAGATCGTAGTGCCAGGCAGCGTTGCGATAAAACTCAGGATCGGGGGCCGAAGGCGGGTAACTATTACAACCCGAGATATCTAATATTTGCCTGGCCGCCGGTTCGTCGGCTATCGTGTTCCATATTTGAACCCAATCGGTCATGATCCACTGGTTAGCGCCGCCTGATCGCAGTGCGTCTTTCTGTTCTCGGAAATAATCGAGAATCGAATCTTTTTTGAAGCGTAGGTGAGCAAGATTAACGATGGCTGGATTACCATCGGCGGAGACCCGCAACTGCGGGATCAGGTCGAGTGAACCGACCTTTAGACCCCAACCGACCAGGCCCCAGCGGCGATTAATCTCATCCGCGCTCCGGTAATTCAGGCTGAGCCATTTTGTCCAAGCCTCTTCCGTCACTGGGTTGTAATCGATCATCCTCATCCGCCACTCGACTTCATTATCAAGCTGCCAGCCGATGACCGCCGGGTTATCCTTGAACTCACGCGCCATTGCCGTGACATAACGATTGACGGCGGCGCGAAACTGCGGGTGATGCAACGAGGCGGCGTGTCGCCCCATCGGATGCGCCTTCTCGCCAGGACGGAATTCCTGCAACATCGCGGGGTTCGCTGCTGTCAGCCATTGAGGCGGCAAATAACTGCTTGTTCCCAGGACTGCTTTCATACCTCGCTTGTTTAGATCGTCCAGAAACTGATGCAGCCAGCCGAAGTTATACTTTCCAGGCGCCGTTTCCAGATTGCCCCACGATGATTCCGAGACGCGCACACAATTGATGCCCGCATCCCGAAATTCGTCCAGCATGCGATTCCATTCCTCGCGCGTTTGCAACTCGGGATAGACGCTCGCACCGTAGAGGAAATCTTTTTCGAACTGCCTGGTTTGCGCTACGGCCGTCTTTACGATCCCGCCGAAAAAGCAAACCGCAAAAAAGACTGGCAGAAGAAAGGGGAATTTTGTTAAGAGGAATAATTTCATAATAATTCATCCCAGCAATGCCAGCATAATTCCACGCAGAATCGACGCTCAGAAAAGGAGCTTTAGCCCGAACTGCATCTCTCTTGCGGCGCCGGCGCCGCTGATGCGCCCGAAATTGGTTATGTCACTGACGTTAGTGGTTGGATTGTTCAGATTGACGACGTTGAAGGCATTGAACATCTCCCAACGGAACTGTAGGTTAATCCTCTCGCGGAACCGTAAGTTTTTGAATAACCCGAGGTCGGGATTAACGGCTCCGGGACCGAGAACGATGCCTTCGCCCGCACTGCCGAAGGTTCCCGGCACGGGATCGCGGAAGCAACTCTTGTCAAACCACTGCGCCTTCGTTCGCTTTCCACCTGAAAGATTACCGTCACAAAGGCGGTCGGCGCGGTTACCCGCACGGCTGCCGCGATCATTTGAGATATTGCTCCCTACGCCGATCGCGGCGCCCGAACGGAATTGAAATATCCCATTAGCCTGCCAGCCGCCGAGCACATATTCGAGTGGGCCTGGCAGTTTGCTCAGCCAATGCCTCCCCTTGCCAAACGGCAAGTCATAGACGAAGTTCAATCTGGCGATATGGCGGAAATCGTTGCCTGGGCCGTAATTCAGCCGGATATTATTGATGTCCATGACCGTCCAGTTGTCGAACCCGCGAATCGCCAGCGACTTCGAATAGGTGTAGTTGCCAAGCAAATAGAGTCCATCGGAGAAACGCTTCTCGACGCGCAGGTTGAGCGCATTGTAACTTGACCAGGCGCGGGATGTGTTGCCGCTGACAAAACCGACATTCTGGTACTGCCGTCTCGCCTGAATCGAAAGACTCTCGCCCGGACGATTCGCGCGCGCCGGGTTGGCGTCCCAGCGGTTGGGCTGACGGTCAGAGCGGTTGCCGACGTAAGCCACCTCGACCACTGTATCTTTGAACAGTTCGCGTTGAATGCCGAGATTCCATTGATACTGAATTGGCAGCACCTTATCCGGGCTTTGATAGTTGACTGTCACCGCCAGGAAATCGAGCCTGTCAAGATTTGTATCTACTGCCGGGAATAAATTGGCAGTCGTGTATTGAGGTCTGATTGGAAAGGTCGGTGCGCCCACCGGCGCTCCGTTGAAGAGGAAGCGGTCGAAGACGTATGGCGGAGTGAAGTGAAAAAGAGATACCTCCCACTGCCGGAAATTGCCATACATTATCGAGGCGCCCGCCCGGATAACCGTGTTCTTCAGACTCTGCGGCGACCATGCCAGACCAATGCGTGGGCCGAGGTTGTTTGTGTCGGCCGGCGCGATCCGCTCGTCAATGTCGCGGCCAGCCAGGTCGAGTCGGCCCTTCTCAAAGTTCCACACGGCGAACTCGTTATTCTTCTCCTTCGGCCATTGAACGTATTCGTAACGCAGACCCAGATTAAGAGAGAGACCGCCGCGCAGGCGGATGTCATCCTGTGCGTAGAATGAGTACTCGCTGTTTTGTGTGAAGAAGGTAAAGCCCTGGCCCCCGGCCTGTGTTGCATAAACCTGATTGGGATAGCCGAGCAGAAAATCAGCGAGGGAGTTGCCGGTAAATTGGCCGTTGAAGTTGAATTGCCCGTTGCGCGTGGCGTACCCAAGGTCGTCCCAATTGTACAAGCGCAGATCGCCGCCGAATTTCATGCCGTGGCGACCGCGAATGTAAGTGAGTTGTTCAATGAATTGGTTACCGCGATCCTTCGAGCCATTAGGCTGGAAGGCGCCGCCGCCAAGGCTGCCGAAACCGCTGATGATAATCTGTGGCGCGCTGAACAGTCCGGAATCCGGCAATAGGTTTTTAATCCCGAACTCCTCGGCCACCACGTTGCTCGGGGCGAACTCCGGCTGACCGATCACATTGTTCGTCCAGGAATAGCCATAACGGAAGGTGTTGATGATATTTGGCGAGAAGGTATGCACATATTCAGCTGAGATATTCCGCGCATCGTTGACCGTCTGGCTTCCGTTAAATGCCAATGCGCCGAAGGAGCCACTCCGGTATCTATATTCGATGTAATGGCCACTGAAGCGATCCCGCTCGCTCAGCTTGTAATCGATGCGCGCCAACCCCTGGTGGGCGTCGATGCTGCTGGAACGATTAGCCTGGAAGTTTGCGCCTGCCTGCGCCGTCGGCGTTGGTGTTGGGTAATACTTGCGCGATGCCTTGGCGAACTGCGAAATGCGGCTATCCGGGATCTGGTTATTGGTGAAAGGCAGTCCTGTTTCCGGATCTCTAATCGCAGCAGTGAAGCTGGATAAATTGCCGCCCAGTTGGTCTGCCGTCGGCACGAAGGCGAAGGTGGTAAAGGCGCGGCGCTCGGTCGTCCCTTCATAGTTGGTGAAGAAAAAGAGTTTGTTGCGGAAGATCGGCCCGCCGAAATTGCCGCCGAACTGATTGCGGCGCAGCGGAGGCTTATTGGGCCGGAAGTCGAAGGCGTTGCGCGCGTCGAAGATATCGTTGCGAAGGAATTCAAAAGCCGTCCCATGAAAATCGTTTGTCCCGGACCGGATCGATGTGTTAACGATGGTGGTTGCGCGGCCATAATCGGAGGAAAAAGTGTTCTGCATTACCTTGAATTCCTGCAGCGCTTCAACTGACAGGTTGATGCCATAGCCTCCCTCGCGTTGAATACGCGATTCGATGCCGTCGATCAGCACGCTGTTCTGCGTCGGACGACCGCCTTGACTGGTGAACTGTGGGCCACCGCTTTCCGTCCCACCTCCAATAAGCACGCCGTTGGTCAGGCCGGCGAGTTGAATAAAACTCCGCCCATTGAGCGGCAATTCGGCGATCTGCTGCCGGTTGATTACCTGACCGATGTCAGAAGTCTCTGTCGCCAACACCGGCGCGTTTGTCGTAATGGTTACACTGTCAGTCGTTTGCCCGACCTCGAGCTTGAGATCGTACCTGGCGATTTGACTGACCTGAAGCACAATCCCCTGAATATCTATGGGACGGAAACCTCTGGCCTCACAGCGAATGCGGTAAGCGCCAGGATTGAGGGTTTGGAAGTTGTAGTTACCGAGTTCGGAGGTCGTCTGGGTGAAGGTCTCGCCGGTCTGGTTGTTGGTAATCGTCACTTTCGCGCCCGCCACGGATGCCCCGCTGGTATCCCGGACATCGCCGACAACTTTGGCGAAGGTGGCTTGCGCAAAGGCGCGAAGCCCGAAACCGCCCAGCGTGAACAGCGCGAATGCTAAAGCTATAGCTAACAGCGATCTTCGTCTCATGGAAAATCTCCTTTCGTGGGAAATATATGTATTCCGGAAATCTGGGTGGGGCGCTTGCCGCCCGCTGACAAAATCTCCGGAAGAAGCCGACAAGAAAAGTAATGAAGTATGCGTCATTACGACTTACCCCGTATCAACTTCGGATTTTTGGTCTGACCTTTATGCATTTTGGCCTTACCGCTGAATATAGAAAATTTTTGCTATTGCTGATCGGGTCCTCAGATTGCGAGGATTCCCAGATCATCTGAGACGATTTCGGAAGTTTTTGTCTGGGGGGAATAGGCGCAATCATCGCCTATATAATTCGGTGACGACGCGTCTTCTCCCATGAAAGACTGATCGCGAATTCATCCAGGGGCTTACATTCGCATCCGTCTACCAGTCGGCGACTGAACCATCGCGATGTAACGCGGACATTTCAAGGTCGGGTTGGAATGGGTATTTCGCAGCAGCTTTTTCATTAACTTCAATTCCCAACCCGGGTGAGGATGGAGCATAAGCCGTCCCACGCTCAATTTTGATCATGTTCTGCACGACCTCATCGCGCCACGGGACGTCAAGTCGGACGGCTTCCTGAATCAGATAGTTCGGCGTGGCAAAGCCCAGTTGCAGTGAAGCTGTCGTGCTAACCGGACCTTGCGGGTTATGACATGCCACAGCAACCTGGTATGTCTCGGCCATCGCCGCAATACGCCGCACCTCGCTGATGCCGCCGGAATGTGAGACATCGGGCTGAATGATCGCACAGGCGCGTTTCTCGAGCAGTTCGCGAAATTCCCAGCGCGTCACCAACCTCTCCCCCGATGCGATGGGGAAGGGCAGCGCTCGCGCGACCTCAGCAAGACCGTCCACGCAGTCCGAGCGGCAAGGCTCTTCGTACCAGTAAAGGTCAAACTCGGTGAGCATTTTGCCAAACTGAATTGCCGCTGCCGGAGTGGTTCGCGCATGCAGATCGAGCATAATGTCGACCTGGTCGCCGGCTGCGCGGCGCATCGCCTCGACGCACCGGGCAGCGCGCCGGATGACAGCCGGAGATTCGATCATCTCGGAAACAGGAATCGGCATTGCCTTGACCGCTGTGAAGCCATCTTCAATGCTGATCATGAGCCGCTCGGCGAACTGTTCCGGTTCTCTGGTCTGATACATCCCTTCGAGTGTGCCGCCGCCAAGATGGTCGTATAGCCGCAGAGTATCGCGTACGGGTCCGCCTAGTAATTCACAGACTGATCGGCCGAGTTCTTTCCCTTTAATGTCCCACAACGCCTGGTCGATGCCGCTGATAGCAGTACAATTGATGATCCCACGCGGCCAGTAAGACTGATGGAACATCACCTGCCAGAGGTGTTCGATGCGGCGCGGGTCCTTCCCGACCAGCAATGATCTGAGATCTTCGATTGCTCCGATGACCGCTCTCGTCTTCCACTCGAGGGTTGCTTCGCCCCAACCGTAGAGTCCGGGCTGATCGGTTTCAACACGGACAAAAACCCAATTTCTCATCCGCGCGTTGACCACCAGCGTTGAGATGTCTGTGATCTTCATCGGGTCATCCTCAGTTTCAGCGCTTTCGTTCCGAAATCAAATCCAGACCGACCGTTTGTAGATGATCCTTCATCGCTAGTTGCGCGAGCTCCATCTCGCCCAAACGGATAGCTTCATAGATCGTCCGATGCTGCTTGATGATTTTGGGTATATCCGGTGTGGTGCGTCCCGTGATCCGCCGGCTCTTCTGCAGCATTGGCGAGAGGAAGCGGATCGTGTCAGCAAGCACTTGATTCCTGGCGGCACGGATGATCGCCTCATGAAAAAGATAGTCATGACGTTCGAGGACGGCGTGATCATCCGGTCGGGCCTCCTGCGCGAGCAGTTCGATTTCAATCTCACGCAACTGGCGGTTGGTGCGGCGCGTGGCGGCGAGAGCCGCCGCCGCGGGTTCGATCATTTTGCGCACTTCGAGCAACTCGAGCATATCGAAACGCGCCTCGATGTGATTCACCATAGTAGCCCATCCGCCCCCAAGTCCTGCCAGTGATTTGACATAGTTGCCGTCTCCACGACGGCGTTCGATCACATCGAGGACCTCAAGCGCCTTGATCGCTTCACGCACCGCGGGCCGCCCGACCTTCAACTCGTCGGCCAGTTGTCTTTCTGCCGGAAGCTTCATTCCAGGCTGCATATGTTTGAGAATCATTTCCTGCAACGCCCCAAGCACTAAACCCGCAGCGCCATTTCTGGCGGGAGATTCTTCTCTTACTTTGACGAATGACTTCTTCGAGCTTGAAATAATAAGCGCCTTTCATCTGGTGCCAGGCCAACATTGTTTAACCGAAGCTAGCGTCGACCTGCTTAACACGATGTCCATACTTGTCCCGGATCCTTGAGGTATGAAAATTCTATGTCCGCCTCGTAAGCTGCTTGATCTATTTTACCGGTCTTACCACTATAATAATCAGTATGACCAATATGTCAATCTGATTCTTGATTAAGCCAGGCCTGCGGGCTGTCCTACTAATCGTGTCGTTCACCCGTACGAAGTGGGTGTGGTTGAAAAGATTTGACGTCTCCTGCAATCACACATTACCCAAAATCAACTGTCATCATGACGATCGGCCTTAGAAGTGGAGCTTCAGCGCGAGTTGCAGTTCACGCGCTTCCGTGACGGTTGTCCAGGAAGAAACCCGGCACGCCGCAGTTCGGGTGATTGAAAATGTTGAACGCTTGCGCCAGGAACTGGAGGCGGATCTTTTAGCGTCATCGCGTCAGCAGTCTGGACATGCGCATAGCCACCATCGCCCTCGCCAACGGCGCAAGTGGCAACTACGCCGTGCACGATCCGCGAATCAAGCAGCGTCATCTCAAAGTCGCTATACACGACTACTACTTTGCG
>Ga0066904_10000085_pt1 | contig 10669 bp, 12 predicted proteins | sample PanSoiMetaPlot30_FD_133941 | JGI IMG/M metagenome (GOLD analysis project Ga0066904, IMG submission 133941) | Tropical forest soil microbial communities from Panama analyzed to predict greenhouse gas emissions - Panama Soil Plot 30 (version 2) | reverse complement strand
TGAAAACTTTCGGGGTATCCAATTTACTCCTCCGCGTTCAGAGGCATCGATAATCTTTGGCAAGGGAGTCACGTCGGCCAGGCCTGGCTCGGCAGACTTAGTCCTCGCGGTGGATAACGTCGACGCTGCCCGTGAGGACTTGATCGCCAGCGGCGTCAACGTGAGCGAGGTGTTCCACTACGCCGGCGGCCCCTTCAACAACACAGTGGAGAATCCGCGCGTGGCTGGACGCCATCCGGAAGGTCGTTCCTATTTCTCGTTTGCCTCGTTTCAGGATCCAGATGGGAACCGCTGGCTGCTCCAGGAGATCACGATGCGCCTTCCCGGCCGCGAATGGGAGCAGAAGCGAGCGCCAACCATGGACGTCGCGACCCTTGCAGAACTTCTCCGCGAAACGTCGGAGCACCACGACCATTACGAAAAGACGCACGCGGAACATCACTGGTGGGACTGGTACGCTCCATATTTGAGTGCGCGTGAGAATGGCAGCAGTCCGGTGGAAGCCGCCGCCGCCGCCAACCGCTACATGGACGAAGTGCTTCAGGTTCCCTCCCGATGAGCCAATAGTGAGAAGGGTGCCTAGTCAGGAAGCACTCGCACTCGGCGTCGTTTCGTCAAGAATGCGAGGGCCCACTGTACTAAGACGAAGAATCGATTCGCGAAGCCAATGAGGAAATAGATGTGGACCCCTGCCCACACAAGCCAGGCGGGGAATCCTGAAAATCGCACGAAGCGCAGATCGGCAACGGCATAAGTACGTCCGGCGATAGCGAGGTCGCCCTTGTCCCAATACCAAAACGGTCCTGGCGGTTTGGTTCCGGCCACGCGACAACGAATCAGGCGGGCAACGTACCGACCTTCTTGGATGGCGGGCTGAGCCACGCCTGGCATCAACATTGGTTCCTTTGATTTGATGCCTAAGAGATTGCGTGAATGGGCAACGACGTGGGCAGTGTCACCAATTGCAAAGATTTCAGGATGGTCAGGGACCGACAGATCTGAGTTGACGATGATTCTGCCGGACTTGTCTGTAGCAGAATTTATCCATAGCCCCGCAGGAGAAGCGAGAACGCCGGCGCTCCAGAGCACAGTGGCGGCCGGGACACGCTGGCCGTTAGCGATGATTCCGTCGGCGTCTATGCTGGTGACGGTGGTGCTCGTATAAACCTTGACGCCTAACTGCTCTAAATGGCGCTGAGCCTTGGCCGAGAGGTCTTCACGGTACGAGGGAAGCACGCGCGGCGCCGCCTCGTACAGGACGATCTGCGCAGACCGCGCATCGATATGATGAAAATCATGTGCCAGAGCCATGCGCGACATTTCTGCCAGTGTGCTGGCCATCTCCACTCCCACCGTACCTGCGCCAACTAGTACGAACGTAAGCAGCTTTTGTATTTGCGGAGACGTAGTCTGGGCCGACTCGAGTGCAGCCAGCTCCTCGGCCTTTTCAAATGCCAGCAGTACCTTTGCGCGGATGCGGTCGGCGTCGTTCAGCGACACCAGGCCGGGCGCAATCCGAGACCACTCGTCGTGTCCAAAGTAGTTATACTGAACGCCCGTGGCGAGGATAAGGAAATCATACGGTACGTCGTGCTGCTCAAGGCGGACAACGCGCTTCTCCGTATCGACGCCGGTCACTTCGCCCAGGAGAACGTCGACGTTGTTTTGGCGACTGAGTATGGACCTGAGTGGACCAGAAATTTCGTCTGCCGAAAGTAAGCCAGTAGCCGCTTGATATAGCATCGGCCGGAAGAGATGGTAGTTGCGTTGGTCGATGAGCGTTACGCTGACGGGAACGCCAGCTAAGGCGCGCGCCGCGTAGAGCCCGCCGAAGCCGCCGCCTACTATGACGACCCGAAGCTGTGTCAAAGCTGTCTCCCCTGGTTTCTGTTTTTTAATTTGTGTTCTTCACAATCACTGCGGAGCGATCGCAGGCCGTTGCGCTCTCAAAACATATTTCTGAATTTTGCCCGTCGCAGTTTTGGGTAGCTCATTGACGAAGGTCACGCTATGCGGCGCTTTGAAGTGCGCGAGATTCGCGCGCGCAAAGTCGAGCAGCTCGCGCTCATCGGCCTGCGCCCCTTCGTGGAGAACAACAAAGGCGTGCGGTGCTTCGCCCCATTTTTCATGTGGAAAGCCGACTATCGCTACTTCCTGCACGGCCGGGTGCCGCAAAAGCACGCCTTCGACCTCGACCGAAGAAATGTTTTCACCGCCACTTATGATGACGTCTTTAAGACGGTCGCGAATTTCGACGTAGCCATCCGGATGCACGACCGCCGCATCACCGGTATGAAACCATCCGCCGCGCAACGCCTTCTCGGTAGCTTGCGGGTCGTTGTAGTAGCCGGCCATGACCACGTTGCCACGGGCGATGATTTCACCCTGAGTAACGCCATCGTGCGGCACGTCGTTGCCGTGCGTGTCCACTACGCGCAATTCACCCGAAGTAATTAACTCAACACCCTGACGCGCTTTGATCGCGGCCCGTTCGTTAATCGGAAGAGGCGCATGTTCCGCTCGCGCCTCGCACACGGTGATGAACGGCGCTGTCTCGGTCAGTCCGTAAACGTGGGTGATGGTCCAACCCAAATCTTCTTCCAGTCGCTGAATGGTGGAAGCTGCGGGCGGCGCACCGGCGGTGATAACGTGAATTCCTTTCGGTGCGAGACGACGGATGTTTTCCGGCGCGTTTGCTAACGCAATCAAAACTGTCGGCGCTGCGCATAGCGTGGTGACCTGCTCGGTCTTCATCAATTCGCATACAGCACGCGGCTCGCATTTGCGCAGGCAGATGTGAGTTGCTCCCGCTGCCGTTACGGTCCAGACGAAAGTCCAACCGTTGGCGTGAAACATCGGTAGTGTCCACAGGTAACGATCAGCACAGGTCATACGGGCATAGAGGAGCGTGCCGATGGAATTCATCCAGGCGTTGCGATGGGTGATCATCACGCCTTTCGGACGCGAAGTGGTGCCGCTGGTGTAATTGATTGTGAGCAGATCCGTCTCGCGAATTTCCGGACGGACAAATTCAGCCGAGCTCGCGTCGACCATTGCTTCATAGGTGAGCCAGGCAGAATTCGGCTGAGGACAGCCGACGCTACAGCTCAGCGCGACGAAGTGTTCAACTTTGGGAAGCTTTTCACGAATACTATCGATCGTTCCAAGATAATCGCGGTCTGCGCAAACCATGCGCGAACCACTATGATTGATCAGGTAAATGAAGTCGTCGGCTGTGAGCCGATAGTTTAACGGCACCAGCACAGCGCCGGTTTGCGGGACTGCGTAGAACGATTCGAGCTGCGCGTGAGTGTTTGGTGAGAGATAGGCGATACGGTCGCCCGGGCCGATTCTAAGTTTCTGCAACGCCGCCGACCAACGATCACATCGATCGAGAAATTGCGCATAGGTCCAGCGTGAGTCGCCATCGATCACTGCGACGCGGTCTGGGTAGAGTTTGCGCGCGCGGCGACCAAATTCGAGAGGCGTCAACGGCGTTTCCATTGGCGTAAAGCTAGCGGACGAAAAACCCTAAGCCGCGATCCGGCAGGAAGTACATCGCTGCCGGTAACGCAATCATGATTAACGCGAGCGGTGTGTAAATGAACGCCACCACGATGGCCGCGATATAAATGAGAAGGGCCATAAGATTTTTGCGCGCCATTCTGCTATTCAACCGAATGAACTCCGGTTCGTGATGGTGCCGCGCGATAGACTCGCGCAGGAGGTAAAAGGAAATTGCCCCAGCCGCCGAGACGCCGGCATAAAGCGCGACCGGAAAGGGCAGCGCGTGATTGTCGCCGAGATAAACGGTCGCCCACGGAATGAGCGAGATCCAAAAAAGCATATTCATGTTTGCCCAAAGAATCGCGGCATCGAGCCGGCTCACGAGGTGAATGAGGTAATGATGATTGACCCAGTATATGGCGATGATGACGAAGCTCAGAACGTAGGCAAAAAAAGTCGGCCACATGCCTGCGAGGGAGGCGGGGGTTGGATCACGCGGCGCCTTCAATTCCAAGACCATGATCGTAATGAGAATGGCCATTACGCCGTCGCTGAACGCTTCGAGCCGGTTCGTTTTCATTTGTGGGGACTCTAACACGCGAGCGAAGAGAGACGGAAGTCAGGTGTCAAAAGAAAGTAACAAGGCAAGAGTAAGAAGAGGTTCCAACCGAGACTGAAGGGAATCCCAATTGTCGGAAAACGCTGAACGCCCACATCCAACGCACAACGTCGAACTAAAGCATAGATCGTAAGCGGGTTACGATGCATGCTCTGATTCGGTCGCTCTTAGCTGAAATTGGCGCACGTTGGTCGGCCCGGCTAGTTTCCAATCACCCGGCCATGAAAACGATTCAGGATTATCACCTCATCAAGCCAGAAGACCTGCACTGGCGGCCGTCGAACTTGATGAAAATTCCGAACGCGGATTATTTGGAGCGCACCGGCAGCGAGAACCTGGGCGCGCGGCTGTGGCGGTTGCCACCCAGGAGCGCCAACACGCTGCACAAGCACATCCCATCGGAAGAATTTTACTTTGTGCTCGACGGAACCGGCCGCATGCGCGTTGGCGACGAAACGTTGACGGTGCCGAAATACGGAGGCGTGCTGGTTGCGCCGGACCGGTTGCGCCAGGTGTTCAACGATACCGATGACGAGGTGCTGTGGCTCATCGTCGGCGCACCCGAGGAACTGGAATTTCTGCAAGGTTCGAGATCCAAGATCGATTTATCGCCGATTTATCCCGTGGACCCGACACAACTGCCAAAGGAACTCGCCGGCGTGGAGTGGCCGCCGAAAAGTTAATTGCGCCCGGACGAAACGAACACAGGATTCGCAGATGGAAATTACGAGGAGTGATTCACAGCAGACGATCAAAGGTCCGGCGGAGTGGTTCACAGGTTCAGTTCGAATTCAGCCATTATTTGAAGCTCCGGCGCCCGCGCGTGTTCGTGGCGCAAGCGTCACGTTCGAGCCTGGCGCGCGCACTGTTTGGCATACACATCCGCTCGGTCAGACGTTGTTCGTTACGTCCGGTCTTGGCTGGGCGCAGCGTGAGGGTGGACCAATTGAGGAAATCCGGCCGGGCGATGTCGTGTGGTTTGCGCCTAACGAAAAGCACTGGCACGGTGCCACGCCCACCAGCGCGATGACGCACATCGCCATTCAAGAGGCGCTCGAAGGCAAAGTCGTCGATTGGATGGAAAAGGTATCGGATGAACAATACCGGAAATAACCGGCAACAGATGTTTTAGGAATCGATGGTCAGCGACGAAATCTTCTCGTTCGCCACGATAAAGTGATAATCAAGCGTGACCGGACTGCCTGGAAAGCTTCCTGAGACTTCGATGCTGACGATAGTTTCCGTTCCGCGCTTTTCGGCGCTGAGCGGTTCGAAGTGGAATTTGTATTTGTTGATCGTTTCGCGGGCCCAGCGTTCGATCTCGATCTTGCCGCGGCGCGTTGCGTTTTCGTCCCGTACTACTGCGTCATCGGCAAAGCAGGCGAGAATGGAGTTCACATCGTGTGCATTGCTCGCGTCAACGTAGTTTTGAATGATTGGCGTAAACGAGAGCGGCATAGAGTTTAAGAAAAAGGCTCGGCTATGCCGGGTTCGGCGCAAATACTTCCATTCATACGAATGCTCTCACTGGCTCTCCTTTTTTTCCTTAGTTTTCTTGAAGCGGCTGAAACAGCTCCAGCCTGGTGACTGACGTAATCACTGCTATTTTCATTGCTGAAACCAGATAAGTCACAATGCAAATGGAGGAGAACGCATGACAAAAAAGCAGAGCAAACCTAAGAAGGCGCCAAAGGTTTCTTTCGCGCGTGATATCAGGCCATTGTTTCGCGCTGTCGATATTTCGCACATGAAGGCGCACGGCGTAAACTTGGACGATTACACTTTCATGTCGGATGCGGACAACGCTAACAAAGTGCTTGGAGCACTTTCGCCAAACGGAGGCGATCCACCTTCCATGCCACCTGCCGGACCCTATTGGACCGCGGACCAGCTAGGGTTGTTCGCGCAGTGGCAGAAGGACGGATACCTGCCGTAAGCAGATGACGGACGTACATCCTTGTGGATGATTTACACCGTTACATGGGAGAGGTTCTTGATGTTCCTCACAGATGACACATCGACGCATTTGCGCTTTTCTCATCCGTCGTAATCAGCCTGGGATGCGCACCTAAGGTAGTGACGAGTCGCGGCCAGCCGTTTACGATCGCGGCAATATGAGGGCGCTACTTATTTCGATTACGATTGCCGTCGCGCTTTCTCCATTGATTCGCGCGCAGGAGGAGAGTGCGTCACCGGCAGAGAGAGCGAAAACGTATCCCGAAGTTCCGAAAGAATACGAAGTCGGCGAAGATACAATTTCGCCTGATGGACGTTTTGCGATTCTCTATCCGGTTCGTGATGAAGATTCAAACGATGCATCGTCTTCGCCACCGAATGTGCTCGCTAGGCTAAAACCATACGCGGTGCTCGAGGACGTCAGTCCCGACAATGGGCCGGGTTGGAAAAATTCGCGCGGTGAGCCGAAAGCAAAGTGGAACGGCAACGCGATCGTCGCTGTCTGGCATTCAATGAAGTGGGGAAAAGAAGACCTGGTTGTTTACGAAATCGAAAATGACAAGGTGAAGCGCACGGAAAAAATCTGGCCGGAGGTCGTGAAAATCTTTGATCGGGATTTCAAAACCCGGTTCCTCAAAAAATACCCGGCCGAAGACGGCTACACCTTTGTATCGGACGAAGACAGGGCTAAAGAAATCGAGTTCGAGGATCACAAACTCATCCTGAATGTCTTTGCCGAAAACAAACCGAACCTCGCTCCCGGTCCGGTTTGGAGCGCCGAGCTGTACGCGGTCTGGGATCTCGACAAAGCCAAGTTCGACAAAGTCGATTTCAAGCCCGGCGAAATTAGTGTTCGGAAACCGGAAGACTGACCAACGCGATATGAAAATATTTTTATCTTTTGTTTGTGGCGCCGCGATGATTCTCGGCTTGAACGTCCTTCACGGCGCCAATCCTTCACGCCACGTTTACGAATTGCGCTTGTACCACGTTCACGAGGGCAAGATGGATGCGCTCAAAGCGCGCTTTGGCGATCACACCGATGCTATCTTTAGACGACACAACATGAAGAGCGTCGGTTATTGGGTGCCGGAAGATCCGCCGAGTTCGCAGAACCTGTTCATTTATGTCCTCGAACACCCGAGCCGCCAGGAAGCGGAGAAGAATTGGGCAGCGTTCCAAGCCGATCCGGAATGGAAAAAGGTGAAGGCCGAGTCGGAGGCGCAAGGGCCATTGGCAGACCATATCGACCGATACTTCTTGGATCCGACGAGCTTTTCGGCGCTTAATTGAAGTGACGAGGGACGATCGACGAGTTACAAGAGAGCAAGAACCGACTAGCAATAGTGAGGAGTTAAGAAATGAGAACACTACAAACTTTACTTTCGACGGCTTGGTTACTCCTTGGAGTATTGCTGACGGCAGGCGAGTCGCCGTCGGAACGGATTGTATCGAAATACTCCAGCACCGCGCGCGCGAAGAGTATCTCGTTTCAAGAAGATGGTGACAAGAGCGATCCAGGATTTCACGGAGTGTTTCCGGGATTCGGCGGTTACCAGCTCGAGTTTATCGGCGGCGATGAGCGCAGCTGGATCAACATCAAATTCGGCAAACAGACGGTGAATCTTTATTCGGCAACAATGGAAGCGGCCGACGGAACTTTCCCGCACAAGGCCAATGACGTGGTGGAATGGCGCGGGGTGGAGAAAAACGGCCGCTTCACGCCCTACGCAATTATTTACCGGATCAAAGCTGGCAATGACGAAACACGGAAAACGCACGCGCGTCTTGTTGTGATCAAGCTGGATCGCGAACGGTCGGCGGTGATTGGACATTCTGAAGGTCCCAACGAAGACGCCGAGGCAAAAAAAATCGCAGACGGCGCCCGTCCGCACTGACCAAAGAGATCTCTCAGGAAAGCAGCATTCCAGCTAAAGTGACTTGCGCTGAAGCTCCAACAGCTTGTTGTCTGTCAGCTAAAAAGCTGGGCTGGTTAATCTCCGATGATCTTCACCAACACTCGCTTTTTTCTTCTTCCATCGAATTCGCCGTAGAACACTTGTTCCCATGGCCCGAAATCCAATTTGCCTTTGGTGATGGCGAGGACAACTTCGCGCCCCATGATCTGGCGCTTGAGGTGCGCGTCGGCGTTATCTTCGCCGGTCCGGTTATGCTGATAGGCGGTGGTCGGCGCGTGTGGAGCCAATCTTTCCAACCACAGCTCATAATCGTGATGAAGCCCCGGCTCATCATCGTTGATGAATACCGAGGCGGTAATGTGCATCGCATTAACCAGGCAAAGCCCCTCCTTTACGCCGCTTCGGTGAACCAGTTCCTCGATCTTCGGTGTGATGTTGACGAACCCGCGGCGACCTCCCACTTCGAACCAAAGATGTTCTGTGAGTGATTTCATATCGGGATGTTGATGTTTGATTGGTGAAAGCGTAAAGCGCCGTTGGGAGGCGTGAGTCGATTGGGTTTCAAACCCAGGGCTTCGCTACTTCACGCGTTTGCCGTGTTTGATGATCAGGTCTACACGTTGCAGGAGATCGATGTAACGCAGCACATCGCCCTTGACGGCAATGATATCTGCAAACTTACCTTCACTGATCGAGCCATAGTCCTTGTCCACTTTCATCATCACAGCGGGCCAGTAGGTGGCCGCGCGAATAGCAGTTATCGCGTCGACGCCGAGGTGATTGACCCATGCATCCAGCTCGTGCCAGGTGGAGCTGTTGTGAAATTTCATCGGTATGCCGCTGTCGGTGCCGATGAGCAAAACCACCCCGGAGTCCTGTAGTTGCTTAAACTTGTGCCGCACTGTCTTGGCGCGCAGCGGTGTGATCTGGTAGTAAGCGAGCTGATTCGGGTGCGCGATCGAGCGCTTGATGTCTGCGGCGATGTCGGGAGGGATGCCATCGTAGTTGGCTGGATCATCCAGCGGCTCGGGATTGTCGACTAACGACTCGTAATTGATGAATCCTTCGATGGTTGGACACCAGAAAAGCGGGCCCAAACTCATTTTCGCAGTGCGCTCACGCAGCGCGTTCAGGACGTCGTCGGGATACCCCGGTGCGGCTGCGAGGCCCGTATGCTCAAAGCAATCGACGCCAGCGGCAAGTCCACGCCGAATTTCTTCCGCACGATGTGCATGGGCCACCACAGGAAGTTTACGCGCATGCGCTTCGTCGACGACGGCTTTCACTTCGTCCATCGTCATCTGGTCCTGGTCGATGAGCTTGATGATATTGACTCCCGCATCAGCGAGCTGTTTCACTTTAGCTTTGCCATCGGCCGCGCCTTTGACGCCCCAGCGAAAGTAATCGGTGCCAGGATAAGGCTCGTGCTGAATGAACGGGCCGGCGACGTAAAGGGTAGGGCCGGGAATTTCGCCGCGATTGATACGGTCGCGCAGACTAATGCTTTCCTTTAGCGGACCACCGAGATCGCGAGCGCTGGTCACACCGGCCATGAGGAGTTGTCGTGCGGCCGCTGGCATGATCTCGCCACCGAGACGCGGCGGATAGGTTTTGTCCCAATACGCGTAATCGCTGTGACCGAGTATCATGGTATGGACGTGGCAATCCCAGAGACCCGGCAAAACGTCCATGCCTTCGGTGGAAATAACGTCGGCATCCGCCGGCACCTGCAGGGCGCCGATCGTCCCCACGGCGGTAACTCGCTCGTTGTCGATGATGATCACACTGTTCGCAAGTGGATGGCCGCCAAAGCCGTCAATGAGGCGGCCACCGACGAGCGCGAGGGGACGAGCCTGTGCCGATACAAGCATGATAAAGAACAGGCACGCTCGGCTTAGCCAGAGATTCATGGTGGACCGATATTGCCGCAGAAGTGACGACTGACAAGTGATCAACTTTCGAAAAGGTACGATTTGCCGTACGAGACGCTTTCCGATGCTTATCAGCCAAGGGAATCGCTATCGCGTTGGACTTCTCTCTTTTGGGATACTAAAAAATCTCTCACATGCACAATGGCGGCGGTGAAGTCGCACGTAAAGTACCGCTTTTCGATCGACATGGCGTCCTTGAAATCGGAGTGAGAGTAGGATTTTGAGTCACGAAACGATCGCCGGAACAGCGTTTAAACAGACGAACCGATCACGAACAATGCAGTCGAAGGACATGGAATCCCTTTGGACACCGGTTAGGCCGCTCTGAATCGGAAATAAATCATTATGCGCGCAACCGTGATGTATAGCGCTGGCGACGTTCGGATCGAGAAGGTGCCCGATCCGCAAATCATCGAGGCGACTGACGCTGTCATTCGCGTCACCCGAGCGTGCGTTTGCGGGAGCGATTTGTGGCCATATCAAAAAATGGAACGCAGCGACACTGGTCGCGTGATGGGGCACGAAGCGATAGGTGTGGTCGAAGACGTCGGTGCAGACGTTCGAAAAATTAAGCGCGGTGATTTCGTTATCATGCCGTTCGCGTTCTCCGATGGCACATGCGCGTTTTGCCACGACGGGCTTCAAACGGCCTGCATCCATGGCGGATTTTTCGGTACCCCAAAGGTCGCCGGAGCACAGGCCGAAGCCGTACGGATTCCTTTGGCAGATGGAACCCT
>Ga0066904_10000083_pt1 | contig 10732 bp, 12 predicted proteins | sample PanSoiMetaPlot30_FD_133941 | JGI IMG/M metagenome (GOLD analysis project Ga0066904, IMG submission 133941) | Tropical forest soil microbial communities from Panama analyzed to predict greenhouse gas emissions - Panama Soil Plot 30 (version 2) | reverse complement strand
GGCCAGGTTTCCGACTCGCGTCTGCTTGCCAACCACGCGCAAATACATCGTTCGCGACGCCTGCATCGTGCGTCGCACATGATGATTCAGGCGCTGCAAGAACTTGTGACGCAACAGCCTGAATTTGAGCCCGAATTGATGGTAGTCGGAACGACAAGCGGGGGCATGTCTTACGGCGAACGTTATTACCGCGCATTAAAGGGAGCAGGAGATCTGCGGCATGCGCCGACATGGATTTCTAATTACCCCGCGCAAAAGCCAGTGATCGACGCGCAGACCGCTTTTGGAATTTCAGCCCCGTGTCAGGTGATCGCGAATGCCTGCGCCTCCGGGACAAATGCGGTCGGTCACGCGTTTGAATGCGTGCGCTCCGGTCGTTACCACCGGGTGTTAGCGGGCGGATACGACGCGCTGGCCGAAATGGTTTTCGTCGGCTTTGATTCGCTCCAAGCCTCAACACCAGAGAAATGCCGGCCGTTTGATCGCCATCGGTCTGGTATGGTGCTCGGTGAAGGTGCTGCAGTCCTGGCCTTGGAAAATCTCGACCTCGCTCGCGAGCGCAGGGCTCCTGTCCTCGCCGAAATCATCGGTTACGGTATTTCCACCGACAACTTTCATATCACGCAACCGGAACCATCGGGCGTCGGAGCGCGACAAGCGATGTCGCGAGCTCTTGAGAGCGCGCAGATTTCCGCGACCGACGTTGATTACATCAATGCGCATGGTACAGCCACGTTGCTCAACGATGCAACCGAGGGCAAGGCAATCAGCGCGTTGTTCAATGGTGTGCCGGTTAGTTCAACCAAAAGCATGATGGGTCATTCCCTAGGCGCGGCGGGCGCCATCGAGGCCGTGGTTTGTTTACTGGCGCTCCAACACCAATTTCTCCCAGCCAACATCAATTTCACCAATCCAGATGACGATGTCGATTTCAACATCGTCGCGAACGAATCGCGACCAGCTGCGGTGGATATGGTGCTTTCGAACTCATTCGGATTCGGTGGAACGAATGCTTCGCTGCTAATGCGCAAGCTCGGAGCATGAGTCTGGCGATTGCCGGCATGGGGTGGGTTACCCCTCTGGGCACCGGCGTTGAATCCGTTTGGGAGCGATTGCTTCAGGGTGAAGAAGCATCTGCAACGACGATTTCTGAACAATTCACCGATCGCGTGCACAGCGTTTTTCGCGTACCGGAATCAGCGTTGAAGGGGATTTCGCATCCGCGCCTTCGCCGCGCCAGCGCTATTTCGCGTTTCGCCGCGGAGGCGGGGTTGCAGGCGTTGGGGTCTGCTGGACTAAAAATCGAGTCGCAGAATGCTGAACGAATTGCGCTCATTTTCGCGATCTCAAATGGAGGCGTCACCTACACGAAACGTTTTTATCATGAAATCGTCGGCACAGGGGTGCAGGCAGCCAGCCCGCTCCTGTTTCCGGAAACTGTGTTCAACGCGCCGGCCAGCCATCTTGCCGCCATTCTCGGATTAACCGGTGCCACGTATACACTCGTTGGCGACGGCAGCGTCGGCCTCGCTGCAATAACAATGGCCGAAGAATTAATGGCGAATGAAACGCTGGACTGTTGTCTCGTGGTAGGCACCGAAGAAATCGACTGGTTGTTATGCGATGCCTATCGGCGGTGGCGTTTGTTGCGTTTAGCGCCGCCGATTGAGCCCTTCAGAAAAAAGAAGCGTGGAATGATTCTGAGCGAAGGCGCAGGAGCGATCGTGCTCGCACGCGACGGATTCGTCACGATCGAACGCGCGAATCCGGGCGGGTATTTCAGTAAACGAGCCGAAGCGGAAACAATTCTGAGGCGCATCCTGTATGATCTCGCTCAAACAGAAATCGATTTCGTTATTTCGAGCGCGAATGGGACATTTGTCGACCACGCGGAATCTCAAGCGCTACAGGAGGTCGTTCCAAATGCACTAGTCTACACGGGCAAACCCGCCTTGGGCGAGAGTGTTGGCGCGGCAGGATTATGGCAGATCATTCTGACGGCCCAGGCACTCCGTTCGAAAGAAATTCCGCCGGTGCTTCACGTGGATCACAGCGTTGAGTTACGCCTTTCATTCTCGCGAATGGCAGTTGCAAGCGCGCGCCGCGCGGTCGTTTTAAGCTCCGGACTGAACCAGCAAACCGCGGGTCTGCGACTGGCGATTCAGTGATACGCCCATCAATTTCATCCGGTTACGCCACGCAATAAATCCCGCTGGGATAGTGGATCTTATAACTGAACCTCATTGGTGAAGTGAGCAAAATCTTTTTTGGCGAATCCGCTTGCGTGCTGGGATAAACGTTCTTAATTAAGCGTCCATTTTCCCCGCGCCAGTCGATTAGACTTGGCGCTACAACAGTCACCATGGCCAAATCAACGAAAAAGAAAAGGTCTGCGGCAAAATCTGCTGTACGAAAGTCGGGGCCGGATCGCAACCTTCACGCCAGGAAGGCCAAGCCGAAAAATTCCGCACGTGAAAAGAAGGTTGCGCGCCGTTCGCCGAAAACGAACTTCGCAGGCACCCAGTCGTCGACAGCGGTCCTGCTTGGGTTTAATCATCGCGAAAAGAGGCTGGATCCGTTTGTTCGCCAACAAAAACAAAAGCTGCTTCAGCTTCGCGACGCGGTAGTGGATTCGATGGCTGGGGTAGCCCAGGGCACTCTTCGATCCCGCGCTGAAGGTAGCGAAGCTTCCGCCTTCGGAATGCATCAGGCCGACGCTGGATCGGACGCGTACGATCGCGATTTCGCATTGAGTTTGCTTTCACAAGAACAGGACGCGCTTTACGAAATCGATGAGGCGCTGAAGCGCATCGAGGTAGGAACATACGGAAAATGCGAGATGTCCGGTAAACCCATCCCGCGCGCACGTCTCGAGGCAATTCCCTTCGCCCGTTTCACTGTGGAGTGTCAATCACAATTGGAGAAACAGAGTAGAGCCACCCGGATTCGACCATCAGTTACTTCTTTGTTTGGTTTGACCGAAGAGGAAGGCGCCGAATCCGAGGAGGAGGAAGCCGCTCCGCCGGAAGTGAAGGAGTGATCGACGCTTATGCCGCAGGAAATTGTTACTCTCGAATGCACCGAAGCTAAAGCGCTTGGGAAGCCTCCGTCGCGTTACATGACGACGCGTAATAAGAAAAGTCCACGGACTCCAAATCGCTTGGAGAAGAAAAAATACAATCCGTTTTTGCGGCGGCATACCTTGCACCGCGAGCACAAGTAACCAGCCATGCAGCCAAAAACCCCAAAACGTCGTTCCGCATTTCGCCGCGCCAACCGTCCCATGCCACGGCGTCGGATCGACATCGCCATGGAGGCAATCGATTACAAGAACCCGGATCTTCTGAAGAAATTTGTAACGGAGAGCGGCAAAATTCTACCGCGTCGAGTTACAGGTATGCCCGCATACATGCACCGGAAAATCACGCGCGAAATTAAGCGCAGCCGTTCGGTGTTGTTGATGAAGTAGTTTGCTCTGTCGAAGTCGTCCGACAGAACTTGGCCGTCACGCCTTCGGCGTGCGTTCGCCTTCCTCAATTAACTTCCAGAACTCGCGCGTTTCGCCCAATTGCGCGTCCTCGGAAACAGGCAATTTGCTGCGGAACAGAAAATCGCGAAGCGTGTTTTTGTGCAAAACGCGATGCACTTTGACGCCTTCGTCGGTCTTAGCGAAGTAGATGCGGTAATTCTTCGCGCGATATCGATAGAGCTTTTTTCCCTCGCGTTCGATCACGCCGAAGCGGTCGCTGTCGAGCTGATCTAAATCTTCGGGTAGGATTTGGAACTCGGCCAGCAACTCGAGCTGCAACCTTTTTGGTAACGCCGAAATCTCGGCCGCGCTCAGCTCATTGAAGACGATCTGGAACATCGGTGAAAAAGCTATCGTCCGTTATATCGCTTTTGTTTTCGTGCACCGAAGCGACGTACTGACTAAAGATATACGCGCCGCACACGAACGCCAATTCGTGTCACAATTTCCCACGTGATCGTCCCGGCTTTTTCGGCCAATTCAGAACAGGGAATTTCTTCGCTCCCGTCGCGCCCCATAAGAACAACATCGTCGCCTACCTTCACGTCATCGAGCCCGCTCACATCGATCACCATCAAGTCCATCGTCACCCGACCAAGAAGAGGACAGCGCTTCCCGCGCACCAAAAAGGCGGCGCCACGATTGGAGAGATACCACGGATAACCGTCGGCATAGCCGGCTGACAACGTTGCAACGCGCATATTTCGCGGCGCGATAAACGTGCGGCCATAGCTGATTGAGCTGCCTTTCGGCACGTCGCGCACGAGACAGATTCGTGTTTTCCACGTCATCGCCGGCTTTAGCAAGTGGCGAAATTCCGGGAGCGGCGAAATGCCGTAGAGCATGATACCGGCGCGCACAATTTCGTGGGTCGGCTGATTGAAGGCTAGTGTGCCGGCGCTTTGCAACACGTGAGCCTTGTAACTTCCAGGAACTTCTGCGCGAATTTGATCGACGATTTTCTGGAATCGGACGAGCTGGTCGCGCGTGTATTCTGCGTCTTCGTTGGATACCGGCATGTGCGTCGAGATGCTGTGGATCGCAATATTCGCCATTCCCGCCACTCGTTGGAACACCTCGCGGGCGACATTCTGCACAACACCCATTCGTCCCATGCCAGTATCGATCTTGAAATTGACTAAGGTCGGCTTTAGGCGATCGAACGCCTCCGCTTCCTCCAAACTAGAGATGGTCGGGATGAAACCGTGCTCGGCGATCACCGCGCGTTCCTCAGGAGTCGCCGGACCGAGAATCACGACAGGATGCGGCAGCGATTCGCGCAGCGTGAGAGCTTCCTGAAGATTGGCGACGCCAAATAATTGTGCCTCATCAGCCAGCGTTTCCGCGACGCCGACCAATCCATGGCCGTAAGCATTCGCCTTCACAACAGCGAGCATCTCGGCGGACCCGATTCGGTCTCGTACTACCTTGGCATTGTGCCTCAACGCGGCGCGATCAATTTCAGCCCAGCAGCGGTAAGTTTCTTTCATATCGGCATGGTGATATGTGGTTCTCGCAAATAAAGTGGTTGCAGTGGTGGCAGACAAAAGCTTCGTCGGGGCTCTTTCGCAAGTCTGGCCAGATTGAGAGCCAAGGGAAACGAAAGCACGGCTCGCTGAAACTGCGGGAGCGACTCTGAAGAGAAAAGTGGCGTTGCTGCGTCGAGCGATTCGAGCCTCGCTTTCAAGTCGACTTCGGAAAAAAGCGTTGGGCCTTCAATCACTCCATTTTGGAAGATGCGCGCAAAGAAAAAAGATTTCCTACGCGCGTCGCCAATCACACAGTATTCCTGCGCATCGGATTGCATTACGCAAATCGAGGGATAGCCGATCAAGCGTGCATCACAAGAAAGCTGTATCCCGATCGCGGCCGAAATCGCGATCCGTGTTCCGGCATAGGAGCCGGGGCCAAGTCCGACAATAATCGTTTCCGGAGCGCCAAACGTTCCCTGCACGGCCTGGAGGTTCTCAAAAAACGCTACAGAATTTTTTCGATCGTTAGGCCATTCACGCGTGAACTCGATTGCGCCCTCCAGCCAGGCCAGGCTGCCTCGCGAAGTGGAAAGTTCAAACGCGAGAGTTTTCATGATGGCGATGAAAGCGTGATGACCCGTTGGCGCTCTGATCTTATTTCAAAGGCAATCCACCGTGCCCCTTCTGGAATCAAATCCGGGAATCGATCCGCCCATTCGATCACTGAAACGCCATCGCTAAAAAAATAATCTTCCAACCCCAGCCGCACGGCCGACTCTCGATTTTCCAGGCGAAAGAAATCGAAATGGTAAACGGGCAATCGTCCACCTTGATATTCATGCACGATCGTAAAAGTCGGGCTGGTTACTGCGGCATCGCTCTCGAGGGCTGCGACGAGAGCCTGCGTAAACAAGGTCTTGCCGCTGCCGAGTTCGCCTTTGAGAGCCAACACGGCACCAGCGGCAAGGTCCTCCGCAACTCGCCGCGCAATTACTTCCGTTTCAGCAGCGCTGTTGGAAATGAACGTAGCCACGGGGAAATTTGCGATTTCGGATTGGCGATTTGCGATTGAGCGAGCCAATTCTAGTCAGTCGTAAGTTTGGAAATTTCCGTCGCCATTCTCGCTCCAGGGAATTTCTGTCGCGCGGCGAAATGGCGAAGAGCAATTCATAATCCTCGCCTTCTGAAACCGCTTTGTTGATGGTTGCACCACGGGCGACGGGCAAATTTTCCATTTGGATGTCGAATCCCACTTTGCTTGCGCGGGCAAGACGAGGAAGATCAGCTCCGAGTCCATCGCTTAGATCCATCATTGCGTGGATTGAAAAATTTTTCGTAAGCCAGCGCGACTCCATGATCCGCGCAACGAACTTTAAATGCTTGCGTTTCAGCGCGCCCCCAAGGCGGCCGGTAACGAAAAGGTCGTCCCCTGATCTTCCGCCCCGGCGCGAGGCTGCGCGGGTTTTCTCAACAAACCCTGCCACGCTTACCGAAATCGCGATTGGCCCCGGTGTGTTGCTCGTTTCGCCACCCACAATGCTCACGTCGAAGCGGTTCGCCGCTCGGCGCAGTCCCCGATAAAGTCCTCGCACCCATGCGAGCTTGGTTTGTTGCGGAACGATGAGCGTAACCAACGCGCAGTCAGGCACAGCTGAAGCTGCAGCGAAATCGCTCAAAGGACGCATCATTGCTTTCCATCCGACGTCTGACGCGTGGCTTCCGTGTACAAAATGCACGCCTTCGACGACGCAGTCCGTTTTTAGCACGAGATATTTTTTGTTTGCCGGTAATTGGACAATCGCGCAGTCGTCGGCTGAACGCGCAAAGGCTTCCCGGCCGCCCCGACGCGGAAGATGAAGCAAGATTTGGTTGAGCAGTCGGTCTTCACCCAAAGCACCGAGGTTCATTGAGAAATGATCTCTGGAAATGCCAGGGCGATGAGAGTCAGTGAGTTGAACAGGGAATGCATGGTCATCGTAACAAGGATCGAGCCGCTCCATTCGTAGGCAATTGCGAAACAGCTGCCCAAGACAAACAGCGGCACGAAGGAAGGAAAGTGTGCGTGGGCAGCGGCGAACAGGAGCGCGCTAAGTATCACCCCGAGAAGACAGCCAATGTACCGTTTGAGGACGCCGTATATGAAAAATCGAAAAACAAACTCCTCGACGATCGGCGCGATCGCGACCGCGAAAACAATAATCATGATCCGCTGACCGATAGTTTGTGATGCGCTGAAGAACTCGACGATGCTTTGCTTGCTTGAGCCGCCACCGAAGAATCGCTGATTGATCGCTTCCGAAAAACCGATCAATGGATAAGCAAAAAAGAGCAGGATGGCCCCGGTGCCTAAAGTTCGGAAAAAACTGATTCTGAAAAATCCCGCTAATGCGCCGACATCAAAACCGCGAAATTGCAGGAGTGTGAATATGACGAGCACCACGAAAGCGCTGAGGAGAAAATTGGCCAGAAGGTTACGCGGGTGAAATTGAAGCGCCGGGTCCGGGACTGTTGACGTAATGGTTAGCAAGAAGAAAAAGATCAGCACGCCAGCGAGGACGGCTTCCGGCAGTCCAAAAGCGCGCTGCTGTACGTCAGCTCCGGAATCAGTACGAATCCGTGTAATAATCTGATAAATCAGCGATATGTACACACAAACCCCAGCAATTGAGTAAAGGAAAGAGAGCACCGCTAACGCCACGCTCGGGGCCGCTCCGAATGTCCCGCAAACATTCCCGAATAGCATGAGGGTTTGCTGAAGTGTGCGCGACCCTCAGCGCCTACGGAGCGTAGTAACTCGGCAGGAAATAAGCGCGCCCCGATTCCAATTGCGGCACGAGTTGTTTCGGAAGTTGCAGTTCGATTTTCGATTCCGATTCTCCGAACACGCGAAGGAACCGCGACAGACTGAACGGCGGCCCGTACTTTACGACTTTCGCGTCCGGCGCGTTTGCCAGCTCCTTTGCTTTGGTGAAGGCGTCGTCTAATTGACCGAGACCGTCTATGAGTTTGTTCTGCAATGCTTCTTTGCCCGAGAGAATTCGGCCGTCGGCGATGGTATTGCGGAGAAGATCAGCCGGCATGTTTCGCTCCTTTGAGACGATGCCGAGAAATTTGTCGTACGTATTCATGATGAAATTCTGAACGAGCTCCCGTTCCTCAGGCGTGATCGGTCGCGCTCCGTTCAGCATGTCTTTGAATTTGCCGCTTTTAAAAACTACCGATGCGAGGCCGATCTTGTTTAACAGCTGCTCGTAATTCAGCGTTTGAATGATTACACCGATGCTTCCAGTGATGGTCGTTTCATTAGCCATCAAAAATTTACCGCCACAGGAGACATAATATCCGCCCGAGGCTGCCAGTGTATTCATGTACACGACAACCGGTTTCCGCGCGCGCGTCTTGACGACCGCGCTGTAGATCTCGTCGGAAGCGGTGACTTCTCCGCCGGGTGAATCGATCTCCAGCACAATGGCCTTCACACGATGATCCTCGCGCGCCTGTTGAAGCGCTGCCCGTAAGTCGTCCACCATCGAGTCGCTGACGCTTCCCGGGATCGACGAGCTGATCATACCGCGCATGGTGATCACCGCGATTCTGTCCGTGGTGGCACGGGCGCCTCTTTGCAGCAGGATCTCGCGAAAACGCGGGATGGGCTCGGCTTCCCTGACGCCGCCGACGCGCTGAAACGCGGCAATCATCAGGACAAAGTTCACGAACAGGCTGGCACACAGCGCAATGAACAAGAAGATGCTTAGACAACCCAGCCTGCGATCAGATGCCATACCGGAACGAAACTGCCGGAGAACTGCCCCGCAGACAAGCGCTTTTCATGTCTTGCGTGGTGCTCCGCCACTTCGAGGCGTTCAAGCTCCCGCGAAGTAGCGTAATGCCCGTAAGCTTGGCAAAAAGAAGTAGGCGCCGCCGCGGACCGTCACAAATTGTGGCAGACCGGACACGCGCTGCCGCAGCGTACCGTCGCCAGGAATGTTGAAGTTGGCAGTAACCGAGCATCCCGTGATTGGTTCACGATTGCCCAAAAGCGGGTCGCTTTCTCCGGTTACGCCGGAAAACTTGGTGTTCGCTATCCATGCGCTTTGCAGGAACTCGAACTGGCGCGAAATATTGGCATTGAGACAGATGAAATGTAACCCGCGAGGCGACTCGTTAGGCGGCGCTGGCTGTAGCGCGTCTTCGGGCAACAGCTCCGAACCATATTCGCGGCCGCGACGGAGAATACGATGAAAACGGACCGATGAAGTTAGATCGTCATAGAAGCCCTTCCGGCCGAAACCGAGTATGATAATGAGCCTTCTTAAGGCACTGGGGCGTGGCTCCGGGAAATCGCTGTTGCGTGGATTTGTTCGGCGAATATGTGCGCCGAAAGGGCAGTGCGTCCCGACTGGATCAGCTTGGTAGGTAAATTGATTCTGCTTAACCGTGCGTGGATCTGTGCCGGCAATCGGTTCAGTTTGGATTGGCACCAAAGGATCGCCTGCTCGCGTGCGGCCGACGATTTTTGCCGCTAACTGGGCGACCTCTGCGAGATTCCCGCCATGTTGCTCGTAAAGGAACTTCCAGAAGCCTCGGACGTCCTGTTCCAATTGGCGCATCACTAAATAGGTCCCGTTGCGCCCGAGATCTTTTTTCCCAGGCATATCGACAGCGGACAGCAATTCCGCGTTCGTCGCGTCCGGGTTCAGTAAAGGCCGATCGGTAATCTTTCCGTATTCGTTGCGATAGCCGAGCAGAAACTCACCCAGCGCCACAATATTGGTGTATTCCAATTGTTTGCATGGCGTTTGCCGCTGTTCGTCCCAGTCAATCTCAGGCTGGCTGATGCCATCGGCGAAACCAAATGGTTCATCTCCGTCGAGATTGCTGGTGCCAAGGCAGATAACCTCCTCGAATGCGTCGTTCCAGATGTCGCCCTTTGCATTTTCGACAAACGAAGCGAACTGGTTCGGCTCGGCAAAAAACATAACTAGGAGGTGTGCCTCGCGATCAGTTTTCTGTTCTCGATCCAAATCGTCCGAGCGCTTGCTGCCCCACAACCAATTCGACGGCGCGTTATTTCCGATATCGCCCAACTGTCGCGCGCGCCTTTCTTGCCCCATCCCTCCACGGAACTCACGTGAGAAGCCTTCCATCACGGAGGTTGGCAAGCCAAGCCTAGTCAGGCCCGGTGCTGTGAACGCGATTTGCAGAGCCGTGGTCGGCGGTGGCCTCTGTTCCACCGCGTTGGTGACCTGAGCCGCTCGCAACCAACCCTTCGCTGCAGCGACGTCTTTCACGCGCACGAGTGCATAGGATGCGCTGGTCATGCGACCATAACCAAAGCGCACCAGACCTTGCACGTCCGCGTAATCGACCACGCTGTATGTCATAGCAGGGCCAGCCATTCCTGGGCCTCCTGTTCGCTGATCGACGAGGATTCCAATCCTCGACGGATGCGCGTATTCCTTTCCAAATCGACGGCGGTCAAACCGGGATAAGCCTTATACCAAACCTGCGTCAGCACGGTGTGACGTCGCTGGAACTCCTTGAAGCGGCGTTCGTCGGCGCTGCCGCCCATGAGCAACCAATCAGTTCTAGGATAGCCGATGCCATTGCTGGCAAAAATATTGAGGCCGAAACCGAGCTTGTTGATGAAGTCGTCCATATAGCTTTCGTTGCCGCCGTCATAGTTGCTGAAAAAACCCAGCCGCTCGGTACCGCCAATCAGCACCCAGCG
>Ga0066904_10000081_pt1 | contig 10740 bp, 11 predicted proteins | sample PanSoiMetaPlot30_FD_133941 | JGI IMG/M metagenome (GOLD analysis project Ga0066904, IMG submission 133941) | Tropical forest soil microbial communities from Panama analyzed to predict greenhouse gas emissions - Panama Soil Plot 30 (version 2) | reverse complement strand
GCACTCTGCCGGTGTTCGCGTGCCCTGTGGTACGCAAAAGCGCGGCAAAGGCCGTCGATTCCGCGCCCTGGGATTCCACAGCTTCCGCCACACGCTAATTAGTAATTTGGCGAATGCTGACATCTCCGCTGATGTCCGAAAGGAGATTGCGGGCCATTCGAGCGACGAGATTCATCGTCGGTATGTGCATCTTGAATTGTCAGCGCAACAAAGAGCAATAGAACGAATTGGGAGCATTTTGTAGCGATGCGCCGAATGAAACGACATTACAGCGTACTGCCTGCTGCTTGCCGAAGGTGGTTTGCGCCCGAAGTCGAGACTCTCCCTTAGCAGCGGCTAATGTTTAGGGTTGCCAATTTTCTCGGAGGTGCACATTGATAACAAAAAGAATTTCTTTCGTGAGTTATTCTGGCATCGACCGAACACCCTCCCCGCAGCGCACGACGCGCGGCGCGGTAGGCCGTCTCATAAAATTGCCGCTTAGCGTTTCGACTCGTCACGGAACGCTCCCCGGGCGTGCTTTCGCGCGTAAAAAGGCCGTGGGAATTGTTTTAATTGCCGGGGCCCGCTGTTTACTCCCTAAAAACTGAAATGAAAAAGAAGAAGCTCGATATAGGCGAGGCTGACGCCGAAAAGACTGAAGTGGGACCGTTGCTTGCAAAGGAAAGGTTGGAAAAGCTGGCGGCGCGCATCATGGAACTAGGGCCTTATGAGTTAGCGACATTAGCAGCGCGAATTTGTCCCGAGCTTTGCCTGAAAAACCCGGTAGAAGCGATAGGAAAAGCTCAGCGCCTGTTGATGGCTGTCCAATTAGAGGACATGCAAGCCGATGCCCCGCTCGTCGCGGCAATGAAGGATCGCGAAACGGAAAAACTCGCTGCCTCCCGTCTAGATTTTCGCGAGGGAGTAAAGCGCATTACGGGCGTGGAGAGGCGTGGTACCGGTCGTTTTAGTGCGCTAACTTGGTTCCAGCGATTCTTAGAAGTGAAAGACAGAAGAAAATGGAAGGCTTTGTTGGAGATTTATCGTCGCAACGGGTTTACGGAACTAGAAAAGCAAAAGCTCCGGGAAGAATTCGACGACTGGAGACGGCCGCGCAAGAAGGGCACGCAAGGGCGTAGGCGATCAAAATATGATAAGCGTGTCGTCGTTAGGGATGATCGGGGCGTGGCTTTAATGACGGCGCCGACGCAAACGCTGGTTCTTACGAAGGCTGACAAGGTTGAATTGCATAAAGCGGCTGTTAAGCATGGGTGGAAAGAGAAGCTGGATGATGGGGATTTTGCGACACGGCGAACGATTAAGCACTGTCAGCGTGATGAGCGTGGCTGGGGAGAACATCACAAGGTAACGCAGTTGCCGGGAGTACGTCGCCCGCGGCCAAAGGCCAGCCGGCATGGTTAAATTTTTTTATCTTTTGCGGGTTGACTGATTTCTTCTTCCTCAAAAGTGCTAGTTTAGGGCAAATAGCTATCAAAGTGGCTATCGGCTTCGGCAAAACGCGTTAATCACCCGTCCTGGGTGAGCCATTCCGCGGCTTCTAGGTGCCAAAAAGCGGGCCGTGCTGTGCCACTGAGGCATTCGGGGGTGTGTTCTACTGTAATTAAGGGGCAAGATATGCCCCTGTAAGAAACGGAACTCAAGATGACAACTATACCCCCGGAACAAGCCATTGGCGCTTGTTCGCCAATCAAACCGGAGTGGCTCCGGCTCCCTGATGCTGTACGCGTGTCGGGCGTTGGCCGTAGCACGCTCTACAACCTAATAACCTCAGGCGCGATCAAGTCGGTCGCGCTTAGGAAGCGCGGTTGCCAGCGCGGGATTCGGCTTATCAGCGCCGATTCGCTCCGCGACTACATCGAATCATTCGCATCGGGAGGGAGGCCGGGATGAAAAAACAGTGTAATAACAAACGAGTGCGCCAAGGGGTAGCGTGGCTACGACTGAAATATCAGCTCGTTACAGCCCTTGAGGCTCCATTCGGCGATGAGTTCTGGTTTTTCCATCAGCGCGCAATACGCTTCCAGGACCAGCTTGACCAACAGGATGCCCTAGCAGGGCGCAAATCGGGAGGTAGCCGATGAGGCCCGTCGAAAATTTAGTTCAACGCCTCAACGCGCGGCGCAGCGGTCAAGGTTGGAAGGCGAACTGTCCCGCACATGACGATCATGTTCCAAGCCTTAGCATAAAGGAAGGAGCAGATGGCCGGGTACTGCTAAAGTGCTTCGCGGGGTGCTCGACGGACAGCGTCCTCGCCGCGATCGAGCTCAAGGCGCGCGATTTATTCCCCGTCATTCAGGTAACGGCTAAAAAGCCCGAAAACACGGCGGAAAGCTCAAAACGAGCAACAAGGCCAGAAACGGTGACCACGCCAATTAAGCCGCGTCCGTTGGGCGAACTGCTACGTGCGATCTGCGAGGTTCTCCGGCGTTACGTGGTATTTCAATGCCCGGAGCAGGCGGAAGCAATCGCGCTGTGGACAGCACACACCTGGACGCTGGACGCGTTTGAATACACGCCATATCTGCATGTGTTCAGCGCGGAGACTACCAGCGGAAAGTCTCGCTTACTGGAGGTATTGGCGCTTCTAGTGAAGAAGCCGTGGAAGCTTGAATCAGTGAGCGTGGCGGCCTTGTTTCGCCGGATAGAGCTAGATCAGCCGACATTGCTTTACGACGAAATCGACAACGCATTCAGGGGCGATGGCAAGGATGATGACACGAAAGACCTGCGCGCATGTCTCAACTCTGGCTTCAAACGCGGTGGGACATTCACACGCTGCGTCGGGCAGAACGCCAGTCTTGAGGTAAAAGAGTTTGCTACCTTTTGCCCGAAGGCACTGACGGGCATCGGCCGGGTTTTATCCGATACCCTGAGCAACCGTTGTATCCCCATCGAACTGCAACGGCAGTCTCGAGAGGAAAAAGCGAAGAGGTTTCGTGAGCGCGAAGCAAAAGCCGAGCTTGCGCCATTAAAGGCGGAACTACAGGCATGGAGTCAAGTGCCCGGTGTGATCGACGCTCTCCGCAACGCCCGGCCAGCCTTGCCGGAAGAACTGACTGATCGGCAGCACGACATCACAGAGCCACTGCTGGCGATTGCTGACACGGCGGGCGAGAGTTGGCCGGAAAAAGCGCGCGCTACAGTGGTTAAGCTCTGCACACAAACGGAGCCGGTTGTTTCCGACGGAATTAAAGCCCTGATCGACATCAAGGCTGTCTTTGATGATACCGAAGCGGAGAAACTGCCAACGGCGGAAATGTTGGAGCGGCTGGTTGCCATCGAGGATGATAGGCCGTGGCCGCTTTGGTGGGCAAAAGAAGTCAGTTTGAGCAACCTCAAAAGTCCCGCTGCAAGGCTGGCAAGGCTGTTAAAGCCTTACAAGATTAAGCCCCATACTATCTGGTTGCCCGATGGAACAAGCGTCAAAGGATATGCTCGCTCTGATTTCGAGGAGGCCTGGAGGCGGAATCTGCCTCAGTCTCTAGAACTCGTCAGGAACGTCAGGAACGTCAGGACTTCTAAAGGAGCCAATACAAGGGAAACTGACGACTCTGACGACTCTGACGACTCTGCGGAAATCGCACCCTGTCTAACTTTCAGCACTAACACCGATGCGGACGCCCACAGGCTATTGATCGGCCTCGTAAACCGCATTAAGGCCAGCGAGGTATATCCAAAAGGGCATTCTGATTGTCTTTGGGGCTTATGCTCTTTAGGATGGTGGTACCCGTCGGAATACACGAGCGCGTTGGACTATCTCGACGGGGGCGCATATGGTGAGCAGGCGGCGTTTCGTGAGCTCCGGGGCGTGGTAGATAAGATTGAAGCTCAGGCCATACGCGGGACGCCTTTAGTCTCCAATCACCCACTCGCCCGTGAGTGGCGCGAGGGTAGTTACCCACCAGAGTATGAGGCCGGGCGTTCTTATGTCCGCGAGCAGATGGAAAAGTTAGAGCGCGAGCTGTTGGCGTTCGCGGAGGCGGCGACGCCATGAAGCTGTTTGTTGCGATACCTTGCTACGGGGAGAAAACTAGACAGTGGTACAATTTGGGAGACGAGACAAATTGTGATAGTGGTACGGTTTGGGTTTTTGACGCGGACACAACGCAAAACGACAGTCGGCCATGTCTTTCCGCGAATATTGGCGAGACCGCATTCGCGAATCGTTTATGAACGCGTATCTCAGAGCACAAGCAATAGGGTTCATTCTGCTTTTACCAGTTGCAGTTCTGCTGTGGATTTGGCCATTGTTCCCGTACGATAAAGCGATAGTCACTGTAACCGCATGTTGGTTTTTCCTCGCCCTCGTTAAAGAAATTTGCTTCGTCAGTCCATATCGCAATGCTGCGAAGCTGCAATCCGAGCTAGACACGCATGCCAAACAGGTATTGGACAAAGCGTTTGAGTTGCTCAAACGGCCAGAATCACAACTTCAACCATTTCAGGCGCTATACGCAGCGGGGGCGGCTGACCTTGAAACCAACGAGCAGTTGATGTGGGTAGCCGACAAATTGTCTGAGCACCACGAACACCCTACGCGGTGGCTAGAAAAATACGTCCGACAAGAGGAATGGTTGAGCTATTTCCAGTGGGGCAAGCGCCATCCTGATTTCAAGTTTGAAGAAGGCGCGGATTACTTGAAAGCCTTGGTGCGGTGGGCTGTCGAGCATAATAGAGGCACAGAAGAATCCATATCGAAAGAGATTCTACAAGGCATGATTAAATTAGAGCAACAAACCAATTAGTTCGTCCAAGATCCGAACATGGTCGCTAAGAGCCGCTTCCATTGCTGGCATAACACACAAGGTCTGATGAATCCGGCAGAGAACCCGCTCGAGGCTGTAACGTCGGCCTGGGATTAAAAGGTCGCGCCTGTTAACCAATCTAGCATCCATCCGAGAATCTCTCCCAAGGCGCGACAAGCCGGTGCCGCTGTAGCGTTACGCCAGCCATCTCAAACTGTACCAGTACCGAAAACTAAGGAAACAAACAAAGATGAAAACTAATGACAAAAACCAACCCAGTGTTGGGCGACCTACTAAATACAGCCAGGAAACGATTGAGCGGCTTTGCGAAGCACTAGCTGACGGTCTCCCGATCAAAGGCGCGTGCGTGAAAGCGGGAATAGGCGTCACAACGCTCAATGAATGGCGCGATCGCTACCCTGAAGTCAACGAACAAATAGAGGAAGCACGCGAGTGCTATCGCGAGAAGGCGATCCAAACGATCAACAGGGCAATTAAGAACGATGATTGGCGAGCCGCCCAGGCCGCGCTCAAGATGTTCTTCCCGGAAGAATACAGAGAGGGCGCGGCGATCAATGTCAACGCGACGGCCCAGGTTTCCGGTTTCGTTATCACGGAACCTGAGCGTCTTAAGCTTATCGAGGCGAGAAGGCGGTTAGCACTGCAGCGTGCAGGCGCGGCATGAAGGAGGGCTCTTTATGTCGGCAACTGGGGCGCACGCTACCGCCGGTGCAGGGCAGTTGTTTGCCTCCCTCGGCGCGATGCGCGTCAGCAACGGACGAAGATCGTTGCATCTCCGCGTTTCAAATCGGTTCGCTCAATAACTGGATACAAACCGCCCGTTCCAATTCCAAAAACGCAGTCAGCTTTTCATCGGCGTGCACAACGAAACGCTTTCCGTCGCCGCGATGTGCGTCTGCAATCCAGATTGTCCGGCCTTCACAATCCACGGCTGACACGCAGCCCCAACTCCATCCGGCCTTGCTGAGATTGTCAGCGATGATTTCCCAAGCCTTCACGCACAGCGGAGTCTGAAAACTGAGAACCTAGGGCGTAAGGAAGATTTTGCCAGAGTATGGATCTTCAACTTCGGTTCCCGGTGGAAAACCGGTGACATCGACGTAACCCGTATCTGGCGCGAACGGACTGACAACCAAGCCTGGTTTTCCGGGCACGGGAGTTCCATACTGCATGTCAGTTTTTTGCTGGTTGGCGTTCGAGGCTGCCTTCGCCACGAGGACATTGCGCCGATTGGGAGGCGCAGTTACTGGTCTGCCCGAACCGTGACTATTCGAAGCATCGCTGGTCGGACTCTTTTTATGTTTATAACTGCTATGGTGCGGTCGCGGCTTCTGATTCGGGTGGGCGGTTGTACTACGTAACGCCCAAAAATCTGAAAAGGGCTCTGCCTTCGCCACCCGAGCCGAAGTGGTCATCATGGCGATGCATATCCAGACTGCAATTGAGCTGAGTAATCGTTTCACCAAGACTGATTCGTATCAGCCGTTGGCCGTGGTTTCTTGGGATTCGCGAAACGTCCCCGATGACATCCACGATCCTCGAAGGCCCAATCAGACGCGCGGTAGATTCATGTATAAGTAAAAGTATGATGCTCCCAAGTCCGACTTGATCGAGTACGTGAAATCACTGTAAACACGGTGACGCGTGTTCGAGTCGGGCCGGACCAATCCCTGAACTAACTACGTGCTGCGTGAACCATCACGGGCAGCGTGATTGAGCCGTCAGGCAAGTTGTTTTTACGGCGAAGTTCTACAGCCGTTCACAAATGCCGTGATTCGCGTTTACGATGAGGCTGGCAACGTCATCGAAACGCACGAGGGCGCGGGCGAGTTCAGAGACTCTTTAGGCCGCGGCGCCTCGGATTTTTATGAAAGCCAACAGTTAAGCTTGGCTGTTTTTGGGCTTTATCGCTGTTTTTTGGAGATTATCCTAGGAGCGTGAGCGGCGAGCAGACCGGCGGCGCGTCGGAGGTGACGCAGCGTGAGTTTGCCAGTGGACAAAAACTCTTCGGTCGTTTCACGCTCATTAAGATTTTGGGCAGAGGCGGAATGGGAATTGTCTGGCTGGCGCACGACGAAGAATTAGAACGCTATGTTGCGCTCAAATTTCTACCCGACTTGCTCATTCAGGATGCTGCCGTGCTAAGCAATCTCAAGCGCGAGACCAGACGTTGCCTGGAACTCACCCACAAGAACATCGTGCGCATTCATGACTTCGTGCACGACGAACGCTCGGGCTGCATTTCCATGGAATACATCGATGGCGACACACTATCGAAATTGCGCTGCGACAAGGAGCGCAAGGTCTTTGAGGCGGCCGAACTGAGCGATTTGATGAGCCAGCTTTGCGACGCGCTGGACTATGCGCATAACTACGCGCGGATCATCCATCGCGATTTGAAGCCAGCTAATCTGATGGTCAATCAGCGCGGCGAGCTCAAAGTGTCTGATTTTGGGATCGCCCGCAGCCTGGGTGATTCGATGAGCGTGATTACGATGGCGGGTGGCCGGAGCGGGACACTCGCTTACATGAGTCCGCAACAACTGGAGGGCGAGCGCGGCACGCATCTGGATGATATCTATTCGTTAGGCGCGACCGTTTACGAATTGCTTACCAGCAAGCCACCCTTTTACATCGGCAACATCGATCGACAGATTCGGGAGAAAATTCCCCCATCGATGACCGAGCGCCGAAAAGAGTTCGAGATTGAGGCGGCGCCGATTCCGGCGGTATGGGAAGGATGGGTGGCGGCATGTCTGGCGAAGGATCTGGGGCGGCGGCCACAGTCAGTGAGGGAGATTGCTCGTCAATTGCAGATGCCTTTACCGGAAGCGCGCCCGCCGTCGGTGAAGCCGTTCTTTCCGCTACCGAAAAAGAGAGTTCTCGCCCTCGCGCTCGCATCGCTCTGTTTGCTCGCCCTCAGCACATGGTATTTCGGAGTCTTCAAACGAGGAGAACGCGGCACTGAACCAGCAGTTGCACGTCCGGCACAAATAGGACCGGCAGCCCTAGCAACTGCTCCTGAAAAAAGCATCGCTGTCCTGCCCTTTGAAAATTTGAGCGAGGAGAAGCAAAACGCTTATTTCGCGGATGGTGTGCAGGATGAAATTCTGACTGATCTGGCGAAGATCGCCGACCTGAAAGTGATCAGCCGGACAAGCGTGATGCAGTACAAAACTGGTGTTGCACGCAATCTCCGCCAGATCGCGCGAGAACTTGGTGTTGCGAACATTCTCGAAGGCCGCGTGCAGCGCGTTGGCAACCGCGTGCGCGTGAGCGCACAACTACTCGATGCACGTAACGATGTTCATCTTTGGGCTGAGCATTACGACAGGCCGCTAGATGACGTATTTGCAATTCAAAGTGAAATCGCAACAGCGATTGCGGATCAACTCCGCGCTAAGCTTTCGCCCAGTGAGAAGGCCGCAATCGAGCAAGCGCCTACAGCCGATCTCGCTGCTTTCGACCTTTACACCCGCGCCAAGACATTGCTGCACAGGTCTCTTTACAGCGGGGCAAGCACGAAGGACAATCTTTTGCAAGCCGTTGAGCTGCTCAATCAAGCGGTCACGCGCGATCCTAACTTCCTGCTCGCTTCCTGCCGATTAGCATTTGCGCATGACGTGCTTTATCTCGCTAATATAGACCACACGCCAGCGCGCCTTGCTTCAGCGGACGCCGCTCTGCAAACAGCTTTACGTTTGCAGCCGGATGCGGGAGAAACGCACCTTGCCTTAGCGCGGCACCTCTATAGCGGTTACCTCGATTACGATCGCGCGAGGCAGGAACTGGCCATCGCGCAACGCACTTTGCCTAACAACTCCGAACTCTTTGAGTTGAACGGATTCATTGACCGTCGTCAAGGTCGCTGGGAGGAGTCGACGCGTAACCTGGAAAAGGTCCTGGAGCTCGATCCACTAAACTTTTTTACTCTTAGCCAGATCTCGACTAACTACTACTGCCTGGGCAGATATGAACAGATGGCTGCGGTTTTGGATCGAACGCTGGCCATTGCACCGAAAGACGTGGTAACTAGGATTACGCGCGCCCAAGTCGATCTCCATTGGCGCGCTGATCCCAAGCCGTTACATACGACGATTGACACTATTCTTGCTGAAGATCCCTCTGCCGCTCCGACCGTGGCCAATATTTGGCTGAATCTTGCTCTTTGTGAGCATGACGCCATCGCTGCCAATCGGGCGCTCGTGGCGCTCTCCGGTGATTCCTACCGGCTGCTTAATATGGTTTTGAGTCCAGCATTCGTTGAAGGATTGATCGCTCGCATTCGTGGAGACGCTGCCGCGGCACGCGCCGCTTTTACCACCGCGCGCGCTCAACAGGAGGAAATAATTCGCAAGCAGCCCGATTATGCCCCGGCGCTCTGTGCCCTGGGTCTGATCGACGCAGGACTTGGGCGGAAGGACGACGCATTGCGAGAGGGTCGGCGTGCGGTTGAGCTACTTCCAGTTGAACAGGATGCCTTCGCCGGTTCGGATATGATTCACTTCTTCGCCGTCATCTGTGCCTGGACCGGCGAGAAAGAACTCGCCTTGCAACAACTGACTCTCTTAACAAAGATTCGGAACCCGTTATTAACCTACGGCCGGCTGAAACTGCACCCATTCTGGGATCCGTTGCGGGGCGATCCGCGCTTCGAGCAAATCGTTCAGTCGCTCGCGCCGAAACAATAGAGCGAAAACTTTTCGGACAACTTCTGTCGCTCACTCCCGCGCTGCTCCGGCTCGATCCGATGTTCGATTCACTGCGGAATGATCCGCGCTTCCAAAAAGTCGCCGTGCCTGGACCGAAATGGCAACCAGAATAACGCCCAAGGCACGCTGTGGCATGCCGAGCCAAGCGCGATCAGAAACGAAATCGACTACGCGAAGTTCTACAGCCGTTCACACAATGCTGTAATTCGCGTTTACGATCAGGCTGGCAACGTGACCGAGACGCACGAGCACACGGGCGATTTCAAAGAGTGGTGAGCGCGAAAATGTTTGCGACTACGGGGTCAGTTGGGCCATCCTAAAGATTGTTCTGGGGGGAACAGCCGCCTCTCGCACCTGTCGGGTGGCGGCGGTAATTTTTTGATCAAGAAGTCGGATGATATGACGAAGCTCTGACCCGGAAAAAATAAGAGACCGCACCGCGGGATGGAACCACCGTGCGGCTCTCTCTCTGCCCGTTATTGAACCCTGAGCAACCCGTAGGCGTGGCCGTGGCCTCTGCCACCTTTGGCGTCTTTTTTGGGCTTAAGGTCTTGGACTTTGATCGCTTTCTTCGCTTTGTTTTTCTTTGTCTTGGCTTGCATGTTGTCTTTCACTTGTTTGTTGTTGTTTGTGTAGTTTCAGCGGTGCCGAACAGTTGATGCCCGCCTGTAACGTCCTGTTTTGGAATCAGATCAACCAGGCGAATCAATTTTTCTTTTCTGCGCTTGCGCCTTTTACTTCCTAATTCTGCGGCGGGCGCATTTTTTTTGCTCTTCGATGCACTCACTGCGTCTTTCTGTTGTCAGCATTCATGCCAAGTTCCCAACGGCAGGGATAAAGGAGAGATGGTCGCTACGTTTATTCTTAAACCAGAGGCGTTTATGCAGCGAATTTATTTCTCTAATCCCCCAAACCGCTATTCCCCTAAGAGCGAATTTCTAGCTTCATTATTAGGCCATGTGCGTTAAATTGAAGCCAACGGTGATTTATTTTCGGGCCGCCGGCCACATGCGCCCTCTTCCATTTCAACAAACGCAGTCAGTATCTCATCCGCACGCACAAACGAACCGCTTCCCGTCGTCGCGCTGCGCGTCGGCAATCCAAATTGTTCGCCCCTCACAATCCACCGCTGATACGTAGCCGTAACTGCAACTGAGCAGGGTTTTCGGGTTGTCCTTGCTCACGCTCGCCGTTAAAATGAATTACATGTGAACCTGATCGTTGCGCTTATCGGGTGGATCATCGTCGCAATCGGGCTT
>Ga0066904_10000078_pt1 | contig 10814 bp, 6 predicted proteins | sample PanSoiMetaPlot30_FD_133941 | JGI IMG/M metagenome (GOLD analysis project Ga0066904, IMG submission 133941) | Tropical forest soil microbial communities from Panama analyzed to predict greenhouse gas emissions - Panama Soil Plot 30 (version 2) | reverse complement strand
GTTGCGGGATCGGGCGATGATGGAGCTTCTTTACGCAAGCGGGCTGCGTATCTCCGAGTTGGCAAATGCGCGACTGGAGAATTTCAATTCCGAAGAGCGTGTTGTGCGGGTGACCGGCAAAGGAAACAAGACCCGTCTGGTGCCCGTTGGCCGCAAAGCGTGCGAAGCTGTGACAGCGTATGTCTCTGCCGAGCGGCCAAAATTTGTGAAACCGCGCAGTGGTAGCGAAATCTTTCTGTCTGAGCGCGGCACGAAATTAACGACAGCGCGCATCTGGCAGATTGTTAAAAAGCATGCGCAGCGCGCTGGAGTGGAAAAGAACGTGTATCCTCACCTTCTGCGGCACAGCTTCGCAACGCATCTGCTCGGGAACGGCGCAGATCTGCGAATCATCCAGGAGATGCTGGGCCACGCGGATATTTCGACGACACAAGTCTACACCCACGTCGATCAACAACGGCTCAAGGCTGTGCACCGGCAATTTCACCCGCGGGCGTAGCCGCATCTGCTACTGACTCCGGACTGTAGGTTCCTGATTTTGGGTTGAACGCCTATCCAGCATCGAGTATCCAGCATCCACATTTCTGACGCCACGACACTTATGAAGCGAATCCTGTTGCTGATACTTGCCCTGGCCATCGCTGCATTCGCTGGTTGGTACTATTGGAATTTTTCCCAACAACTCTCAAGCGCTTCGGTGGCCGCACTTTTGCCCCGCGAAACAATTTTTGTGGCGCACATGCCGGATTACAATCGCGCGCGCGAGGAGTGGCAGCATTGCGACGTTTATCAGCTGTACAGCGAACCTGCTGTCCAGGATTTCTTGCGTAAACCGCTGAGCAACGTGCCAAAAACCGATGCGGCTTCTCAAACACTGCGGGAAATCGAACAACTCGCACCGAAAAACGCCTTCATCGCCTTGACCTCTATCGACAATAACAATCCAAAGCTTGTGGGCGGCTTCCGTTTTCGCGGGAGCGAGGAAGCGGCGAAGCGGATCATTGACAGATGGCGCTCGGTTTTGACGGGGCAAAATCCAAGCCTGAAGCGCGAGAAAGTGCAATACCAGGGCCACGAGATCGACGTGGCTAAATCGGCGCCGTTCACTCTCGCGACGGCTTATGATCCTCCATGGTTTTTCGCGGCAACGGATGTGCCAGAACTACAGGCACTGCTCGATCACGCGGATCACCGCGGGAAAAGTTCGGATAACAGACTCGAGAATGACGATGCCTATCGTGCAGCCATTTCCCATCGGCCCTCCAACTACGTAGCATTCTTTTATCTGCAACCGAAGACATTTTCGCAGCGACTTGCAGCGTTGCGTGCTGCTGTCGGATCAACTCCAGCTCCCGGCGAGGGCACGATGATTGAAAAAATGCGCTGCATCGCCGGCTCGATGCGCTTCGACAACGGAAAAATACACGACGTGTTTTTCTTGAGCATGCCGAAGCTGGAGCAGGACACAACGCTCACCCGTTCCTCGGTTTCCCTCGGAACGAAAGAGACATTTCTTTACCTTGCGATGCTACTCAATCTTGGGGAGAAGATGGACACTCTTAACCAAGCAGCGGCATTTGCAGGGACAAAGATTTTTCAGGCCCTTAGTGATAGCGGCATTACCGCGACCGATTGGAAAGAGGCGTTTGGCATCGAACTCGGATCGTTGGCGGATTGGCCTCCGAGTGCCCACTGGCCATCATTGCTTGTGACTCTGCCAGTAATGGACACAACCAAAGCTGGAAAGATCGTGGAAGCTCTTTTACATGCCGATGAAGACACTGCTTGGACACAAACGGAGAAAGAAGGGGTCCTCTATTTTTCAAAGCAATCTGCCGCCAGTTTTGTCGCGATCACTCCTACAATCGCTTTGTCCGATCGGATTCTAATCGCTGGTTTGAATCCGGTCTCGGTGGAAGAGGCGATAAAACGCAGCGCCGGCGCTTCGTCCGAACTATCGGAGTCCCAAACTTACAAGGCAGCTGCCCGTTTGCTACCGGCACCCACTAATTTTTTTGCCTACATCGACACGGCGCTATTGTATTCGCGGCTGGACGCTTCGCTGCGGCCAATGTTGTTAATGGCTGCGGCGTTCGTACCGGCAGTCGGTGGCTCGATTGATCCTAGCAAACTTCCGCCGGCGGAAACCGTCGTGAAACATCTGAGCCCTATTGTCTCTTCGCAAACATATGATGGCGACGGTTACGTAGCTGAGTCAATCGGACCCATCACGCTGGACCAGTTGGGAATCGCCGTTGCCATTCTGAGCAGCTTCGGGGCGGCTGGGCGACAAACTAGTTGGATCGCTCCTCCTACAGCCCTGCTGCCGACGCCGAGTCCGTCGCCCACGCCATAGATGTTACAGAGGCACCGTTCGCGTGCACCTGCGCCATTCCGGCACGGTTCGGCACTGTTTGACTTTCCAGCTAATGACGAAGAAAACTGCTGCAAATTGTCAAAAACCTGTTATGTTTTTGGCCCTTATGGCTATTCTAAAGAAAAATGCATTCTCCCGTCGTGTTCCTGATCTGGTAACTGAGGAGTTGGTTGCTGTCCTCTCTCGGCGTTCTTCGTTTGAGTTTAAGCAGCTGTTCGACATCGTGCACGAGAATCTTCGGGCTCGAAATGCTGCCAGCGGCGGCGAGGAAATGCTGCGGCTGCGAGCCTACGAGAAATTGCAAAACCTCGTGGCGCGTGGTGCGGTGAGGAAGAATGGCAAGAAATATAAAGGCTTGCCGTCGGCTTTGGCCCAGGCAATTGCCCAGCAGAATGGTCATCTGGCCGGGGTGAAGTAAACCGGCACCGTCACGACGAATTGGCTTCAGGCTAGATTTCCGGATGCTGCGCGACTATTTGCCGGTCCTCCTGCAAATCATTGTAGTCGCTCTGTTCGCAGTTTCCGCGCTGCTCGTTAGCATCCTGGTAGGTAAACGCGGACGACGCACTCCAGCTAAAGACACGGCCTACGAATGCGGAATGATTCCGCAGGGTGAACGGCAGCCGCGCTTTAGTGTTAAGTTTTATCTCGTGGCAATGCTTTTCATTCTGTTCGACCTGGAGATCGTATTTATGTACCCGTGGGCCGTCGTGTATCGTGACGCGATCAAACAAGGCAGCACGATCTTTTGGAGCATGCTCAGCTTCATTACCATCCTGATGGTCGGGTACGCATACGCTCTCAAAAAAGGAGCGCTCGACTTTAGAAAATAGCCAGCTTCTTCTGAGGTCCTCCGCCGCTCCCCGGATTCCGCCGCTCACGCTCTTGTTGAGCCCTTGTTCTTTGGTTCTTCGCCACGACAGGTGGTCTGCAGATTTTTGTCAAAGGGGCGCTCGGCGGAGCATACGATTCGCAGGCAGAACATTTTCTGCGGGGCAATGTGGACGTCGATGCGGAAGCGAATCGGACATGAAGCAATGATCGTGAACGGTCACGTTAGGATATTTCGGACCATTCCCCGCGTTCATATTCCGCTAAATTTCATTTATCCAGCCGAGCACGGGAAATGGTCGCGAATTTCAGGATTTTGTGCCGGCGTGATCGCCCTCTGGGGCTTTGCCGGCTTGCTGCGCATGGCGTTGAGGTCGTCCCTGCTTTCCTCGCGCGCGTAATTGCCTCGGCAATACATGTCTGATTGGGTTCGCGCTCGGCTCGCCCACTGGTTCGGCGCGATCTTGCGAATCGCCTGCTTCCTCCGATCGCTATGAACGGACTTTTCAGCGCGCAATGGCAATTGCGCTGTTAGCCCATTCGTTTGCATTCTCTCGTCACTTTTGCTCTCGCCCAACGTTATACCGCTGAGCTTTACCCGTTTCTGATTTTTGTTTCTTCACGTTCCTAACGGTGGGCGGAATGGACGTGCATAGGATACGTTATCTCCTAATTGGACTAGTCGGGGATTTCTATCATTACCAATCTGCTCGCCACCGCCTTCTGCCTCGCGTCAGATCCAAACCTGCCGGCCGAGACGCAGCTATTCTGGGGGGTGATATCGCGGGTATGCGCTGATTTCCTGTCAAGCGAGCATACCAGCTTCGATGAGGCTTTGGACTAAAACCAGAATGAAAAATATACCTGCGATTCGTTTGGACACCCGCGCGATTTTCCGGTCGATGAATAGAAATGCAGCCAGGGAAAAGAAAAGCAACGACGGAAGGATGAGCCTCGGTGTCCAGTAGCCGAAGAGGGCACCGCGGCTAACGAACGGGATCGGAAGGAACATCAGCAGGAAGAAAGCCGCGCCGAGGATGGCAACAACATCCTCCCGCTCCAGCCCTTCGCCGAGAAGACCGCGAAAAGCGCAGACAAGCCTCCATGGCGCGGCGATTAACCCCAAGATCGTCCACAGCATTCCCAAAATCATCGAAGCCTGCATTAACGGAATTTTCCAAGGTCGCCGCGTTTTATCGTCGGGAACCCAAACCTCTCTGAGATCCTTGCCGGCGGGTGGCAACTGAAATAGATTCATCGAGTCTGTGAATACACCGAGGTGGACTAATCCAAGGTAACTGTGCCGGTGCGGTGCGCGAATCCCGTTCCTGAAATACTCAGGCGCGCGAAAAAGCTCGATGTCTTTGGCTTTGATGGAGAACAAGTCGCCGTAATCCATATCGGGTGCCTCACCTTTCGTCAGCCAGTGTTTTTCCGTATTGTAGCCATGGACACGGCTGCTCGCCCAAAAACTATGGAGCGCCAGTGCTGACGGAACGATTAAGCTCACCGCGCAGATCGCCAGGAACTGTTCCAGTTTCCATCGCCGTTCCCCCCAAAGCCAAGCAACAAGCAGAAAAATGGCAGGGATCAGTGCCATGAAGCTATACTTGGTCCAAACCGCCAGGGCCAAGCCAAGACCAAGAAAGCTTGCGTTCTTGAGCGCGAAATATTCTTCAGACAGGAATCTGTCGAACAGAAACAGCAGCAGGACAAACAGAGGAATTGTTGTCGAATCTGTTCCGAGTGTGCTCGCGTGGATAATTCGCACAGGAAGAAATGCCAAGAATAAAACGAGGCCGAAATGAATCAGGTGCGAACTAAAGCGTCGTTCTGTGTAGACAAAAAACCACCACAACGCCAGGGTGTTCGTGGTCGCTTGGACAATTGAAAGTATAATCGGAAAGGCGTCAGCGTTTCCGAGCAGCGAGAATAGTGCACGGCCAAGCAAATAGTAAATTGGCGGGCTAGTTGCGGCGAAATCGAAAATCGGGGACTGCCCGACAAGCCTGGCAAAGTGAGTATAGTAATCTGGCCCAATGTAACCGCCGCGAAAGGCAGCAAACACCGAAAGAGCAAGCGAAACGCCAAGAGCACAAGCCCACCAAATGCGCAGCGCGGATGGGCTTGCAGGCTTTCCATATCGTTGACTCGTGGTCACAGCCGTCATAAGACGCCAGTAGAAGAGACCAGACTACTGACAATTCGTGTAATTGGTGTCTCAAATTCTGGTAATAAACAAAGATCGTGGCGGTTTCCGGATCATCAGCACGTAGTGTTTACCCGGAAGTTTGGATTGCGGTCGGCGTGTCGCTACTTGCTGCGGTTGCTTTTTATTTCTCAACCAAACCGACGCTGCGGGATTTGAATTATACGGCCGAAATCGCCTCGGCTTTGCTGGAGGGCGACCTAGGCGTTCGGGAAAAGCCGCCCGAGTGGCTCAATGAGATGATTCCATACGGTAGCAGGTACTATTCAGCGTTTCCGCTGGGCGCAGTGGTTAGCATGCTGCCTGTTGCACTTCTGCAAAAAACATCTCTGATTCACAATTTCCCTGCGCGCGTTCTGGCCGCGCTAATCGCCGGAGCTTGCGTCTATTTCTTCTTTCAATTCGCGAAAGCGTTCGGACCTCACTACTCCAGTCTGAAACCAAAACCACTCGCCCGTCGGATCTTGCTGGCGCTGTTTCCAGTTTTTGGAACGTGGACGTGGTGCAATCTTGGAATGGCCGGCGCCTGGCAAATCGCCCTCGGTCTCGCTTTGTTGGGAGAAACCGCAGCTCTCTATTTTACGTTGGCGCGCCCGTCGCCTTTCATCGCCGGAGCATTCTTTGCCCTTGCCTTTGGGAATCGCACTGAACTTCTCATTACATTCCCCGTGTATCTTTATCTCTTCTGGCGACGTTCAGGCGGTGCAGGAATGGCTGCATCAGCGTCAAGTTCGGATACTCCGGATGTCGGAAAACTCGGTTGGCAAAAGATTAAGCAAGCGCTTGGTGAAAATGCACGAACGTTCTTCGACTTTTTAATTCTGCCAGTAACCCTCGCGCTGTTGACTGCCGCTTATAATTTCGCGCGGTTCCATTCAATTTTCGATTTTGGCTACTTTCACATCCCCGAAGTGCGTGATGAACCGTGGTACGAACACGGGCTGTTTTCCCTTCAATCCATCCCATGGAACGTCCACACAATGTTGTTTGAAGGTTTCGGCGACATGCCTAGTTTTCCGTTCGTCACGTTTCCTCCGTTTGGCTGTTCGATCTTCCTCAGCAGTCCGTTCCTCTTCCTCATCTTTAGAGAAGACGGGAAATACAAGGCGGTATGCTGGATTGCCATCGCGATTTTGACGTTCGTGCTTTGGTGCCACGGGAATCCGGGCGGCTGGCAATTCTCTTACCGGTACGCCATGATTCTTCTTCCGTGGGTGTTTCTTTTGCTCACCGGTAGTGGACGACCCAAAATCAGCGCAACTGAAGCCGCACTCTTCGCCGTTTCAGTCGCGATTAACCTAACCGCTACCTGGCTTTTTTTGTGGACTGATCAAATCCAGCCGTAGCGACAATCGCAGGTTCGAGAAGCGTCAGCAGTCTTGCTGATTCTCGAACAGAAAAAAATAGCCCAATGTTTGACGAAAAAAATCGCGCGTTTACGATTTGCGCCTACTGCCACGCCGGAGCCTCGTGCGAAGGCGGGTGCGGGACGTAAATCAGCAAGGACTTGGGAATGCTGGCTCTGATTTATTTTGGCTTGGCCGTTTGTGTCGGGGATTTTTTTTGCCGACGTCTTTACAAGTTTGCGTCGGTCGCACATCGCTGCGCTGCAGCGATCCTGGCAGGGGTACTTTTCAGTTCATGGTTCACCTACCTGGCAGGCCTCGCTTTCGCCTGGGCTTCGCGACCGCTCCTGTGGGGCAATCTCTTGTTCTTTGTAACAGCGATCGCAGTGCTGTCCTGGCCTAAATGGAGAGGCAGAATTGTTAAACACAAGTTTCGCAAAGTTCACGAAACACGAGCGGATTTGTATGTTTCACGGCCCAAGGGCTCACGCATAGCCGATTGGCTATTCATAGCCGGATACGTGGTCCTCGTATCCTGGATGATGTTTGCGTCGTTTAATTCCAAGGGTGCCAACCTCCAGATCGCCAACCCCGAGTACAGCGATTTCGGACCGAACACCGCGCTGATGCAGAGCTTTGCGGTAGGACACAATTTTCCCACCGAGTATCCGCATTTTTCCGGCGACCGTATCCGTTACCATTTCCTGTTTTACTTTCAGGCGGGAAACCTGGAATTCCTTGGGCTCGATCCGGCTTGGAGTCTAAACCTTCTCAGCATCGCGACCCTCGTATCGATGCTCGTGGTCGCGATGACCCTCGGGGAGGTGCTGTTCACTTCTCGTGCAGTGGGACGCCTGGGGTCACTGCTCTTTTTCTTTTTCGGATCGCTCTCTTACGCGCCGTTTCTTCACAAGCAAGCTTCAGTTCGCGCTGCAATCCAAGTCATTAAGAACCAACGCGAGTATCTTCCAACGATCTTCCCGTATCGTGGCGAACTTTGGGGAACTTGGTCGCAGGTGACTTATCTAAATCAGCGGCACTTCGCCAGCGCGATCGGAATATTGTTGCTCGTCCTGGTGTTTCTGGTGATCCGCTACCGGGCGTTTCGGCCAAAGCAAGTTAGAACACAGTCTCCTGCTGATACAGTCGCCCCGGAAGCAAACGCGTCGCCGGAACCGGGGCCGATCATGGTGCCTGAGAATCTCACGCGAGTCGAAACTCTTCCACAGCCTCAAGTTGAGGTGGCTTCATTGCCGGCGCCAACAGAAACGCAGCGGCAACCTGTCGTTACGTTCGAAAGTTTCGTTGCTACCCTGCCAGGCTTCATCTTCTCAGGCGTGCTGCTCGGATTGTTGCCCATGTGGAACAGCGCCGTATTCATCGCGGCTGCCGCAGTTTTAGGAGTGTTGTTCGTGTTATGCCCGCTGCGAAGACAGATGCTAGTCTTGGCTGTTCCCGCGGGTCTGATTGCGCTGCCGCAGCTGCTCTATTTAAGCACTGGCAGCGGCAGAGCGCATACGCCAAAGCTGCTTCACTGGGGTTATACCATAGACCATGCTACCGCTGCTAACGTGGCGAAGTATCTTGGCTTCACCTTTGGTTTCAAGTGGTTATTGATCGCGCTGGCGCTGGTTTTCGCCGCCAGTCTCCAAAGGCGCTTTTTTTTGGCAGCTTTCAGTTTGCTTGCCGTTGCCTTTTGCTTCCAATTCACCATCGAGGTTCTGGCGAATCAAAAATTCATTCATATATGGGTAATTATTGCGAACCTTTTTGTCGCATTTGCGCTCTGGCGTTTATGGCGTCTTTCGGTGGGCGGAACCACATTGCCCGGCAAATTCGCTGCGATTCTTACCACACTGCTAATTATTCCGGGCGGCATCATTGATTTCTTTCCCATCCACAACACTGGCTGGAGCGAGGTAACCTATCGAAACGATCCATTCATTGATTGGCTGAAGAAAAACAGTTCCCCGCGAGAAATCTTTCTGACAGATCGCTTCGTTAATCATCCCATTCTGATGGCTGGGCGCCGAGTGTTTTACGGCTGGCCCTATTATTCATGGGGCGCTGGCTACGACGCGAGTAAACGCGACAGGCTTTACATAGAACTCTTCGAGACCAGGGACCCGCGTAAACTATTTCGTCTTTTAAAAGAGAATGGCATCAGCTATGTGGCGTTTGATGGTGCTGTTCGGCAGGCTCAATTCGTTAAGCGACCAAACGAACAGGTCGTTGCCGCTTATTTTCCCAAGGTCTTTGAAGACAGCAGGATTAATGGGCTGATAATTTACAAGGTTCCCGACACACTGCCTCCCCAGGTCAGTTCCCTGCCTGAAACTGCGACTACCGTCTTTGAGGGCGGCCGAGGTAGCGACAAAGGCCGGTTTGATTCGCCGACTGCTATGGCTATTGATGCCAATGGAAGCATTTTGGTGGCCGACACTGGTAATGGCCGCATCCAAAAGTTTTCGCCAACCGGCACTTTCCTTACGAGCATAGGACAATTTGACGCGCCCAATGGAATCGCAATTGATCGCGAGGGCAACATTTACGTCGCGGAGATAGGCTCCAAACACCGCGTCCAGAAACTCGGACCTGACGGGATTTTGGTCGCTGAGTGGGCGCCTGGATTATACGGGCCGCGCCGGATCGCTATTGGCCCTGATGACTCGATTTATCTCGTCGATTCGGGTCGCAATCGAATAGTGAAGTTCAGTCCCGATGGTCAAGTCCTTAACACTTGGGGCAGCGAGGGAACTGGCGATGGACAATTCAAAGGTCTTAGCTCGGTCTCAGTCGATCCTATGAACAACAAAGCGTACGTTGCCGATCCACTTAATAGGCGGATACAGGTTTTTGATTCAAACGGGAAGTTCCTGACTAAATGGCCTGTCCCCGAATGGGGACAGACGCTAGGGTTTGAAGACTTAGCCATCGATTCAAAGACAGGCCGGTTATACGCGTCGAGCGCACACATGAACTCAGTGCTCATTTTTGATTTTCGTGGCACCAGACTTGGTACTTTGGTGCCAAAGTCACCGGATCGGCTGGACGGACCATCCGCGCTCGCTTTGGCCAATGGGAAGCTCTACGTCCTGAACATGGCCGGTAGTCGCGTATCCGCCATCGATCTGTAAAGAGCGGTGAGTCGTCGAACCGCGCATGAGCGTCGAAAGCCGGTCTGAATCGGCACAACCGACCCGGAGCGTTGTGGACTTGCAGCCTCTAAAATCTCGACTTCTGACACCGAGAATTTTGTTCCTCGGCTTGTCTTTTTCTTCCACGGTGATATGCGCTTGTGCCGCCGCGGCGCACTATCGGAAATCTCCTTGGGGAGATGTGTGGCAGCCGATTGGCTGGCTATTTAGCATGCTCTTTTGGGTGTTGGCCTTTCTGCCAACCCCGCATGAACTGGCTCGCCGTTTCAAGTCTCTAGCAAATCCCAAAACAACATTCTTTCTGTTTTGGATCGTGTTCTTCATACTTTCTCACCTTTGGAACTTCCGCACAGCGCCTTGGAATGGGAATGCGCTCTTTGACGAGTCGGGCTGGGACCTCTGGTACCTCAAAAGTTACGTTATCGGTCATCCCTACCAGCCGGCGTGGTTTCATTTCCCCATTGCGCGAGAAACGCTGTTTCACTACTACGTCTGGGGATTTCTCAAGCTATTGGGCTTTAACGTTCTATCCTATCAAGCAGCGCTTTTTGTTATTTGGCTGACCATCTTTGTATTCACTCTTCTTTTGGTCGATCTGTTCTTCGACTCGTACGTCGTTACGTCTGTCGCGGCTCCGATTCTGAATTTTCTTCCTTTTGCATTCATTTACACGTTTGCCGGATACCGCTACCCGATGGCGACTGCCTTAGCCGTTGTCTCCCTTTATTTCCTGCACTTGGGCTTTAGGAGGAACTCGCACTTGTACCTGTCGCTGGGCGGCATTGCAGCAGGGCTTTGTTTGACCACCTCGATATCGGGCAAACAATATCTGTTGGCGCTTGCGATTGCTGCACCGCTTTACGGTACCTTTTATTGGAAGAGCCTGACACAAG
>Ga0066904_10000077_pt1 | contig 10826 bp, 8 predicted proteins | sample PanSoiMetaPlot30_FD_133941 | JGI IMG/M metagenome (GOLD analysis project Ga0066904, IMG submission 133941) | Tropical forest soil microbial communities from Panama analyzed to predict greenhouse gas emissions - Panama Soil Plot 30 (version 2) | reverse complement strand
GGGCAAGACAACACAAAGAAAACTATGAAAAAACTACTATTCTCCACGGTTGCATTGACAGGTCTTGTTGCCGCTTCCGTTAAAGCGGGGCCGGCTGTCGAATACAAACAGGTCGCGCCGCCGCCGCCGCCGCCGATTTTTGGGACTGGCTTTTACGGCGCGATCGACATGGGAGCAAATGTCTATCAGAACCGTGGCGGAGACCGTACCTTTACGAACAATGACGTGAATTCAGAGTTTTTTGATTGGAGTCTCGAGGTGGACCCGAAAAACGACGTCGGCTTTTTTGGCGGCGTGAAACTGGGCTACGTCTTTGGCACGGGCGTAGTTCGTCCGACGCTGGAAGGTGATTTCTTCTACAACGGTTTTCGGGGCGGCGCTGATTTCACTCTAAGAGATTCGTTTGGCGATTTTGTCGCACAGCGCGACGTGACTACTTGGGTTAATACGGGCGCCTTTATGTTCAACTTCATTTTGCGAATTGCGCCGCAAACTTGGAGGTTCCAGCCGTATGCCGGCGCCGGGGTCGGCGTTTACTACGCCGAATCTGCGGGGGTCGAGGTCGTGGATCCCGTGACCGGCAGAGTCCCCATCAACACTGGCGGAGGAGCAAATCACGCAGACCTGGCATGGGATGTTGTTGCTGGCTCAGATTACTTTTTCAATCCTCAGTGGAGCGCGTTTATTGAGTATAAGTTCCTGAATTATACCAGCACCCAGATTGATACTAACCAAGATCGCGATCTCAAACAGCACCTGGTAGGCGCAGGTATTCGGTACTTTTTCCACTAAGAGCGAGCAATCTCTCTAACACTTAACGGAATCGGCCTCCTTTTATCGGGAGGCCGAATTTTTTGGTGCACATATCTGAAACAAACTTGAATTGGCCCGAAAGTCTGATTGACGTGTCGCCGCAGGCACAGCAAAATCGCGCCCAATTACTGCGGTACGTTAAAACTCGGCACATGAAAATCAGGCTCTTTTTATTCGCAGGCGCAGCATTTGCGCTCATCGCTCCTCTAAACGCGGGCACGCTGGAACTGCAACCGAAAGAAACCGCGCCGCCAACAATTACAGAGAGCCAACCCTGGCAATTTACGATCGCGGCGCCCGGTTGGATGGCGGGGATGAACGGGACGATTGGAGTCCGCGGGGTCAACGCAGATATAGACGTCGGGTTTTTCGACGACGTTCTGGAGCACCTTGACATGATTTTTGCGATGCGGGCAGAGGCGCAAAAAGGTCCGTTCGGAATATTCGGCGAAGTAATTTACCTGGGTCTTTCCGACGGCGCACAGATCAACGGAATGATCAACAACGTCCACGCACAAGTGGACGTAACCTTGGTTGATGGCGCATTGAGCTGGCGGCTCGTTAACCAGCCGCGCTGGTCGCTCGATTTCGCTGCCGGGGTGCACTACACGAGTGTATACGAAAAACTCGAACTGCATTCCGACCCGATCTTGATTCAGCAGACTAGCGTACGATTCATTGACGACATCGCCGCGGATTTGCGCGAACGGTTAGATCAGGACATTTCCAGAGACGATTTTATTGTTGCGATTGGGAACTCAATCCGTTCCGTCCTGCTCGACCGGATCGGTGAGAGGCTGGAAGATCACGAGCGGCACCCAAATATTCCCATCGGTCCACTGGGCGGCCGCGTTCCACAAGAGGTTAGACGGGTCGTTAAAGATTTCATCAACGTGAAACTCGATGCTCTGCGTGCGCGCATAGACGCGCTCCATCTCGAGGGTGAGGCTCGCCGGGCTGCGGTGAGACGAATCGTTAACGCAGCCAAGACGCAGATTGCAAACGACCTTTCGGTTGTGTTGCAGAACAAACTGAATCGATCCATTTCGCGGCAAGATGACTGGCTCGATGGCTATGGTGGGCTGCGGCTCCGATACAACTTTAATAAGACGTTCTACACCGCCGTGCGTGGCGAGGTCGGCCGAGGCGTCGTTTCCGACTTGATGTGGGAGGTCGAGGGCGTAGTTGGGCTCAACTGGACCCGGAGCATCTTTACCGAAGTCGGTTACCGGGCACTCGGCAGTGACTTCGAGGACAACAACTTTAAGTTCGACGTGGTGACACACGGACCGCAAATCACGACCGGGATCACCTTTTAGAAGTCGTTAGCGTCGGCGCGCGTACCATTAGTAGCGGCGGAAGCTTCTTAAGCTTTGTGCGTGTCATCCTTGTAACGATGTAACGATTTAACGCGCCGAAAGGCATACCCCTAAAGTCCTATAGCCATTTCATCGGTGACAGTTTATAACCCAACACTTCAAATCACCCTTACTGAAAACCATTCAGAAGGATCGAACCCATGAAAACTAACTTCACCAATTCCGCCTTCGCGATTATTGCATTGTTCCTCATCGCCGGATGTGCCTCAATGACTCAGGCTCCTAGTACGCAACCGTCGGCCACTGCGAGCATTCGAGAGTGGTCGGCTGCCTATTACGCTCAAGCTGAAACCGGAAAAGGTACTCTCTATTACCACGGCGGGCGGCACCATTTCACCATCTCTGATGGCGGCGTTGGCGGCTCAGGCGCTCAAAAGGTCTCCGCCACCGGCAAGGTCTATAACCTAAATAATCTCTCCCAGTTTTCGGGAACTTATCATGGCATCGCCCGCGGCCTCACTTTTATCGAGGGGAAGATGCATGTCAAACTGACGAACCAGAATGGCGTGACCATGTACCTAGCCGGCCAGACCGAAGGCTTGGCCTCCTCCCTCGGAGCGCAGGCATTTGAGGTCAACTTAACGGATTGATCGAACGAGCGGCGAAGAAGCATCTTTATTCGAACTGTATCCCATCGCTGTAACGTTGTAACGATTCAACGATTCAACGCCGCGACAGCCATTGCCCTAAAGTCCCATAGGCAGTTCGCAGCGAGAGCAGTAATCTTGCAGCATTTCTTCGAGATTCGTTAGTCCTATTAAACCAATGAAAACCCTTACACATATTCTGTTTAGCAGCATCGAAATTTGCGCGCTTTTCGCCGTAGCTGCGACGATTCAAGCGGAACAAATCCAAACCACCGGCACGCCGGGTGCACCCAGCGCGACTACCACCATTGACGGAAAGCAACTCCCGCCACCGGAGCCCAAATTCGGGGGCGTGATCAAAGACAGCGCGGTTGATTCAAAGCCATGGTGGCCGCCGCGGGTCGTGCCGCCGAAGGGTGCGCCCAATATCCTGCTGATCATGACCGACGATCAGGGCTACGGTGTCTCCGGAACATTTGGTGGGGTGATACCGACGCCGGCGATGGATCGCGTGGCTAAGATGGGGCTTCGCTATACGCAATTTCACTCCACCGCACTGTGCTCGCCGACGCGCGCTGCGCTGATCACAGGGCGGAACCACCACTCCGTCGGGTTCGGCATCATCTCCGAACAATCGACAGGGTATCCGGGGTACGACTCTATCATCGGCGTCGATAACGCGACCATCGGCACTATCCTGAAAGAGAACGGCTATGCCACGTCGTGGTTCGGAAAGAACCACAATACGCCCAGCTATCAATACAGCACCGCCGGGCCGTTCGATCAGTGGCCGCTGGGAATGGGGTTTGAATACTTCTACGGGTTCATGGGCGGCGAGACCGATCAGTGGACGCCTTATCTCTTTCAGAACACGACGCAGATTTTCCCGTGGATTGGGAAGCCTGGCTACAACCTTACCACCGACATGGCGGACGAGGCCATCAAGTACATGAGGAGTCTGAATGCTGCGGCGCCCGACAAGCCGTTCTTTGTTTATTATGTACCCGGCGGCACTCACTCGCCGCACCAACCGAAGATGCAGTGGAGAGACAAATTCAAAGGCAAGTTCGACATGGGATGGAACAAGCTGCGTGACCAAATTTTTGCCAACCAAAAGAAGCTCGGTGTCATTCCGCAGAATACCCAGCTCACCCCGTGGCCGGATGAGTTGCCGAAGTGGGATACGCTCAGTGCCGAGCAGAAGAAGCTCTACGCGCGCGAAGCAGAAAACTTTGCCGGCTATGTTGCTTATACCGACAATGAGATTGGCCGGGTGATTCAGGCCGTCGAAGACTTGGGCAAACTGGATAACACACTGATTATCTACATCAGCGGCGACAATGGTACCAGCGCCGAAGGAACGACTGAGGGTACCTTCAACCAGATGACCGCGTATAATGCGATACTCAACTTGCCCATGGAAGTGCAGATGAAGGCGTACGACGCGTGGGGCGATGAAATGACCTATCCGCACATGTCGGTTGCATGGTCATGGGCGTTCGACACGCCGTTCAAATGGACCAAACAGGTGGCGTCGCACTTCGGCGGGACACGGCAGGGCATGTGCATCGCCTGGCCGGGCCACATCAAAGATGTGGGCGGAATTCGCACTCAGTTCCATCACATGATCGACATAGTGCCGACGCTTCTGGAAGTCTGCGGCATCCAACAGCCTGACATCGTCGACGGCATCAAGCAGAAGCCAATCGAAGGCGTGAGCATGGCTTACACCTTCGACAGTGCGAATGCTAAGGCTCCGACGAAGCACAACACGCAGTATTTCGAGATGTTCGCAAATCGCGGCATCTATCACGACGGCTGGTACGCATGCACAACTCCTCCCGTGCCGCCTTGGATGCTAGGTACGGCCAAGCTCCCGCCCGTCAACGACTATAAGTGGGAACTCTACAACCTCAGCGAGGATTACTCGCAATACAATGACCTCGCGGCCAAGGACCCTGACAGGCTTAAGGAATTGCAGGCACTGTTCATGACGGAGGCAGGGAAGTATCAAGTGTTGCCCTTGGACAACTCGGTCTTGCCACGCCTTCTTGCCGCTCGCCCAAGTGCCACCGCGGGTCGCGACGTGTTCACTTACTCTGGCGAACTAGCCGGCCTGCCGCCCAGCGATGCTCCCAGCGTACTCAATCGCTCATTTACCATTACAGCTGACATAGAGATTCCACCGGGCGGCGCCGAAGGCGTAATTAACACTCTGGGCGGACGCTTTGGCGGCTATGGACTTTATCTGCTCAAGGGCAAGCCCGTATTCACTTATAACATGGTTGATCTGGAGCGCTTCCGCTGGGAAGGCCCACAGGCGCTCACGCCAGGCAAACACAGCGTCGTGTTTGATTTCACATACGATGGACCCGGCTTTGGTAAAGGTGGCACCGGGTTGCTCAAGATGGACGGCAAGGAAGTCGCTCGTAAACAGATTCCGCATACGATTCCGTTCCTCATGACGATCGATGAAACGTTTGATGTTGGCGTCGACCTGCGCACCCCGGTAGACGACAAGGATTACAAGGTGCCATTCCGCTTCACGGGAACGCTCGACAAGCTGACCATCAAACTCGCTCCGGAACAGTTGGTAGCTGAGGACCAGAAAGCCAGGGCCGAAGTCATCGCCTGCGTGAACAACTAGCCAAATCAGTGTCCAACGCTTCACATTGCTACGCGGAATAACAGGGTAACGGGTAACTGATCTTCCCTGTCAATCCTCACTAGCGCTAGCAAACATAGAAGACATCTGCAAGCGGGCCAGAATTAACGATTCGAAACCAAGATTGCCCCAAAGTCCCATAGACGCGTCGCAGCGGACGCAACAAGATTGCACTAGGATCCGCGTCAATAAACGCGCCTAAGACAATGAAATTCCTCAGACGGATTTAAACGGAAGAAAACGCACCTATGAAAGCTAACCACAAACGAAACTTCATCGCCGCCACGTTCGCTACCGTGCTTGCGCTTGCAACCGCCCGCGCAGCGGATGTCACTCCCGCCGAAACCAAAGCGATCGCCCAAGAAGGCTTCATTTATGGCTTGCCGATCGTGATGAACTACTTGGTGATGTACGAATACTGCGTGGATAAGAATTCGGGCCAGTACAAAGCGCCGTTTAACCAGATCGCCAACGAAGCACGGGTGTTCAGTTACAAAGACACGTCTATCCCGACGCCCAACAGCGACACACCCTATTCGATGTTGTGGCTGGATTTGCGCGCTGAACCGATCGTCATCTCCGTGCCGGCAGTGGAGAAAAGCCGGTACTACTCGGTCCAGCTCTGCGATGGGAACACTTTCAACTACGGCTACATCGGTAGCCGCTCCACTGGCAACGACGCCGGTGACTACATGGTTGTTGGTCCTGGTTGGAAGGGTGAGACTCCCGCCGGCGTCAAAAAAGTTTTCCAATCATCCACTCAGTTCGGGCTAACGATTTTTCGGACGCAGCTCTTCAATCCAGAGGATATGCCCAACGTCGTGAAGGTGCAGGCCGACTACAAAGCGCAGCCGCTGTCGGCATATCTTCACACGTCTGCGCCACCGGCTACTCCGACCATCAACTTTCCCAAGATCAACAACGAACTGCTGAAGGAGAATTTTTTTGAGTATCTCTGTTTCGCATTGCAATTTGCTCCGGCCGGACCGGAAGAGAAAAGATCCGCGATAAGCTCGCCAGCATCGGCATTGGTGTCGGCAAGAAGTTCGACTTAAAAACTCTGCCACAAGAACAGAAAGTTGCCTTCGTCGAAGGGATGCAAGAAGGGGAAAAGAACGTGGACGAGAAAGCCGCGACTCTTGGTAAGAACACTAATGGCTGGCGTGTCGGCTCCGCTTTCGGCGACCGCGAGTTTTATCATGGCGACTGGCTTCTGCGCGCTGCAGCTGCGAAGGCTGGGATTTACGGCAACGACGCAGTGGAAGCGATGTATCCTATGACACGATGGCTGCCGAATGACGAGCCGCTCGATGGCAGCAAGCATAACTACACGGTTACGTTTCCAGCGGATCAGCTCCCGCCAGTGAATGCATTCTGGTCTGTGACAATGTATGACGGCAAAACGCAATTCCTCATCAAGAACTCGATCGACCGTTACCTTATCAACTCCCCGATGCTGCCGACGATGAAGAAGAACGACGACAGCTCGCTCACGCTTTACATCCAGAAGGATTCACCGGGAAAGGACAAGGAATCCAACTGGCTACCTGCGCCCAACGGCCCGATCTATCTCGTTATGCGCCTTTACTGGCCGAAGACAGAGCCGCCTTCGATCCTGCCTCCCGGTGAAGGCACATGGAAACCGCCGGGTATCGTAGCCGCTAGGTAAACCAAGCGAATAAGACAAAGTCCAATGGACGCATGAAGTGACTCCCGCGATGAACACTACCCTTTCGGCCTTGATCGTGTTCGGCTGCCTCATTGCAGCAGTGTTGCTGGGAAGGGGGCTGCGTCGAGTGCTTCCGCAAGAGCATCTTAGCGCGGACTCGAGAGACGTTATTAAGTTAGCGATTGGTTTAGTTGCGACGATGTCCGCCCTGGTCTTGGGATTGCTGGTAAGCTCGGCCAAGGGTTCCTACGACACCGAACGAAGCGAAGTAATCCAGATGGCTGCGAAGGTTGCGTTTATCGACCGTGTATTAGCCGTTTACGGGCCCGAAGCGGCTGAGGCGCGCGCCCACTTTCACGATGCAGTTGAGGAAGCAGTGCAGCAAATGTGGCCCGAAGAAGCCCGGCGGCCGGCGCAGCTCGCTCCCAGCGCGCAAGCGGGGAACGTCGTTTATGGAGTCCTTCAAGCTCTCTCGCCACATGACGACGCGCAGCGCAAACTAAAAGAGCAGGCAATCAGCGTTGGTATAGATATCGGCCAGCTTCGCTCGCTGCTGGTGGCACAATCGGTTCCCTCCATTTCTAAGCCGATGCTGATCATCCTTGTGTTATGGCTCGCGATCATCTTCCTCGGGTTCAGTGCGCTCGCGCCACCCAACATTACTACTATTTTTGCATTGACAGTCTCAGCAGTCGCGGTGTCAGGAGCGATTTTCTTGATCCTTGAGCTCGATCAACCGTTTGGCGGTGTCATCCGGATTTCCAGTGAACCCATGGTCAACGCTTTGAACCAGTTCGCGAAATAAGGTTCTAAAGTACGGCGACGCGGTGTCCGCATTTATTCCAGCGCCAAAGGCGCCGTTTCATGAGAGCCTGGGGCATCGCCCCAGGAATCGGATAGTCCGGTAAACAAGCGCTGAAAGCGCACCTCAATCCGGCGGATGGTTTCCAGCCCCCAAAAACATACCACTGGTCACAATAACGCCATGCCTGCGAAACAATGGGATGGTGAATCGCGCTTTCAGCGCTGGTGCCGTGGGGCCATGAGTCCTGGGGCGCTGCCCCAGGCTAGCCATTGAATGCCACCCCTTTGGCGCTAAACACATTTGGCCGATTTATCGCTCGCTCTGCGGACATGGCCCTAAAGTCTTATTGACTCCGGAATCAGCGGTGGGCATCATCGGCGTCTAAAGAACGAAAGAAGTCCATGCATGAAAAAATATAGCTCAATTCTTTACATCCTCAGTCTGGCTTGTGCCGGGCTGATCCTGAGTGCCTGCGAAACAACCGGTCCTGGTGCTGCCACCGCGCCTCCACCTAATTCGGGCCATTTACTCGTTTATCGAGTCGCAAACTTCGGATCCAATATGGCCCTGGTCGTGTCTGTTGACGGCAAGGACGTGGGATCTTTTACCGAGGGCCAAAATTATAGTGGCTACTTACCGGCAGGTCAGCACCGCATTACCGCCCGGGTCGATCCCAATCAAACCGGTGCGCGTCCCGGCCGAAAGACCCTGACTGTGCAAGCAGGGCAGACCTACTCATACACTGCAGGCTGGTCGGGAGGCAATGTGGTTTTGACGAAGAACCCGTAAAGAAAAAAGTTTATCTTGTCGGGGCAGTGAATCTCCCAGTAGGATGCTGGAGATAGCCGTGCGGTGGCGGAAAATCGGCACCAGCTGATGGCCTACGAGAAAGGATGGTTCCAGCGAAAATGAACACGTCGAACATAATTCTCCTTGAACGCCCATCGAATCGCTATCCTGGCTGGATGCTGCGCACCGCCGGTATCGTAATTGTCATTGCCTTTCTCGCTGTCTTCTCATCAGCAGCGTTCGGCGCCAACCCTGCGGAAGAGATGGCCAAAGCTGGGGCAACCGGTGGGATAGATCCCAAGGGTAATTCGTGGACATCGATCCAGCAAAGCATCCAACAGTTCGCGCATCCGGACTTCATATTCCGACTCTTCCTCAGCCTTGCCCTGGCAGTGGGCTGTGCGTTTGCGATCGCGTGGCATCCGCGCCGCGCATCGCTCCGAGATCCGCTAGCCGATTTCGAGGAACGCAAAGCGCTCATACTTCTGGGCGTAGTCGGAGCAGTCGTCGCAGAACTGAGCGGGACGAGCCAAACGCTGGCGTTTGTCATCTTCGGTATCGGCGCGCTGCTCCGATTTCGAACCCTGCTCGACAACCCGAAACTCACGGGAAAAGCAATCATGGTGGTCGTGGTCGGGCTCGCGTGCGGCATGGGATCGTGGGCAATGGCAGTGTTTGTCACCGCCTTCAGCTGGTTACTAATGTTCTGGCTGGATTCGCACTCGAGCTGCGAGGTAAGAATTCGACTCGACGACACCGAAGATCCAAGGCCCGTCTTCGATGCCGTGCAGTCGCTGCTTATTTCACATAAGTGCAAGCTGCAAAGCTCCTCACTTTACGAGGACAAAGGACGGATGGTATTTCTGCTGTATCTTCCAATTGGAGTGGACCCAACGCGTTTGGAGCACGAAGTAAGGGCCAAGCTGCATAAGAACCGGGTTTCCAAGATCGCAGTTGATGTGGTGTAAGCGCGCTTGGTCCACTCACTGCTGTGAACGTCGCCTTATTCCCCGCTCTATTGGCGGCCTTTGTTATTGGCTCGACGTTCGCAAAATCTGTGACAGCGGGCACAGTGACTTTCGTGTCTGCTTGCGAGTGTCAGGGCCAAAAGAGCGGTAGTCGCTGGCCAGTCAAAACGGATCCGTCGCCTGTGCCTTTGGACAAGTCGACTGTTCAATCAGTTACACCATCGCAGATCTACGAGTGGAAAGGGCCAGGGCCCGATGTGCCTTTGACGCCCAAGACGGATACAAGAATCGCAGCTGAACAAAAATGGTATAACCTCACTGGCCGCCTCGTTGGCGTAAGAGTCGAAAACGATGGTGACATTACACTCGTGCTCAAAGACGTCGAAGGCAAGAAAGCGGGAAGTGTTGGTGCCGAAATTCCCGTCGGCCCCAGTTGGTGTGAGCTTCGGCAGACTGTCTTCGGTTGGACGACGCAGAGCTTCCCTTTCAGTTTCAAGGACTCCCAAAGGCTCGAAATGCGCGAGCCGCATATAATCACGGTCACAGGCCAGGCCTTTTTCGATGTTGATCACGCGCCTGCGGATCATTCAAACCGACGATCTAAAACGAAGAAATACGCAGTTTGGGAAATTCATCCCGTCATGGCGCTGCACGTGGATCAATAGCTCGGCCGCACGCCTCGGTGCACAGCTATTGCCCCGGACTGACATGCGCTAGCATATCCAAATCGAAAGAGGGAACGGCACCGCGGAGAAGTATTGCCCTTAAGTCCCATAGCCATCCCCATCGTCTGCTTGTGAGAATCTTGCACTGGGATGAGGAGTTAGCGGTAATTTCGACAAAGGAAGTTTGGCTATGCTAGAATCGGTTGGACCGCTAGGCTATGTACTTAGGAAACTAAACCAAGTGCGCGAGAGCGGTGATACATCTCAGTCCCGTTTGGAAGTGATTGAAATTATCGAGGCAATGATCCTCGCTCTGGTCGCCGTGGCCACTGCGTGGAGCGGATATCAGGCCGCAAAATGGGCGGGAAACCGCGCAGAAAAGTACGCTGACGCAACTCGACTTCGGGTTACTGCCGAAGGACTCGGCACCCTGGCAGGTCAGGAACGAATCTACGACGTCGATACGTTCAACAGTTGGGTTGCCGC
>Ga0066904_10000076_pt1 | contig 10868 bp, 8 predicted proteins | sample PanSoiMetaPlot30_FD_133941 | JGI IMG/M metagenome (GOLD analysis project Ga0066904, IMG submission 133941) | Tropical forest soil microbial communities from Panama analyzed to predict greenhouse gas emissions - Panama Soil Plot 30 (version 2) | reverse complement strand
TACAGGCCGGCCGGCTGATCATCCAGGCTGGACAGTTGCTTGTCAGTGCAGATCGCCTTCTCAACGAAGGTGGATGCCTTCGCGCAGTCGAAGCTCGCAGCCCGCGCCGAAGGGATCAGAACGTGACCCAAAAGGGCCGCCCACACCGCCACCCTGACAGAGCGATTCCTTTTTCATCCTCGCCGAAAGCGATAATAGCTGAGTTTTCGCGAGCGGCGCGGCGTAGGCATCAAAATTCGGGGAAAGTAGGCAAATTTTCATGTGTTTGCGGGTTAATTCGCCCCGCTAGCGCCATGCTTTTGCGCTATTGATACTATTTACGGCAGTAACGACTGACGTGGGGGCACACGTTGAGTCTCTTAGCCGCAGGTGTTGCGCTTTTCGTTCTTCTTCTCGCGTCCTACAGCGGACGCGGGATGTGGATTGCGCTCGGCTCCGCGACCCTGTCGATGGCCGCGCTTATCGGCTTACTCTTTCTTGCGGCAAGCCAGGATCCGAGCCAAGTCCAGACCAAAGGCGTCTGGATCGCAAACGAGCTTTCCTTTGTGGCGGACCAAAAGACCGTGGACGAGCTCAGGGGCACGATCGAACGACTCTCTGCAGCTTTATCCTGTAGCGCCGGTCAGAAGCTGGGATGCAGCAAAGCTGCCAGAGCGGAAACCCCCGCCGCGGCGCCCGCAACAGCCGGGGCTGCCGCAATGCAAGCCGCTGCAACACCGGGCTGGCTCGAGCCGCAACCAAATCCCGAGCCCGAGCCCCTCAAGCAAGAAGCAGCTAAGCAAGAAGCCCCCAAGCCAGAGGCCAGAAAGCAAGAGTCCGGTGCAGCGTCACAATCCCCGGTCACTTGGCGTCTCTACGATTCAAACGCCCAGGCGGGCGGCACAGAAGGATTTTCGATCAGCGGAACCAATATCTCCAATCAAGCCTTGGAGCAGGTCCAAGCGGTGCTAAAGCCTGATTCAAATCCGCGCGAATTGCAGCTCACGCTTCAGGTCGATGGACAAAAGGTCAAAGCCGGGTCGACCATTCCCGCTGGCTCGCGGTTCAGCCTCGTAGAGGCTGCAAAGCCATCCAGCGGAGCAATTCTCTCGTTCCGCTACGTTCAGGCAGGAAAGCGCAAGACCTCGATCTTGTACCTCACTCCGGCCATGGTCGCCCGGTTTGCTAATCGCTAGTAGATCGGCGGAGCTGAGCAGATCATTGACACGTCAACGACTGCGCCGATCCTGGCCCGGACGTGGTCCTCATAAGTTCATCCGCCCCGATCATCTGCATTAACACCGAGATTTGAAGGCCCCGCCATGGAACGAGCCGAAGCGATAGCCCGAATCGGTCCTCACCCCCACCGTGGTGGTGAGCTAGAGTCCCGGCTAGGGTCAAAAGCGGACACGACATCCGCCCGTCAGAGCGGGATGTTGTCGTGGCTTCTTGGGCGGGTTCTGCATACGCTTGCGGCGCAGCATCTTGTAGCGCGCGCGACGGGCTTAACGCGACGGCTATCGATGAGCGCCAAAGGCATTGGCATCGGCCCGTGCGTCTCCCAAGGTTCAGGACAAGTGCTTTTTGCCTTCGAGGTGGCGGAAAAAGGCTCCCGTTTCGAGACCCTTGCCGGTTGCTTTCTCGATGATTTCCTCGGCCGCTAGACGCTGGCCGACACGATGGATGTTGGTGCGCAGCCATGTGAGCAAGCCGCCAAATTCGCCGCGGCGGATTTCGTCATCGAGGGGATGCTCACGTGCGTAGGCTTCCGCGAGCTGCGCCGCATAAAGGCTGCCCAATGTGTAGGTCGGGAAATATCCGAACATGCCGAGCGACCAGTGCACATCCTGAAGCACGCCTTCGCGGTCTGTCATCGGCGTTGCCCCAATCAATGACGTGCTGCGCTCGTTCCAAACCTGCGGCAGATCGCGAATGCTGAGGGAGTCGGAGATCAGCGCGACCTCGAGCTCGTAGCGGAGCACGATATGGAGATGATAGGAGACTTCGTCTGCCGCCACGCGGTTCACTCCGGGCCGCACCAGGTTCACGCTGCGATAGAACGGCTCGGCGCCAACGCCATCGACCGCCTCGGGGAACAATTTCTGCAAACTCGGGAGCGCGTAGTCCCAGAAGGCGCGCGCGCGGCCGATATGGTTTTCCCATAGGCGTGCTTGGGATTCTTGCAAACCCATGCTGGGGGCCTCGGCAAGCAGCGTGCCGCGATCGTCGGGATCGAAGCCTTGGTCATAGAGGCCGTGTCCCCCCTCATGAAGGGCAGCCAACACCGCTTCGGAGACATTGCTCTCATCGACTCTGATGGTCAGACGCACGTCGTCTAGGCCCGCGAGGAGCGAGAAGGGATGGGTCGAGCGGTCGAGCCGCCCCCGCTCGAAGGCAAAGCCGATCGCCGCGAGCAATCGCCGGCTGAGCTCCCATTGTTCGGCTTCAGCGAATTTGCGTCCGTGCAGTACTCCGTCGGAGGGCGGATCGGCCGCGCGAACCAGAGGCACCAGAGCGTTGCGCACCTCCTCCAGCACGGGATCGAGACGAGCGCGGCTCATGCCGGGCTCGTGCTCGTCGAGCAGGGCATCATAAGGATCGCCCGGGCCCGCAAGCGCTTGCGCGCGTTCTCGCACCAGCGCGACCAACCGCTCAAAGGACGGCGCAAACAAGGCGTAATCGCTCGTCTTGCGTGCCTCTTCCCAAGCACCAAGCGCCTGCGATCTCGCATGGGCGAAATGGCGCACGAGATCCTCGGGCAACGCTAGAGCTTGACGCCGCGAACGCCGGAGCAGGAAGAGCTCGCGTGCCAGCCGTTCGTTGCCATCAGACTGTGCGGCAACGTCCTCCACCAGATCGCCAAGGAGGTCCGATGCCAACAATCTGTGGCGAATGCCCTCCAGCGTCGCAAGCTGCTGCCCTCGTTCCGCGCGGCCCGCAGGCGGCAGCACCGTTTCCTCATCCCAACCGAGCAGCGCGATCGTCTGGTCGAGATGGCGCAATTCCGAGATTTGCGCGCGAAGCGACTGCTCCAAGTCCTTGGCGCGGCTGATGGGACGTTTCGGGATGCGCAGCTCAGCCGGCGGCTCGGCCTCGAGCACGGCAGCGAGCCCTCCGCGTTGCGCGACGTTGACGACCTGCTTCTGAGACACCCGGCAAACGGTGCCGAGCCCATTCTCGGTCGCGGCAAAACCCATCACCGCATAAAACGGCTCGCCGAAGACGCGGCCGTCCGGACCGACGACCGGGAACTCGTGCACCGGAAGGCGCGTCGCCGTCTGCACCACCCACGAATTTTCGGGATCGTTCGCGCTAATCACCGCCTTCTGCAAAGCCGCTTCCCAGTCTGTTTGCTCGGTCGCCGGACCGATCATGACTCCAGTACCGCCATAGGCGCGGTTCGGTTTCAGGACCAACAGTTCGCGGTTCACCCTAGCATATTCGAGCAGGTCGCCTTCCTTGTCGTGGGGCAGTGTCGTGCGCCGATCCGCCAGGAGTCGGGTCCACAAGACATGGCGCCGGAACAGTCTGCGGTCGTCGGCACCGAAATACTGCTCGCTGAGCACGGGATCAGTCAGGATCTCAAAGGCGCTCTTGTGATCGAAGTCGCCGACAAGTGATGAGACGACGCGATTCTGCCGGAACAGGAGCCGCATTGCCTCGAGCGAGCGCCCGGTCTCCCTCTCCAGATCGATCAGCTCGCGCAGCTCGTAATCGCGGTAGACGACGTCGATCTTGACGTCCTCGTAGAAGACCTCCTGCCCTTCCACGCGCAACTCGCGCGGATCGGCATGGGCGATGGTGAGACCGTGCCGCTGCGAGAGAAATTGGCTCAACACCGACTGCTCGGCGGGCCCTTCATGCACATATTTCGGCTCGACGAAGCAAAGCTGGCACGACTCCCGCCCGATGGCGCGCGCATGATCGATCAACACCTGGACAAACAATTCGCGCTGGTCCCGCGGCAGTTCGATGACGAGGCTCGGATCGTGCGCAAATAAGGTTGGCATGACGTTGCGCATGACAAGCTGCTCGGCAATAGGGGCGTAATGAATTCCGCCGACGCCGGTAAGATTCGGTTCCATGAAATGGAGCGAGTCCTGCCAGCCGGCGCCCGTGAAATCGCACACCGCATCGAGTCGGCCGTAGATCGAGTTGAAGCGCGAGTGTTCGCGTGTCCAAGTAGCCCGGAACCAGCGCCCTTCGTCCGGCGTGATCGCTACGATTTTCCTGATCCGCTCGTCTTGCAGATAGAGGTCTGGCAGCCGCTTCAGCGCCTCGATCAGCTGAAGACAGACGTGATGGAGATAGCTGAGCTGTTCCTGCATGACGAGCAGCGGGCGCAGCATGAGGCGGACCGGCTCCTGCACGCCCTCATGCTCGTAGATCATCTCGTTGGCGCGCGCGTCTTCGAGCAGGCGTGAGGCAATCCGGGCGAAGGTCGCATCGCTGACGTGATTTGCGGCACGCCTGATCCGCGCTTCAAGCGTGGCGCCGGAGAGCCCGAGCGCCTCGGCAGGACTGAGGATTGGCCGCGTCACAGAGGGATGTTGTCGTGCTTCTTGGGCGGGTTGGCGAGGTGCTTGTTGCGCAGCATCTGCAGCGCGCGGGCGATGCGCTTGCGCGTGCCGTGCGGCATGATCACCTCGTCGATATAGCCGCGCTCGGCGGCGACGAAGGGGTTGGCGAAGCGCGCCTGATATTCGTCGATGCGCTTCTTGATCTTGGCGGGATCCGACAGCTCAGCGCGATACAGAATCTCGACCGCGCCTTTGGCCCCCATTACCGCGATCTCGGCCGACGGCCAGGCATAGTTCACATCACCCCTGATGTGCTTCGACGACATGACGTCGTAGGCGCCGCCATAGGCCTTGCGCGTGATCACCGTGACCTTCGGCACGGTCGCCTCGGTGAAGGCGAACAGGAGCTTGGCGCCATGCTTGATCAGCCCGCCATATTCCTGGTCGGTGCCGGGCAGGAAGCCGGGCACATCGACGAAGGTGACGATCGGAATATTGAAGCAATCGCAGAAGCGGACGAAGCGCGCGGCCTTGCGCGAGGCGTCTGAATCGAGCACGCCGGCGAGCACCATGGGCTGATTGGCGACGATGCCGATGGTGCGCCCTTCCATGCGGGCGAAGCCCACTACGATGTTGCGGGCGAAGGCCTCTTGGATCTCGAAGAAGTCGCTCTCGTCCACGACCTTATGGATCAGCTCCTTGATGTCGTAAGGCTTGTTCGGATTGTCGGGGATCAGCGTGTCGAGCGACGGCTCATCGCGGTCCCACGGATCGCGCATTGGCAACTCCGGCACGCCGGAGAGGTTACTCGACGGCAGGAAGTCCATCAGCCGCCGCATCTGCAGCAACGCCTCCACGTCATTTTCATAGGCCCCGTCGGCAATTGACGATTTGGTGGTGTGCACAACGGCGCCGCCGAGCTGCTCGGCCGTCACCTCCTCCTTGGTCACCGTCTTCACCACGTCGGGACCGGTGACGAACATGTAGGAGGTGTCTTTCACCATGAAGATGAAGTCGGTCATGGCCGGCGAATAGACGTCGCCGCCGGCGCAAGGGCCCATGATCAGGCTGATCTGCGGGATCACGCCGGAAGCCAGCACGTTACTCAGGAAAACCTCGCCATAGCCGCCGAGCGCAGCAACGCCCTCCTGGATGCGCGCGCCGCCAGCGTCGAACAGACCGATGATCGGCGCGCGATTTTGTAGTGCCATGTCCTGGATCTTGATCATTTTGTTGGCGTGCGCTTCCGACAGCGAGCCGCCGAACACGGTGAAATCCTTAGCGAACACATAGGTGACGCGGCCATTGATGGTGCCCCAGCCGGTGACCACGCCGTCGCCCGGCACGCGGGTCTGTTCCATGCCGAAATCGATGCAGCGGTGCTCGACATACATGTCGAACTCCTCGAAAGAGCCTTCGTCGAGCAGGAGGTCCAGGCGCTCCCGCGCGGTGAGCTTGCCGCGCTTATGCTGGGCGTCGATGCGGGCCTGGCCGCCGCCGGCTCTTGCCTTGTCGCGGCGGATTTCAAGCTCTTCCAGGACTTCCTTCATCAGCCTGCTCCCAGGTGACGCGCCGGTGACGGTGAATAGCATGGGGGTTGCGCGCCGCAAATGGCCGGAAATCCGACGCTGCAAGGCCATGCCGGCATGAGACGCCGCATGCGGCACCGTGCCTGCCGACTGCTAAATCATTGTCAAAATTGGCGAATAATCGCGGGCCGCTAACGAGGGAGCACCCCCCATAGTAAAACTTCACCTGACGCGACGCGGGCTCCTGGCCGTTGCCGGAGACGCCGCTTGTTTCGCTCTGCTTCGATCAGGGTCGGCAGGACCCTGGACCAAGATCGTCACCACGTCCGGCAATAACCGCTGGTAGCATCTGGAGCAGTCGCGCTGCCGCGTCGAAGTCGCGACGCCGCTGCGCCCGGCGCTTGGCGGCCTCGGCGTCCTCGCCCCATTGGCTGATCTGGAAGTCCTCGTCGACATGGGCTGCCTGCCACGCCTCCTCCGGCGTGAGCTTCCCCTTCGCCACGGCGAGCGCTAGCAGGGCTGAGCCGGTGAGCGCGGTCATCACGTGCAGCGCGGCAAGGCCGAAAGGATCGAGACCCTCGAGCGCACGCCTGACGCTATCGAGTGAAGCTTTGGGCTGCGCCACATGCACGATGCCCTCGGCGAGGGCGAGCGGCGCATCGAGCGCAGCCTTGGCCCAGGCAAGCACGGGGTCCCAATGCTTGGTCTGGAAAGTGACCAATGTCTTTGGCCCTTCGGCCCGGTAACAGAGCAGATCGGAGCCGGCATATTTCGCGATGTCGTCGATGACCGCCTGCTCCCGGCCTCTCACCCCGTCGATCGCGCTGTTGGCGAGCTTGGTCAGCGGCATGGTCAGAGGATCGATGCGGTCTTGTTGTACGCGCCACTCCTCGGCCACCGCCTCGGCGAGTGCGCGCGTTGGCAATGCGAGATGCGCCTTGGCTGGCGTGCGCACCGGCTTGCCGTCGAGCAGAAGGGAAGCCGCCCCGCTCCCTTCGTCCTTGATCGCCACATCCTTGTAGAAGCGCTTGGGCAGACTCGCAGTTCTTGCGCCTTGCCCCGCCACGGCACCTGAAGATTTCATGTGGCTTCTCCCGCTTGTCGCCGTCAGGTCTCGCTCGGCCTGGCGCGGCGCCGCTCCAGATGGCGCGGGATCTCCTCCTGGGCGAGTCTTATGTAATCCTCTCTCAGCTTTTCCAGCTCTCCGTCGTCAAGCGTTTCGAGATCGAGCAGGACGTTGCGCGCCTTCTGCGTCACGCGGATCAGCTCGTCGAGCTTGATGTGCATGGCTGCGGTGTCGCGGTTCTGCGTATTCTGGATCACGAACACCATGAGGAAGGTAACGATCGTCGTCGCGGTGTTGATGACGAGTTGCCACGTGTCGCTGTAGCCGAAAACCGGCCCGGTCAATCCCCAGATCACGATCGTCGCGACCGCCAGAAAGAAGGCGACGGAGCGTCCTGTAACTGTAGCGATATAATGCGCAAAGCGCGCAAACCAGCTCGGTTTTGCATGCATCGAAGGCTGCCTCCTGATGGGCCCGTTTCCCGCCATCATAACGCGCCTCAAGCCTGGTCGGCCCCGTTCCGCTCGGCGAAGCCGAACAGGGCAAAGGCCTTGGCCATATGCTCGGGCAGAGGCGCGGTGATATCGACCACGCCCTCGCCTGAAGGATGCGGGAAACTGATGCGCCTTGCATGCAGATAAAGCCTGTTCGAGATGCCGTCGGGCAGGTTCTTGTCCCCCTCGTATTTGCCGTCGCCGAGGATCGGGTGCCCGATGATCGCCATGTGGGCGCGGAGCTGATGCTGGCGCCCGGTCACTGGCTTGAGCGAGACGAATGAGACCTTCTGCCCTGCGGTGTCCACTACCGAGTAGTGAGTGACCGCAGACTGAGCAATGTCCTTCTCCCCCGGCCTCGCCTTGCGCACGCGGTCCCCGTCAGGGCCGCCGGCCTTCACCAAGGCTGCATCGACCTTGCCTTGTGACGGTTTCGGCACGCCATGCAGGAGCGCCCAATAGATCTTGCGCACCGAGCGCGTCTGGAAGGCGCGCCCGAGCTTGGCCGCAACCGCGCGGCGCTTGGCGATTACCAGCACGCCCGAGGTGTCGCGGTCGAGCCGGTGCACGAGGCGTGGCCGTGTCTCGGGCCCGTCGCCCAAGCCTTCGAGCAGACGATCGATGTGGTGGGTGGTCTTGGTGCCGCCCTGCACGGCGATGCCCGACGGTTTGTTGAGCACCAGCAGGTCGTCGTCCTCGTGGAGCGTGATGGAGGCGAGAAAAGCATGGTCCGCCTTAGATAAAGCGTGCTTCGGAGCAGGCGGCGTATCGGAAAGCGGCGGGATGCGCACGGTCTGGCCGGCGGCAAGCCGCGTGCTTGCCTTGGCGCGCCCGCCATCGACCCGTACCTGCCCAGTGCGCAGAAGCTTCTCGAGCCGACTGTGAGGCAGCGAGGCGTAATGCGTCTTGAACCAGCGGTCGAGCCGCATGCCGTCATCGGCGCGGCTGACCTCCTTCGTCTCAACTCCCGCCATTAGAGCCCGCTCTCTCCCGCCAATTCGGCAAGCCCACAAATGTGGGGCGAGATGACCTGCAATAGGCCTTGATCGGCGTGAATTCCTGTTTACATTCCTGCCAAGTGCTGAAGGGGATGGAGTCCCCCTGAACCGCCGCTGCGCTAATGACTCCTACCGCATAAGTGTTATGCGGTGGGAGCTTAAGTCCGCAAGCCCGCCGCCAGGCGGGTTTTATTTTGCCCCAACCGCCTGACCCAATCTCCCGCGGACGCTCGAACCGTGGAGGCACGGACCATGACTGGTATTTGGGCACTGGCTGCGCTGTGGCTGGGACTGGCTCTCATTGCCTCCCTTCTCTCCATATGGCTCCGCATCTCGACGGCACTATCGGAGATCGTCGTCGGCACGATCGCCCAGCTCATCATCGGCGCCGCTGTCGGTTCGGCGATCCTCGGCACCGACGAAACCTGGATCAAATTTCTGTCCGGGCTTGGCGCCATTGTCCTCACCTTCCTCGCCGGCGCCGAGCTCGATCCCGCCGTGTTCAGACTGAAATGGAGGGAAGCCACCGGGCTCGCGAGCTTCTTCTTTCCGTTTCTCGGCTGTGCGGCGGGCGCCTACTACGTGCTTGGCTGGGACCCCATGCCGAGCTGGCTCGCCGGCGTCGCCATGTCCACGACTTCGGTCGCCGTGGTCTATGCGGTGATGCTGGAATTCGGCTTCAACACCACCGAATACGGCAAGACGGTGCTCGCCGCTTGTTTCGTCACAGACCTCGGTACCGTGGTGGCGCTAGGGCTGATCTTCGCGCCCTTCACCTTCAAGACTCTGGTCTTTCTCGGCGTCGGCATCGTGGTCTTTGGCCTCCTGCCTTTCGTCACGCCACGTTTCTTCGCCCGTTATGGCAGTCGGCCTTCAGAGCTCGAGACGAAATTCCTCCTCCTTTGTCTTCTCGGCATGGGAGCGCTTGCCACCTGGGCCGACAGCGAAGCGGTCCTTCCCGCCTATCTCATCGGCATGGTGCTGGCCGGGACCGTCGGCAAGGATCAGATCCTCGTCCGCAGATTGAGGACGCTCACTTTCGGGCTACTTACGCCCTTTTATTTCATTAGAGCCGGATCGTTCGTCTCGATTCCCGCGCTGATCGCCGCGCCCTTCGCCTTCATCTTCTTCCTGATCGTCAAAGTGGCCTCGAAGATCGTTGGCGTCTATCCGGTGACGAAGTTCTACAAGGCACCGAACCGCGAAGCGGCCTATACCACGCTGCTCATGTCCACCGGCCTCACCTTCGGCACCATATCCTCGCTGTTCGGCCTGTCGCATGGCATCATCGACCAGGGGCAATATTCCGCTCTGGTTGCAGCCGTGATCGCGAGCGCCGTGATCCCCACGGTCATCGCCAATGCCTTCTATTTGCCGCGGCATCTCATGCCCAAGCCCGAAGCCGAGTCCGCCGCCGAGCCCATCAAAGGCGGAAGGCTCGCGATCGAGCCTGCCCACGCCGTCAATCATTCGGCCTAACGGAAGAAAACATCGCCAATGTACAAGACGATTCTTCAAGCCAATGACGGCTCGGCTGGCGCCGACAAGGCGCTCGTGCTTGCGCTCGATCTCGCCAAGCTATCAGGCGCTGAATTACACATGATTTGCGTCGAGGAGATCTCGGAGTTCCCCGAGATCATCGGCGAGGTGAGAGAGGAGAAACGGTTTGCGGACCGCCGCTACCGCCCAATTGTGCGGCGCGCCGAACAGTTGGCCGAAGAGAAAGGCGTCAAGCTCGTCACTCATATCGTCACCGGCCATCCCGTGCGCGACATCATCATGCTGGCTGGGGATCTTCCCGCCGACCTGCTCGTGATCGGAGCCACTGGCCACTCGACCTTCTATGAGCGTGTCTTGGGAACGCGTGCCGACCGACTGGTCGACCTCTCGCCCTGTCCCGTGCTCGTGGCAAAGTGAGAAGGCGCACTCCGGTTCGCGACCGGCCCTTCAACCTCGCTAAGGGAGAACTGATTTCCTATGCCAATGTATCTTTGGATTGCGGTCGGCAGCGCGCTTGGAGGCATGGCACGTTACTGGTGCACTGGGTTTGCCGCGGGGATGTTGGGGGAGACTTTTCCCTGGGGCACGCTGTTGGTGAATATCACAGGCTCTCTCATCATCGGCTTTTTCGCCACCCTGACAGGGCCGGACGCTCGAGATTGTGGACAGCGAGGACAAGACCGAAAAAGTCAAGGTCATCCGCTACCGGCGAAAGCGGTCCTAGCGATACGCCTTAAGCCTTCGAGCGCTCCCTGCGGAGCTTGGCCCAGCGGTCGAGCCGC
>Ga0066904_10000075_pt1 | contig 10905 bp, 11 predicted proteins | sample PanSoiMetaPlot30_FD_133941 | JGI IMG/M metagenome (GOLD analysis project Ga0066904, IMG submission 133941) | Tropical forest soil microbial communities from Panama analyzed to predict greenhouse gas emissions - Panama Soil Plot 30 (version 2) | reverse complement strand
TCATCGCTTATGACCGGGGATCTGTTCCTGAGGTGATGGAAAACGGTGTTACCGGGTTTATCGTAAACGAGATCGAACAAGCCGTGGAAGCCGTGGGTCGTGTTCATGACCTGAGCCGCGCTCGTTGTCGCGACGTTTTTGAGAAACGGTTCACAGCCAGCCGTATGGCAAGCGATTACGTAAACGCGTTCATGCGTCTGGCCGATCCGCGAATGCGAAAAGTGGAGCAATCGCTGGAGTCTTCGTTGCGCGCTTATCAGACTGCTTAGCCTGCTGGTAACAAGCTGCACCCATTACAATCGCGCGTATTTTAAAATCCTAAACTAACACACGCGCACTTTAATGTTTCGCCACGTTTCTTTTTTTGTATCCGGTGCAAGCGTGCCGTGCCTACAACAAATCGCTGATCAAACCAGAAACAGAAAGGAAAAAAGGGATTATGAATCTGGAGACACTGAAGGAACTTTACGTGAACGAGCTTCGGGACCTGTACAATGCCGAGAACCAACTAGTCAAAGTGTTGCCGAAGATGGCCAAAGGTGCTTCATCAAACGAATTGAAGCAAGCTTTCGAAAAGCACCTCGAACAGACCAAAGGTCACGTCCACAGGCTTGAAGAAGTCTTCGAAGAACTCGGCGAGAAGACAAAGGGCAAAACCTGCCAGGCCATGAAAGGCCTGATTGAGGAAGGCTCGGAGGTCCTTAAGGCAGATGGCGAAGATTCCGTTATCTACGCAGGCATCATCGTAGCTGCGCAGAAAGTCGAGCACTACAAGATCGCCGGTTACGGCAGTGTGCGGACCTTTGCGCAACTACTTGGGCAGGATAAATCTGCAGAGCTTTTGCAACAAACTCTGGATGAGGAATCTGAGACAAACGAACTACTGAACAAACTGGCCGAGGACATCGTCAATCCCGAAGCGCTCACGGAGCCGGAGTTGGCATCGGCTTCTCGGTAGCCGTTCGCCGGGTTGGTGACCGCTGATTGGGATGCATTGCTTGTCGTTCGTACCGCAACCCCGCACCGGGCGGCGCAAGTAATGCATCAGCGGTGGGGAAACTTATTATTTCTGTGCTGGATCGTCAGCCCCTCTGACCTCATCAGGCATTTGCCTACCGCAGGCTCACGAAATCCTTTGAGAAGAAGGCGCTGCTTCAAAAGTGGGCCTAAAGCGTTAGCCATCTCTCTTTCTCTCTCTGCTTACTGTCGAAAATTGCGAATAGACCCTCACGATAAAAGCGGAGGCGAAACCCGTTGTCCTGAGCAAACTGCGCGATCAGTAATTCACGCTGTTTTCCGTCGTGCGGCCAAACGCGGCTCAGTTCCTCTTCGTATATCGCGCAGTGTTTTGCGATCTTCAGCTCGCTCTTAATCTGTCGAACAAGTTTCCGCATAACCTAACGAGTTCCACGAATTCTATTTCGCATTTAAATCCGATTGGCGCTGGGTAAACGGCTGTATGGCGGACGCCGAAATTTTCACGCGAGGTCGAAGCATTGTCTAGACCAAACCGTTCGCCTGTCGTGAACCGAACTTACTAACAGGAGAACGCACTAATGAGGGCGAAAGCAACATTTCTTGGTCACCCGGTTCACCCGATGTTGATCGTGTTTCCGCTGGGGCTGCTCAGCGGAGCCGCGATTTTCGATATTCTGTACGTTTCCACGCAGAACGGCCATTGGGCTGACGTCTCGTATTGGATGATTGCAGTGGGCATTATTGGCGGACTGATCGCGGCGGTGTTTGGATTTATTGATTGGCTCAGCATTCCAGAAGGTACGCGCGCAAAGTACATCGGACTGATTCACGGTCTCTCAAACTTCGTTGTGGTGCTGTTGTTCATCGTCAGCTGGTTTATGCGCCGGCCAAACGCGACGGTACCGAGTATGACGGCAATGACGCTCGGGTGGATCGGCATTGTCATAGCGCTGTTTTCTGGCTGGCTCGGTGGCGAACTGGTTTATCGGCTGAACGTTGGCGTTGATCACGGCGCGAATCTCGATGCGCCCAACTCCCTCTCCGGCCGGTCAGCGGCAGAACGAGTTAGCAGGACCGCCCGGGCGTAAACTCCGCACCTCGTACTGATCACGCTCGGTTGTTTGAACTCGGCTGCTGACTCGCGCCATCAAGACTGCCCATAGGGGACCGTATCTACAGAGGGCATGCTTTGGGATAGGTCGACTACGCGGCTACCTGGTCGAGAACAGTTCGTAGCTCCTGAAAGTTAACCGGTTTTACCAAGTGAAAATCGAATCCGGCTTCTTTGGAGCGGCGGACGTCGTCCTCGGTACCGAAGCCGGTGAGAGCGATTGCTTTGACCTGCCCCTTTGCCCGCGCTTGCGAGGCCACCTCGTAGCCGCTTCCGTCGGGGAGGCCGATGTCGCATAACACCACATCGATATGGTCCGAGCCCATGACCTCTGTCGCGGTGCGGACATTACCCGCGGTTACAACTTCGTGACCGAAATGGGTGAGCAGGCGCGACAAGGTGCGCCGGGTGTCCTTGTGATCTTCTACGAGCAGGATATGCAGTGGTTTGGATGTTTTGCCCGCGATGGCGCTGTTCCGCCCCCTATCTCCCGCCCCTGCTGGCAAGGTGCCGAGTGTCACCTTGAACGTTGCGCCGAAACTTCGGCCACGGCTCTCCGCTTCTATCGTTCCATGATGAAGGTCCACGAGACGTTTGGAAATTGCGAGCCCCAGTCCGAGTCCGCCAAACTGTCGGCTCACAGAAGGATCAGCCTGCTCGAATGGCTGAAACAATGAAGCCAGCCGCTGCGGTTCAATTCCGATTCCCGTGTCAGTAACTTCAAAGTTAAGACGGGCCTGCTTGTCGTTAAACGTGCGAATGGTGATCTGCCCGGCTTTGGAGGTGAATTTCACGGCGTTATTAATCAAATTCCAAAACACTTGCTGAAGCCGGATGCAATCAGCTAGGATGCGATATTCTTTCGCCTCAAGATCGGTTGAGACCTTCAATTGCTTCGCCTCGATAGCTGAGTTTGCTGTTTCGAGCGCGTTGTGAATGATCTCGTGCGCGTCGCAATCTTCCAGTTCGAGATGAAGCTTGCCGCGGGCAATCCGGGTGAGGTCGAGCAAGTCGTCAATCAACCGAGCCTGCAATTGCACGTTGCGCTTGATGATCTCGACGTCCTCCAAGAAGTCTGGCGGAAGCTTCTCCGCGTTATCTTCGAGGTATGAGGCTGCCGCCAAAGCAGGCGTCAGCGGCGTGCGCAGTTCATGGCTGAGCGCGGCCAGAAAGTCGTCCTTTGCTTTGCTGGCTTTTTGCGCTGCAATGTTTTCCGCTTCAAACTCCCGGCTACGAATTTGGTCTGTGATGTCGCGTGTGACTTTGGAAAAGCCGCGAATCTTCCCGGCGCCATCACGAAGCGCAGTGATGATAACTTCGGCTTCGAACGTCGATCCGTCATTGCGGACGCGCAGGCCCTGATCACGAATGTATCCCCGACGGACAGCTTCATGCAGATTGCGTTGCGGCTTGCCGCCAGCAACGTCTTCCGCCGTATAGAAGGACGCAAAATTTTTGCCGATGATTTCTTCCGCGGAGTAACCTTTGATTTTCTCCGCGCCTGTGTTCCACGTGATCACGTTACCGTTGGGATCTAGCATGTAAATGGCGTACTCCTCGACGCTATCCACCAGAATATGGAATTGTTCGGCGGTGTCGTGCAGTACGGTGCTACTGGGCCAATTCTTAAACATCGGCTGCGACGGTAATTCTCGCATCCGATTCGAACCTTCCCTCTGATCTGGTTCCCCCCTGACGCTAATTTTATCGAAAAATCGGGTTCTTACGCAACTGGCGGTCTTGCGGGCGCCTAACGGGTCCTCAGTTTTCCTGCGCGAGAGTGGGGGAACCGACGACGTTTCCGGGACATCTTCGCCGCTGGCGCATCCGAAACAGCCAAAGCTCGAGCAAGATCTGCTTCATCTGTGAGATCGAGACGCAGGGGAGTAATCGAGACCCAGTTATGCTCAATTGCCCAGCGGTCGGTTCCTTTCGCAGCACCTTCTAGTGGAGTCACCGTGAACCAGAAGATCGAGCGCCCCACCGGATCTTTGTCAGGAACAACTTTACCATCATAGTGGCGCACAGATTGGCGCGTCCAGCGAATGCCCTTCGGCTTCTCCGGCAGGTTTACGTTTAGCAACGGCAATGTCTTCCTGGGCATCAGCAGATCGAGCACCTTGGCAACGTAAGGCTCGAGCCCTGCAAAATCGGGTTCGCGACTGTCCCTGACGTTGGTGCTGAACGCGATCCCTCTCGATCCGAGCAACGCAGCCTGTTTTGCCGCCGCCAACGTTCCGGAATGCCAGAGTGAGTTGCCGAGGTTCAGTCCGAGATTGATACCGGAAAGTACAAGGTCCACATGTCCCCACCGGTGCATCCCAAGCGCGACACAATCGGCGGGAGTGCCGTTGACGCTGTATGCGTCGAACCGCTCGACATGAACACGTTTAAAGCGCAGTGGCCGGGACGATGTGATCGCATGGCTCATTGAGGATTGCTCCACGTCAGGCGCCACGATGCGCACATCACCAAAACGCGCTGCCGCTTTCGCCAGCGCCGGAATGCCCGGGCTGTAAATTCCGTCGTCATTGGAGATCAGGATTCGCATCTTCACACATTAAGAACGCGTGCCGGCCTGTTTTTGGCCGAATAGGTTGTGAACGGTAATCGCTGTAGGAGACCAATCATGCGAATCCTGCTGATCCACAATCCGAAAGCGGGAGACCGTAATCACAGCAAGAAACAATTGATGTCGAGGCTGAGGAAGTATGGGCTTCAGGCGTTCTACCAATCGATAAAGGAGCGCGGCTGGAAACAAGCGTTCAAAAAGCCAGTGGATGTCGTCATCGCAGCCGGAGGAGACGGCACGGTGCACAAAACTGCGTGGGACATCATGGACAGCGGGATTCCGCTGGCGATTTTGCCGCTTGGCACGGCGAACAATCTGGCGCGCAGCCTAGGTTTCACCGGATCTGTTGACGAAATTCTTCAATCGGTTCACTGCGGAAAAAGCCGGCCGTTCGACGTTGGCGTCGCGCGCAGATCGTCGCGGCCTGGATACTTTTTGGAAGCGGCGGGTGGCGGGCTGTTTGCCGACTACTTTCCCCTTGCAGAGGCGAACGAAAAAAAGGGGGCGTCGCCCGAGGAAGAGCTCAACGCGCACCTATCGCTTCTGCGCGAGTTGTCGCTCGATTATCCGCCGCGTCACTGGACCATGAGCATCGATGGAAAAGATATTTCCGGTCGCTACATCCTTTGGGGCGCAATGAACATCCGCTCGGCTGGCCCCGCGCTCCATCTAGCTCCAAAAGCAAGAACAGACGATGGCTGGCTGGACTTTGTGGCGGTGCGCGAGCATGAGCGCGAGATTTTGATCAAGTATATCGACGCGCACCTGGCCGGACGAAAAGGACGCGTTCCGGTAACGCCTCAAAAATTCCGCAGACTTAAAATCACGTGGCCCCCTGGCGCGATGCATCTTGATGGCGAGCCATGGCCGAACAAGAACCAGAACGATAAACGACGGCGTGGCGCAGTTGAAGTCACGCTCAAACGGTGCGCGCTGATGATCTGGCACAGCCGTGCGACCAAGATGCAGCGGGAAAAGGCAAGTTAGATGCGCACTTTATCTGCTAAACGCGTTACCGTATGGCACGCGTTGGGGCCCAAGATTTTAACTCGGCTATAGGCATGAAGTTCAGGACCCGGCCGAAATCTTCGCTCGCAGTGAGGCGGCCAATCCGAGATTTATTAACTCAAGTTGCCACGCGTGATGGGCGTCCATGCCGAGCGAAATGGCGCGTCCCGTGCTCGCGCGACGAGGTCCGATGCTTCCTCTGGCCATAGAAATGCATTGCGCGCGGCTCGACGATACGCGCAGGAAAGAATTCCTGTCTTGTGTTCTGCCTGCTGCGCAAGCAGCTCCGCAATGTCCGTGTTGGATGACACACTTGAGATTCGTTTTCACGCGGCAGCTTCAGTGGCTTTGAAGATCCGAAGTGCCTCGGGATGTGCAGCCTGTTGCTGCTCCTGGTTCGATTCCAATCATGATGGGTGAACCAGTGGAGGAAATCAGCAAACGCCCCGAAATTCGCAAAGAACTGGAGCGGACGACGGGGGAAAAACGTCGCGAAAAGATTGAGACTCGGCGTGAAGATAGATTCTGGTTTGTCGTGCACGCAGTTGTTCTTGCGGTGTGCGCCACTGTCTACTTTCTCATTGGCGCGAAAGTTATTCCTTTTCCAGAGGCTGGGGTTGCTATTGCCCAGCGCATCCTAAGGGGCGCAGTGTTGATCACCATCGTGCTGGCGATGGCGCGTGCGATTTCTGTCTATGGACTTGCTCGGGTCGAGGATGCTTCCACTCGTTTCACGCTCCAGCGCGTCGCGCACCTGGCTGTTGCGCTAGCCATCGCCGTGATTGTGGTCTCGATCATTTTTGTGAATTGGTACGCCGCGATTGCTGCGTTCGGCGTTGGCTCGATCATCATTGGGCTGGCTGTGCAAACGCCGATGAAAAGCTTTATCGCGTGGATTTACATTCTGGTTCGCCAGCCTTTTCGCGTAGGCGACCGCATTAAGATAGGCGACGCTACTGGCGACGTGATCGATGTCGGTTACCTCGACACCACGCTGTGGGAATTCGGCGGCCAATATCTCTCCACCGATCATCCCAGCGGTCGGCTGATCAAGTTCCCGAATGAAAAAGTGCTCGACGAACTCATTTACAATTATTCGTGGCCACTTTTTCCGTACATCTGGAACGAGGTGAAATTCCAAATCGCTTACAACGCTGATCTGGAGTTCATCGCCAACACGATGCAAAAGGTCACCGAGGAAGAGCTAGGCCGGGAAATGATCGAGCGGGTGCAAACTTTTCGCGACTTGCTCGCGCGCACCCCGGTGGACGAGTTGGAGGTGCACGAGCATCCGCGTGTGATTTTTCGCGTCGGCGAGAACACTTGGCTGGAAGCGATTGTTCGTTACCTGGTTCCGCCGCGCGAAGCAGGGCGCGTTAAAACTCGGTTGATCAAAAAACTTCTGGCCGCGCTTAACGCCGCGCCTGACAAGGTCATGTTTCCCGCTGGGGCAGCGCGTTAGAGCGGGCCCGTGCCTGCTCGCGAACAGCCAGGCAGGGACACGCGATGCAATCTGCAAATTCGATTCACTCTTTGAGGAGGTGAAACATGTTAGGTTGGGCTGTAGTTTTTTTAATCATCGCACTTGTGGCAGCAGTCTTTGGATTTGGCGGTATCGCCGCAGCATCGGCGGGCATCGCGAAACTCCTGTTCTTTATATTCCTTGTACTGTTCATAATCTCTTTGATTTTCGGGTGGCGGGGCAGAGGCGTCCCGTGAGCTGCGAGTCAGGTTAAGCTAGCGTGATTCCGCTTAGAGAAGCGGGAGAGAGCAAGGTGCCGGGCACCGGGGGGGGTGTTGGGGTAACCGATTAGCGACTGTGCGCTTTGCTTTCTGCGCATCGGCTGTAGCGGCGGTCTCTGACCATCGTGTCGCAGCATTTGCCTCGCCCCTTTGGGGAGAGGATTACTTGCCGCGCCGTAGCGGTGCGAAGACGGGACGGTGAGGGGGCGACACTCTTTTGCCTTAGCCAAATGACGATTCGATGCGTAATTGGTTCCGATGGACCGGATCGTAGGAGTAGAAACCGAGTACGGCTGTCTTTTAAGTGAAGACGAGCCGCACGTGAACTCCGAGCTTTGGCCGGCGAAGGTCAAAAATTATCTCTTCCGCAAGGCCGATGCCGGCACGATCGATTTGCATTACCGCGATTACGAGGAACCGCCTGGCAACGGCGGGTTTCTTCTTAACGGCGGTCGGCTGTATCTCGACATGGGACATATCGAATACGCGTCGCCGGAGTGTTTGCACCTGCACGATCTCGTGACATACGAGCTGGCCGGAGACGACCTGTTGCAATCGGCGCTGATTGCTCTGGGCGCGGAGGACCGCGTCTCCTTCATCAAGAACAACGTGGACCATCACACCGGGGCCACGTTCGGTTGCCATGAGAACTATCTCATGAGACGCGAGGCGCAGTTCACGCCGCCGATTCTCGGGACGCTGCTGACTTTTTTAGCGACGCGCCAGATTTTTACTGGCGCCGGGCGTGTCGGCCAATCGAACCCGTTGGCGTTCGATTTCGAGCCGCCACAACCCGAGGGCCAGGTCAATTTCCAGCTGAGCCAGCGCGCCGATCACATCGTCAACGACATTTATCAGTGGGTGCAGTTCAATCGCGCGATCATCAACGCGCGCGACGAACCGCTGGCCGATTACCGAAAATATCGGCGACTGCATTTGCTTATCGGCGACTCGAACATGAGCCCGTACGCAACGGCGCTAAAGATCGGGACGACCGCCTGCGTGTTGTCATTGCTAGAGGAAGGCCGTTTGCCGCGCAACCTTGTCCTCGCCGACGCTGTGCAAAGCACGCGCGACATTTCTCGCGATCCCACTGAGCGATGGATCGTTCGGCTTGAGAACGGCAAGACCGCCAGCGCGATTGACGTGCAATGGGAATTTCATCATCTCGCACAGAAGCATCTGCGACATAGTAGCGCCGAAACCAACTGGTTATTGGAGAACTGGGGATTCGTTCTCGAAGCAATCCCGCACAACCGGCACCGGCTGATCGGCGGCGTTGACTGGATGACCAAAAAATGGTTGCTCGAAACGTTCGTGGAATCTGAAGCACTTAGTTGGGACGATCCGTGGCTGCAAAGCATCGACCTGGAATATCACAACATCGATCCCCGTCGCGGATTGTTTTTCAGTGTCACCCCCGGCAAGCGAATCGCAGATTGGAACAACGGTGTCCGTCGCCCCAGCGCGACGCACGTTCCTCCCGCCAACACCCGTGCATCCGGCCGCGCACGCGCCGTTACCTTTTTCCAAAACTGCAATTCCCCTTACGTGATCAACTGGGATTCTATCGCCTGCGACAGCCGCGACTTTCTCGTCATGGGCAACCCGTTCGAGACGTACAACGACGAAGTAGACCGTTTCCTGTCAAAGCCGCGCACAATCACCAGCGGCACAGAACAACAATCATGATGGCCGAATTAGACGAAGAAATGTTTGTTAAGCCGTTCGGCACAAAATTATGCCTAGATACGTTGCTTTACTTCGTGGAGTAAGCCCAGAGAACCTCAAAATGCCGGATCTCAAGCGGTGCTTGGAAACTGCCGGCTACACTAATGTGAAGACTATTCTCTCAAGTGGGAACGTGGCATTCGATAGTGCCAGCCGGTCGGTGGCAGCAATCGAGCGCCGGATTGAAGCTGGTTTGACGAAACAGCTGGGCCGTTCTTTCTATACCATTGTTCGGTCGGTGGAGCATCTTAACGACTTGATCGAGGCCGACCCGTATGCGCATTTCGATTTACCCACCGATGCGAAGAGGGTCGTCACATTTGCGCGTAAGCTACCGAGTCCGAAGTCGTCACTCCCGGTCGGAAGAGATGGCGCACAAATATTGGCGGCCGGGAGTCGCGAGGCGTTTAGCGCGTATCTGCCAAGCCCGCGAGGCGCAGTATTCATGGAGCTGATCCAAGCAACTTTCGGATCAGAAGTGACCACTCGGACATGGGACACAGTAAAGAGGTGTGCCAAGGCCTAAGCCATACGTTGGCTAACCAGGCGACGCAACGAACCGCGAGCAAGGCTGCGTTCTCCGGTCTGCGTGTTCGCCATCCATCCTTTGCTTGCGTCGGGCGTTGCCCAGCGCTCGCGCTCGCTCCCCTTGTGTCTCGTTAGGCCGACGGCGGAAATGCGATGAAACGCACGTGGACGATCATCGGCGTAAGTGACATTCCGGGCAGCTTCAAATGGTACCAGTCGCTCTTCGGCCAGCCGGAGACGCTTCCCGCCCATGATGACTTTGGGCAAATCCTCGATTCAGATGGCACGGTCTTGCTTTGCCTCCACCAGTGGGGCGCCCACGAGCATCCCTCATTGATGAGTCGCGATCTCGGCACACCCGGCAACGGCCTTCTCTTGTTCTTTCGTGTCGATGATTTCGACTTGGCCCTCGAAAGGGCACGCGCTCTCGTCGCCCGGCTCGAAGAGGAGCCTCACGTCAATCCGAACACTCGAACGAAGGAGTTCTCGCTCCGAGATCCGGACGGATACTATGTCACGATCAGTGCGCTATCTGCCACCTAACATGGCATTGGAGCTGACCAGCCGCTGCCCTCGGGACGCGCGGGGCGGTCGCCGTTCCTGTAATTGTACTTTCGGGATTTTGGATGTGGAAAGGCCATCTCCTTCGACGACTTATTTCAAAAAGATCGGCCCAACAAAATGCTGCAGATAACCGAACACAAGAAACCGTAAACGAATTAGAGTAACACACCATGACGTGTCGATTGGGAAATCGATAAAGAATTAGTGAAGGATTTGGTCTGGCCAGACTAGCCGAGCTGGATTAGTCTCCCTCCAGCTTTTTAGATCAAGCTTCTGCTGCCACTTTGCCGCCGCCATGCAGCCAGCGCGCCAGCTCCGCCGGGACGTTGATCTTTATCTCGTTAGATGCAATGATCGCGCAGTACACTCAAAGCGCGTTGTTCGTCCAACTACGACACCCTGCGGCCTCTTACGGTAGCCACTTTGCAAACTGCCCAGGTACAAGCATCTCTTTCTGGTTAGATGTGCTGGGCGGCGACCTCACTGCAATCTTTGCAGTGAGGAGATGCCGTAGTTTTCCTGAAGCGCAGGGGCTTCGGCGGCGACCTGGGAAGCGTCGAGCTCGATTTGTTTTGGATCTTCTTCCGTCTCTATTTTGATGAAACCTTCGACTGGTTGTTTCACCGCTTCGGCGAGGTCGTCCAACGATTTGATTTCCTTGCCGTTCACC
>Ga0066904_10000074_pt1 | contig 10941 bp, 9 predicted proteins | sample PanSoiMetaPlot30_FD_133941 | JGI IMG/M metagenome (GOLD analysis project Ga0066904, IMG submission 133941) | Tropical forest soil microbial communities from Panama analyzed to predict greenhouse gas emissions - Panama Soil Plot 30 (version 2) | reverse complement strand
CTTCGGGCGCCTGAACGTCGTTGTAGCGACGAAGCCATCGACGGAGAATTCCCCTCACCGCTGATGGATCGCTGGAATAGACGTCCGGGATCTCCATCACCGTGTCTCGGACCGAGCGCAAAGCGCGCGCAGTGAGAACGCGCGCGAGCTCGTCCTTGTTGCGGAAGTACCGATAGAAGGCCCCGTGCGAAACGCCAGCGGCGACGACGAGGTCGTCCACGCGAGTGTTGTGGTACCCGCGCTTGACGAAGACGTCGTGGGCCGACGTCAACAAGGCATCGAGGGCTCGATTCGTGGAGTCCTCCGACTCGAACCCGTCCCGACCGATCCACTCCAACATCGCCGGGTTGAACTGGACGGTCGGCGGCGCCGAACCGTCAGGCTCGTGGACGTTCGCGTCTGTGCGCAGGCTGAACAACGTGCGATGCAGAACATCCGTGACCGCGTCTTCGAAGCGCGCGCTGGGGTAGGCAGCCGGCTCGACGGAGCGGAGGATGTCCGCTACCTCGAGCGAGTGGTTCATGCACTGCAGCAGAAGTCGGATGACGGGATCCAACTGCCGCGGCGGCAGCGTTGTGGTCATCAACTTCGCGCGCAGCTGCGTGATCGCGTCGTCACCGGTACGCGCAGCCACCGCCGCCAGACCTTCGTCCGTCTCGTATGCGTGGAAGACAGGCTCGTAGCGGCTGTAGATCTCGACATAGCGGCCGACCCACGCCCGCATCGCCGCCCACCCGTGCGTGTCGGGCGCGAGCGGGTCCAGCGCCTCCGTCGAAGCCAGCAGCTGGCGGGCGACCTGGCCGGCGAGCTGCCCGAACACGTCCTCCTTGCTGGCGAAGTACTGATAGAAGGACACCCGCGAGCAACGAGCGAGCTTCGTGATCCGGTCGATACTGCAGCCGTGGTACCCCTTCTCCGCGAACGCCCTCAGGGCGGCGTCGAGGATGCGCTGCTGGGTCCGCTGTCCCCGGACCCCGACCCGTGGGTTGTCGGAGAACGGGGCCCGGCGAACGGCAGACGGGCCGCCGCCGCGGCGCTCGGGCGTGGTGCGGGGCGTGGCCATCGCCGAGTGACACTACCGTTAGTTTCGCCTCGGCGTGAACCTCGCCCGGGGCGAGCGTCGAACGCCCGGTGCTACGGTCCTGTGACACGACCGTTAGTTTCACCGCGGGGCGCCGCTCCTCAGGGGGAGGGTTCGATGGAGCACCGACCGTTCGGCCAGACCGGCCTGCAGGTCTCCGCCGTCGGCTTCGGGTGCTGGGAGGTGGCGGGCGGCTACGGACACGTCGAAGAACCCGAGTTCGTGCGTGCCGTCGATCGCGCCCTCGACCTCGGGATCAACTGCTTCGACACCGCCGAGGGATACGGCATGGGAGCGTCGGAGCGGGCACTCGGGCAGGCGCTTGGTCGGCGGCGTGACGAGGCGATCGTCGTCACGAAGTTCGGCATGAACTACCGAGACAAGCCGAACCTTCGTGACAGCAGCCGTGAACGCGTCTTCGCCTCGATCGACAAGAGCCTCAAGAACCTCGGCACTGACTGGGTCGACGTCTATCTGGTGCACTGGCCGGACCGGTTGACTCCCTTCGAGGAGACGATGGCAGCACTGGACGAGATCGTGCGCGACGGCAAGGTCCGCTTCGTCGGTGTGTCGAACTTCATGCCCGAGGAGATCGAGGCCTGCATGCGCGTCCGCCGCATCGACGTGGTCCAGTACGGCTGGAACATGTTCGACCGCAGGATGCAGCGCGAGATCTTCCCCTATTGCGAGGAGCACGGCATCGGGTTCATGGCATACGGGTCGCTCTGTTTCGGCCTGCTCACCGGCACCTTCACCGAGGACATGGACTTCGGCGACCAGGACTGGCGGACGCGTCGGGGACGAATGGGTTCGATCAAGATGTTCGAAGCTCTGTTCAGCCCGGAGTCGTTCCCGCGCAATGTGCGCGCCGTCGAAGAGCTGAAGAGCATTGCCGCACGGTACGACCGGAGCCTCCCCCAACTCGCGCTCCGGTGGGCGAGCTCGCACCCTGCCGTCAGTACAGCATTGGTCGGGTGCCGTACGGTTGCCGAGGTCGAGGACAATGTCGGCGCCGTCGGCTGGTCGATCAGTGACGACGACCTCGCTGAGGTCGACACCCTCTTCGAGCGCCATGGGATCGAGACGACGCCCGAGTTCTGGATCGAAGAAGTGTGACGGTGCGCGGGGGGACTTGACGTATGGCCGAGGAGCTCGCGGGAAGGGTCGCGATCGTCACCGGCGGCGCCAACGGACTGGGCCGGGCCATCGTCGACCGTTTCGTCGAGGAAGGCGCGCGCGTGGTCATCGCCGACATCGACGCCGAAGCGGGCAAGGCGGCGTCGACCGAGCTCGGCTCCGCCGTCGCCTTCCAGCCGACCGACGTCGCCGACGCCGACGACGTGCAGCGCGCCGTCGACGTCGCGGTGGAGGACCTCGGGGCGCTCGACATCATGGTGAACAACGCGGGCATCGGCGGATCGCACCAGCGGTTCCTCGACGACGACTTCGAGGACTTCGAACGCACGATGGCCGTCAACATCCTGGGTGTCATGGTCGGATGTCAACGGGCGGCTCGGCGCATGGTCGAGCAGGGTGGCGGCACCATCCTCAACACAACGTCCATCGGGGGGATCAACGCCGGGCCCGGGGTGATGGCGTACCGCGCCTCGAAAGCCGCGGTGATCCATCTGAGCAAGTCGATCGCGATCGAGTTGGCACGAGCCGGGGTCCGCGTGAACTGCATCGCGCCGGCGCACATCCCGACGGGGATCAACACCACGTTCGACCAAGAGGCGATCGTGCGGGCGATGCAGCCGCTCCAGCGCCTGGCGTCTCCCGCCGACGTCGCCGAGGCGGCGCTCTACCTCGCAAGCGACCGGGCGGCGCAGATCACGGGGGTCGTGCTGCCGGTAGACGGAGGGACAACCGCCGGCCCGCCACCCCGGCCGGTGAAGGACCTGCTGGCGAAGCGCACGCCGCCGCCGACCACGAAACGGTGACGCACGTGGATACGGGGTTCGGCATCTATTCCTGCGACGATCATCTCGACCTGTACGCGGTCCCGCCCCATGTCTGGGCGTCACGACTGTCGCAATCATTGGCGGCACGTGGTCCCCGAGTAGAGACGCGTGACGGCCGCCCGGTGTGGGTGTGCGACGACCGTGTCATCGGCCGCAGCGGGATGTCAGTGACGAGTGAGGCCGCGAAGAGCCTCACCGCGATCGGGCGCGCCGGTATCGAGGACGACGGCTTCCGCGCCGGCACCCCGAAGCTCCGCCTCGAGGACATGGAGCGCGACGGGCTGCGTGCCTCGGTGATCTACGGGCCGCTCGCGCTCGGCTTCCCGATCGACGACCCCGAGCTCCAGGACGCCGCCTACGCGGCGTGGAACGATTGGGCGGTCGACGAGTTCAACGCCGTCGCCGCCGACCGGCTGTGCGTGCTCGCGTTCCTGCCCGGTCACTCCCCCGAGGCCGCCGCCGCCGAGCTCGAGCGTTGCGCGGGCATCGGCCACCGCGGCGCGATCATCGATGTCTTCGCGATCGACATCGGCGACCCCGGCTGGGACCGCCTCTGGGCCGCGGCCGCCGACACCGGACTGCCCATCAGCTTCCATCTCAAGGGCGGCACCTGGTCGGGCCTCCGGTACCGGTTCGGCAAGTGGCAGTCGGCCGCGTTCGCGACGGTCCTTCCCCTCCAGCTCGACGAGCCGCTGGCGACGATGGTGTTCTCGGGCGCGCTCGAGCGGCATCCCGGCATGACCCTGGTGCTCGCGGAGTCGGGCATCGGGTGGCTGCCGTACTTCCTGGCGCGCATGGATCTGGAGTGGGAGAGCCTCCGCGACAAGCTTGATGACGCGCCACGAACCGCGCCGAGCGAGCTCTTCCGTCGCCAGGTGATGGCGACCTTCGAGGAGGACGCGCTGGGCGGGCAGCTGATCCCGCTCCTCGGTCCCGACTCGTGCATGTGGGCCTCGGACTATCCGCACACCGACAGCACGTTCCCGTACTCCCTGCAGGCGATCGACGAGACGCTCGGCGCGCTACCCGAACCCGACCGCCGCAAGATCACGGCAGAGAACTGCGCGCGCCTGTACGGGTTCGCGGATGTCTCCTGAGAGCGATGGAACGATTCGGGGCTTCGACCATGTCTCGCTCCCGATGCAGCACACCGACGCGATGGTGGCCTTTTACCGCGCGCTCGGGTTGCATGTCGCGGAACGTCCCGGGGTCGTCTCCGTCTACGTCAGGGACCAGATGATCAACCTCCATCGTCCCGAAGCGTGGCGAGGCAAGGGCTTCACGCTGCGCGCCCCCGCTGCGACGCCCCCGTGCGGCGACCTCTGCTTCGTGTGGGGCGGATCCGCCGACTCGCTGCGCGCACTGCTGCACCAGGCGGGCGCCGAGATCGAGGAGGGCCCCGTGGAACGCCAAGGCGGCCGGCGAGCCGAGGGATCGAGTGTGTACGTACGCGACCCGGACGGCAACCTGCTCGAGTTCATGATCTACCCAGTCGATGGGGAGCAAGGCTCAGATGCCCGCTGACGTTGTCATCCACGGCGGAACCGTCGTCGACGGGAGCGGAGCGTCCGGCCACGCGGCCGACGTCGCCATCACGCACGGAATGATCGTGGAGCTCGGACAGAACCTCCGAGGCAACCGGGAGCTCGACGCATCGCACTGTGTGGTGGCGCCGGGCTTCATCGACATTCACACCCACTACGACGCGCAGGTCTTCTGGGACCCGGCGCTGCGGCCGTCGTCGTATCACGGAGTCACGACCGTGGTCGCGGGGAATTGCGGGTTCGCGATCGCGCCGACCCGACCGGAGCATCACGACGTGATCGTGCAGACGCTCGAGAACGTCGAGGACATGAACCCTGCGACGCTCTCGGCCGGGATCGTATGGGACTTCGAGACGTTCCCCGAGTACCTCGAGTCCGTACGGCGGCGGGGCACCCTGCTCAACTTCACGGCCTACATCGGTCATTCGGCGCTGCGGCTGTACGTCATGGGCGATGCGGCCTACGAGCGCGCCGCCACGTCCGACGAGGTCGAGCGCATGTGCGCCCTCGTGCGCGAGGCCATCGAGGCCGGCGCCGCAGGTTTCTCGACCAGCTTCTCGTTCGCGCACCGAGGCGTCGACGGCAAGCCCGTGCCGAGCCGTTACGCCGAGAACGACGAGAACCAAGCGTTGTTCCGCGCCGCGGGCGAGACGGGCAAAGGTGTCGTGCTGATGACGCCGGGCCAGGTGAGCTACGCCGACATGTACCAGTGGCAACCGAGGATCGGTCGTCCGTTCATGTACCCGCTGTTCGCGGCGCCGGGCGGGCGGCACCTCGAGCCGCTCGGATTGCACGAGCGAGGCATCGCACACGGCGTGGAGGTGTGGCCGCAGGTGACGCCGCGGCCGCTCACCATGCAGTTCACCATGGCCGACGCGTACAGCTTGAACACGGGCGAGGTGTTCGGAGAGCTCCTGAAGGTGAGCCGTCCTGTGCGGCTGGCCGCGTACCGCGATCCGGCCTGGCGTGCGCTCGCGGCTGCGGATCTCGAGGGCTCCAAGATGAAGCCTCGCTGGGAGACCTTCGAGGTCTCGGAGTCGAAGCGGTATCCGGATCTCGTCGGTCGGCGGGTGACGGATCTGGCCCGGGAGCGGGACTGTGGGCCGCTCGACGTGATGTGCGAACTGGCCATCGGCGAAGACCTGGGAACGCGCTTTCGCGCGTACATCGCCAACGACGACGTCGAGGAGGTCGGCAAGCTCCTCACCCACGAGCACGTGGCCCTCGGTCTCTCCGACGCCGGCGCGCACGTCGATCAGCTCTGCGACGCGCCCCTCCCGACCGACTTGCTCGGGACCTGGGTACGGGAGCGGCAGGTCATGCCCCTCGAGCGGGCGGTGCGGAAGCTGACCGGGGAGCCGGCCGACATCTTCGGGTTCGTGCGCCGCGGCTACCTCCGCGAGGGGAGCTGGGCCGACGTGTGCGTGTTCGACCCGGACACCGTGAGCACCGGCCCGCTGCTGCGCGTACGCGACTTCCCAGCCGGCGGGGAGCGGTTGACGGCCGAGCAACCGGGCGGCGTGCGCCACGTGCTCGTGAACGGCACCCCGATCCGAATCGAGGGTGAGCAACTGCACTCCCCCACGAGCCGACCCGGCACACGGCCCGAGACGGCCTGAGGAGCGAAGCAGAGGTTGCCATGGCCACGACGACCGGCACCGGCGTCTACTACGACCCGTACGACGTCGGGATCAACGCCGATCCGTACCCGGTGTTCCGGCGCCTGCGGGAAGAGGCGCCGCTGTACCGCAACGATGAGCACGACTTCTACGCGCTGAGCCGGTTCGACGACGTCGAGCGCGGTCTGGTCGACCGGGAGACCTACATCTCGGGACGCGGGGCCGTCCTCGAGCTGATCAACGCAGGGATCGAGATGCCGCCGGGCGTACTCATCTTCGAGGACCCACCCGTCCACACCGTGCACCGCGGCCTGCTCTCGAGAGTCTTCACCCCGAAGAAGATGAACGCGCTCGAGCCGCAGATCCGCGACTTTTGCGCCCGGTGCCTGAATCCACTCGTGGGCACGGGACGCTTCGACTTCGTTCGTGATCTCGGTGCACAGATGCCGATGCGCGTGATCGGCATGCTGCTCGGCATCCCCGAGGAGGACCAGGAAGCGATTCGCGACCGGGTCGACGCCGATCTCCGGACCACGCCTGGTCAGCCCATGAAGCCCTCGCAGGATCGGTTCGTGACGGGCGAGGCCTTCGCCGACTACGTCGACTGGCGCGTCGACCATCCTTCGGACGACCTCATGACGGAGCTGCTGCTCGCCGAGTTCGAGGACGAGACCCGGGAGATCCGCCGGCTCACACGCGACGAGGTGCTCACGTACGTCAACGTGGTAGCTGGGGCCGGGAACGAGACCACGACCCGGCTGATCGGCTGGGCGGGCCAGGTGCTCGCCGACCATACCGACCAGCGCCGGGAGCTCGTTCGGGACCGGTCGCTGATCCCGAACGCGATCGAAGAGCTCCTCCGGTACGAGCCGCCCGCGCCGCACGTCGCCCGGTACGTGACCCGAGGCGTGGAGCACTACGGACGGACGGTGCCGGAGGGCAGCGTCATGCTGTTCCTCGTCGGCGCGGCCAATCGGGACGACCGCCGCAACCCCGATGGCGACCACTTCGACATCCACCGGGAGAACGTGCAGCACCTGAGCTTCGGCTACGGCATCCACTTCTGCCTGGGCGCCGCACTGGCCCGCGTCGAGGGCCGCGTCGCGTTGGACGAGGTGCTCAACCGGTTCCCCGATTGGGAGGTCGACGTGGGCAACGCCAAGCTCGCGCCCACGTCAACGGTCCGGGGATGGGAGACGCTCCCCGTCGTCGTCCGTTGATCGAGCGCCTCCAGGTCCGGGTCGACGACGAGGTCCTCGACGATCTCCGCATCCGCCTGGCGCAGACGCGCTTCCCCGACCAGATCGAGGGCACAGGGTGGGAGTACGGGTTTCCGGTCGCTTATTTGCGCGACCTCGTCATGTATTGGCGCGACGAGTACGACTGGCGAGCCGAGGAGGCGCGCCTCAACGAGCTGCCGCAATTCCGCACGACGATCGGCGGGCAGTCCATCCACTTCATCCACGCCCGCTCGCGGCATGCCGACGCTCTTCCTCTCCTGATCGGGCACGGTTGGCCCGGCTCGGTTGTCGAGTTCCTCGATGTGATTCCTCGGCTGACGGAGCCCGAGGTCCACGGCGGGGACGCCGCCACCGACGCGTTCCACGTCGTGGCGCCGTCGCTTCCCGGCTACGGCTGGTCGGAGCCCACACACGCACGCGGCTGGGAGCCATGGCAGATCGCCCGCGCGTTCGCCGAGTTGATGGCTCGCCTCGGGTACACGAGCTACGCCGCCCAGGGCGGCGACTGGGGCGCTCAGGTCGCGACAAGGATCGGTGCGCTCGATGCGGAGCACTGCGCGGCAATCCACCTCAACATGCCGATCGCCGACCCTCCCGGCGAGGAGGTGCCGCTGACCGATGACGAGAAGGCGGATCTCGCGGCCATGGCCGAATTCCGCCGCGAGGAATCCGGCTACGCACAGGAGCAGGGAACGAAGCCGCAGACGCTCGGCGTTGCGCTCAACGACTCGCCCGCCGGCCTCCTCAGCTGGATCGTCGAGAAGTTCCGCGCGTGGAGCGACTGCGACGGCCGGCCCGAGAACGCGTTCACCAGGGACCAGCTCATCACGAACGTCATGACGTACTGGGTCACTCAGACCATCACGTCATCGGTTCGGCTCTATTGGGAGCTCCGGCACGCCGGCTTGGAACGTCGGGCGCCGGAGTTCGTCGACGTGCCCACCGGCATCGCGCGCTACCCGAGTGAGCCCATCCGCCTACCCCGGGCCTGGGTCGAGCGGCGGTACAACGTCGCTCACTGGACCGAGATGCCGCGCGGCGGTCACTTCGCCGCCATGGAGCAGCCGGAGCTTTTCGTCGAGGACCTACGAACCTTCTTCCGGACGGTGCGGTGACTCAGTAGTGACAGCGCCACTCGACGACCCTGTGGTCGCGGCCGACGCGCATGAAGTCGGCACCGCGCTTCGGCTCCCCACCGGGAAGCCCACAGGCGTAGACGAGCACGATGCTGTCGCTGCCGACGTAGGTGTCGTGCAGGGTGTATCGGAGCCCGCCCGTCCGACGCAGGGCGTCCTCGACGTAGGCGCGCAGCGCGTCGTATCCCTCGATCGTTGTCTTCGCGGAGTCGCGGGTGAGCATGGAGACACCCGGTGAACTGAACACGATGTCAGGCGCGAACCGGGCCATGATCGTGTCGACGTCGCCGCCGTTCCACCCCTCGAGCCAATGGCGAACGAGAGCCTGGGCGGTCGCGTCGTCGAGCGTGGTCATGGGATTGTGCGGCACCGCCGTGTTCTAACATCTGCGTCACCGAAGGGGGAGGGACCGGAGCGTGAGAACCGTGGTCGTCGGCGCGTCGAGCGGGCTCGGACGCTGCATCGGGATCGGGCTCGCCCGGCGAGGAGCACAGGTGGCCCTGCTCGCCCGGCGCAAGACGCGCCTCGACGCCGCCGCCGAGGAGGCCGGTCCCGGGGCACTCGCGGTCGCGTGCGATGTCACGGACGAGACCTCGTGCCGGTCGGCGATCGACGAGGCGGCGCGCGGGCTCGGCGGCATCGACGCGCTCGTCTACACGCCGGCGGTCGGCCCCCTTGCCCGCCTCGTCGACGTCGATACCGACACGTGGCGGCGCGTGTTCGACACGAATGTGACCGGCGCCGCCCGCGTCACCGCCGCCGCAATCCCCCACCTCGACGAGAGCGCCGGTACGGCCGCTTTCCTCTCGTCCGTCAGTGCGTCGCTCACACCACCGTGGCCGGGGCTCGGTGCGTACATCGTGAGCAAAGCCGCGCTCGACAAGCTCGTCGAGGCGTGGCGCGTGGAGCACCCCGCGATCGGGTTCACGCGGCTCGTCGTCGGCGACTGCGGTGGCGGCGAAGGTGACTCGCGCACGGAGTTCATCGAGGAATGGGACCTCGACCTCGCGGCCGAACTGGCGCCGGCCTGGCTCGAGCGCGGCCTTCTGAGCGGCAGCATGATCGCCGTCGACGACCTGGTGTCGGTCGTCGACGCGGTGCTGCGGGCCGGCGCCAGCCTCTCGATGCCGTCCGTGACGGTCGCCCCCCGTCCGAAGCCCGAGGAGCAGGCATGACCGTCACGACGGCCCCAGTGGAGTTCGATCCGTTCTCCGAGGAGTTCTTCAACGACCCCTACGACCTGTACCGGCGCCTTCGCGACGAGGCTCCCGTGTATTACAGCGAGCAATACGGGTTCTACGCCCTGTCGCGGTTCGCCGACGTCCTCGCCGCCCACCGCGACTGGGAAGGCTTCTCGAGCGCGCACGGTATCGAGCTGTTCCTCCTCTCGAAGGACCCCGAGGAGATCGCCAGCTACCGGAACATCATCATGATGGATCCTCCAGAGCACGATCGCTTCCGTGCGCTCGTGAGTCGCGTATTCACGCCCCGTGCCGTCACCGCGCTCGAGCCGATGATCCGTGAGGTCATTCGCAGCTTCCTCGACCCGTTGGACGACGCGCCCGAGTTCGACGCCGTCGCCGATTTCGCGGCCCCTTTTCCCGTCGAGGTGATCTCACGCATGCTCGGCGTTCCCGAGCAAGACCGTCAGGGCATCCGCCACCGCATCGACCTGGGCCTCCATCGTGAGACCGGTCAGAGGGAGCCGAGCCAGGAGAACATGCAGGCGATCCTCGAGAACGGCATCTACTTCCACGAGCTGACGGTGGACAAGCGCAAGCACCCGGGTGACGACATGCTGTCGCGCCTCACGCAGGTAACCGTCGACCGCGGCGACGGCACGGAAACGCGTCTCGACGACGCCGAGATCACCGGATTCGCCTCGCTCCTCGGTGGTGCGGGAGCGGAGACGGTCACGAAGCTCGTCGGCAACGCCGTGGTGCTGTTCTGGCGCAACCCGGACCAGTGGCAGAAGGTCATCGACGACCGGGAGAAGATCCCTCGGGCGGTCGACGAGATCCTCCGGTACTGGCCGCCGTCCCAGTATCAAGGACGGTTCTGCGTGGAGGAGCGCGAGCTCGAGAGCGGGACCGTCCCGGCCGGCTTCCCGACCCTCCTCATCACCGGGGCGGCGACGCGCGACCCGCGAGCGTTCGACCGCCCCGACGACTTCGACATCGAACGACCGCCAGGGATCACCATCGGGTTCGGCCACGGCGTACACAGCTGTCTCGGCGCGGCGTTGGCGCGCATGGAGAGCCGGATCGCGATCGAGGAGCTGCTCGCGCGGTGGCAGCGCCTCGAGGTCGACGAGTCAGGGTTGCGCCGCGTGCGGATGGCGAACGTCGCCGGCTACGCG
>Ga0066904_10000073_pt1 | contig 10950 bp, 9 predicted proteins | sample PanSoiMetaPlot30_FD_133941 | JGI IMG/M metagenome (GOLD analysis project Ga0066904, IMG submission 133941) | Tropical forest soil microbial communities from Panama analyzed to predict greenhouse gas emissions - Panama Soil Plot 30 (version 2) | reverse complement strand
TCGTCCCCTGGTGATGCGAGATCATGCCGCGCACGAAGTCGACATCGGCGTCGGCGCTATAGCCGAACGCCAGATGGTGAGATAGAGATGACCAAGCGCGCGAAAGCCGACAATACGCATGCCACGAAGAGGCCGCGCGAGCACGAGGAGCATGCAGTAACCTCAATGGTGATGGGCCCCTTCCGACCCGGACGCGCCCATTGACTCGACGTGAAAAGTGACCTCTACTTTGCCGGCGTGCTTGAAGGTCAAACTGCCTGCGACGGTATCGCCCTCCTTGAGCGGGCCTTTGAGACCCATGAACATCAGGTGGTAGGAGTCGGGCGAGAACACCAGTTTGCCTTTCGACGGAACGGTCACACCCTCGGGGACAGGCCGCATGTGCATAACGCCATTGTTCATCGCCATCTGGTGGATCTCGGCTTGGCCGGCAAAGGCGGCCTCGGCCGAGACGAGGCGATCAGGCGCGTCGCCGTCATTGGTGATGGTAAGGTAGCCTACGCCAACATCGGTACCCTCGGGCGTTGCGCGCGACCATGCATCCTTGACCGAAATGGGCCCCGCCTTCACGTCCTCGGCGGCTGCTGCGCCGGAAAGAAGAAACAGCATGGCGATCGCCAATGCGAGGAACAGTCTGAACATGCCAATTTCCTCTCCGGCGATCATTTGCCGAAGGCGGACTTTCCGTCAAGCAGGTGGTCGCCGCGATTGCGGCGGAAACCGGTGAACAACTCACCATGAGTTTAGGTCCCCGGCGTTCAGGAGACCCGGCCATCCTGGTCGCGGATGCATCGCTAGCGGCGTCGGAGCTCGGCTTGCAGCGCTCAGACCTGAAAACCATCATCGCGACGGCCTGGACCCGGCATCGGAAAGCACATTCGAAGAGAAAGCGCGCTAGCTCCGCCTCCGGTTCGCTCCAAGGTGCATCACGGCAGAGACCAAAATCAGTGGCGGGCCTCTGACCCGATCAGCTCCTCAAGGATACGTTGCCAGTTCGCGACAGCGATCTCCCTGTCCCAGCGTTGCTCGAAGGCCACCCTGGCGCGGGCGCCCATGATCCGCCGCAGCTCGGGCGAGCGGGCAAGCTCGATAATGCGTTGCTTCAGCTCTACAACATTAGACGGCGCGACGGCGAATCCGCAGCCGACATCTCTCAAAATCTGCGCGACTTCGCCCTCAGGGTCGCCGATGAAGATTGCCGGACGCCCGGCAGCGGCGATGGCGTAGAGCTTGCTCGGCATGCACAAGCCCTCCAGAGCCGGATTCAAGATGACGAGATGCACGTCCGCCACACCGAGCGTTGCGGCAAGCTGTTCACGTGGCTGGTAATCGCGGAATTGGACATTGCCGAGCCGCCATTTTCTCGCCTGCTCCTCGAGGCTCGGCCGCAGCGCTCCTCCACCGATAAAGAGAAATTTGACTGGCGCAGCACCTTCGTGCGCAGCCGCGTCGATGGGCGATTGGTCGAGCGCCCGCATGGTTGAGAGCACGGTGTCGATTTCGTGAGCGCGGCCGAGATTGCCGGCATAGCCGACGACGAAATGGTTATCGAGCCCCCAATCGGCTCTGAGAGGATTTTTGCTGGCATCGATGGGAACGATGGCTTTGCCGTCAGCCCAATTAGGGATAGTGCGGATTTTTTCCTGAGCTAGTCCGAGTCGGTTAAGCGTGCTCGACATGGGGTCGTTGACGACGACGGTAAGGTCTGCTCGCCGCAAGGACCAATTGCGCGGCCGCCGCAAAAGAGCGAAGCCGAAGCGGCCCGCGGCGCCCCCTATGCCCAAAGCTTCCGCCACCTCGGGAAAGATATCTTGCTGCCAGTTCACGAGCCGCGCCCCACGCAGCCACGCAATGGCGGCTGAAATCACCGACAGGAGCGGAGGATCGGTCTTGGCGACAATGACATCGCCGGCTCGCGCGACACACCACAACCGCCACGCTGCAACGATATAAAAAGACAAGTAGTCGAGGATCCGTCCGTGCAGCCGGGGCCGGCCCTGGCGCGAGGTCCACATCCTGAACACCTCGACGCCACTGACGGTCTCATGCGAGGGAAGCGGGTTCGCCGTGTTGTCGTAGCCGAGGCGGCTGGTAATGACCTTTATTCGCAAGCCGCGCCGCGCGAGCTCGAAGGCAAGATCGGACAGGAGCTCGCTGGTTGCTGCATGATCGGGATAGAAAAAGCGGTTGAGAAAGATGAAGTGGCGGGACGGGGAAGCCATGGAAGTCGTTGATGAAATTCGCCACCAATCCTTCAAAGACGCAGTGGCGAGATCAGCAACGACCCATGCTGACGACTGCTTGTCTTATGAATTCTATTCGGAGTCCGGATCACGTGTAATGCTCAAGTCGTCGTACCAGATTGATCCGGAAACGAATGTCACTGAATTCGCGATGCGGCGGGGTGCGCACCACGTACCAGCGCTCGTCTTTACCAAGCGATAGCGAGGCGCGGCGTCCCGCGGGCGAGTCTCGAAGCATGGCCGGCATTATACTTGCGGGAAATCCCTACGCGCCATCTAGTTACTTGGGGAGATGATCGCAAATCTTGGCAGGAGAGGGGCGCTCAAAAGCCTGCAGGCTAAGCCACCCCGTTGCCCAGGCGAGAGCGATGGTCGAGCCTCAAAGTTAGGCAGCAGGCCGAGCTTCCGCTGCGCAAAAAGGCCTGCAGCGGCGTTGCAATGACGGCAAACCCGCGCTCTTCAAGCCTGCGTCGCAGCCGTTCCGAGCAGCTCGAGAGAATGATCGAGCCGTTGAGGGGCACGGCGTTGGCGGCAAATCGCGTCGCGTCTTCATGATCGATTGTCAGGCGATGCTCGGGAGCGACGCACTCCTCGATGGCGCGCAACCCGCTTTCGGCAAAAGCGCCAGGGTAATAGATCACGTCGCCGGAGGGCAAAGGACAGAGCGCCGTGTCGAGGTGATAGAAGCTTGCGTTGGAAAGCTCCAAGGCCACGCATTCGGTGCCGAAGCTCTCCGCGATGACATGAGCCGCCTCGCGACGCGAGCGTGGCCCGAAGCCCATCCAGAACTGGCGGCGCGCAGGATCCCAGATGCAATCTCCGGCCCCTTCCAGCCACACGCCGTCCGGCATTTTCATGATCGTATCGATCTCCGCCCGTTCCTTTAGCGCGCGCAGTGCGGCGCCGAAGATCGGCTCCTCGCCTTGACGCTCGGGATAGCGAAAGCGCGCAAGCAACGCCTTACCGTCGAGCACGATCGCCGCATTGGCCGTGAACACGAGGTCCGGAAGGTTGGGCTCAGGATCGACGAACTCGATCGCCGCGCCGAGCGCGAGAAGGGTGTCATGCAGCGCAAACCATTGCTGCTCGGCTTCCTCGTGAAGCGCGCTCCCGCCGCTCTTCCAGCTTTCCGGGTTCATCCAGGGATTGATGCTGTAGCTCACCGCGTAATGAAGCGGTGGACACATCAGGAAGCGGGCTTCGGTCGCCGGGCTCGCGTTCAGCTGCGGCCGCGCGTCCGCTACTACGTCCCCCAGTCCTGGGTGCATGATTCCCTGCACCCCTTGAGGCTAGCGCGGAGGCAAACGGCGGCAAGCAACGAACGTGCTGTTTCTGGACGATTTTTTAGTAGTGTGATGCCCGATCACAGCATGATCGGGCGATAGGCTTCTGCTTAAGAATTCGCCGCCTTAAACCAGCGGGAGTACCGGCAATTTCGCCTATTTGTACTCGACCTTGAGCAATTCGTAGGATTTGCCGCCGCCTGGCGTGGACACTTCAATGATGTCGCGCTTGCGCTTGCCGAGCAGGGCGCGCGCGATCGGCGAGGTGATGGAGATCTTGCCCTGCTTCACGTCGGCCTCGAGCTCGCCGACGATCCGGTACTTGACCTTCTCCTCGGTGTCCTCGTCCACCAGCGTCACGGTCGCCCCGAACATCACCTGGTCGCCCTTCAATTTCGACACGTCGATGACATCGGCCCGCGAAAGCTTGTCTTCGAGGTCGGCGACGCGCGCTTCGGTGATGCCCTGCTGTTCCTTGGCGGCATGGTATTCGGCGTTCTCGGAGAGATCGCCGTGGGTACGAGCATCGGAAATCAATTTGATGATGCGCGGGCGCTCGACGGTCTTGAGATATTTGATCTCAGCCTCGAGAGCGGCATAGCCCTCCGCGGTCATCGGTACCTTATCCATTTTCATCAATGCTCCTTGGGCCATCCCGACCGAATACTGTTCAGGAAGTGCCCGGTCCAAGTCAAGAATCTGGTGATTTTGACCGATTTCTAAGCTGTCTCAAGCGACTTCTTGGCGCGCCTGCCGACATAGCTTTGCAGGGGAGCGACCTTGAGGCTGCCCTCCCTGAGCGCCTTGATGGCCTCGGTCACGGCCATCGCTCCGGCGACGGTTGTATAATAAGGAATGTGATAGAGCAACGCCGAGCGGCGGATCGAGAACGAGTCGGCGAGAGCCTTCACGCCTTCCGTGGTGTTGAACACGATATCGACCTCGCCATTGGTGATGGCGTCGACGATATGCGGGCGCCCCTCCAGCACCTTGTTAACCCTCTCGCATTTGATGCCGTGGAGATCGAGATGGCGCTTGGTGCCGCGCGTGGCGACGACGCGAAAGCCCATCTCGGCGAGCTGCCGGACGGGCGCTACCACCTTGTCCTTGTCGCTGTCCTTGACCGAGACGAACACCGTACCCGAGAGCGGGAGCCTCGAGCCCCCGCCGAGCTGGCTCTTGGCAAAGGCGATGGCGTAGTCGCGATCGATGCCCATCACCTCTCCGGTCGAGCGCATCTCGGGACCAAGCACGGGATCGACACCGGGGAAGCGCGCGAACGGGAACACAGCTTCCTTCACTGCGATATGGTCGAGCTTCGGCCGCTTCAGACCGAACGAGGCGAGCGGCTTGCCCGCCATCACCTCTGCCGCGATACCGGCGACGGGGAGGCCGATCACCTTGGCGACGAAGGGCACGGTGCGCGATGCGCGCGGATTGACCTCGAGGATGTAGATGTCGTCGTTCTGAATGGCGAATTGGACATTCATCAGACCGACCACGCCGAGCGCTTTGGCGAGCGCGATTGTCTGCCGCTCCATCTCAGCCACGATCTCGGGTCTCAGCGAATGCGGCGGTAGAGAGCAGGCGGAGTCGCCGGAATGCACGCCGGCCTCCTCGATATGCTCCATCACCCCGCAGATGAAGACGTCCTTGCCGTCGGCGATGGCATCGACGTCGACCTCGATGGCGTCACGCAGGTACCTGTCGAGCAGAACCGGACTCTTGCCCGACACGACCACGGCCTCGGAGATGTAGCGGGCGAGCTGCGCCTCGTCGTGCACGATTTCCATGGCACGCCCGCCGAGCACATAAGACGGACGGATCATGAGGGGGAAGCCGAGCCCGGCGGCAATCGCGTGGGCCTCCTTCGCCGAGCGGGCGACGCCGCTCTGGGGTTGACGCAGGCCAAGCCGGTCGATCAGCGCCTTGAATCGGTCGCGGTCCTCGGCGAGGTCAATCGCGTCAGGCGACGTGCCGAGGATCGGAACCTTGGCGTTTTCCAACGCCTGGGCGAGCTTGAGCGGCGTCTGCCCGCCGAACTGCACAATCACGCCTTTCACCTTGCCGTTCTCGGACTCTCTGCGCACGATCTCGAGCACGTCCTCTTCGGTCAGAGGCTCGAAATAAAGCCGGTCTGAGGTGTCGTAGTCGGTCGAGACGGTCTCCGGATTGCAATTGACCATAATGGTCTCGTAGCCGGCCGCCGACAGAGCGAAGGCTGCATGGCAGCAGCAATAGTCGAATTCGATGCCTTGGCCGATGCGGTTGGGGCCGCCGCCGAGAATTATGATCTTCTCTTTGTCAGTCGGTCGGGCTTCGCAGACCGGCGGCCCTGCGAAGCCCGCCTCGTAGGTCGAGTACATATAGGCTGTGGGGGAGACGAACTCTGCGGCGCAGGTGTCGATGCGCTTATAGACTGGATGGACGTCGAACTTACGCCGTAGCGCCGCGACCTCTCTCGCCTCCACACCCGCGAGCTTTGCCAGCCGCTCGTCTGAGAAGCCCATGGCCTTCAGCGCGCGCAGTTGGGCGGCGCTCTGCGGCAGGCCATGTTGCCGCACGCGCTCCTCGCAATCGATGATGTCTTGCAGCTGGCGGATGTACCACGGGTCGATCTTGCACGAGTCGTAGATCTGCTCGATGTCGACACCGAGCCTGAGCGCCTGCGCGACTTTCAGCAGCCGGTCGGGGGAGGGGGTACCGAGCGCGGCCCGCACCACGTTCTTGTCGTCGCCCTGACCAAGGCCCTCGAAAGTAATGTCGTCGAATCCAGTCAAGCCCGTCTCCATCGAGCGTAGCGCCTTTTGCAGGGACTCGGGGAAGGTTCGGCCGATGGCCATCGCCTCTCCCACTGACTTCATCGAAGTTGTGAGCACCGGCTGCGAGCCCGGGAACTTCTCGAAGGCGAAGCGCGGGATCTTGGTCACGACATAGTCGATGGTGGGCTCGAAGCTCGCCGGCGTGGCACCGCCGGTGATGTCGTTGGCGAGCTCGTCGAGCGTGTAACCGACCGCGAGCTTGGCCGCGATTTTGGCGATGGGAAAGCCGGTTGCCTTGGAGGCGAGCGCAGAGGAACGCGACACGCGCGGGTTCATCTCGATGATGACGAGGCGGCCGTCAGTGGGGTTGACCGCGAATTGCACATTCGAGCCGCCGGTCTCCACGCCGATCTCGCGCAGCACCTTGATCGAGGCGTTGCGCATGATCTGATATTCCTTGTCGGTGAGGGTGAGCGCTGGCGCGACCGTGATCGAGTCGCCGGTATGCACGCCCATCGGATCGACGTTCTCGATCGAGCAGACGATGATGCAGTTGTCGTCCTTGTCGCGGACGACCTCCATCTCGTATTCCTTCCAGCCGAGCACCGACTCCTCGATCAGCACCTCGGTGGTAGGCGAGGCGTCGAGCCCGCGCTCGACGATCTCCACGAACTCCTCGCGGTTATAGGCGATCCCGCCGCCGGTACCGCCGAGGGTGAAGGACGGGCGGATAATGGCAGGGAGCCCCATCTCGGGAAGCGCGTCGAGCGCCTCGATCAGGCCCTTCTCGACGTAGCGCCGCTTACGTTCGCCCTCGTGCCGCGCCCACTCAACCTCAAAGGCGTACAGAGCCTTTGCCTTGTCATCGGGGTCGGAATTTGCCGCCTCGATGCGGCCAATCTCGTCCTTATATTTCTGCCAGTCGGCGCGCTTCAGCACAGCGGCGTCGGCAAGCCGCGAGCGCGGCGTCTCGAGCCCTATTCCGTTCATCGCCTCGCGGAACAGCTCGCGGTCCTCGGCCTTGTCGATCACCGCGGCGCGGGCGCCGATCATCTCGACGCCGAACTTCTTAAGCACGCCTGAGCGCTCGAGGCTGAGCGCGGTGTTGAGCGCGGTCTGCCCGCCCATGGTTGGCAGCAGTGCGTCGGGGCGCTCCTTCTCGACGATCTTGGCGACGAAATCGGGCATGATCGGCTCGACGTAGGTGGCGTCGGCGATCTCCGGATCCGTCATGATCGTGGCCGGGTTGGAGTTCACCAGTACGATCCGATAACCTTCTTCTTTCAAAGCCTTACAGGCTTGCGTTCCGGAATAGTCGAATTCGCAAGCCTGGCCGATCACGATCGGTCCAGCCCCGATGATCAGGATGGACTTTATGTCTGTGCGCTTTGGCATGGAGGACGGTCGCCCGCTTATAAATCAAACGGGCCGGGCTGCAACAGCTCTTCCGCTGGATTTGCCCCGGGATTCTCAAAGCGGCCACCGGCCGCGCGGATAGAAGCAAAAAACGGCCTGCGCGCAGCAATCCATCGCAAGCAGGCGCGCGACCATGCGGCCTACCCTCCGCGCCCCCAATCTCAACAAGGGTAGGTACAATGCAAACGCTACAACACGCTGCGCCGGCTTGAGGACATTCCACGTGACGTCGCCGATCTTTCCCTCGCTCTCCGTCCGCTTGGCTCGTTCGAGCACTTGTTCTGGCTGATTGACCAAAGCCATCCCGTCCATTTTGCCGTGACCGCCGAGGTCGAAGGCGACATTAGCCCGCGGGATTGGCGTCAGGCTCTTGACCGCGTGCAGGATCGGCATCCCCTGCTGAACGTTAGTATCGAGGGCGCAAATGGGCTTCTGCACGAGATGCAAAACGTGCTGGTCGAGGCCTGCGGGTAACGAGACGGAAATCAGGCTCAGCGCCCGTCGCCATCGGCGGGCGCTTTGCCTTTCCGCTCCTCCATCAGCGCGACGAAGCGGGTGAAGAGGTAGTGGCTGTCCTGCGGCCCGGGCGAGGCCTCGGGGTGGTACTGCACCGAGAACACCGGGCGGTCTTTCATTTTAAGCCCGCAATTCGAGCCGTCGAACAACGAGACATGCGTCTCCTCGACATTTTCAGGCAGGCTCGCGCGGTCGACGACGAAGCCGTGATTCATCGAAGTGATCTCGACCTTTTCGGTGGTGAAGTCCTTGACCGGATGGTTCGCACCGTGATGGCCCTGATGCATCTTGCCCGTTTTGCCGCCGAGTGCGAGGCCGAGCATCTGATGGCCGAGGCAGATGCCGAACAGCGGCAGCCCTGAGTCGACGAGCTTCTTGATCTCCGGCACGGCGTAGACGCCGGTCGCTGCCGGATCGCCAGGGCCGTTCGACAGGAACACCCCGTCAGGCTTCCGCTCGAGGATCTCGTCAGCGCTCGCCGTCGCCGGCACCACTGTGAGCCGGCAGCCTGCGGTCGCAAGCTCGCGCAGGATGTTGCGCTTGAGCCCGTAGTCGACGGCGACGACATGGAAGCGCGGGCTCGCTTGCCGCCCATAGCCTTTGCCCCATTGCCACTCGGTCTCGTCCCAGCCGTAGCTCTGTCCCGCGGTGACATCCTTGGCAAGGTCGAGCCCGACCATGCCCGGCCATTCGGCGGCCTCGCGCTTCAACACGGCGAGGTCGAACTTGCCGTCCGGCGCATGCGCGATGACGGCATTCGGCATGCCCTTCTCGCGGATCAGCGCCGCGAGCGCGCGCGTATCGACGCCGGTGATAGCAATGATGCCGCGCGCTTTCAGCCAATCGTTGAAGTCCTGCGCCGCGCGCCAATTCGACGGCGCCGTAATTGGCGCGCGCAACACGCAGCCGCGCACGCCGGTAACGGCGAGGCTCGCGCTCTCCAAATCCTCGCTATTGGTTCCGACATTGCCCACATGCGGGAAGGTGAAGGTGATGATTTGCCCGGCATAAGAAGGGTCGGTGAGGATCTCCTGGTAGCCCGTCATCGCCGTGTTGAAGCAAACCTCACCGACAGCCATGCCGATCGCTCCGGCGCCTTTGCCCTCGATGACGGTGCCGCCGGCAAGAACAAGGAGAGCCGTCGGCGCTTCGTCGGCCCAGGCGGGAGCTTCGCGCGCGCGCAACGCTACGGCCTCTGCGGCCAGAGTTTCGCTCGTGTCGTTCATCTTCTCTTATTGGCGGCCGTCGGCGGGGCTCGCCGGTTTTGCAAAGTCGGGTGCGCGGACTTCGGCGTCAAGGATTAATGCTGAAGACTTAAGTCCAACTCGCGCACTCTTACGTTCCGAAGGGGGAAGCGTCAATCCACAGGATGATTTATTTTCCTGTGAAAACAATAACTTAAACCAGGGAAATTCCTTGCCTCCACTCCTTGCCTCCATTACCTTGAAGGCTTCCTTCCAGAAATGTCTGGCCCGAGACCCATGCGCGAGACCATCACCGCTGCCCTGAAGCACGCCACCAAGTTGCAAGACAAGCGCCGCATCTCGACGCTCCGGCTCGTGAGCGCGGCGATAAAGGATCGCGACATCGCCGCGCGTACCGCCGGCAAGACGCAAGCGACCGACGCGGAGCTGCTCGACCTGTTCGCCAAGATGATCAAGCAGCGCGAGGAGTCGCAGAAGATCTATGCCGACGCCGGCCGCGCCGAGCTCGCCAAGCAGGAGGGCGAAGAGATCGAGATCATTCGCGAGTTCCTGCCGAAGCAGTTCTCCAACAAAGAGATGGAGAAAGCCATCGCCGCCGCCATCGCAGAGTCTGGTGCTTCGAGCGTAACGGACATGGGCAAGGTCATGGCCGCGCTCAAAGCGCGTTACGCCGGCCAGATGGATTTCGCCAAAGCAAGCGCGCTGGTGAAATCGAAATTGTCCTAAGCGGCGAGCCGCTGGAATTTCCTGTCACCGCCCGGCCGCATTGCGCAATTCGACTCTCGCGCGGAGTGCGAGCGTCGGTTGCTCCGTGATCTGAATTTCAAATCGCTCATTCGGTTTTCGCCTGCGGTGATTTGTCTTGCACTGCAACACAGAATTGTCGCGCCGCAGCGATAGTCCCTATGCAATGCAGCACGGACTGATTCCGTGCACGATGTGAAAGGAGGCCAAGTCAATGGTCCACATCTCTTGTTCTAGAGTCCTCGCCGCGTTTTGCGCCCTCGCTGGCGTTGCCGCCCTAAGCATGGCTGCTTCCGCAGAGGAGTACACGACCAATCTCGGCCCGGTCGGACCGAATGAGCCAATCCTTGCCACTGTCGGCGGACAGCGCGTCATCGCCTTCTTCGTGCCCGAGCGCGGGTCTTGCGCGGTGAACACGATCATGTGGAAGGACGCTGCCGCCGACGCGCCTTATACGACGTCCCGCGTCAGGCTGAGCCTGCGCCCGGGCGAGATGGTTCGCTTCGACGACGCGCGCCTGTCGATGAACCTGCTGTGCGGCGCTGACGCCTCGACCCTTGCGGTCGTCGCTCCGCCGGAGCTCATTCTGACCGGCGCTCACGCGAACGATTAGCCTCACGCTCTTTGCCGAATTTCGGCAAGGCAGACGAATCTGCAACGCCCTCCTTTGCGGAGGGCGTTGTCATGTCAGGAACGTGCAGTAACGCAACGCCGTCATGGCCGGGCTTGGCTCGGCCATCCACGATTCACGCAAGCTACCTGGAGAGTCGGATTTCCACAG
>Ga0066904_10000072_pt1 | contig 11002 bp, 11 predicted proteins | sample PanSoiMetaPlot30_FD_133941 | JGI IMG/M metagenome (GOLD analysis project Ga0066904, IMG submission 133941) | Tropical forest soil microbial communities from Panama analyzed to predict greenhouse gas emissions - Panama Soil Plot 30 (version 2) | reverse complement strand
TATCACGCGTGGACGTACGCGCTGGATGGACGATTGCTTGGCGCGCCGCACATGGATGAGACGCCAGGATTCAACAAGGCTGAATATCCATTGAAGCCGGCGCGGCTAGGTCTTTGGGAAGGTTTTATTTTCCTGAATCTCGGAGATCCCTCTGCTTCACTTGAGAAATGGTTTGAAGCGCTCGACGGAAAGTTTTCGTCGTGGAACCTGGCAACGCTGCGCTCGGTGAAACGGATCGAGTACGACGTCCGAACCAATTGGAAGTTTATCTTTCAAAACTACTCGGAGTGTTATCACTGTTTGGGCGTGCATCCGGAGTTGTCGAAAATTTCACCATACGACTCCGCAGAGAATGATCTGACCGAAGGACCGTTCCTCGGTGGATTCATGCGGATCGCGAGCGACAAAAGCTTGACGATGAGCGGCAACGCTTGCGCGTTGCCCGTGGGCAATTTCGGCGACGAAGATTTCCGGTTCGTTTTCTACTACTCCATTTTCCCGAACATGCTGCTGAGTCTGCATCCGGATTACGTGATGGTGCATCAACTTTGGCCGCAGTCGCCGGAGCGGACACTGATCTTATGCGATTGGTTCTTTAATCCGGAAGCATTCGAGCGGAACGATTTCGATCCGGATGATGCCGTTGAGTTCTGGGACATGGTCAACAAGCAAGACTGGCACGTGTGCGAGTTGAGCCAGCAAGGTATTTCCTCGCGCGCTTACGAACCCGGGCCGTACTCAGCGCGGGAAAGTATCCCGGCGGCCTGGGACGAGTACTACTTGCGGCAGATGGGCTGAGTTCTATCCACAGATTTCCGGAATTCCGAATCTCTGACGCATGTTCAGAGCCTGACTCAAACAATCTGCCGACTTCCTTTGCGGCCGAGCCAGCCGCTCTACAAGTTGGCAAGAATTTTTGTGGCCATCGATTTTTCCGAATCGAGGACCGAGTCCGCGGGAAGACCGTGAATTCCAATCGTGATCAGGATATCGCCTTTGAGAACATGCAACATTGCCATGCCAGTCTCGTTAGGACAGAAGATGGCTTTATCACCAAGACCGTCGATACGAGTCGATTTGCTGCCATCGGCGGGCAGCACGGAAAACATTGTCTGAGTAAGATGCGGCGGAGCTTCTCGCCCCGCATAGAGAACGTCGAAATAGAGCCACTTATCGCCGTTGATCGCATGATAACTCCATTCCGAATCGTAGTAGCCACCTTTGCCGTTCTGGTTGCGGCCTTTGGCGTCTTTGACCGGCACGCCCAGAATTTTTTGGGCATCGGACTTGGTGATGACTTTTGGGACGTCGATTTTGTCGCCAGCCGTTGCGGACCGCACGCCGGCGCAAATGATGATCAAAATAGCGAAGCCAACCATTGTTCTTCCCATAAAATCCTCTCCGTGAAAGTTGGACGTGAAGCATGACGGGCTCGCAGCGTCATATCAATCTTCAATTATGTGTGACCGAAGAATCGCGCTTTGTGATCACGAATCTAACATCTAGTATCCAGCATCCGAAGCCATGCCGCCGCCGCTGACGTATGCCAGTTATCTCGATCTGGAGAAGCTGCTCTCGCTTCAGAAGCCGCGCTCCAGCCCGCCGGAACACGACGAGACGCTGTTTATCATTATTCATCAGACGTACGAGCTTTGGTTTAAGCAGCTGCTGCACGAGTTTGAGAAAATAAAGAGAAATTTTTCCGCAGGCGATCTCTTCGGGGCCATCCACACGTTCAAGCGTGTGCGCACAATCATGAAAGTACTCGTGGCGCAGGTGGACATTCTCGAAACAATGACGCCGTCGTCGTTCTCGAGTTTTCGCGACCGACTGGAGACAGCATCGGGATTTCAATCCGTGCAGTTTCGCGAGATTGAGTTCGCGCTTGGATACAAACGGGCATCAACGGTCAATTATCTGAAGCCTGATTATCCCGGATACGATCGCCTCAATGAGTTGCTGCATGAACGCACAGTGGTCGATCATTTCTATGATTTTCTGGAGAAGCGCGGTGCGCAAATCCCGACTGAGTTGAAGAACCGCGACGTGACGCAGCCGAACGGGGCAGACGAGCGAGTCCAGAAAGAGATTCTGCGTTTGTATAAGAATTCGCCTGAATGCTCGATCCTGTTCGAATTGATGACCGATTTTGACGAAGGTCTGCAGGAGTGGCGTTATCGACACGTGAAACTCGTGGAGCGCACCATCGGCGCGAAGAAAGGCACCGGCGGATCACCCGGCGTTCCATTTCTCAAAGAATCATTATTCAAGCCGGTGTTCCACGATCTCTGGGCGATTCGGCACGAAATGTGATCAACTGTATGTCATTCCGACCGCAGTCGAGGAATCTTTGATTTTCATCTTTGGTCTGCCGCCCGCTCGCCAAATCCAGAGATGTCTCGACTTCGCTCGACATGACAAATGCTACCCTCCACGCGAAGGCAAACCGATAAGGGTCAGAGCGGAACAACGGATCTCAGGAATTGCGCGACCGCCGAATCATCAGGAGGCGATCGCTTCCTGGGAAAGTTGCGACCCAACCGCGCTCAGTCTCCCGCATCGCCGACGTTTGAATTTCGTCAGGTCCAATTTGCTTGTACGTCTGGCGAAAACGCGCTGTTGCTCCAGCCGATCCAACGTTCCATGTCATCGCCTGGACGCCCGGTGAATACACCCCGGTGAATACACCCCGGTGATATTGCGAACTAAGCTTCCATCTGCTTGGACCGACATTGTTCCCTGCTCCTGCACGCGTCCGGATTTCAAATCCATGACAAAGAGCATGTCGAGGTTCTTGTGCACGCCATTCCACACCAACATACCTTCCAGGTGCGGTTCCTCCCTTCCATCGGTAAGCAGAGCCACCGCATACCAAATGTAAGAACGGTTTGGGCCCCAACGGACGCGCTGCACAGCCATTGGGCTTTCGTCGATCTCCGACTTCACGTCCCATTCGCCAATCAAAAATTCATATGGCGCGAACGGGTTGTTCTCTCGATCAGTACTGCTCGCGTCTGGCTTGCGATCATCTTGAACGTGGCTTTCAGCAGCGACCGAACGCTCGCCAAAACATTCCAGCCAAAGAGACAGCACAACAACAGCAACCAGGATTCGCTTCATATTTTATAAACGCCGCCGCAACCATTTTTTGTCTGCGCTGCGTGCAGCACCGGATGGGATCCGGATTAATTTCTAATCGAAGGCAAGAAATTCGCGCACCGTCCCGGAAAACAATTGTGCTTTCTCTTTTTCGTGAAGCTTCATCGATTCGATCAGTTTGCCCGGATGCGTTTCGCCTAACGAGAATGGGTAATCGGAACCGAATGCGATCCGTTCTGCGCCGAATAATTTGAGAAGGAGCCTCAGTGCGTCGGCGTCATGGACAAGTGAATCGACGTAAAACCGCGCCGGCATTCCATCGTGAGCGAGATAGCGACGCGGGCTGGTGGTGTTTTCCGTCGCCACCACATCAGGGCGCACATGAAATGCATGATCAACGCGGCCGATGGTAAATGGAAACGCGCCCCCACCGTGCGCAAAGGCGACGCGCAGCGTCGGAAACCGCTCGAACACGCCTCCGAAAATCATTGAACAAATCGCGAGAGACGTTTCTGCAGGCATGCCAACCAGCCACGGCAGCCAGTATTTCGGCATGCGCTCGCTCCCCAGCATGTCCCACGGATGAACAAAGATCGCGGCATCGAGTTGTTCAGCGGCGCTCCAGACCGGCTGAAGCGCTGCGTTATCGAGATTCAGAGTATCTACGCGCCCAAAATTCGGATTTGCATCCACGTGCGTTCCGATCTGTGCGCCGCGGAGCCCGAGTTGCCGGACACAGCGTTCCAGTTCGGCCGCGGCGAGATCCGCATCCTGCATTGGAATGGTTCCAAGACCGGTGAAGCGCGTCGGATGATCGCGAACCACTTGCGCGATGTGGTCGTTTAGTCGCCGAGAAAGATCGAGCGCATCGGTCGGTTTTGCCCAGTAGCTGAACATCACCGGAACTGTGGAAAGGACTTGCATCGAGACACCCTCCCCGTCCATCTCGTCGATTCGGCGTGTTGGCTCCCATACATGGTCGCCGATTTCGCGGAACAGCCGATCGCCGACCATCATGCGCGCGCAGCACGGCTTGTAGTGATCGAGCCGCACAAAACCGCCGTAGCCGTATTTCACGTCGAAGTCCGGCCAGTCGCGCGGCAAAATGTGGGTGTGCAGATCGATCTTCAAAAAAGTGATAAGTGACGAGTGATGAGAAACGGCGAGTGATGTTAGCAAAAACTTGTCACTCGTCACCTGTCACTCATCACTGATCTTACAGCGCCTTTACCGGCTGCGCCTTTTCCACTTTCTTGCCGCACTTTTTGCAGGTCCGGCGCGCATCGTCGGTCCAAAATTCGAGCATTGCCTTGCTAAAATGATCGACGATGTCTTTGCAATCGAAGTGGATGTCTTCCACCAGTGCTCCACAACTTTCACAGTAAAAAATCAAGTGCTCCTTTTCACCGGGCGCACGGCGCCGCTCCACGACCAACCCAATCGTGTCCGGCGGGCGCTGCGGCGAGTGCGGCACATTCGGCGGAATGAAAAACGTTTCGCCTTCCCGAACAATGTGATCAACGATGCGATCGCCTTCGCGGATACGCACCTTAATGTCGCCTTTGAGCTGATAGAAATACTCTTCCGAATCAACCAGATGAAAGTCGTTTCGGGCATTGGGCCCTTTGATGACCATCACAAAAAAATCCCGTCCATCATAAAGATACCGGTTGCTTACTGGCGGCTTAAATTTATCAGCGTTTTCTTCAATCCACTTCTCGATGTTAATCGGCGATTGCACTTTGGTCATGGACATGAGCGTATTTCTGCTCGTGCAAAGCGTCAAACTCAGTCTGAGTAGGCAGGCCTAACGGCTCTATCTTTGCGGCTAAAACCGGGCGTATTCAGAGGCGGCCACCGGGGCGATCAAAACCGACTTTAGGGTTGAATGAGAAACCTCCCATCGAATAGTATCCGCCGCTTTGTGAATAATTGCCGAGTACTGAGAATTGCCGGCACACTGCTCGCGACACTGATTATTTGCAGTTGCGAAGAGTACCCAACACCGTATCAGCCGGGCTTGTATCCGCGCGCGGTTCCCGCAGGCTGGTGGGACGACGAAGGCGCTTCCGGAAAGCCGCGGATCGTCGTGCACATCGGCGAGCAAAAAGCGTACTTTTACAAAGGCAAAACTTTAGTCGGCGAAACAACTGTCTCCACCGGTAAGCCTGGCTTTTCGACTCCGCCGGGCCGTTACACGGTGCTTTCGAAAAGTGCGGACCACGTCTCGAGCATATTCGGGGATTACGTGGATGATAATGGAAATGTCGTTAGATCGAATATCGACTCACGAAAGGACCGTCGTCCGAAAGGAACTCATTTCGATGGCGCGCGAATGCCCTATGCGATGTTCTTTAGAGGCGGTTATGCAATGCATCAGGGATACGTCCCGCCCTTTGCCGCGTCGCACGGTTGCATCCGTTTGCCGGGACAAATGGCGGTAAGGTTTTTCGAGAATGCTCCCGTCGGAACTCCGGTCAATGTAACTGAATAGTGATTCTCGGCGGATAGTAGGCCTCGCGTTCTCGCTACGGGTTCGACCCCTCTTTGTAGAGGTATGCTTCGCGCTGAGAGCCGTGCTACCGTACGGCGAGCCATGCATAAAAGCGTCATCGCCGCAGAAAGGGTCTCCGACACCGGCCTAACGAAAGAGGAACTGCAACGCTATTCGCGGCATCTCATAATGCCCGAAGTAACTGCGGAAGGACAGAAACGACTTAAGGCGGCGCGTGTTTTGTGCATCGGCGCCGGTGGTTTGGGTTCCCCTGCTGCGCTGTATCTAGCGGCAGCCGGTGTGGGAAGACTTGGGCTTGTCGATTTCGACCGTGTCGATCTCACCAATCTGCAACGCCAGATTCTTCACGGAACAAAGGACATCGGCCGCAGCAAACTCGAATCGGCGCGCGAGCGGCTGCTCGATATCAACCCAGACATCAAAGTTGAGTTGCACGAGTGTCGATTGTCCAGCGATAACGCGGAGCAAATTGTTGCTGACTATGACGTGATCGTGGACGGCTCGGATAATTTCGCCACGCGCTATTTGTCCAATGACGTGTGTGTTTTTGCGAAGAAACCAAATATCTACGGCTCTGTGTTTCGGTTTGAAGGCCAAACCACTGTGTTCGCGCCGCAGTTAGGGGGGCCTTGTTATCGTTGTCTGTTTCCGGAGCCACCTCCGCCGGAGTCTGTCCCGAACTGCGCGCAAGCGGGCGTGCTAGGCGTTTTGCCCGGTATTATCGGAATGCTGCAAACGATTGAGGCAATCAAGCTGATCGTCGGCATAGGCGAACCGCTGATTGGGCGCCTGCTACACTTCGACGCGCTGAAGGTGCAATTTCGAGAGCTAAAACTGCGGCGTGATCCGCAGTGTCCCGTCTGCGGCGAAAACCCAACTATCTTTGCGCCGATTGATTACGACCAGTTTTGCGGCGCGGGAGACGACGTCGTTCCTGGAATATCGGTACAGGAATTGAAAGGCAAGATGGAGGCAGGCGACGCGTTCGAATTGATTGATGTGCGGGAACCGTTCGAATTCGAGATCGCACGAATCGATGGTGCGAAATTGATTCCGCTTGGTGAAATCCCCGAGCGCGCAGACGAGCTGGACCGCGAGCAAACGTTCATCGTCCATTGCCACAGCGGTCGCCGCAGCGCACAGGCTGTGCGACTACTGAAACAACGGGGTTTCAGCAACGTATATAATCTCGAAGGCGGAATCGATGCCTGGTCGGAATTCATCGATCCGACCGTGCCGAAATACTGAGATTATTTCATCGCCGCAGCCAATTCGGTAGTGCTGGGTACGCTGTGCCATTGCGCTAACAATTCTCCAGTTCGTCCGAATATGAACACGCAAAAATCGATTGCTCCCGCGGGCTGGTCCAACTGCGAAGCCACTGTTCCGTCAAAATCGGTTACGACGAATATGTCGCTCTTGGCATCCCGGGATATTTTCTGCGCATCATACCGTGCCTGAAGGCGTTTTGCCGCTTCATGCATCCTGTGCCGGATGAACGCAATCGCGACTCGGCGCCCGATTGCCGTGTGTCTCCCTGTGAAATGAACGACCGTGATCATTCTGTAAGCTGGATTGCCGAGACAAAAATCAGGAACACGGTCGCCCACGGTGCGCGCCTGTTCACGATCAGCAGGTGTCGTCAATACGACGATGGTGACGTGTCCATCGGCCGTGGAAAATTTATTGCCATCGATGTCGACAAAGCTAATCGAATAAGTGGTGCCGGTTGAAAGCGTGCCTCGTACCAGCGTAGCGGGGAAAAAGAACGCCGTCGCCACTGACAAAAAGAATTGGAGTGCACGCACATTCACGAGTAAGCAAAATGCCGAGAATGCGCTGCACTGACAACTCTCACCCTCCCCACTCCCGTTCGTTTCCATGGTGGCGCGTAAGCGCGAATCTGAGCTGGTTTTGCCTCTCAATTTTCCTTTGCGGGTTAGTTGGGTGCGATCGGGTAGGCAATTCCCGTTACACTCAATTGATGCAGGATGCGGAGACTAAGTCGGCCCAGAGCGACTTCGAGCGAGCGGTAAACCTCTATGAAGCCGCACTCGATGACAGCCCACGCGGTGCCGAGGTTCACTACAAGCTGGCTCTTCTTTACGATGACAAGCTCAACGATCCTGTGAGCGCACTGCACCATTTCAAGCGTTATCTCGCGCTAAGTCCAAACGGCGCGCACACAAAAGACGTCGGGAATTCCATCAAACGCGACGAAATCGCCGCGCTCACCGCGTTGTCCGGCGATTCCGTCATCACTCGGGGCGAAGCGGCGCGTTTGCGCAACGAAAATCTAACGCTACACAAAGAACTTGAAGCCCGGGCAGCATCACGAACGACATTAGAGAAGTCGGAAGGAAGCGACGCCAAGAAAGCAGGCCAAACCTATGTTGTGCAGTCCGGCGACACGCTCTTTTCGATTTCCCGAAAGTTTTATAAATCGCCGAAACGTTGGAAAGCCATCCTCGAAGCGAACAAAAAGAATATTCGCGATCCAAAAGACCTCACCGTCGGTCAGACGCTGGTCATTCCTTAAGCGTCTCTAGCCGATCCCGATCAACTCGCGTTGCCACGGAACCAGCAACGCCGCTGCCCGAGAAGGATCAGCTGCGATCGCTTCGAGCGCGCTGCGCGAGGCGATGAAAGATTGCTCCAGCCCAAGTTGCTCAGCCGATTTGTTGCGCCGTTCGCGTAACTGATCGGCGCGCCGACGCATTTCAGCGGTCGGTCGGGACCCAGGGCGCCGCCGCATAACCGGCCACTCCGATTGCGGCGATTGCAACGCAATTTTTGCCGCTTCGCGGAACGTCTGACGCCGGCGAGCGGAAAAGTGTTTGTAATCGGGCACACATCCGGAAGTGAAATTTTCTGCCGCTTTCAAAAGCTCGCGGTTCTGTAAAATATGAAATGGCGGTCGATCTGCCATTTCGGCTTCTGTCTCTCGCCATTGCCACAGGGCGCGAAGCACTGCTCCGGTACGCGGGTCGAGCGCGCCAGCTCCTGCGATGCGCCAAAGTTCAGCCTGGATGCGTTCGCGCCCGGTGGCGGCCAACTCGATTGCACGCCCACAAGATTGTCGAAACCAATCGCAGCGCTGAACCCGCTGCAGCTCTTCCTCTAATTTTGCGGCAAGCGGCAACAAATAATGCACGTCATCCACCGCGTACCTCAGCATCCGCGGCGGCAGCGGTCGCAGTGCCCAGTTTGCCTTTTGCGAATGCTTGTGAAGCTCGACATCGAAGAAGCGCTTAAGCAGCGCACCCAGACTGAATTCGCGAATCCCAAGCAGCCGCGCCGCAATGACTGTGTCGAAGATTCTGCTCGCCGTGAAATTCAAGCCGCGCCGGAGCATCCGCAGATCGTAGTCGGCTGCGTGCAAAACAATTTCCATCGGTTCGAGCGCCTGGCGCAGCGGTTCCAAACGAAGGTTACACAGCGGATCGACAACGAAATCGTTGTAGCTGGACGTCGTGACTGCGGCAGGCGCGCTGATTTGGAGCAAACAAAGTTTCTCCCGGTACGAATGCAGGCTGTCTGCCTCAGTGTCGAGCGCAATGCGATCGGCCGCTTCGATTTGCCGAATCAAATCGGCCAACTGCTGCTCCGACGCGATGACATTGTGTGAAGCAGATTTTGCGAGTGCCATCTTCCTCACCGCAATCCGCTCAAGAGCAACTCGGCATTCGTCTTGGTCGCGTGCAGGTTATCGATGAGTTTTTCCATCGATTCGAGCGGAGGCAGCGCGGCCATGGTTTTGCGCAGCAGCAGCACGCGCTCCCATTCGTCGGGATGATAAAGCAATTCCTCACGTCTTGTAGCCGAGAGCATTGGGTGAATCGCCGGATAAAGCCTTTTCTCCTGTAGAGCACGGTCGAGATGCAACTCCATGTTGCCCGTGCCCTTGAATTCTTCGAAGATCAGTTCGTCCATCCGGCTGCCCGTTTCAGTCAACGCCGTGGCCAGCACGGTGAGGCTGCCGCCTTCTTCCGCGTTCCGCGCCGAGCCAAAAAATTTCTTAGGCTTAATCAGCGCCTTCGCTTCGACGCCACCCGACATGATGCGGCCTTTGCCCGGCTCCAGATTATTATAGCCGCGTGAAAGCCGCGTCAGGCTGTCGAGCAACAGCACCACGTCGCGCTTCATTTCCACGAGGCGTTTGGCGCGCTCCAGCACCATCTCCGCCACTTGCACATGGCGCTGCACGTTTTCGTCAAAGTTTGAATGATAAATCTCGCAGTCGATTTCGCGCTGCAAATCTGTCACTTCTTCCGGCCGCTCGTCCACCAGCAGCAGGATAAGAACAATCTCGGGATAATTTGCCCGAATCGCTTTCGCAATTTCCTTCAGCAAAATGGTTTTGCCCACTCGCGGCGGGGCAACGATGAGGCCGCGTTGCCCGCGACCGAGCGGCGTCAGCAAATCGACCGCGCGCGCGCAAACGGAGCTGGTGTTTGGATTCTCCAGGATAATTCTGCCCTGTGGAAACTGCGGCGTTAGCTTGTCGAACGCGGGCGCTTGTTTCCATTCCTCGGCCGGTTGGTCCTCGACCTTTGTTACTTTATCGAGCGGCAGGAACTTCTCACGTTGCACAGGCAATCGCACCGTGCCAGCAACCTTTTGTCCGGGCCGCAGATGGTGTTGCTCAATCAGTGTGCGCGGAACAACCACATCCTCCGGAACAGGCAGGAAATTTAACTTTGGCCACCGCAACATCGCGAACGAATCGCTCACCTGATCGAGAAATCCTTCCGTCGAAACGATTGCGCCACCGGCCACTGCCGCACGCACAATATCGAGAATGTGTTGATGCCGAGAGCGGGCGGGATGCAGATGCAAATCGAAATCGCGGGCAAGCGCTTTGAGTTTCTTCTCCGAAAGTTCCTGTAGCTCGTTTAAATCAAGCGCGCGCTGCGCGGCAACTCGGGACACTGAGCCGGCTTCCTGAAAAGCTTCGTCTGAAGATTCCAATGTCTCTAGTTTTTCGTCCATGCTTGCGTTTGCCATAACGCGGTCAAAAATCGCGCCTGCTCCATAAGCGACGATTGATCTCCGTTGTTCCAGATAACGTGGTCAGCGCGTCTGATTTTTTCCACGAGCGGCATTTGCGAGTTAATCATTTGTTTAGCGTCGGCGCTCCTGACCGACATCCGTTTTCTTAAGCGGGCCAGCTGCACCTTCTGCGAACAGGCCACCACGACCACTCGGTCGCACAGGCTTTCACCGCCGGCCTCATAGAGGAGTGGAATATCAGCAAAGAAAAACTTGGGAGAATTGCGATGGCCTTTTGCCTCTGTCCTCCATTGGCGGCGAATCCGCGGATGGAGGATCTGCTCAAGCGCGCGTTTCCTGGTCGCGTCGCTGAATACTATCGATCGAAGTTTCGCC
>Ga0066904_10000071_pt1 | contig 11050 bp, 14 predicted proteins | sample PanSoiMetaPlot30_FD_133941 | JGI IMG/M metagenome (GOLD analysis project Ga0066904, IMG submission 133941) | Tropical forest soil microbial communities from Panama analyzed to predict greenhouse gas emissions - Panama Soil Plot 30 (version 2) | reverse complement strand
CGCGTTCAGGGGAGCACGACATGGTCGACGCGGTGGGACTGACACTCCGGCTGAACCGTGTGTTGCCCGCTGCTCGTCAGCGCGTTTGGGGCGCGTGCACCGAGCCCCATGAGCTCGCCCGGTGGTGGGGTCCGCACGGGTTCACGACGCCGCACGTCGATCTCGATCTCCGGGTCGGAGGGCGGTACCGCTTCGCAATGCAGCCCCCGGACGGCGAGGTGTTCCACCTCACCGGTGAGTTCCTACGGGTCGATCGGCCCTCTCTGCTCGAGTACGCGTTCCGCTGGGATCCTCCCGACCCGGCCGATCGGGAGACGATCGCGACGGTGTCGCTGGAGGACCTGGGCGAGTCGACCCGGTTCAGGCTCCAACAGGTGGGATTCGCAACCGAGGAGCGCCACGCGGTGCACGAGAGCGGATGGACCGACAGCCTCGAACGGCTGCAGGACTTTCTCTCCTCGCGAGGACGGGATCACGCGTAGGCGCACGCGGCGGCAGTCACGTCACGGCGGCGGTGGTGCGGTGCACGGCTTGCCGTGGCAGACGTCGACGATGCGGCCGCCGCGCTTCAAGAACTCCGACTTCTGCTCCCGCGCCTCCTTCGACGCGCGCGGGGACCCGTGCGGATCCACGCCGCCGCGTGGTGCGACGTTGCCGTTCGGCGGGGCAGGCGTACCGCTGTCCCACACCACGAGGGCCGAGCCGTCGAACGACGAGCCTCCGATCTCCTCGATGCCCCACAGCTCGTGGCGCGCCGGAGCCCGCCCGGGCTTGAGCGCGGGACGGTGAGCGCGGGCGCCGAGTGAGCGCGCCTCGACCTCGGTGGCGACATTGGCGACCTGGTGGTCGCCGAAGGCCTCGTGGATGAGCACCTTGTGCGTCGGTGTGTTCGGGTACGGGTCACGGGTGAGGTGCTGGGCGTAGCCGTTGGCCTCGCCCCGGTCCCAGAGCATTTGCACCATCGCGAGGATGAGCGCGTGGTCGGTCGGGTCTGGGTATGCGGGGTCGAACACCGCCTTGTAGGTGTCCCAGTCGGTGCTGCGCTGAAGCAGGGTGCTGTAGTTCATCCCCGGGACCCCGATCACGGCGCGGGTCCAGTCCTGGGCCACGGCGGTAGCGGCCCCGCCCATGATCCCGCCCTCGCTGTTGCCGTCGTAGAACAGCTCTCGCGTGTCGATGACCGGAGTCCCGTTCCCCTGAAACGCGGGGTTCGACGCGAATCCGTCGGTCCTGATCATGAGGCGACCGAGAAACAGTGTGTCGAGGATGCCCTGTTGGAGCCGGTCGGCGATGGTCGGAAAGCGGGAGACGTCCCCCAGCACCGACACCGCGTTGCCGACGTCATCCTCCGACAGGCCGATCCATTTCGTTGCGCAGAACACGAAGTTGTGCTCGTTCGCCATGTCGCGCACGTTGTCGGCGGCGACCTCGCGCTCGCTCCCGAGCAGACCGTGGCCGTACAGGGCGGGACGAGCGCGCGCGACCGTCCCGTCCGCCTTGAGCGCGGCGCGGGGGATGATGCACATGAAGGGCGCGGTGTAGTCGCCGTTGCGTTGCGGCAGGCCGTTCTGCCCGAGATCGAACCGGTTGCCGGGACTCCCGTCACCCGTGAGGTAGTCGGGAACGGTGAACGTCCCGGTCACGCGGCGGGCAACGCGATCGTCGACGTTGTCCTCGACCTGTGTGACCTGGAACGAAGGCGCGTTGTTGCCGAGGGACTCGAAGGCGGTATCACGGATGTGCAACATGCGTTCGGACAGATTCCGCTCGCTTGCCACGGTGAAGTTCCAGGCGAGGAACAGGTCGTTGCGCTTCACACCGGCCTGGTCGAGGACCTTGAGGATCTCGTTCATGTGCCGCCGCCGACGTTCGATCGTGGGGTCGTCGGTCTTGACGTTGTCGCGGAAGGCTCGGAACACGTCGTTGGGTTGGATGATCGTGCCGGAGGCGTCACGCAGGCGGCGTAAGGCGACGACGATGCGATGACCCTCACGGAAGTTCACGGCCGGACGCACGATCATCGAGCGCTGCGCGGGGTCGGGCACGGTCAAGTCGAGCTCGGCCCAATAGGGGACGCGCCGAACTGATGTCGCGTCGAGGAGGACGATGGGCGCGTCGGCGCGCAGCGAGCGCCCGATGTCGGTCTCGGGCGCGGCGCCTGTGCGGTCGAGGTCGATGCCGGGAACGACGGTGAGGATGGGCGTCCCGGGGCTGAAGCCGTCGTTGCGGTTCCACTCGGTGGGGTCGATCGGCACCCCGGCGCCGTTGCGCGGCATCGCGTCGGGCGAGAGCTGGACGCGCCGCCCGGTGGCGGTGGAGGGGTCACGCACGGTGAAGTGATTGTTGGGGAACGGGTAGAGGCACTTCGCGGGATCGAGAGCGTCACAGGGGGTGTGGGCCGCGGGCGCCCGCGCGGGGCGGGCGCTCGCGATGCCCTGCCCCCAGGGACCGCCGACGATCAGCGCAACGACCGCCGCGCCGGCGGCGCCGCTCAGACGACGTCCCACACCATCTGGTTCTCGGCCGGCGGATCGCCCAGCATCTCGGCCGGGCTGTGCTTGTCGATGTGCCCGATGAGGCCGTTGTAGACGCCGTACCCGCACAGTTGCCGCAGCCGCGGCGCGAAGCGCGCCGCGACGTCGCGCGGGATCCCGAGCTGCTGGTTCTCCTGCTGGCGGATCCATCCCGCGCAGTAGTTCATGGCGATGCCGATCCGCCGGTCGTCGGTGGTGTTGGCGCCGCCGCCGTGCCAGAGGCTGCCGTGCCACACGAGCACGCTGCCCATCGGCATCTCGGCGGCGACGCTGTCGTAAGGCGCGCCGTACTCGGGGTTGTGGTCGCGACGGTGCGATCCGGGGATCACGCGGGTAGCGCCGTTGGCCTCGGTGAAGTCGGTGAGCGCCCACATCGTGTTGCACACCGTGGGGACGTGGGGCTTCGTGAGCGGGATGAGCTGGTCGTCGGCGTGGATCGGCTGCGCGGTCTCGCCCGGCCCGATCGAGATCGACGACAGCGACGACACCAGGCATCCGGGATCGAGGACGCGGTCGACGATCGGAAGCACGCACGGGTGGACGGGGACCGCCTCGTAGAGCCGGCCCAGCGCCAGCAGGTTGTAGATGCGGTCCGTCCTCGTGCCCTCGAAGTCGTTGTCGGACGGGGTGACGCCGTAGAACGCCTCGAGCCGGGCGAGGTCGTCGACGAGCGCGGCGACGAACGCGGGCTCGATGACGCGCTCGAGGATCGTGTACCCGTCGCGATCGATGCGCGCGGCATGTGCGGCCAGCATGTCTGGGTCGAGCACGCCGCTACGGTACCGGCATGGCCATCTATGCGCTGGGCGCGTCGACGCCGGAGATCGCCCCGTCCGCCTTCGTGCACCCCGAAGCCACCGTGATCGGTGATGTCACCATCGGCGACGAGAGCACGATCTGGCCGCAGGCGGTCCTGCGCGGCGACTACGGCAAGATCGTCGTCGGGGCCCGCACGTCTATCCAGGACGGCGCCGTCATCCACTGCACCGAGGAGCTCGACACGTTCATCGGCGACGACTGCGTGGTCGGGCACCTGGCCCATCTCGAGTGCTGTGTGGTCGAGGACGGTGCGCTGGTCGGGACCGGGTCCGTCGTGCTGCACCGTGCGCTCGTGCAGTCGGGCGCGCTCGTCGGGGCCGCCGCACTTGTGCCCAACGGCATGGAGGTCCCCGCCGGCGCGATCGCGGTCGGCGTACCGGCTCGCGTGCGCGAGGGTGTTGCGGACGCGTCCGACATCGCCCGCAACGCGGCCGGCTACGTCCAGAACGGAGCGCGCTACCGGGACGAGCTCCGACGCGTGGGCTGACGATTCAGCGGCGGGCGATCTCGTAGATCGCCGTGTGGCGCACGTGCACGACCGGGCGGGCGTCGTCGGCGACCATCAGGAGGTCGAGGTCGACGAACCGGTGGCCCTTGCGCTGGAACAGACCCGCGACGCGGCCGCGGGTCGAGACCCGGTCGCCGTCGGACACCACGCCGTAGTTGGTGACGTCGCTGCCGACATGCATCCACGGGCCCAGGCGGACGTTGGCGCCGAAGATCCAGTTGGCGGCCAGCAGCAGGTACCCCGGGTGCGCGGGGCCGCCGTCCCGGTAGAGGGGAAGGTCCTCCCCGATCTCGTCGAGGAACGCGGGGGCGTGCTCGGCGTGAAACGCGCCTTCCCACGACCCGAGCGTGCCGAGCGCAGCGAGGTCGTGCTCTGTCGCCGGCACGCGGGCGGTGGGCAGGGGAGCGGCGGGGTACTCGTCGAGCGACGGTGGGCGAGGTCGGATGGCGGGCAGCGAGGCGGTCGCCGTCGCCACTACGTGGTCGGCGGGGCCGGCGGCGGCTCGGAGCGCGGTCAGGTCGAGCGTCGGGACGTCTACATCACCGCGCGGGTCGGTGTCGACGATGACGTGGTCGCCGTCGTAGCAGGGGCGGACGAAGCGCGTCGTCATCGTGCCGCGTTCGAGCCAGGCGCGTCCGAGCTCGGCCACGACCGGGTGCGTCAGGTACGCGTACACGGTCACACCGGGAACGAGCCCGCCGTCGAATCCGTAGCTGCGCGCCACGGCGTCGTCGTGAATCTTGTTCTCCGACGCGGTGGCGGCGTTGTATGCGCGCACCTCGTAGTGAGTCATCGGTCCACGACCGCGTCGGGGCGGTACACGTCGGGCTCGACGTAGATCACGCGCGCGATGGGCACCGCAGCGCGCACACGCGCTTCGGCGGCGTCGATGGCCCGCGCGAGGTCGGGAACCGACGGCGCGTCGATCTCGAGCTTCGCCGCCACGAGCAGCTCGTCCGGACCGAGATGCATCGTGCGCAGATGGATCACGCGCTGGACGACCTTGCCGTCGACCATTGCCGACCGGATGGCGTCCTCGAGATGCGACGAGGCCGACTCGCCGATGAGCAGGCTCTTCATCTCGGTCGCGAGCACGATCGCGATGACGCCGAGAAGGATCCCGATGCCGATGCTGCCGAGGGCGTCCCATCGTGAGTTGCCGGTGATCTGCGCGGCAGTCACGCCGACGAGAGCCAGGAACAGACCGAGCAGTGCGCCGGTGTCCTCCAGCAGGACGACGGGGAGCTCGGGGCTCTTCGTACGGCGGATGTACTGCCACCACGACACGCCTCGGCGTCCAGGAGCCGCCTGGGTCACCGCGGTCCGGAACGAGAACCCCTCGAGCACCATGGCGACGAGGAGCACCGCCAGCGCGATCGGAAACGACTCCAGCTCGTGCGGATGCACGATCTTGTCGATGCCCTCGACGACGGCGAACAAGCCCCCGAGCGAGAACAGCATGAGCGCGACGATGAACGCCCAGAAGTAGCGCTCCTGTCCGAACCCGAAAGGGTGCTCGGCGGTCGGGCGGCGTCGGGCGCGCCGGCCGCCGAGGAAGAGGAGCGCCTGGTTCCCGGTGTCGGCGACGGAATGGATCGCCTCCGCGAGCAGTGACGCCGCACCGGTGATCGCGAAGCCCGCGAATTTGGCCACGGCGATGCCGAGGTTGGCGAGGAACGCGGCGGCGATCGCCTTCCGGCTCCCGTCGTGCATCCGTCGACCCTATGTCCGGGCCCGATCGAGCGCGGGCTAGGGTCGTTCTCTCGACATCCCGGAGGCATTGCCATGCCTGAGCCCGTCATCGTTGCCACCGCCCGCAGCCCGATCGGCCGGGCCTTCAAGGGGTCGCTCGTCGACCTCCGGCCCGACGACTTCGCCACCACGATCGTCAACGCCGTGCTCGACAAGGTGCCGGCGCTCGACCGCAACGAGATCGACGACCTGATCCTCGGGTGCGGCCTCCCGGGGGGCGAGCAGGGGTTCAACATGGCACGAGTCGTGAGCGTGCTCGCCGGCCTCCATGACGTGCCGGGCTGCACGATCACGCGCTACTGCTCGTCGTCGCTGCAGACGATCCGCATGGCCGCCCACGCGGTGAAGGCGGGCGAGGGTGACGCTTTCGTGGCCGCCGGAGTCGAGTGCGTCAGCCGGTTCGGCAAGGGCAACTCCGACAGCTGGCCCGACACCCAGAATCCGAAGTTCCAGGACGCCGGGCTGCGCAGCATGAAGCGGTCCGAAGGAGGCCAAGGGCCGTGGGACCCTTCTGAGGGCCTGCCCGATATCTACATCGCGATGGGGCAGACGGCCGAGAACGTCGCCGAGCTCGAGAACGTCTCGCGCGAGGAGATGGACGAGTTCGCGGCGCTGTCGCAGAACCGCGCCGTCAACTCACAGACGAACGGCTTCTTCGAGCGCGAGATCATCCCAGTGGAGCTACCCAACGGCACGGTCGTCAGCAAGGACGACGGGCCGCGCCCGGACACGACCGTCGAGAAGCTCGCGCAGCTCAAGCCGGCGTTCCGTCCCGACGGCAAGGTCACGGCCGGGAACGCGTGCCCGCTGAACGACGGCGCCGCCGCCGTCGTCGTGATGAGCGACAACCGCGCCGCCGATCTCGGCATCACCCCGCTGGCCCGCATCGTGTCGAGCGGTGTCACCGCGCTCAACCCGGAGATCATGGGCCTCGGGCCGATCGGCGCGAGTAGGCAGGCGCTCGCGCGCGCCGATATGACGATCGACGATATCGACCTGGTCGAGATCAACGAGGCGTTCGCGGCCCAGGTGATCCCGTCCGCCCGCCACCTTGGTATCGAGTGGGACAAGCTGAACGTGAACGGCGGCGCGATCGCGCTGGGTCACCCGTTCGGTCAGACGGGTGCCCGCATCATGACGACGTTGCTGAACGGGCTCGAGGACGCCGGCAAGACGATCGGGCTCGAGACGATGTGCGTCGGCGGCGGTCAGGGCATGGCCATGATCGTCGAACGCCTGAACTGATTCAGGACGCGAGGCGTACGTCCCAGATGGTGTTCGCCGGAATGCGCATCGGGCGAACCGCGCCTCCGACCCGGACGAGCAGTGTCGTCCGGCTCTTGTCGTAGCCCTCGTAGACGCCGGTCGTCGCGATGGGGCCGCCGTCTCGCGCCAGATACAGGACCGAGAGGGGCTTGCCCTTGCCGAGGCGGAGGCGCTCGTCCCATCCGTAGTGCAGGCGCCGGTCGGGACCGAGGCGCGGGGAACGGGCGACGTGCACACGCTGTTCGCGGTACGAGGTTTGCAGCGCGTGCGCGCGCTCGGCGCCCAGGAACTCGCCCGTGGCATCGAGGAGCAGGCGGGCGAAAGTGCGGCCGTGGGTGGGGAGGTCGAGGTCGTCGGCCAGGGCCCAGTGCACCAGCTCGTGGAGCACGACGCCCTTGGTGCGATACCGACGGGGGAGCGTGATCGTCGTCCCCCGCTCGTCCGTGGTGAAGAAGGCCTGGCGAGCGCCGTGGCCGGGCCGGAAGCCGGGCACCCGCCCGAGGCCCCGGTGGGGGAAGCGTGCCTCCCACCACAGTGTCCCGACCACCCGGTCGGCGTAGGCCGCGCACGCGTCGAGCCCGGGGAGCGGGCTCGTGGGCAGCGGCGTCTCGGCCAGGTAGAGGCGGCGGCGCTGCGCGTCGCGAGGAGAGCGAGGCTCGTCCAGAGTCACCCCCCTCGTGTACCACGCGGTGGGCGCGCGGTCGTGGCTTCTCATCCGCCGCCCCCGCCCGTCCGCGACGCCATGATCCCGTGCTCGGCGCCCAGCTCGACCATGCTCACGTTGTGGCCCGTGTACGACGGGGGCTGGTGCAGCATCCACACCACGCCCTCCGCCGGGACCTCGGTCGGCTGCCAGCTGGAATGGTCGGCGTCAGGGAGGTTGGCGACGAATCCCTCCGACGCCACCGGCACGTCGATGCGGAACGTGTTCACGGCGATGCGGTCCGGGCGCAGCTGCTCGGCCAGCGAGACCGTCAAGTGCTCGAGTGCGATCTTCGACATGCCGTAGACCATGAGCCCCGGGATGTAGCCGAGCGCCGCCGCCGACGACAGGTTCAGGACCGCGCCCTCGCCCCGTTGCCGCATGTGCGGGACAGCCGCATGCGCGGCGACGAGCGGCGCCCGCAGGTTCACCGCCATCATCAGGTCGTACCGCTTCAGGGGCACGTCGAGGTCACCGGGAAACGTGATGGCGGCGTTGTTCACGAGGACGTCGAGCCGTCCGAAGTGATCGACCGTGGTGGTCACCATGCGCTCGATGTCGTCCTCGTGGGCGAGGTTGGTCGGCACCGCGATCGCCTCACCGCCGGCGTCGCCGATGCGCCGGACCGTGGCGTCGATGGTGCCGGGCAGACGGAGGGGGTCGGCGTCCGTCGCGCGAGCCGCGCAGGCGACGCGCGCGCCGGCGTCGGCGAGCGCGACTGCGATCGCGGCGCCTACCCCTCGGCTGGCGCCGGTGACGATCGCGACCTTGCCGTCGAGGTTCACGAGCGCCGGCTCCGTTGCGGTGTCAGAGGGGGCAGCTCCTGCTCCAGCTCGAGGTTCGGCGCGTAGAGGTCGCCGTGCTGCGCCACGCGTTCGAGGACATCGGGTGCTTCGAACGACAGCGCGTCCTCGTCGTTGTCGTCCAGCGCGTCCGACACCTCGTCCCACGCCACCGGCGTCGAGACCAGCGGCCGTGCCTTGCCCCGGAGCGAATACGCGCACACGGTCGTCTTGTGCTCGTCGTTCTGGCTCCAGTCCACGAACACCTTCCCCGGTCGCTCCTCCTTCTTCATGATCACGGTGACCTGGTCGGGCTGGCGCTTGGCGAGCACTTGGCCCAGCGCACGCGCAAAGTCCTTCGTATCGTCGTCGGTCACAGCGGTGTGCACCGGCACCGCCATGTGGAGACCCTTTGACCCCGACGTCTTGACGACGGACTCGAGTCCCAGCTCGGCAAGCACTCCCCGGAGGTCGAGTGCGACGCGGGCGCAGTCGAGCACGGTGGCCCCCGGGCCCGGGTCCAGGTCGAACACCATCGAGTCGGGCCGGTCGAGGCTCGACACGCGGGCCTGCGGCGTGTGCAGCTCGAGAGCGGCCATGTTCGCCGCCCACACGAGCGACGGGAGGTCGTCGAGCACGCACTGGGTCAGGTCGTCGGAAACGGGCGCGGAGCGGAGCCACGAGGGCGCGTGCGAGGGGCAGCGCTTCTCGAAGAACGACTGGTGGTCGACCCCGTCCGGCCAGCGCACGAGGGTCACGGCCCGGTCGGCCAGGTGCGGGACGATGACCTCGCCGATCCGGGCGTAGTAGTCGACGACCTCGGCTTTGGTGAACCCGGCCTCGGGGTAGAGGACCTTGTCGAGGTTGGACAGCCGCAGGCGGCGGCCGTGGATCTCGACCTGATTCCCCTTGGGGCTCATGGGGCCTGCGGGAGAAGTGTGCGTCGACCCTCCACGACCTGCGACGCTATAGGGGCCGGCGGGCGGCAAGGAGGTGGGCCCCGTGCCCAGCACGATTTGGAGCGGCAACATCAGCTTCGGTCTCGTGACCGTACCGGTGAAGCTCGTGTCGGCCGTGCGCTCGAAGGACGTCCGCTTCAACCAGCTCGAGGAGGGAACCGGCGCCCGCATTCGCTACCGCCGGGTGTCTGAGGCTACGGGCGACGAAGTGCCCAACGAGCGCATCCAGAAGGGCTACGAGATCGCCAGCGGCCAGTACGTCGTGGTCGACAATGACGAGCTCGAGAAGCTGACGCCGAAGGCCAGCCACACCATCGAGATCTCGGACTTCGTCGACCTCGAGCAGATCGACCCGGTCTACTTCGAGCAGCCGTACTACCTGGTGCCCGATCGCGCCGCCGAGCGGCCCTACCGCCTGCTCATCGAGGCGATGACCGACCTGCAGAAGGTCGCCGTCGGCAAGATCGTGCTACGGGCCAAGGAGCACCTCGTCGCCATCCGTCCCCTCGACGGCGGGTTGTGCATCGAGACCATGCGCCACGCCGACGAGGTGATCCCGATCGAGAGCCTCGAGGAGATCCCCCGCGAAGACGACGTCGCGCCGAGCGAGAAGGAGCTCGACATGGCGCGTCAGCTCATCGAGGCGCTCGCGGCCGACTTCGAGCCCGACAAGTACCACGACGACTACCGCGAGCAGCTCCTCGGGATCATCGAGAAGAAGGCGGCCGGCGAGGAGATCGTGGCCGAGCCGCTGGTCGAGGAGCCGGCGAAGGTCGTCGACCTCATGGCCGCGCTCGAAGCGAGCTTGGCCCGCGCCGGCAAGGGCGGCGAACAGGCCGCAGCTCGGCCCGCGAAGGCGGCGGCCAAGAAGACGAAGAAGGCCGGCGCCAAGAAGGCGAGCAAGAGCACCAAGGCCACGAAGACCCGCTCGCGGACTCGCAAGTCAGCCTGAGCGGCTCCTACGACGCCAACCGCTGCGGCATCGGGGATCGACGCCGTAGCACGCTCACGACGGCGCCGCCGGGCGCATCGTCACCCGCGTGGTCGTGCTCGAGCCAGCCGCAGACCTCGCAGACCGGGTGAGCCGTGTCGAAGTCGAGACGGAATGCCGGGCACGGCTCCAGCCGCACCGGCGGGGTCTCTGCGGCCAGGTTGGACTCACTGAATCGAGTGGTCGCTGTCATCGGTCCTCCGTGGTCTGCTCCACCCTCCCGAGCATCGAACCACGGGGGTGTGACAGCTACCCGCTAGCCACCGCCCTCGTACTTGAACGACACGTTGACCTTGGCGCGGTAGGCGGACACCTTGCCGCTCTCGATGGTCACGTCGAGCTGGGTGACCTCGGCGACCCTGAGATCGCGCAGCGACTGCGACGCCTGGGCGACGGCGGCCGAGACCGCCTGCTCGAATCCGTCGGAGCTCGTCCCGACCAGCTCGATGACCTTGTAGACGCTGTCCGCCATGGGTCCCCCCTCACGTCGTCACGGCGCCACGGCTGATGGCGCCCCGCCCACGATCCCGGCCGCCGTCCCGGCCGTCAAGGGTTGGCTCTAGTGTGCGGCGGCGACGGCGAAGGAGGAGCCCATGAGCGAGAGCTCGACGGTCCCGACCGGGTCGGCGGCGCCCGACTTCACGCTGCCGCGCACCGGTGGCGGCGAGGTGTCGCTGTCGTCGTATCGGGGCCGGCCGGTCGTCCTCGCGTTCCTCCGCGGGTACTCCTGACCGTT
>Ga0066904_10000070_pt1 | contig 11118 bp, 12 predicted proteins | sample PanSoiMetaPlot30_FD_133941 | JGI IMG/M metagenome (GOLD analysis project Ga0066904, IMG submission 133941) | Tropical forest soil microbial communities from Panama analyzed to predict greenhouse gas emissions - Panama Soil Plot 30 (version 2) | reverse complement strand
CTGCCATCTGGTAAATCAGCTGGCCCATTGTAACGGCGCCAACTTCGAACTCGAAGTAACCGGGACGTTGAACATCGCCGCTGACGCAGAGAACTCGCGTGCCGGTGTTGTTAGGCCGGCCGAGGCGCGCATACTCCGCGCCGCCCATGGCGATGATGTGTTTGATGTTACAAAGGGTCTCGACGTTGTTGACGATCGTCGGGCACATATAGAGACCCAGCACCGCCGGAAAATACGGCGGTTTGATCCGCGGATAACCGCGCTTGCCCTCGAGCGATTCAATTAAGCCGGTCTCCTCACCGCAAATGTAAGCGCCTGCGCCGCGATGAATATAAACCTCAACGTCGAGTCCGGACCCGAGGATGTTTTTGCCAAGGAAATTATGGTGTCGCGCTTCCTCGATCGCGCGCTCCAGGATTCTGAAGCCCTCGGAAAATTCGCCTCGTATGTAAATGTAGGCCGTGCGCGAGTTAAGAGCATAACAAGAGATCAACATTCCTTCGAGCAATTGATGCGGATCTTCGTAAATGATGTAGCGGTCTTTAAACGTGCCCGGCTCGGATTCATCGGCATTGCAAATCAGATAGACTGGCCGCTTTTCGTCCGGCTTAATGAAGCTCCATTTCAAACCGCAGGAAAACCCGGCCCCGCCGCGGCCGCGTAACCCTGAGTTCTTGACTTTATTCACGATGTCTCCGCGCGACAGAGTTAGCGCCTGCTTCAACTGTTCGTAACCGCCGTCGCGTAGATAACAGTCGATACCGCTCGTCCAGCCGGGGCGCCCGATATTCTTGTAAATCAGGCGATGCTCGAGAGGATGAGGTGGCCAGGAAGGAGCGACCACTTTCCAGCCGCCGAGTTTGATCATATCGGCAACCGAATTCGGATCGACCCGCTCATGCAGCTGTTCGTCAACCATGCACACCGGCGCGGTGTGGCAGCTGGCCAGACATTCCACGAACTCGACGCTGTAATTTCCGTCGGCGCTGACTGCGACGGGATTATGCATTTCTTCAGCAACGGTCGGGTGCCGGATTCCGAGCTTTGCGCGCAGATTTTCCATCACGCCCAATGCACCGGCCATCGCGCAACTTAGCGTGCGGCAGATGCGGATGTGCGTTTTGCCGGCCGGCTGCTGGCGGAACATTGGATAAAAAGTGACCAGCTCGAGAATATTGATCGGTTGCAAACCGAGCTTTTCGGCAATCCACAACACTCCGTCATCGCTGATGAACCCGAAGTGTTCCTCCAACAAATGCAACAGGGGCATCGCTGCGCTTCGACGATGCTCGTTCGGGTAATGCGAGATGGCGTCGTCCATTTTCCGCTCCAGTTCGGCAGGAATTTGGATGCGCGTTGAGTCTGCCATCGTGGAACGTAACCCAGCGCAGTCATGCGCGGCAAATCACGTTTGCTTTAGAGCCCGCGGTCCTCAGCGGATCTCTCCGAATGTGCAGCCGCGGGCAAAACCGGCGCGCTGAGGAGAGCGCACGCTACAGCGGATTTAGTCGGACAACGTGCTGTCTTTCGACTGCACCTTGTCGTCCTTGAAGACAATTGTGACCGTGTCTTTGCCCTGTCGGTAAACGTAAGTCGTTTTTTTCATGATCACCAAGTCTTCGGTGCTGAGAGAAGTCGGCGGGCCAAGAATCGATTCCACCTGCTTCTTCGACATGCCTTCCGCTACCTGATCCACGTTCGCCTTGGTGATGCGCTTGCCGACGCAGCTGTCCAGCACGAGCACGAGCATCAGCACGAGTATGAATCGTAACGCGGCATTCATCGGTCCTATTAGTCGCATCAGCCTCATTCGCTTCATCTATCGCATTCGCCCATCACGAAGTCCAGACTGCCTAACACTGCGGGCACATCGCTGACCAGACAGCCGGGCAAAAGTTCCGGAAGGATACTGAGATTCACGAAGGATGGCGCGCGAATTTTTAACCGATACGGCACGCCGCCGCCTCTGCTGTTGATGTAAAACCCAAGCTCGCCTTTCGGATTTTCGGCGCCGAAATAGACTTCACCCGGCGGCGCATCGAGTCCTTCGGTTACGACGATGAAATGATGGATTAACTCTTCCATCTTCGTCATAACCCGCGATTTCGGTGGAGTCATGTTCTTCCAATTGGAAACATTGATCGGACCTCCGGGCAGTTTGTCGATTACTTGCCGCAAAATCCGCGCGCTCTGCCGCATCTCCTCGATGCGCACCAGATAACGATCGTAACAATCGCCTGCGCTGCCGATCACCACATCGAAATCGTACTGGTCGTAATCGAGATAGGGATGTTTGCGGCGCAAATCGTGTTCGACTCCGCTCCCGCGCAGGTTCGGCCCGGAAATCGCGTAGGCGATCGCGCGCTCCTTCGAGATGACGCCGATGTCTTTTGTGCGATCGACGAAAATCTTGTTCCGGGTCAGCAACCTGTCGCATTCGTCGAGACTCGGGCCGAAGTCGTCGAGGAATTTTTTGAGTTGCGGGATAAATCCCTCCGGAAGATCGCGGATTTGTCCGCCCACCCGCGTGTAGGATGTTGTAAAGCGCGCGCCGGTCAGCAGCTCGAAAAGATCATAAAGTTTTTCGCGCTCGGTAAACGTGTAGAGAAAGACCGACATGGCGCCGAGATCAAGCGCCATCGCGCCGAGCCCCAGCAGATGCGAGGAGAGACGCGAGGTTTCGCAACAAATGGTGCGGATCGCTTTTCCCCGCGGCGGAATGTCCCAACCCATCAATTTTTCTACTGCGAGCGCGTAGGCCACGTTATTTGAGAGCGGCGCGAGGTAATCAAGCCGGTCGGTGTACGGCACAAATTGGTTGTATTGCATGTTCTCGGCGATCTTCTCATCACCGCGATGGAGAAAGCCGATGTCGGGCGTCGCTTTGGTGATGATCTCGCCATCTAGCTCCAGCACGAGCCGCAGCACGCCGTGCGTGGCCGGATGCGACGGCCCCATGTTGAGCACCATCTTCTCGCCAATGTCGTCCTGCCCCGGCTCGCGCAGCGCCGCGTCGGCAGCGGCGACTCGGGTAACCGGGTCCGGTGATTCGATCTCGCGCGTCGTGAAGGGCATGGACGAAGAAGTTACCACGTTCTGGGTAAGGTTTACGCTGGCGAGTGGAGTATTCTTTCGCAAGCGATTTCTGGAGAGCGCACGCTTGCAGCGTGCTGACGATGGCATTCTGCCATCGCGAACTTTTGTACTGTTCTCCTTAAGCGAATTCAGCTGGTAGCAAGAAAACGTTCGTTGCGGCAGAATGGCGCAACCAGCACGCCACAGGCGTGCGCTTCCCAGAAGGCGCTCGCGCTTGGGACGAAACACGATTAACTACAACGCCATATGCCGAAAAAAATCGCATTACTTTTCGCCGGTCAGGGCGCGCAATGCGTCGGGATGGGGCAGGATCTCGCCGATCAATTTTCTATCGCTGCGGATTTGTTTCGTCAGGCAGATGAAATTCTTGGTCGAAATTTAAGCGAAATCGCGTGGAACGGGCCGATCGAAGAATTGACCAAGACGAGCAACTGCCAGCCGGCGCTTTATGTTCACGCCCTCGCGGCATTGGCGGCGTTGCGCGAAGGCTTCGGTGAGTTTGAAGTCGGTGGAGCGGCCGGCTTGTCGTTAGGGGAGCTCACCGCGCACGCTGCGGCGGGCACCTTCGATTTTGCGACTGGTCTGAAGCTGGTGCAGAAGCGCGGTGAATTCATGGACGAAGCGTGCGTAAGCACGCGAGGAGGCATGGCGGCGATGATTGGCGGCTTGGAAAATGATGTGCGCAGGCTTGCCGCGGATGAAGATGTCGATATCGCCAACATCAATGCGCCTAGTCAGATCGTCATTTCGGGTGAGTTGGCGAACGTGCAAACCGCTGTTGCGGTCGCGAAAGAATACGGCATTGGCCGCGCGATGATGCTCAACGTTGCCGGCGCATATCATTCGCGTCTCATGGAAAGTGCTTATGTGAAATTGGAGAAAGTGCTTGCTGATGTGCCGATGCAAACGCCGCGTTTCCCCGTAATCAGCAACGTGACCAGCGAAGAAGTCAAAACGCCTGAGGAAATTCGGAAGACTCTTCGCGATCAAGTCATTGGCACGGTGCGGTGGACAGATTGTATGCAGCGCCTTATCCACCTTGGCTGTGATTTTTTCATTGAGCTCGGCCCGGGCAACGTGCTCGCAGGTCTACTGAAACGCACGAACCGGGGCCTGGACGTCATGTCTGTGGGCGAAGCCGAACTGGTCCGCAGGTGCGCCGCGGCGCTGTAGTCGCTTCGCTGTGTGAAGCGTCAATTCAGTGTGTCTGGAATCGTCGCCCGAGTACGATGGCTACGACATCGACAATTGTGCTTCGTCGTCGTAATTGTCCCCACATGACGTTGCAAGAACGTGTGGACTCGGATCTGAAGGAGGCGATGCGGGCCAAAGACGCAACAAAACTGGCCGTGCTGCGCATGCTTAAATCGGCGTTGAAATACGCGGCGATCGCAAAATCCGGCGCAGAAGCCGAGCTGAGTGACGCGGAAGCGGTCCAGGTCATTCGCAAACAAGCGAAGCAACGCCAGGATTCCATCGAGAGTTTTGAAAAAGGCGGGCGCGCCGAATTGGCCGATAGAGAAAAAGAAGAGCTGGCGATTATAAACACCTATCTGCCGCAGGCGATGAGCGCAGACGAACTGGCGAAAATTGTGCGCGAAACCATTGCCGAAATTGGCGCCACATCAAAAGCGCAGATGGGCGTAGTGATAAAAGCCTTACAGGCGAAAATCGGCGGGCGCGCCGATGGCAAAACGCTCAGCGCCGAAGTGCAGAAGCAACTTTAGTGATCGGTTGAAGCGTTGAACGGTTAAAGGGTTAAAATGTCGCCCCTTCGGCCCTTCAACTTTTAAACCAATCAAGCCATGCTCAGCGCCATCATTGTCGCCGCCGGGAACAGCCGGCGCATGGGTTTCGACAAACTGCTTGCCTCTGTTGCGGGCGAACCAGTAATCGCTCACGCAATCGGCGCGTTCGACCGCACGGCTTCCGTTAGCGAAATCGTCATCGTCGCGCGCGAAGAACGACTTGATGAAATCAGAAAAATCACTTCTGACGCGGGTTTCAGCAAGGTCCGGTCGATTATCCCCGGCGGCGAACGCCGGCAGGATTCCGTTAGAGCCGGCTTGGATCGGATCGAGCCCCAAGCGAAATACATCGCCGTGCACGACGCAGCGCGCCCGTTGGTTACTCCGGAGCAAATCGAGCACGCCTTCGAACAATGCCGCGTTCACGGCGCAGCCGCTTTGGCACAGCCGGTCAACGACACATTAAAACGCGCGGATGTCGATTTCTTAGTGGGCGGTTCGGTTGATCGGCGTCAGCTTTACGCCATGCAAACGCCGCAGATTTTCGAGCGAAAGTTGATTGAGGACGCCTACCGCGCCGTTTACGCGGAGAACATTTCCGTGACCGACGAAGTCTCCGCAGTCGAGCGACTCGGTCGTAAGATCGCGCTCGTTCTCAACGACGATTTCAATTTCAAAATCACTTACCCGCGCGATTTGCCAGTCGCGGAATTCGTTCTCAGGCAGCGGAAGGACCGAAGTGTGAATTGACCTTCTGTTGGGCGTCTAAAGGGATTTCAGAAATTGTAGCCACCGGCCTGTGGCCGGTCTTGAATGCAGCGCGGTTTCGGAGCCAAGGAGCCGGCTCAAAGGGCCGTGGCTACAGGAAACTGCAGTTAATTTTTTACTAGGATCGTCGTCAGCGGCCCATCCCAAGGCGCTCGGCGAGAAGACGGGGCAGACCAGACTTCGTGATTTTCTTTTGAGCGGTCGCCACATCGTATTTTACCCGCAACAGTTCCACCAGCTTGCTCTCAGCATCGTAAATGCAATATCCAGCGCGCCAGTTTCCGTCACGCGGTTGTCCCACGCTGCCGGCGTTGATGAAATATTTTTTGCCGGGCTCGATGCGAACGTGCTCGCCGGTCTGGCGTCGGACACCTTCGTCGCGAACGAAAACCACTGGCACATGCGTGTGGCCGAAAAAACAAACTGCCGTGCGTTGATAAGTGAAACTAGCAACGGCATCGAGATTATTGAACACGTAGCCCCATTGCCCTGGCGTATCGAGCGTGGCGTGCACGATCGTAAAATCGTGGACCCGCCTCTGCAATGGCAGGCTGCGCAACCATTCCTTATCCTGCTCATTCAAATGTTCGCGCGTCCACTCAATGGCGCGCTCGGCCAGTTCGTTGAAGCGTTCCGACGACGCCGGGAAGGTCGCCTGTTCGTCGTGATTACCTTTAACCACTGGGCAATCGAGTTCGCGGACAAGTTCGATGCATTCCGCCGGATTTGCGTTGTAACCGACCACGTCGCCCAGACAGACAAAGTGTGTGCATCTGCGTTGACGCGCGTCGGCCATCACAGCTTCGAGCGCTTCGAGGTTTGAATGGATGTCACTGAAAATTGCGAACCGCATTACGACCTCGGTTAGACCGTTAAAAAGTTAGAACGTTACAACGGAAGCGCGTGGGCGCACCAACGTTTTGATGCCGCAGATTTTCCAGCTGCTACGGCTTCAAGACTCGCGATTGAATCGCTAACGTTTGCTTTCCTTATCAGGAATTCGTTGGTCCTGCGGAATCCCAAGTTTGTCTTCGAGGAACTTCAGCCGCTTGATCAAGGTCGGCAGCCGTTCCTTCTCGCCCTCATCGTAGAGCCGGCGCAGGCGCTCATATGCTTCTTGCTCGCGCCCCTCGCAGTACGAAAGCTCGTAGGCCGAGAAACGCCTGTCCCATGGCGCTGCTTCCGGCAACCCCGCTGCTTTGGCGTAGTATTCGGCTGCGCGCCCGTGGTCTTTGTATTTCTCCTTATAGAGTCGGGCAAGCGCTTCGTACAGCTCGGGGCGATCGGGATTATTTCTAATTCCGCGCTCGAGAAGGTCCTTGCCGAGCGCGAAATATTCGCGCTGCGCTTTGACTCGCAGCGCCTGGCGGGGCTGGTTGGCATCGTTCATCGCCGCTACGCTCGCGTTCCAGGCCATGTGCCATGCTGCCGTGTCCCAAAACAGGAGTACCCGTGGTTGAAGTGTCGTGATTTGTCGAAACAACCACAGCATCCGGCCCCATTGAGTGTTCTCCCATGCAGCATGCGCCTGGATAAAAAGCGCATCGGCCACAATGGCTCGAAATCCGCTCAGTGCGGCGATGAATCCCAGTTGCCCGATTTTTTCGCGCAGATCGAGATTGAATTCGACGCTGCGGAAATGTTCCTGCCGGTGAAGAACCGCAAGGTCGCGTTCCACCGGCAATTTGAGCAGGCCCATCACGATCAACACCGCCAGCGCGATCAGGCCTCGCGTCATAATTCTTTTCCGTAAAACACAAAAACCGCCAGCAACGTGTAAATCACCGTGTAAAAAATGCCGAGCAGGGCGGTCTTGGTGAACACTGCCATCGAAATGGCGGTGCCAGCGACGATGTCATCCACCAGATTGAAAGCCTGCAGATCGGGAAAGAGCAGCGCCACGATCGCCAGAAGGACACGCGTTATGAGTCCGCTGCCGTGTTCGCTCAGCCAGTACTCGCGGGCAGTGGCTTCCAAGTGTCCGATGAAATAAATAAAAACCATCACCACGATGGTGAAGATCGTTGACGTGGCGAAGGTAGAAACAAACAGGGTTAGGGCTGTGAGCAGACACGCCTTGAGGAAGATAATGATGATTCCAGGAACAAGATCGACGTTGAACGCGGACGCCTGAACGGCGCGCAGAGCATCGGCGAGCTGGTCCGGCGGCGCACTGGCCATTTGTTTCGCGGTGGCCTGCAGCACTGCCTGCTCGCGCAAGTACAGCACGGCTACGAACGCCGCGACCATTACAAGAGTGCTGATCAGCAGCAACAAAAGACCCCCGGCAATTTTGCCCACAACATATTCGAACCGCGGCACCGGCTTGGCGAGAATGGTGTAGACCGTGCGATCCTCGATGTCTTGGGGAAGCATCCGGGCAGTGGCAACGATGGCCAGCAGCGACGTGAACATCGAGATCGCGCCCAGTGAAACGTCCTTCAGGATTTGAAATTCCTGTTGAAAAGAGAACTGCGCCATGAAGATCGAGCTGCCGATCAAGAGCAGCCCGAATACCAGCAGTACATAAAAAACTTTCAGGCGTGTCAGCTCGGTCAGCGTATTGCCGGTGATGGTGACAATGCGCGAGAGAGAAAGAGCGCGGTGTCGTTTCGCAACGGTTGAAGCGTTAAACGGTTGAAGCGTTGAAGCGGTTTCGCCGTCGGTCATCTTTATGGTTCGTCACTCGCGAGTTGAGGTTTTGTCATTCCCTCCGGTTGATTCCAGGAACAATCTTTCCAGTGTGGTGGTCGACTTTCGCCGCTCGAGCAATTTCGCGTTTGACCGGCTGACGAAGGATTCAATCTCGCGGACCAACTCGTCGGAAGCATCCGCTATCACAAGCTCGGTTTGATTTTCAATTGCGATCAAGTCCTGCAAACGCCCTTCGCGCACCAGCACGCCATCGGCGAGAATCCCGATGCGGTCGCAAATTTCCTGCGCTTGCGCGAGTAAATGCGACGAGAGCAAAACGGTGATTCCGCGGCGCTTCAGATCCATGATCAAGTCGCGAATTTCGCGCGACCCCGCCGGATCGACGCCGGCGGTCGGTTCGTCCAGTACCACCAGCCTTGGATCATGAATCAATGCTTGCGCAAGTCCGATCCGTTGCAGCATTCCTTTCGAATATGTGCCCAACCGGCGGTCGCCTGCCTTGCTTAGCCCCACAACATCGAGCAGTTCGTTTACGCGGTTCTTCAACGGTGCACCTGTCATTCCGCAAAGGCGTCCGAAAAAACGCAGCGTTTCCGCGCCAGTGAGAAATTTGTAGAAATAAGGATTCTCCGGGAGAAACCCCACTGCTTCCCGGCTTTCGACGAGGCGACTGTCTCGTCCAAAAATTTCGCTGCGCCCGCGTGTAGGTGACACGAGCCCGAGAATAATTTTCAGTGTGGTGCTCTTGCCAGAGCCGTTCGGCCCGAGCAATCCGTACACTTCGCCCGGTTCGATGCGGAGGCTGAGGTCTTTTACCGCGACAACAGGGCGAGTGGGATGGAACGGAACGGGAAAAATCTTGGTTAATCCGTGAACAGCGACTGCCGGCCACGGTTCCGCGTCGCTGCTGCCTAACGAGTCAATCATGGCGAATCTCGAACCCGCGAGCGGCGACCGGTTCGTTCAGCTTGTTCTCGGCTTGTTTGCGGATGAGCGAACGAAGTTCGCTTTGAGCGACCTGATGGAGAAATGCGTGCACGTCGTCCTCGTCACCTGTAACCTGAAGTTCTACGCGACCGTCCCGCAGGTTGCGCACCCAACCAGTCACGTCAAACCCTTTGGCGATGTGGCGTACAGTGAAACGGAATCCGACGCCCTGGACGTGACCTTCATAAAATACCTGAAGCGAGATCATCACCTGCTCCAAGATGGAACCCGGGCATCGTCTATCTATACGAATAGACGAGACAGAAAGTACCTTCCTGGTCCTCAACCGAATCGACGGATACAAAATACTGGCCGCTGTTCTCCGGTGCGAAACCGGCCGCCGCTTTGTCCCCGTTGCTGAAATTCTCGGTGGTCACTTGTTTTCCGGTTTCATCATAAAGGGTGACCGCAACTTTTTTTAGCGGCTCCGTCGTGCCCACGGAAAACCAATACTGATTGCCCGCATAAAGGTTCACCGCGATCAGGGCGTGATCGTTCGGTTTAAGCACGCCGCACGAATGTCCATCCCGAATCTTGAAACCGTCATTTGAAAATGCTCCCGCAAGTTCGAGTGCGTCTTTGCGCGCATTCACTTCAGCGTCCGTGTCTGCGCGGAGGATCACGCTCGTGCTCAGCACAGAAATCGACCCAAAAACGAGTAACCAACGTTTCATTTGGGCGGTTCTTTGCTCTCTATTTCCGTCATCAACTTGCCCACGGCATCGTTCACTTTTCGCACTTCATCCCGGCTCGGCGCCTTGCCCTCTGGAAATGAAACGAGTTTTTCAATTGCGCTCAGTTGTTCGCTCACATCTTTGACCAAAGGTTCCTGGCGCAATTCGGGCGAAATTTCATTAACCTTTGATTGCATGAAGTGAACCAGTGCCGGTTGCCGCAAGACTTTTGCGGCGCTCTCGTTGTAATTCTTCACAATTGCTCCGGTGACCACCTGCGTGCCGCGGATCCAGCCGCCAAGAGTTACCAGGATAACTAGGTCCTGATCGGCGTGCGATTGCATTGAGGATTTCACCTCGTTTTGCGTCGCTTCCAATTCTTCCTGCAGCGTGTCCCATTCGTTGTTCTCGGCAAATTCGTTGATGCTATTGCCGCGGCTGAGCAGTTGCTCGCTCACCCCCAGCGCCTTTCCGAGCTTCATGATATCCGAGCCGATATTTTTGACCTGCTGACTGTCCTTGGCTTCCACAGCGATGAATCCATCGGCAATTAAACCGCCAAGGTTCAGGGCGATCTGGGCCCGATCGCGAAACGTCGTCGGTATTGGCCCGCGGTATTGAGCTGGCCAGTTAATTTTCCCCGACTTGCCGAGCGCGGCGAAAAGCTCGCCCGGCGTCGGAACCGTAATCGAATCAGTTTTGGCAGCTTTTGCCAGTTGATCCGATGACAGACGTTGCGCTTGCTCGGCCGCCGCTGTGGAAATAGCAGCAACCAAGGCAACCGTCGCCAATGCAACCGAACGAATCATCGGCGAAGATTATGCGCGCCTCAGCCAAATTGCCAATCGGAATCTCTCACCGTCTTCGAGGACCGACGCGTCCGATTCTCTGCTTCAATTTTTAGCTCGCATATGGAAATGCACGATCCAAAGGTTCCCGCTCTGATTGAAGCAAGCGCAGCTTGACACATAGGCAAGGAATTTGCCTCGTGCGGCGAAACCTGTTCTAGTCCGCGCAGAAGCGTATGGGGCACGGCAGCATTAGCCACGTTCACGGCCGCGAAATTTTGGATTCGCGCGGGAATCCGACAATCGAAGTCGATGTGCGGGTTGAAGGCGGCGCGCTCGGTCGAGCCGCCGTTCCAAGCGGGGCTAGCACAGGCGAACATGAAGCGCTGGAATTGCGCGACG
>Ga0066904_10000069_pt1 | contig 11124 bp, 15 predicted proteins | sample PanSoiMetaPlot30_FD_133941 | JGI IMG/M metagenome (GOLD analysis project Ga0066904, IMG submission 133941) | Tropical forest soil microbial communities from Panama analyzed to predict greenhouse gas emissions - Panama Soil Plot 30 (version 2) | reverse complement strand
GTCCTCGTTATATTTTGTGACGAATTCAAAATTTTATCCCATTGGGCGTCAAAAGCGACCTTGTCCTTTGGGTCTTTACAAACGAATGCTGCCATCCTAATCGCTTCCGGGTCGAGTTGATGCTCGTAGAAAGTTTCGAGATCGGAAGGCTCGACTTCCCTAATCGTGATACTCTCAAATCTACTCATTTTTTTGCCTAACGAGACGGAGCTCAGCCACCGTTCTGGGAGTGAGGCTGCGCTCCAACTGAAAATACACTAATCAAGATCGACATCGAGGCGCAACGCCAAAGAACGGTTGGCTGCAGCGATTGGTTAGACCTTTTCGGCTTCCATCTTCTGCTCTGCATGGTCTTGAAATATCCGTCTGGTGCCGCGCACCAGAAAACCTACAACGATAATGCTGACAAGCGTGCCGGCGGGAGAATGCACCACTAACCACGTGTAAAGCTGCAGCACGATGACGAAGACAAGCATGGCGACAGCTGCGAAGCGACTACGGCGAAAGATGAAAAACGCTAGAACGCCGGAAATGGCTGTTACGATGACGCTGAACGCGACGGCAATCGCGGTGATGAATGGCGTATGGTGCAGGTACTGCTGAGAAATGAAGTCATGGCTCATGAAACCACCTGTACCGGGCCTGTGGTAGAGGAAGTACTGAATCCACGTCAGCAACCAGCTGAAAAGGCTAATCCCTGCATAGGCGGTCGCAGCATAGCCCGCGTGTTGTACGCTCTTGTCGGAGTAGTCGTAGACTGACTTGCTGTCTCCTTTCTGGTAATCCATGGCGCGTGGCGTTGACGTGTAACGAGAACAAGATCAGCCACCGCTGATGGCAGCGCGGCTGGCTTGGAATGAAGTGGTTCTCGCCATCGGAAGTGAGGCCGTACGCCGTGAAGCGGTTGGCTGCATCGCCTGGTTAGGCCCTTTGGGCAATTTCAATTGCGGCCATTTCGGATAGCCAAGTCTCATAACGGTTCTTCATGGCGTCTATCGACGCATGAATGTTGATCTGCCCGGCAAATTCAACGTCGCGGATGTAATCCACGAACGGCCTGAAATGATCATACGCCCTGCGTAGCAAATGAAAAGTGTTCCAGGTCGTGTCGAATTCGCGGAAGCGTCTGTAGGTGAGAGAGCAATCAGCTGATGTAGTTGCTTGACCTCGCCGTCCGACAAGAACGGTCCTGGGTTCTTGAAGTTCGGATAATGCTCAGCACGGATGTCATCGGGTTTGGATTGTGGGCGGCAAAACTCATCCAAGCTTCGTATGTTGAGCCTGCATTGAAGCGCGGCAGCGCGCATAAACTTACATTCGTCCGTTGTATCGTTCGGTGGCTGAAAGTGCTTCTGCCAGACGTAGTAGGGAAAACGCGAGTCTCATGCAGATGTCCAGCTGTAACCAACCGTTGTTGAGTTCGCCATCCGATGGTTTCGCCAAAGAGCGCGGCATTGGGGCTGAGCCACCGCTGGCCGCGGCGAGCGTGCTAAACACCAAGAACTGTTTCATAAAATTAAATGTGCGCATCGCGACGGCCAACGGTTGGCTCCAGCGATTGGTTAGATGCAGCGTGTGGCAAAGTTCACTTGCGCTTCTTCTTCGCAGCCTTCTTGCGGCGCGGAGAGCTCGAGCTGCGCGCTGTCACGCACTCCCTAACCGCACTGGTAACGACGGAAACGATGGTGGCGACTGCCGTCTCAATAGCTGCGGCAATGAGGCCCTCCAAAGAAACGGGAATTTTGCGGCGCATGTGGCAGTGCTACTTCGAACGCCTACGGAGCGTAGATATCTTTGCGTCTCGGCGAACCGTGTCCGCGTCTTCAGGGCTTTCTTCGACACGCCAGCTTTTCTAAGAAAGCTACCGAAAGTCTGATCTGATCGGGGTTTTCTTGCGATGTTGCCTTTTTATGAGACGCACACCATGCGTGCAAGCATCTAACGAGACCAAGATGAGCCGCCGCGAGCGAGGGCGCGCGCTATTGGCGAGTAACAGGTTGAAGCCATAGAAAGATGGGTAGTACAACGGCTCGTGGTCGGCTCGATCGCTTGGTTAGGCCTCATTTCGCGGCGGGATGTGCAATCTCAAGTAGAACGACTGCTATCGAGAACAGGCCGGCGATGATCGCCACGCCTATATGAATAAACGTGGCCGAAAAGGTAGTGCGCTGCTGTCGGCGGGTTGCCTCTCGATCGTGAAGACTGATAGCGATGTCGAGTAACTTGGCGGTGTAATCTGGAGGGAGCGGCTCACGCTGATCGCCCTGAGTCTTCGGCAAAAACATGTCTCGATATAAGCGAGACAGAATCCTCTTTGAATTCGCCGTGCGGCCCTCGGACGCGGAAGAACTCGGGGTGCTGCTGCGCCAACTGAATCCATGATAACTTGGAATTGCTCGGCTTGGGCTTCGGAAACCCTTGCAATTCCGCGAGCAATCCCTGTTCACTTTTGTACGCTTTCTGGCCTCGCGCCAGAACTTGAATCAGAGCCATAACGTCAGCCAACCTGTTCGGATCCCTGTAACCTATTCCGCGTGATTTCATGGTCCGATGTCTTGAGGCCTAACGAGCTTGAGGTGATGATGCCTGAGTAGACGTTCGCGTTGAAACCCTGCCTTCTCCAGTGCGCGGTGCGAAGCAAGGGTGGAAGAGAAGGGCGTAGCGAAAAGCCGATGAATTCGGAGCTGTTGAAATGCGTAGTCGCTGAATGTACGGATGACGCAAGGCATAAGACCGCGCCCGCGATAAGACTGTGCCAGCCAGTAACCGAACTCTGCACTATGATCATCGGCCGACAGTGTTCCGACGATGCCGATGGCACCAATGAGATAGCCTGATGGCGCGCGGAGAGCGAAATTCGTCGTTGGGGAGTCGGCGGAGCGCTCGCAGCGGTCGAGCCACCAGTCGGCGTCCGTATCAGTGTAAGGGAACGGAATGGCCAACAGGTTCTGGGCAATCTCCGGGTCGGCGAAGTGCTCCAAGTAAGCAGTCTTATCGGCTCGCACGATGGGACTGAGGTAGAACCCATCGACGACTTCGAGACGGATGCTTTTGCCTTCGTTCACAGGGGACGCGAGGGAAGTGGCCTAACGAGAATTCGGCCCCAAAAATCTGTAATTAATTGCAGATAAAATCTGTATAATCCGGTTGCGTTTAGCGAGGCCGGTCACTAAAAGCAAACTCATGGTATCAACCTCTGTATTGCCAGCCAATCCAGGGAGCAAGCCCAAAAAGCTTCTGGATCAAACGCGCGATGTCCTGCGGCTGAAGCATTACAGCCTGCGGACGGAACGTCTAATGAAGTGTGTCCGCTTGCGCGTAAAAGATGTGGATTTCGGTTATTCCCGCATAACCGTGCTGGATGGCAAAGGCGCGAAAGTTGCCAAGCTCCTGTAGCCACCGGCCTGTGGCCGGTCTCGGTAGCGGTGATTCCGACGAGGACCTTCAAACAGCCCACAGGGCTGTGGCTACAACCATAGGTTCTATCTTGTTCTGTGACCGACCATTTCGCCCGAAATGGTGCGGCGATCAACCCGGGTGAGATTTTTTTCCATTGTGGAAGTGAGCAATGAGATGTGCGGGATTTCGCAAAGATGTTCGGCGATGAACCAGACCGGTTTGTCGGTGGTCATCCAGTTAAGACGATCGAATCGCGCCAGGTTCACCGGACGCGAATACCGGCGCAGGGTACGTTCGCCCCGCAGGTTGAAGTAAATGTTGAAATAACTCATGGCCAGCTCGCGCAGGCTGCGATACACCGGCTCGCGATAACGGCAGCCGGTGAAATTGGATTTCGCCACCGCGCCCCAGTGCCGGCGCACTTTAAAAATCGCGACGACATGGTCGGTGTCCTGTTCCGCTTCCAAATCGAAAATCAGTGGAGGAAATCCGAGGACGCGGAGCGCCGCCGCGGCGAAGATTCCGCCTTCGAGACATGATGCGGTGCGATCGTGCAGGACTTTTTTCGGCGAGCGCGCGGTGTAGCTAAGGTTGTAAGGCAGGTCGTCGAGAAACTTCTGAACGCCAGCCGGCGTTTTCAACGCGCGCAACTGCCGTAACTCTGATCGTCTGAAACCGAGATTGTCACTGTTTCGCACGGGTCTTACTTCTGCTCCTTGACGTGTCTGAAAGTTCCTTCGCCGTGCGCATTGAGATTTTCAACGACAACCTGTGTGGCTTGGCCGTCAGGCCCGATCGTAAAAGTGACACCGCTTGTGCCGACAGCATTCTCGCCAGTCGTTTGATAGGTGAATGTGTCGCGATCATAATGTTTCATCGCGAAGGTCATGTTCTTCGGGCCTTGAACGATCGCTAACCCTCCGTCGTGTTCGATGATCGAAACCTCACCGAAGAAATCGTTCGTGTATTTGCCGATGTAAACGCTGTTCTTTAGCGCGGGCGCTGATGTCGCCGGTGGGTTTGAATAGTCGAATCCGAGCACGGTGCCGGTCGTCGCCGGGTCGGAATACAGCTGCTTAAAAAGCAGGAACCAGTCCTGCGTCGGTTTCCCATACAATGCAATGTCGGGAAATATCGTCCCCAAAGCTTCCGCAATACCCACGGGGTACCCGTTTGTGAGAACGACGATGCCCAGTTGCTCGGCAGGCACGAGGTTTACAAAGGTCGCTGCGCCCAGATCAAACGCCCCGGAGTGGTTCAGCCGCAACCGACCCTGCTGGTCATAGCTTACGTTCCATCCTAGCCCGTAGAAAGTTGGTAATTCCGTGAACGGATTAAAGCCGGTGAGCATGTGCGGATGGTGCGTCTCGGTCAACGCTTTTTGGTCGACGATTTGCCTGCGATCAAACTTTCCATTGGCCAGCTGCAAACGGATCCACTTCGCCACGTCATTAACCGACGAACTCACACCGCCGGTCGGGGATTGCGCGTCCGGATCGCGTTTGAATTTTTGCACCCATTTGCCGTCAACCAGCACGTGTCCTAATGCCTTGTTTGGGCGCGCGAAAAAATCGGCATATCGCGAACTGGTCGAAGTCATGCCGAGCGGCTTGTACAGCCTTTCCCGGCAGAGCGCTTCCCATTCCTGGCCATACGCTTTTGCCGCGGCCACAGCGGCTTCGGTCATTCCAAAGTTTGTGTAGGCGTAATGGGAACGAAAACTGCCGTCCGTATGTTGGTACCGCAGGCGATGTAATATTTCCGCGCGCGTAAACCCAAGGTCCTCGAGCAGATCGCCCGCGTGATCGGGCAAACCACTACGATGCGCGTACATGTCGCGGATGGTGATTTCGCGCGTGACCCACGGATCAAACATGGCGAAACCGGGGTCGAGCGCGCTGAGCTTTGAGTCCCAAGTGATTTTTCCTTCGCCCACCAACTCCGCCACGACTGTCGAGCCAATCGGTTTCGAAACGGACGCCAGCTGAAATACCGTGTCTGCATCAATCGACTCCTTGGTGTTTACATCGCGAACGCCAAATCCTTTCGCGTAAACTACCCCGTCCTGAAACACGACTGCGATGGCAATTCCCGGCACGGCGCCTTCCTGAATTTTCTTTTGCGCGATTGTTTCGAGCTCCTGAATCGCGCGGGTCACTTGCCCGGAAGTAACATGAGACCTTTCCTGTCCGGTTACGCAAACCGGCGCCAGCAGAATCAGCGATAATGTGTTGATTACAACGGTCGAACGAAATCTTTGCATGTGGATTTTGTTGTAGTTCGCACCACCGAAGCTCCAATATTCAACATCGAACCTCCAGAGAAACCTTAGCCTTCAAACATTCAAACACCCGCCGCGCGTTTTGGAATTTGGTGATTGGAGTTTCTTTGGAGTTTGGAGCTTGGGTTTTGGAGCTTCTCGATTCACAAACCTACGGGATGCCTCGCATCAAACCTGCGCGGCGGCCGATAAATGGTTTGCCAGCGCGGCGCCCATTTGCCGGTATAACGATCGTTCCTTGATTTAGAATTTTGTGATAAACTCGCAGCATGATCCGCGCAATTGCGCTGCCGGTGACATTCTTGACCAGCGCAATGATCGCACTAGCGGCGGATCAACTGAGCAACTCGGAAGAACCCGGCGAGTTCGACATTGAACCGCCGATATTGAAGCAAAATCTTTCGGACGAACTAGCCGAGACGAGAACGCCCGATGGTGAGGTTGCGCGCTGGGAGAAACAACTGGAACGCGCAAGACAAAATGCGGCCGGCGCGGAACGCCTTTGGAAGATCGGCGTGCTTGCGAAAGTTGAAGTCGAGCAGCGAGCGTTGAAGGTGACCAAATGCGAAGCTGAGCTGGCAAGCGCACGAGTTGCGCAAGCCAAAGAAAGAGTTACCGAGCAGGAATCGCGCATTGCGTCTGGTGAAGCTGGCAAACAAGAACTGGACGTTGCAAAAGCAGTGCTGGCGCAATTAACCGAAGCTGCGCAAATGGCAGTGGCAAAACGCGAGCGCGCTGAGCTTGAATTCGCTGAAGCAAACCTGCGTCGTCAGCAAAGATTACTTAAGCTCGGCAGCGCGCATAAATCCGACGTGACCAACGCCGAAGAAAAACTCGCTGAACTTAAAGCGCCGAAGAATTAGATCGAAACTTCTAGGGCGTTTGTGTCAAACGCCGATCCAATTGTTTTGGCGTTTGACACAGACGCCCTACAAGCGAAGTTAATAGCCGGCGGCCATTCCGTCCTTGCGTGATTCGCTGGCGCCGACATAAACGCGCCGGCCATCATGCAATTCGACTTTGATGGCTTGGTAACCGCCGTAGCCGCCGACGTCGAAACGCACGTCGTGACCTTTCTTGCGCAAGTCGCGCACCGTCTCGTACGGAATACCGCTTTCGAGTTCAACGTATCCGCCTGATGCGGTCATCTTTTCTCCAGTAGGTTCGTAGTCGCCCTCGTGCTGCCAGCGCGAAGCATCGCCGGCCTCCTGCACGTTCAAGCCGAAATCGATTTGGTTCGTAATCACTTGAACGTGGCCTTGCGGCTGCATACCGCCGCCCATCACACCGAAAGCTTCCCATGGTTTACCATCTTTCATCACGAACCCAGGAATAATGGTATGAAACGGACGTTTGCCCGGCGCGTAAACATTCGCGTGAGTCGGATCCATCGAAAAAAGTTCACCGCGATCCTGAAACATAAACCCGAGGCCCGGCACCACGATGCCGCTGCCCATCCCGCGATAATTACTTTGAATCAGCGAGACCATGTTGCCCTCGTCATCGGCAGTGCACATGTAAATCGTGTCCCCTTGATCGAGCAGGCGACTCTGTAGCGGCAGTCGTGTCGGCTGCGAGGTTGCGGGATTTTCAGGCGGCACGCCTGGTTCTACAGTTTTAGCAGCGTGATTCAGGTCGATCAATTTGCGACGCTCCGCTGCGTATTTTTTCGAAACAAGACCGGTCAGAGGAATTTTCGCAAACGCGGGATCCGCGTAAAATTTCGCGCGATCGGCCCACACGATCTTCTTCGCTTCGATCATGGTGTGGACCGTCTCGGATGAATTACGTCCCATTCCGCGCAGATCGAATCCTTCGAGAATGTTCAGCATTTGCAATGCGGCGATTCCCTGACCGTTCGGCGGAAGCTCAAACACATCGTAACCGCGATAGTTTACCGAGACGGGGTCGACCCACGTCGAGGTGTGCTTCTCGAAATCGGTTTTCCGCAGGAACCCGCCATTGGCACGCATAAACGCGTCGACCTTGTCAGCGATCTCGCCTCTGTAGAAAGCGTCGCGCCCTTTCTCGCCAATCAATCGCAGCGTTCTCGCTAAATCTGGGTTCTTAAAGATGTCACCTTTACCGGGCGTGCGTCCTTTGCCATCAAGCGTGTAAGTCTCTAGAAACGCGCCGGGCAATCCTTTGTAAAGGCGCGGACCGAAGGCCCAGTAGTACGCGATCAATTCGGTGACCGGAAAACCTTCCTCGGCATAACGAACCGCCGGGGCGAGATCGTCGCTCAATTTCAGTTTGCCAAATCTTTTGTGCAGCTCCGCCCATGCGTCGATGCAACCGGGAACGCTGATCGGCAGCATGCCTATCGGCGGAATCGTGTCGCGATGCAGCTTCGCCAGTTCGGCTTTCATCTGATCGTAACTCAGACCAAGCGGGGAACGGCCGCTCCCGTTGATTGCGTAAAGCTTGTTTTCTTTTGCGCTGTAAACGATGGCGAACAGATCCCCGCCGATCCCGGACGAAACAGGCTCCATCAAACCGAGGGTCGCGTTTGCGGCGATGGCCGCATCCACCGCGCTGCCGCCGTGCTTTAAAATTTCGAGCCCAACCTGCGTGGCAGCCGGCACACTGGTGCAAACAATTCCATGGGTCGCTAGAACCTCCGATCGCGTGGCGAAATTTTTCCCCGTGACGCGATCGATCTGCCCATCCACACGTAAAGCCACACCCATTAACATGAGCAGTGCAAAAATGAGCGGCTGAATTGCGCGCACCCCCAATATTAACGCTCCCCACGCAAAGAGCGCACTTGAATTTTGGGCTCGCGGCTATATTTGATTGCCGCTGCCAATGAAAATCTCTGCCGATGACCGGAAAGCGATCGGTTTAATCCTGGTCTGCATAGGAGTTCTTTGCTTTCTCATCGGCCTCGCTGCGCGGTTGAAAGAAAATTATCATTCACGCGCCGAAATCTCATCCATGGGCTTCACCGCCGCCGCCGTTCTCGCTGCGATTGGCGTGATTCTCTTTTTGGTTTCGGTGAGAAGGAAACGAGGCTGAGCCTGATCGACTCTGTGTCAGACGCCCAGCGAGAGCCCCCCGGCGGCGATCCTTGTGAGATCGCCGCCTTTTCCCTAGTCGCTCTGAACGAACGGGAAATTATTCCCCGATCGCGTCGTGCAGTTCTTTCCTGGCGTTAATCATGTCCTGGTGCGCTTTTTGGATCGCATCGATTTGCTTCTGTTGATCAGGGTTCACCAGCGGCCGAATTTGCGACAGCGTACTAGTCATCACTGTTTGCATCTTCTGCATTGCCTCCTGATGAATGGCGGCGATTTGCGGTTTGGCCGCATCGAGGATGGGTTGAACCTTCGTCTGTTGGTCAGCCGTCAGATTCAATTTGTCAGTGAGTCCTCGAAGGCCGAACGCATGGCCGTGCCAGTGTCCAGCGCCGCCGCCGGCGCCAGCTTGTGCCTGCACAACGACAAAACCGCCCAGCGCGATCGCACCGGCGGCTGCAAGTGCTAATAGGTTTCTTTTCATAGTTGGTTTCATTTGTTGTTTGCAAAGCGCTCTTCGCGCTCTGAAGGACATGACCGCGCGCACGGCGCACGGGTTACAAAAAAACTCTGTTTAGTGTGGTAGCGCCTGAACCTACGGGTGCTTGGCACAAGCACCGCTACACGAGAAGTTGTAACCAATGCGCAGCCGCGCCTGTCATGGTTAATGGTGTGGATGCGCTCTCGATCACATGGATGATTCTGACGCAGGCGCTCTGGTTAAAGCTGCGCTTCAAAACGACGACGAAGCAGCTCGTGCGCTGGTGCGCCGGCTTTATCCGCTGGTGGCCAAAATCGTCCGCGCGCATCATCCGCGCCGCACCTCGGAGGAGGACCTTTGCCAGATGATTTTCATTAAAGTATTCCAAAAGCTGTCGCAGTTTTCGGGGAACGTGCCGCTGGAGCACTGGGTTTCGCGCGTTGCGGTCAACACTTGTCTCAACCAAATCGAATGGGAAAAAGTGCGGCCGGAAGTGCGTCATGCTGATCTCAGCATTGAAGAGCAAGCCGTGGTGGAAAATCTGGCAAGCTCCAGCGAGGAACTGGCGCCGGACCAGCGGTTCGCTTCGCGCCAACTGATGGAGCATCTTCTGGCAGCGCTGAAGCCTGTGGAGCGGCTGGCGATTGATTTACTATACTTGCAGGGACGCAGCGTGGAAGAAATACGCAAGATCACCGGCTGGAGCGCGGCGCTCGTTAAAGTGCGAGCATTTCGAGCCCGGCAGAAAATGAAACACCAGCTCGCGAAAATTTCGGAAAAGGAAAAGCAATGAAGAACGAACATATCGATCGGTTGCTGCGATCTGCCGCTCAGGCGGACGAAGAAGTTCCGGCGGCGATGCCGTTTGGATTCGATACTCGCGTAATCGCGCTGTGGCGCGCTGGTACGCCAAAGGCGAACGGTGTGGTGCGACTGATTCGACGCGTGGCCGTGCTGTCGGCAGCCGTGATCGTCGTATCAACAATTGCGGCGGTTCGTGAAGCAAATCAGAGTCGCGAAATCCGCGAATCGTTCGCCAATGAATTCGCCATCGCGGATTCGGCGATCCAGGATGAGTTTTGAAATGAACCGGGCGTTGCAATGGAAACTTATCGCGGGCTTCCTTCTGGTGTTTGTCGCGGGTGGAATCACCGGCGCGTTTGTTGGCGGATCATATGCCCGGCATCATTTCTTTGAACTGCGTCATCCCGAGCGAATAGGCGGACGAATGAAAGACAGGCTCCGCGCTGAACTCAATCTCACCCCGGAACAACTTGCGAAAATTTCGCCAATCATCGACAAGACAACTGCTCAACTGCGAGATATTCGGAGAGACACAGGTCGACGAGTTCGCGAGGTCATTGCCGACGCGCATCGCCAGATTGCTGCTCAGCTCACCGATGAACAGCGTCAAAAGCTGAAGCAAATAGAAGAGCGACATCGGCGCTGGCGACATCATCGCTTCCACGAACCTCCCGCTGAAGCGCCGACGGCAACTCCGTAGTTCGCTGTAGTGTGCGCTGTCTTCGGCACACGTCGGGTGCTGGCCTCAACGTAAATGTCCGCTGGGGGACAGCGGAAGCTACACGTCAGAAGCGCACGCCGTTTTCGAAAAAAATTCGTTCCCGCTCGACGTCTGCACCACGGCTGAGAAAAAGATCACGTATTTCAGGCGTGTAATAGCCGCCGTTGTAGAGGGGATTCAGTCCAAGAAAGATTTTTCCGCTCTGCGCCAGGTGGTGCTGCAAATCGCGCAGGAAGAAATCCCATTCCGCCGTTTCCCAACGTTTTTTTGCCGGATGATAAAGGTAAAAGTTCGTAGAGAATGCCGTGATCCAATCGAATTGTTGACCGAGGTCCGGCAGCGGCTCGAATGCGTCGATTTTATAAACGACTCGCTGTACGCCGAACAACTCGAGTAATTCGCCGAATAACGGAACGCGGTC
>Ga0066904_10000068_pt1 | contig 11132 bp, 4 predicted proteins | sample PanSoiMetaPlot30_FD_133941 | JGI IMG/M metagenome (GOLD analysis project Ga0066904, IMG submission 133941) | Tropical forest soil microbial communities from Panama analyzed to predict greenhouse gas emissions - Panama Soil Plot 30 (version 2) | reverse complement strand
GATCGAAAAAGCCCTCCTGCCAGTGCGGTTTGTGAATTCCAAGGCGAAGTAATCTTTTAACAATCACCGTGCGTAGCGATCGAACCCAATTGGGTAAGGCGATCCCAGTGATCGGAAAGGCAGCAAATAAGTGAATGTGATTGGGCATTATGACGTAACGCCCGACGGCGACACCATGCTCCTGCGCTCTAATACAAAACATGCAAAATGCCTCTTGAACTTCATCGCGCGCCAATATGCTCTGGCGCTTGTGCGTGTTGAATGTGACGAAGTAGAACGGCCGTAGATTGTCAAATAAACGAACGAGCCTGGGACGTCGTCGCGGCCATTCTTTTCTGTCGTCGGGCTGCATAGCTGATTGTTTATTGGTTATGCAGCGCGAGATCAATCCCTCTCTAAAGCTGTTGTAGCCACTGCGCTGTGTCGCCGTGCGGCGCGGGAAAGCAATACCAACTGAGCGCCTCGACGCAGCGAGGCGGCTGCAACTTGTCGCGTTGAAGCAGGTATTCGAACGCCCCGGAAAAGAAACCCTCCCGGATTCGCTTCCAGCGTTAAGTTTCATTTGACGAGCCGTCAGCTTTCTGCTTCCATCCCTGCGAATTAACGCCATACCCAGTTTATTCTGATATGAAAAAACTTTTTGCCCTGACGATGCTCATATCTTTTGCGATGGTTTGCTCCTGCCAAAAACAGAGTTCGGCCGCTGAACGACAACTTGCCCAACGCAAAGCGGAGCTGGACGCGCGCGAGAAAGCATTAGATGAAAGAGAGAAAGCATTGGCCGAAAGAGAAAACCCCACAGCGAGCGCCAGCACACTTCCCTCCAACCTTCAGTCGAGGGCCAAGGTTACCGACCCCAAGCAGGTGCAAGCTGACATAGACGCAAGAATGCAACAGCTTCCCCCCGACGCTCGGCAGCTGATTCCCGACCCCGAGCAGGTGAACGCTAGAACAGAAGCCAAAATGCAAGAGCGACGCGCCAGGAAACAGCGTAGGATGCAAGAACGGCAGGAAGAACAAGCAAAACGAAGGGAAGAACATGCAAGAATGAACGCAGATGGCTCTTTAGCACTTCCTGGGGCGGAGGCCACTTCGCCACCTCAGTTGACACCGTTGGCAGTATATCCCCAGCCGGAGGCTATCTCGCCACCTTCGTTGGAAGCATCTCCTGAGGAGGAGGCCACTTCGCCATCTCCGTCGCCGACGCCTCAATAAGTCCGAGCCGGCATCGTCTCATCTGCCAAAATTAACAGACGAACTCGCGCGTCGCGCTCTGCGAGAGTGCGACGCGTGCTGAAGTGTGTTCGACGCTAATTCATGCGACGACCCACATCCTGCGTCGGTCTTTCGATCCGCGGATTGAAATGCCCAGCCGCCTTGGAGAATAATTGGGGATGACCACTGGCGAGCGCGTGGGGCAGCTTCTGAAAGCCTGGCCGAAAATTTACCCAGGCGCGCATTGCGAACTGGATTTTCGGAACCCGCTGCAGCTGCTCGTAGCCACAATTCTCTCGGCGCAATCCACGGACAAACGCGTCAACATGGTCACGCCTGCGCTGTTCAGGAAATACCGCACGGCCAGAGATTATGCGGACGCGCCGCTGCCCGAGCTGGAAAACGCGATCAAATCCACGGGATTCTATCGCAACAAAGCGAAAAGTATTCGTGGCGCCATGCGCGAAATCGCTGAGAAACACGGCGGCAAAGTGCCCGACACAATGGCGGAGTTATGCGCTTTGCCCGGCGTTGGCCGCAAAACAGCGAACGTGGTTCTGGGTAACGCCTTTCGCAAAAACGAAGGGATCGTTGTCGACACCCACGTGATCCGACTGTCGCAGCGGCTGGGCCTGACGAAACAGAAGGATCCGGTGAAAATTGAACAGGACTTGATGAAGCTGGTGCCGCGCGAGCATTGGACAGACTGGAGTCACTGGCTCATCTGGCACGGCCGCCGCCGTTGCTATGCGCGCAAACCGGACTGCACCCGATGCGAAGTTTTCCGGCTTTGCCCGACTGGCAAAGTTTTCCTTCGCACCGGGAAAGCGCAAAAGCCTTAGTTCGCTGCGAAATTGCTTGAAGCACGCCACGGCTACAGCCAAGATCGCGAAACCAAATTGAGAGCGCTGGTAATCGCTATCACTGCACTGGTGTGGGGAGCCGCTGCGATGCACGCAGAAATGCCAGACCTTAAGCAGCTACGGTTGCAACTAAAAGCAGCTCAAGACGCCAACGACAAACCCGCAATCGCCGAATTGAGCCGGCGCATTGTGGCCATCGCTCCTAACGACGTTGCCACCTGGAACGCGCTCGCAAAATCGAAACTGGAACTCGAAGACCTCGATGATTTGGGGCGCACACTTGATGCCTGGCAGAAAACGGCCCGGCAACCGCCGGCGGCGATTGAAGATTTTCGTGGCTATCTATGCTTCAAACGCAAGGATTATCAGTGTGCAGAGCAGCATTGGCTTGCATTCATTGCCACAAAACCGGCGCCGGCTGTCGTCGCCACCGCTTGCGACAATCTGGCTGCAGTATGCGCGGAGCAGGCGCGCTGGGCAGACCATGCGTCATACCGGACCAAGGCAATCGCGGCCCAGGATACCGCTGCGCGGCGTGTGTTACGTGCGATGGCTTTCCTGCGCCTGCACAAGTGGGACGACGCTTACGCGGACATGGCGAAAGCGAACAAAATGGATGCCACCAATCCACAAGTGAAGCAGTGGCTCCCGCAATTCGAGCGATTGCAACAGTTCCTGCCGCGAATCAAGCCGCTCGACGCGCAGATCGCAAAATCACCAAACGATCCCGCACCGTTGCTTGAACGTGCCCGGATTTTGATGCTGGCTGGCCGCCCATTGCTGGCGCTGGATGACGCCGAGCGCGGATTCAAGCTTCAGCCCGCATCCATGCGTGCGCGTATTCAAACCGCCGAAGCGTTGCTCGAAGTGGACCGCGCGGATGATGCTGCAAAATTAGATGTCAACAGAGATCTGATCCGGGGAAGGGATAGACCGGTTACCGACGAGGTCTTGCGCCAACTGGCTGCTCTGGACTCGGGCCTCGCGCAGAATCCCAAGGATCTCGATGCGCTTATCGCGCGCGCGAAAATTCTGGGACAACTGCGTCAATTCACGCTCTCCCTTGCTGACGCGAATGCCGCGCTGTCGATCAATGATAAATCGGCAGCTGCGCAGTTTGAGGCTGCGCGCGATCTCGATGCCTTGGACCGGGAAAAGGAAGCGCTGTTACACGCGCGGATCGCCACTGAGCTGGACCCACACGATTCGACAAAGTGGTTCTTCCGCGGTGTGGTCGAAAGACAGCGCGCAGATTTCGCCGGAGCCATCGCATCGCAAACGCGCTCCATTGAGCTTGGTGAGTCACCTCTAGCGCTCAGCGAACGCGAGCAATGCGAACGCCGCCTCGGAAAGGTAGCTGAAGCCGAGACCGATCTCCGCCGGATTCGGGAATTAAGGCCATGAAGCGGATGAGCAGGCGGTTCTCAGCGGCAGCCTTGTTTCTTGTAGCCTGCAGTCTCGCGTTTAGTCTGCCTGTCGCCCTGGCACGATCGGCTGCCGACGAAGAACAGGAGGGAGAAGAAACGTCGAATGCGAAACCGGATGCCGGCGGTGTCGTGATCGAGCCGGCGAGCGGAAAGATTGCCGAGGGCGACACGATCACGATCACGTTTCCCGTGTCGATGGTCGCCCCTGACCTCATCGATGTTGGTGGTCAGCCAAGCCCGTTCGTTAGCGAGCCGAAGCTCGAAGGCAATTTTCTTTGGAAGAGTCAGACTGAAGGCGTGTTCACGGTCAGCGGCGTCGTGGCCGAGGCACGCCATCGGTTGACGCTTGCTCCAGGGCTAAAGGACGCGACTGGCAAACCTTTCATGGTGAAAGATTGGAGCGCGGAATTCAGGACGCCGAAATTTGCGATCACCACAGACTTCAGCGAGCGCAAACAGTTGCCGGCCCGCCCGCAAATCTATCTCGAATCAACCTACGCAGTGCGCCTCGATGAAGCGGCCCAGCACATTTACTTTCAGGATCGCGATTCGCGCGAGCGCTTTCCGGTCGAAGTAATTCAAACGACCGAGGACAAAACTGCGGGTTCACTGGAAGCCACCGGGTTTCGCGTGACGCCGCGCGAGCCGCTTCCAGTCGGGCGCACATTCGACCTCATCGTGAATGGTTTGCTCGACGCGAAAAGCCATCGACCGCTCCCGTACTTGCAAGTGACTCCGGCGGGCAAAACCGAACCGCTCGAGGTGCAATGGCTCGGCGCATTCAATCACACGCTCGAGGATCCGGCGATTCGGATCAAGTTCAATGACTACATCGATCCGGTGGAAGTGACTCCGGAGCGAATCCGTGTCGAGCCAGCGATGGAGAAAATGAAACTCCTCGCGAGCAGTGACGAAATTCAAGTCACGGGCGACTTCGATCTGAAGCAGCGCTACAAAGTCACCATTTCGCCGGAACTAAAGGGCGATCGCGGTTACGGCCTCGCGGCCGAGTCGCGCTGGGGCGCGACGTTTCACCCGAAAGAATCGTGCCTGATCTTTCCATCCCGACAAGTGTTCGCCCGTGCGCGCCAGGAATTGCGCTTCGCGTTTTTCCAAGTCAGCACGCCACAGGGAACATGGAAACTGGCGCGCATTCCTGCTGAAAAACTCTCGGCGGTGACCGCGCGAGTAAAAGACTTTGAAAAGGACGCCACCGATCCAGTCACGGGCAAGGTGGTAATCGATCCGCGCACAGGATTCGCGAAACAGTCTCAGACTGAATTGCTGGTCGACGCGTTTCAATTGCCGGTGTCTGCCAGCGGCACGTTCGAGGCGACCAGGGACGACACCGAAACCCGACGCGACGTTCGTTGCACGCCACCGCGCAATGAAGCATTCGCCGGTGCCTATCTTTTCGAAGCGAGCGCAACTCTGCCTGATGGCCGGATCGTTGGGAATCGATCGATCATTTGCGTGAACGATTACCTGCTCACGCAGAAACGAACGCCGACCACGGCATTGATGCGTCTCGCGAAAATGTCCGACGCGACCTCCGTAACCGGTGTGACGATTCGTGCGGTCACGGAAGACAACATCGAACTGGCTCGCGGATCCACCGACAAGAACGGCATCGCAGAATTCCCGAAGGAGAAGGTTTTCCCAAAAACAAGCGATTCTAACGCGAAGAATACGCATCTATTTATAGCCGACACTGCGACTGGCCCTGCGCTGCAATTTGCTGAAGCCACAGCGTATTCCTCGGGCACTGACTCCGCTCCTTCGCCGAACAAACCGAACGCGGAGATCGTGACCGATCGCAATCTCTATCGTCCGGGCCACACCGTGAAGATGAAGGGGCTGGCGCGCGACGTGACCCCTCTCAGGGGCCTCACCATCCCAATCGGGGCCACCGTGCACTGGAGCATAAGCGAAAGCTATGGAAGCCGGGTTGTCGGTGAAGGCGACACGACGCTCTCAGCTTATGGCGGGTGGGAAGCGGAGTGGAATGTGCCGGAAAAGGCGAAGCTCGGGAGTTACGAGATTCGTTGCGCTGTGGGTGGTCGCGATTACGCAGGCGTGACTGTGATCAGCGTTCAAGAGTACCGCGTCCCACTGTTTTCAGTCATGGTCGAGGCGACGACGCCAGAGGTCGGTACCACCGCGCACGCGCGGATCTCCTCTGCCTATTTCCACGGCGCACCAAACGCAGGTGCGCGAGTACACTGGAAAGCGAGCTGGACAACATCGCCGGATTTCGCCAGTGATTCCGACGAACCGTATCGGAAGCGGTTTAACTCTTACTCCCAGGTCGGTCCTCGCTTCGATGTCGACAGTGAGGACATCAAAACGGTCGAGGGCGACGCGCAGCTCGACGCGCATGGTTTCGCGACGATCGCCTGCGAATCGCCGTTCAAGGACAATCCTGCCGTCAGCCGCATGAACATCATTTGGCAGGCGGACGTCACCTCAATCGACGGACAAACACTCAGCGGCGGCGACATGGCCACCCTTTTCGCGACAGAAACGCGTCTCGGGGTCCGCGCCGAAGAGCAGGTTACACAACCCGCCGGGATACAAGTCGACATCGACGCGCTCAATCCCAAGGACCAGAAACAGGACGGCGTTCTTGTTCGCGCCGACCTCTTTCACGTCACCACAAAGACGGTCAAAGAACAACTCGCGCCGTTTGTTTATCGCTACCGTAATAATGACCAGTTTGAGAAAGCGGCATCACAAGAGTCGAAAACGCCTGCCGAACTTGTTTTCCCAACAACCGAGACTGGCCGTTACGTTGTTGCCGTCAATGCCACAAAAGTCAAAGCACCAGTGGTCAGCGATGAGACCACTGTTACCGGCGAACAACCGGCGGAACTGCCGGTAGTCAACGAGACCACATTCAAGATCGATCATCGCGCTGAGCCGTTTCTACCGGGCGAGAAAGCCGCGTTCACGATACAGGCCCCATTCAGTGGCGTCGCGTGGGTATCAGTCGAGACGGATGAGGTGCTCGACACATTGCTCGTTCCGGTAAAAGGCAACGCTGGGCGGATCGAATTGCCCATCAAAGAAAATTACGCACCGAACGCCACAGTTTCGATCTATCTGGTTAAGCCAGGCGGCGAAAACGAGTTTCCACTCGAACGTTTCGCTTACACCGACATCGATATTCGCCGGCCTGACCGCGAATTAAAAATTGCGCCGCATCTCGCCAGCCCGACCGCGAAACCGGGTGATGTGGTCCGCGGTGACGTCGTTGTCACGTCCCAAGACAAACCGGTTGCCGACGCCGATCTGCTCTTGTTCGCCGTCGACGACGCCGTTCTTACGTTGGGCGATTGGAAGCTGCCGAACGTTGGCGCGGGCTTTTACCCCAGGAACGTTTTCGCCGTGCGCACTTACGAGGCGCTGCACGGTTATATCGAGAACCTCGCCAAACTCAGTTTGACCCAAAAGGGATTCGTCATCGGCGGCGGAGGAGAGGAGGCCATGCCGAACACCAAAAACGTTCGTAAAGAATTTCGCACTCTCGCGTTTTGGCAGGGGAGCTTGAAGACTGGCGCAGATGGCAAGGTCGCGTTCGAATTCGTCGCGCCGGATAACCTGACCACATATCGCATCGTGGCGGTCGGCCAGACCAAGGCGAATCAATTCGGCGGCGACGCAACCCAAACTGTAAAAATATCAAAACCGCTCCTGATCGATCTGGCCTTGCCGCGTTTTTTGCGCGAGGGCGATGAAGTTGAATTGCGCGTCGTTGTCCGGCAAAACTTCGCCGACAGCGATGGCGTCACAACGCGTTGTGTGACGGACCCGAACCTTAAGTTGGTCGGCGGGGATGTTACCACCGAGTCGGCGCAACGCGATGCGCCGACGGTATTTCGTTTCAAGGCAAAAGTCACCGACCCGAATCTCGCGCCGACAAAAGTGCGCTTCGAAGCCGTCTCCAACTCGAATAAACAAATGTTCGACGCGGTGGAGATCACGATTCCGGTCCAAGCGCCGACGATTGTGCGCAAGGAAAGCGTGGCGGCCTCATTCAATGGTCCACAGTTCGATGCTCGCCGCGCGATGCCCGAAGTATGGAGACGCGGCCGCGGCCATTTCACTACAACCATCTCAACGTCGCGGTGGCTGCCACAGATGTCAGGCGTTCCGGTGATTCTGGAATATCCACACGGCTGCTTTGAACAAATTTCGACGAAGCTGTTGGCGTACAGTTGGCTCGCGAGCTTGCTTGCTTACCTGCCGGATTTTCAGCAACGCGATGTCGACTATCGCGCCACGCTCGAGCGCGGGTTGAAACAGTATTCCGACTCGGTTCTGGAAAACGGCATGCTCCCTTACTGGCCCGGCGGCAATACAGGCAACGGTTTCGTCACATGCCAGGCGTTTTGGTCCGTCCACATGTCCATCAATGCGGGTTTGAAGCCACCATCAGACTTAGAACAGAAACTCGCAGGCGCCGCAAAGAGAATGGTCAAAGGCCAGTTGCCGGCGTCGCGATTTGAAAAATGCTTCGCGCTTTTCGTGCTGACCCAATCTAACCCCAACGATGATTACAAAAACGAATCGCAGGAATTGTATCTCCACCGCAACGAAGGCAGCGACGAAGATCGCGCGTTGCTGGCAATCGCACTGCATCAGCAAAACATCATGGCGCGCGAGCAGCAGCAACTCCTTCGCGAGATCGATAAGCCAATCAAAGAGCGTGCGTTTAATCCCGCCACGTTTACGTCAATGACTCGCGCGGAGGCAATGCGCGCGTTCGCGTTCAACGTCATTTCGCCTCCGACCTGGACGGAGCAACGAAAACAACAGGCGCGCGACCGAATGTCGAAATTGATGGCCGACGGCGGGTCGCTCTCTACTCAGGAAAATCTGTGGCTCCTGCTGGCCTTCAAATCCATGCTCGGCGCTGAAACGGCGCCGGAGCTGCATGCGGGGCAGCCGCCGCCCGGCGTCGTTTCAAAAAATGGCCGCTCGGCTGCATGGCTCGATCTCAAAATGGAGAATGATCTGGTGATCAAAGGATTGAATCAAAGCGCGCTCACGTTCTTGATGCAGGCGGAATATTCGACCAGCGAAGTCGATACCGACCGGGTGGACCGCGGATTCCGAATCGAGCGTGTCGTAAAAAATCTCACTGATGCGACGCGCGTAGGTACTTCGGATGCGCCGTTAAAATTGGGCGATCAACTGCTCATCACGTACCGGCTGAACACGCGGAAGCTTCAGAATTTTGTCGCGCTGGAGGACGCGTTGCCAGCAGGCGTCGAAGTGGTGAACCCCAATCTTGCGCTAGTTGGAAAATTCTACCAGCTGCCGCCACCCGATCCGCAGGATCGTTTGCTCGGCTTATCGTACTCCGAGATGCGCGATCGTTCCGCGCTTCTTTATTTTGACACCGCCGATCCCGGCTCAGGCACGTACTCGATCCTGGCGCGCGCAACAGCCGCGGGCACCTTCCGTTGGCCAGCCACGCAAGTCGCACCCATGTACGACAGCCGGTTCTCAGGCCTGTCGCCCTCAAGCGTATGCGTCATCTCCGCCAACTGATTCTTGGGAGCGCACGCGTCTCGCGTGTCTGGTTTCGGCGTAGCGCCGAAACAGGCTTTCCTTTGAATCTCGAGGGGGGCGACAAGTTGGGCGCCGAAGAAAAGTTCGCGATGGCGAGCCGCGCTCGCCGGCACGCGAGGGCGCGCGCTCTCCCCAGACTTTCGCGTTCGCTCGTTTTGGTCGTTTCTGTCCTTTCGGTCGTGGCACTCGCCATTGCCTTTGCATGGTGGCTACCCATCCCCCAAGAACTGCAAAAGTCGCCCGGCGGAATCTTAACGCTGCTCGACTACCGCGGCCGGGAAATTGCCGAACTCGCGTCGTCGGAAGCGCGCACCCAATTTCCAGTGGCGCTCGAGCAAATGGGACCTTGGCTTCCACGCGTCACTGTGGCGCTGGAAGACCGGCGGTTTTACGAACACCGCGGCGTTGACTGGCGCGCCACCATCGCCGCCTGCGCACGCAATTTGCGATCCCGACGTATCATCTCGGGCGCATCGACGATCACGCAGCAGCTCGTGAAACTCGCGAGCAATCGTGAGCGACGCCGTTGGAGCCGCAAATTGTACGAGGCAATCGTTGCCTGGAAATTGGAGCGGCGCTGGAGCAAGCAGCGAATTCTGTCCGAATACTTGAATCGCACCAGTTACGGCAATCGCCGGCTCGGTCCGGAGGCTGCAGCTCGCGCGTACTTCGGCAAACGGGCGCGCGATCTGACTTTGAGCGAAGCAATTTTCCTGGCGGGTTTGCCGCAGGCGCCAACTCGCTTGAATCCGTGGCGGCATCTGGAGGAAGCAAATCGAAAATACCTGCGATCACTCGGCCGGCTTGTTGAGCTGGAGCTCATCACACCCGATCAACAATATCTCTTGTGCCAGCCGCCAACCATCGTGCGAGTAGATCCGCCGCGTCTGGCGCCACACTTTGCAGATGCAATCGCGACGCGAAACCGGGGACTGCGCGGCACGGTCAGGACAACGCTCGACCTCGATTTGCAAGCAATGGTCGAACGTTTGGTTCGCGCGCATTTGTCGGCGTTGAACCGGCATGACATCACCCAAGCAGCTGTTGTGGTGGTTGAAAACGCCACGGGCGCAATCCGCGCCATGGTTGGCTCCGAAAATTACTCCGTGTCGCAAATCAATGGAGCCACACAACCGCGCAGCTGTGGGTCGACATTGAAACCGTTTGTTTACCTCGACGCGATCGATAAGCGGCTGTTTACCGCTGCGAGCTTGTTGCCCGATACGCCCGACGCCATTCGCAATGAATACGCCGATTACGACCCGCAAAACTACAGTCATCATTATTTCGGACCGGTGCGCTTGCGCGAAGCGCTCGGCTGTTCCCTGAATGTGCCGGCTGTATTTGTGCTGAGCCAGCTCGGTGCGCGTCCAACTTTTTATCAACTGCAGAAGTGGGGCTTTAATTTTCCACAGGGGCTCGATGAATACGGCGCCGGTTTTGTGTTGGGAAATGCCGATACGCGCCTTGTTGATCTTGCCGCCGCGTATGCGGGACTGGCTCGCGGCGGGACAGCGATGCGCGCGAAATTTCTAGCGACAGAACATCAGCCGATCACGCGCATGGCGTCCGCTGAAGCGACAGCAATCATCATCGATATTTTGTGCGACAACGACGCGCGCCAGAAAAGTTTTGGGCTGCGTTCGCCGCTGGCTTTCCAGGAACGTGTGGCGGCAAAGACCGGAACGAGCAGCGGTTTCCGCGACACGTGGACTGTTGGATTCGACAAAGAACACACGGTCGCCGTTTGGGCAGGAAACTTCAACGGACGTCCAATGCGCGACACGTTCGCCGTGCGCGCCGCGACGCCGCTCTGGGCAGCCGTGATGCAGGAATTGCTCCGGCGCGATCACCCGCTCGAGCCGCCTTCAAAAAATGACAGACTAGTGCGACGGGAGATTTGCAAAACAACGGGTCTGCTGCCTTGTCGCTTTAGCGCGTCAACAATGACTGAGCTTTTCCTCGCAGGAACGGAACCACGCGAAGATTCGGCAGATTACTTTGCTAGTGATGGAAAACTGATTTTGCCCGATTCATATGCGCGCTGGTG
>Ga0066904_10000067_pt1 | contig 11166 bp, 10 predicted proteins | sample PanSoiMetaPlot30_FD_133941 | JGI IMG/M metagenome (GOLD analysis project Ga0066904, IMG submission 133941) | Tropical forest soil microbial communities from Panama analyzed to predict greenhouse gas emissions - Panama Soil Plot 30 (version 2) | reverse complement strand
GGCAAAACCACCACGCTTTACGCCTGCCTCAATTACATCAACAAACCGGACCGCAAAATCATCACCGTAGAAGAGCCAATCGAGTATCAGATGACCGGCATTAATCAGGTGCAGGTGAACACCGAGATTGGGATGACATTTCCAGCCGCCTTGCGTTCCATCCTGCGCCAGGCGCCGAATATTATTATGATCGGTGAGATTCGCGACCTTGAAACTGCAAGCATCGCAACGAACGCTAGCCTCACCGGTCATCTTGTTTTCAGCACGCTGCACACTAATGACGCGCCCTCTGCCGTCCCCCGTTTGATCGATCTCGGCGTGCAACCATTTCTCGTTGCCTCCTCGGTCCGCGCGGTAATGGCGCAAAGGCTCGTACGCCGGCTGTGTAACAACTGCAAACAGCCGGGCGAACTGACAGACACCGAGTTGCGCGCGCTCCGGATCGAGCCTGGTCAGTTATCAGACACGCAAGTCATGAAGCCGGTCGGTTGCGAGCTGTGTCGTCAAATCGGCTACAAAGGGCGAATGGGCATATTCGAAATTTTTGTGATCGATGATGAGGTGCGCCACATGATCAACAAGCGCACTTCCACTTTCATCCTGCGGCAGCGAGCTCGCGAACTCGGCATGCGAACATTGCGCGAAGACGGCGTGCGGAAGGTACTCTCCGGTGTGACTTCTGCCGAAGAGATCATCTCGATCACTGTGGGCGACATGAGCTGAATCGTTAAATCGTTAAATGACTGAAAAACAACTCGCCGAATTCTTTGTTGAGCAGCGCGTGCTACAACCTTCACAAGCGGAAGACGTGTTGAGCGAAGTGGAGTTGAACGGCAAAACCGTCGCGCAGGCGATGATTGACGGCGGTTTTATCGATGAGCCGAGCTTTTATGAAACGATTGCCAACGGACTAGGCACGGAATTCGTCGATCTGAGCGAACGCGAGATCGCTCCGGAAATTTTGCGTTTCATTCCGAGCGGATTGGCGCGGTTGCACGGCGCGCTGCCGCTTGACATGAACGAAACCACGCTACGGGTGGCGCTGGTCGATCCGTTCGATCTGCATATCGCTGAGGACCTGCGTTTCGCGCTCGGCAAGGACATCCAGATCGTGGTTTCGCCGCCTGAGCAAATCGAAGAGTTGATCAAGCAGTATTACGGCACCGACACGACGAGCATGGAGGAAGTGCTCAAGCAGCTTGGCGAAGCTGGCGAAGCGCTGCAATTGCGGGAAACCGACGGTGAGGCTGCGGTTGAAGCGGAGGCGAATGCGACGCCGATCATTCGTTTTGTCGATCTGATTCTCTATCAGGCGATCCAGGACCGCGCGAGCGACATTCACTTCGAACCGTTCGAGAATGAATTCAAAATTCGCTACCGCGTCGATGGCGCACTTTACGAAATGTCGCCGCCGCCGCGGCATCTGGCGCTGCCCGTGATTTCGCGTGTGAAAGTGATGGCAAGCATGAACATCGCAGAGAGACGGCTACCACAGGATGGCCGGATTCAGAAGTACATCGCCGGGCGCAATGTTGATCTGCGAGTTTCAACGTTGCCCACGCAATTCGGGGAGAGTCTGGTTTTGCGCGTGCTCGATCGAAGCATCGTCAATCTGGACCTCGAAGCGCTTGGGATGCCTGACTACATCTACAATTTTCTGCTCGAAATGATCGATCGCCCGAACGGCATTTTCATTGCAACCGGACCGACCGGCTCGGGGAAGACAACGACGCTTTACTCCTGTTTGCGCAAGATAAACACCATCGATTCGAAGCTGATCACTGCGGAGGAACCGGTTGAATACGATTTAGAAGGCATCGTCCAGGTACCGGTGAACGAAGCCATCGGCTTAACCTTTGCTCGCGTGTTGCGGCACTTCCTGCGCCAGGACCCTGACCGCATCATGATTGGCGAGACGCGTGATCTCGAGACGGCGCAGATTGCAATTCAAGCGTCGCTTACAGGGCATTTGGTTTTTACGACGCTTCACACGAACGATGCGCCTGGTGCGATGACGCGTTTGATCGATATGGGGGTTGAACCGTTCCTGATTTCGTCAACACTGGAAGCCGTCCTTGGTCAGCGTTTGTTGCGCAGCATCTGTCGTAACTGCCGCGCCCCTTATCAGCCGAACGATAGCTTACTGGCGGAGCTCGGCATCTCGCGCCGCGATATCGGCGACAAACAGTTCTTCTACGGTAAAGGTTGCGACACTTGCAACAACACAGGCTACAAAGGACGAAAAGGAATTTACGAGCTTCTGAAAATCAGCGATCCGATTCGTGAACTGATCAACGAGCGCGCCCCGACGGTGACGATAAAGCAAAAGGCGATCGAGCTTGGAATGATCACGCTGCGCCAGGACGGCTTGCGCAGCATCTTCGCAGGCGACACCACGATTGAAGAGGTGCTGAGATACACGTGAAGAACCGCGAGGTAGTTACGCTCGACACAACACCCCGACATAATTAGACTAGGCCGCCATGCCGCGTTTTAACTACGTAGCTCTTGATGCCCGTGGACAGGAAGCGTCCGGGTTGCTCGAAGCCGCTTCAAGCAGCGCGGCAATCAGCCAGTTGCGTCAGGCTGGCTATTTTCCCACTAGTATCATCGAGGAGGCCATAAGCAGCACCGACGGCAAGGAAGCTCGGCGACGCGCAGCAACGATTGAGCGCACGACGAAACCACGCGCGAAAAAAGGCATCGTTCTTTTCGAGCGAAAAAAAGTTAAGTCAAAAATCCTGATGATCTTTACTCGTCAACTGGCGACGCTGATTGATTCCGGTTTGCCGTTATTGCGGAGCCTAAACGTTTTAGCGAACCAGGAACGCGACAAAGCATTGAAAAAAACCATCAACAAACTCGCCGACTCCGTGCAAGGGGGCAGCACATTTTCCGACGCGCTGGCGCTGCATCCGAAGATCTTCAACGATCTGTATGTCAATATGGTCAAGGCCGGCGAGGTGGGCGGCGTTTTGGAGTTGGTGCTTACCCGGCTTTCCGAATTTCAGGAGAAAGCCGCCAAGATTAAGAACAAAGTGCTCTCGGCCATGGTGTATCCGATCATCGTGATGACCATGGCGGTGGCAATCATGAGTTTCCTGCTCGTGTTCATCGTTCCGCGGTTCGAATCGATTTTTCACGACCTGCTTGGCGACAAACCGCTGCCGCCTGTGACGCGGTTTGTTCTCGGCGTCAGCGGTTTCATGCAGCACCACGGCCTGGTTTTGCTCGGAGCCGTGGTGGCGATTGTGGTCGTTTACAACTTCATCTTCCGCACACGTGGCGGGCGCCTTGCCATTGACGTTTTCAAACTGCGCATGCCGCTCTTCGGCAACTTGAATCGCAAAACGGCAATCTCCCGTTTCGCGCGTACACTGGGAACACTGGTCACGAGCGGTGTTCCGATTTTGCAGGCGTTAAATATCACACGTGAAACTGCGGGCAATGCCGCCATCGCTCGGGCAATCGCGCGGGTGCACGACAGCGTGAAGGAAGGCGAATCGATCGTGCAACCGCTCGAAGCCAGCAAAGTGTTTCCGCCAATGGTGGTCAGCATGGTTGATGTTGGCGAAGAGACCGGCAAACTTCCCGAAATGCTTTTAAAGATCGCGGAGGTCTACGACGACGAGGTTGACAACGCGGTGGCCGCGCTCACCTCAATGCTGGAACCAATCATGATCGTGTTCCTGGCGGTGATCGTTGGAACAATTGTGCTCGCACTGTTCACGCCGCTCATCAGCATCATCACCGGCTTGCAACAACAAACGTGATCGGCTTCGCGGAAATGACGAAACACGAATAACGAATGACGAAAAAAGTTTCCCCCAAACGTTGTAGAGGCGTTTGTGTCAAACGCCTAACGAATTGCGCTGGCGCTTGCCGGGGCCAGCGCCGCTACAACGCCTTCACTCTGATTGAGCTAGTCCTCGTGGTTGGCATCATCACCGTTCTCGCGGGATTAGTCTTAAGCACAGTCGGCTACGCGCGGAAGAAAGGCGCCCTCGCCCGAGCTGAAACCGAAATCGCTGCCATGTCAGCAGCGTTGGAAAACTATAAGGCCGATAATGCAGTCTATCCGGCGTATTCCGGAGCAACCGGAGCACATGCTCTGTATCAGGGATTGAGCGGTGACGGAAATGACGCAATTGGTGGCACGACTGCATCAACGGGAACACCAGCGTCAAGCGGGAAATCGTACATGACGCTGAAGCCTAACATGCTTACTCCAAATCCGCCCGATGCGACGACGCGCGTGATAGATCCGTTCAGCAATGACTACAATTACCGCGCGCCCGGCACGAACAACATTGCGACTTTTGATTTATGGACTACCGCGAACGCCAACCCACCGACCGACCAAAATCAGTGGATTAAAAACTGGTAATTGCACGACGTCTGACACAAACGCCCTACAGATTCTCTGCGCCGCACACTCGTCAATCCGCAATCTACAATCGGCAATTCTTTTCAGCCTTCCGTCGTGCGCACCACGACCTCGACGCGGCGATTGGGGCTTTGCTCTTCGATTGAGCCGTTCGCTGAGGCGCGGAATTTCGTTGCGCCGAAGCCGTGCGTCTGGATTTGCGCCGGATTGATGCCCATCGCCTCGACCAGATAGCGTTTCACGCTGTCGGCGCGGCGCTGGCTCAGATCAAGATTGTATTCAAATGTGCCGAATGAGTCCGTGTAGCCTTCCACGGAAAATGTCGCTTTCGGATTGCGTTGGATGAGCGTGCCCAGCTTTTGTAGTTGACCAATCGCGCTCGATTGCAGCACGTCGCTGTCGTACTCGAAAAGCTGATCGTCAGGAAGACGCAATTTTGTGCCTGACCCGAGCGGACCTTTTTGCGCCAGCAACTGATCAAGATCGCTGAAGCCCGGCGCGTGTCCTTTGTTCGGACCGGCGCTATCGCCGGGCAGTTTGCTTGTGAAAGTATTTGGCCGTTTGATGGCCGTGCTGGTGGCCAGCTCCGTTCCGCTGAGAGCAGGCTGCGGGCGGCCGGACACCGAGCTGCTGTTCAGCAACGATTGCTCATGCACCGCGTTGGGATCATTGGAAAGAGTTTGCGCCGTGGAACGCTCAATCTCGTTCATTACAGAAGTTACGTCCGGCTGTTCCACCTTTGGTTGATCGGGCAATACGTCGCGCATGTCATCCGGCAACGCTGTGCTCGCCTGAACTTCCTCCAGCAATTTGTCGAACGATTTCTTCTCATCCGGCAATTGCACGTCGGTGTTGTCAGGGTTTGGTTTCGCGGCCGGATTGATCTGATCGGCACTGCTCTTATCCAGATTCGAATCAAGGACGCGCTTCACCTTGAACGTGGGCGTCTGCTCGTTATGGGCGAACACTGCGTCAGCAGACGCGAAACGCGTCCGATAAAAATAAGTGCACAACGCGAAATGTATCGCCAGCGACACAATTAATCCGAGCCAGAGCCAGTTGCGCTCCTTGCTGCCCGTTAGCAAACCTTCGGTCTCGAAGCGGTCGAGCTCGTCGAAATCGGAAGCCCTCATGCGGTTGCAAAGATACCACTTAAATGACGAAGCACGAATGCCGAAGGAGAACGCAATCACGATCTAAATCGGCGACCACTCAGCGTTTGCCATCTAGTGATCCGGACTTAATTCGTCATTCGGAGTTCGTCATTCGCTTGTCATGTCGAGTGAATGTCGAGACATCTCTGATTTCATCCCGCAGTTCCACGTGTTCGCTCGATGAATGCACGCGCAGCCCGGCGTATTTCCTCCGCCACACGCGCTTCGGGCGACACAAATTTCGGGGTGAACCACGGAAACAATCCGATCAAATCGTGCGTGACCAGAATTTGGCCGTCGCAATGCTCACCCGAGCCGATCCCGATCGTCGGGATGCCGATCGCATAAGTGATCTGCTTAGCGACATCGGCTAGGACAATCTCGAGCACCACGGAAAATGCCCCCGCTTTTTCCACCGCATGGGCGTCCGCCAGCAATGCTTCGACCTCCGATTGTGTGCGGCCTTTTATTCGGTACCCGCCTTGCTCGCGCACACTTTGCGGCAGCATGCCGATGTGCGCCATAAACGGTATTCCGGCCTGCGTGATCGCCTCGATCTGCCCGACATGACTCACACCACCTTCGAGCTTCACCGCCTCCGCGCCGGCGTCGACAAATTTTCTGGCCGTCTCCGCAGCTTGTGCCGGAGTGTCGTAAGTGTGAATCGGCATATCCGCGACGAGCAACGCCTGTTTGACCCCCCGCGCCGCCGCGCGCGTGTGATGCAACATTTCGTTCAGTGTCACATCCGTAGTGTCCTGATAACCCAGAACTACCATGCCTAGCGAATCGCCCACGAGGATGATATCGATGCCACTCTCATCGAGCAAACGCGCTGTGGGATAATCGTACGCAGTGAGCGCGGTAATTTTTTCGCCGCGCCGCTTCATCTCGCGAAAATCTTTCATTGCGCTTGCTCGCAAGATCAGCTGCCCATTTCAGAACGCAAGCCGCGGCAGAAAGCGGCGCTGCTCTGCAGTTTGCATCTTTGCATCTACCAGCTGGCCGCACAGGGAACCACGTCGCCAGGTTCTTTAAACTCCGCGAGCAACGCGCTGACAGTCTTCTTCTCGCCTAACAAAACCAAGTCGGGCCGGATATCGGCCAGCGGCCGAAGCACAAAGGTTCTTAAGTGCAGTCGCGGATGCGGCAGTTGCAATCGCTCGTCGTTGATTTGTTGGTCTCCGCAGTAGAGCAGATCGATATCGATGGTTCGCGAAACGTTCCTTGGATGATCCCGTTTGCGGCCCAACGTTCCCTCGATCTGAATCAGTTGCTCAAGCAAACGCTCGGGATCGTCTTCATACTCAAATTCAACGACCGCATTCCAAAACTTTCCGGCTCCCGGTTCGCAACCGACCGGTTCGGTCTCGTAAACCGCCGAGGAAAGAATCGGCAGCTTTACATTGGCGAGATTGAAAATTGCCTTTCGCGCGGCGCGCAGATTCTCGAGGCGATTGCCGAGGTTCGAGCCGAGTGCGACTGCGGTTCTCATTTTCTCTGTAGCGGCGGCCTATGACCGCCGTGCGAATTGTAGGGCGTCTGTGCCAGACGCCATGGCGTTTCACAGAAACGCCCTACAGTTTCACAGTCCCAGCACATCTTGCATCGAGTAAAGTCCCGGTGGTTTGTTGATAATCCACTTCGCCGCGCGTAATGCGCCTAACGCAAAAATCCCGCGATTTGCTGCCCGATGCGTTAGCTCCAAGGATTCGCCGGGTCCGCTAAAATTTATGGTATGCTCGCCGACAACATCACCCTCGCGAATTGATTGAATCGGTATTTCGCTGTCTCGCACCGATTTCAAAATTTCAGCCAGTGTTTTGGCTGTCCCGCTCGGCGCATCTTTTTTCATTTTGTGATGCGTTTCGACAATCTCCGGATTGAAATCCGGCCCGAGCAATTCGGCAGCCTTTTGCGCCAGCCAAAAGAGCACGTTGACCCCCACGCTGAAATTCGAGGCCAAAACGATCGGGACCAAGTGCGCTGCCTCTTCCATCGTTTTGCGTTGCTGCTGAGAGTGGCCGGTCGTTCCAATGACGAGCGATTTGCCATGCTGCAACGCGGCGCGGCAGATTTCATCGATGCTGTCGGCCTGACTGAAGTCGATTGCCACGTCACAATTTTTCATAGCCGGTTCTATCGAATCGCCCAGATCGCATCGCGCGGCGATCTCGATTTTCCGATCGCTCTGCGCCAGATGGAGCACAGTTTTTCCCATGCGACCGGCCGCGCCGATGAGCAACACGCGCATGGGAGATTCCTTCATTGCTGCGCATTTTAGACCTTGTAGCGTCCGCTGTCCTCAGCGGAGTTCAGGAGGTCGCTTTTCGACGTGGAAGATTGTGCGCTGAGGACAGCGCACGCTGCAGCACTTGCAGGCTACCGCTTCGATTCGAAGTCTTCCAGCGTCTTACGCAGGCGCGCCTGGTTCGCTTCGCTCATTTCACACAAGGGCAAACGAACTTCAGACGACACCGCGCTGCGCCAGCCAAGAGCTGTCTTCACAGGAACCGGGTTGGGCTCGATGAACAAATCTTTGAACAACGGCAGCAATTTCCGATGCAGGTTTGCCGCCGATCTTAAATCGCCCGATTCGCAGTCTCGCACGAGAGCGCACACTTCAGATGGAAACAAATTCGAGGCCACGCTCACGACACCGGCAGCGCCCACGGCCATAAACGGGAGCGTGAGCGAATCGTCGCCGCTCAAAATCGTAAACGCTTCGGGCAAACGCCGGCGCAACTCCCCAACGCGCTCGACGCTACCGCTTGCTTCCTTGATAGACACGATGTTGCGGCATTCTTTGGCCAAACGGGCCACGGTCTCCGGCAGGATGTCCACACTGCAACGTCCGGGGATGTTGTAGAGCATGATTGGCAGCGAGGTAGCGTCGGCGATTGCTTTGAAATGGCGGAACAATCCTTCCTGGCTCGGTTTGTTGTAATACGGTGCGACGAGCAGCGCGGCGTCCACTCCGAGTTTCTCGGCCAGCTTCGTGTCGGCGATGGCGTGTTGTGTGGCGTTCGAACCTGTTCCCGCAAGCACGAGGCAACGCTTATTCGCCTTTACGACTGCACAGCGGATCACTTGTTCCCGTTCGTCGTGTGAAAGCGTTGGCGATTCGCCAGTCGTGCCGATCGCGACGACCCCGGTGATGCCTGCCGCGATTTGTGTTTCGATCAGTTGTTCGAATGCAGAAACGTCAATGCCGCCATCGCGAAATGGCGTGACCAATGCCGTGAACGTGCCGCGAAACATGTTTTCTATTCAATTGTCATGTCGAGCGAAGTCGAGATATCTCTGGATATCGAAAATTAGAGATTCCTCGACTCCGCCGGAATGACAGAACACCAACCTTGTGGGGTTCAAATCTCAATCGTCCCTTCGAAAACAAATTTCGCGGGCCCCGTGAGTGTGACGTTGCGGAAGCCGCCATCAATTCTTTCGAAACCGACCTGAAGTTCGTCGCCGCCCCGCGCGAGGACAGTGACTGGCCCTTTGCAATCCTCGCTGGCGGCGAAGATGAGCGCACTGGCGACTATCCCCGTGCCGCACGCGAGCGTTTCGTCTTCCACGCCCCGTTCATAGGTGCGAATGGCGATTTTGTTGGGCCCACGTTTTTCGATGAAGTTCACGTTTGTCCCATTCGGTGAAAACATTTTGTGACGACGAATCGCTGCGCCCTCGCGGCGCACGTCGGCCTCATCGATTTTCGCAACGGGGATCACGACATGCGGGACCCCGCTGTTGATGAAGTGAACCGTCTTGTTTTGAGCCGCCGTGAGTAAGTCGACGTTCAGGCGCAGATCAGTGGGCTCGGTCATTTGCAGTGTTACGAAATCGCCCTTCAGTTCTGCAGAAATCACACCGGCCGGCGTTTCAAAAGAAATCCTTCCCTCGTGTCCGCCAACTTTATTTGCAAAACGCGCGAAACAGCGGGCGCCGTTGCCGCACATCTCAGCCTCTCCGCCGTCGGCGTTGAAATAGCGCATTCGAAAATCCGCGCGATTTGTTGGGTTTTCGAGTAACAGGATGCCGTCGGCGCCGACGCCACGGTGCCGATCACATAATTGCGCGATCTGGTCGCGACCTAAATCGATGTCTCCCCTCCTGTTATCAAACAGGATAAAATCATTCCCCGCGCCATTCATTTTCGTAAAGCGCAACATGCATTTCGTTTAGCATACGTGCGGTGGAAACGCGAACGCGGCGCTCAAGGAGTGGCGGCTTGCAAGCCGTCGTTCGTTGGTGAGCGCGCCATTGCGGGATGCCTTTTCGGTGTTTATTTATCCCGCGTGAAGAAACTCGGCGTGTGGATGGTGATGGCCGTTCTTTGCCTCGCGCCGCAGTTCTCGTTCGCCGGCGATTGCAATGACCTGGTCCTGGCGCAGGTCAGACAGATGCCGAAAGGCGGTCGTTATTCTGTTTCGCATTTTGCAAAGATTCGCCTGCAATCCTCGGCACATTTTGAATCGGGGAAATTCTTTATCATTCCTTCGGGACCGAGTTTCTGTTCAGGCGCGACGTATCTGGTGTTTATCCGAACGATCGAAGCTTTGCGTGAACGTGGTCAGCTTCGTCTGGACTATGGCACGCTTGAGCGCTTGATCATTCGCGACCAGCGCGACGGAGAAGGAGTCTGGGGCCGATGGAACGCAAATGGTCCAGGTACTGCGCGTCTGTTTCACGAGCTGCGGCTCGGTCGAAATTTTGACAATATCGATCAAGCGAAGCCTGGCGATTTCATGAAAATTTTCTGGTCCAGGGCGGTTGGCAGAAACGAGCACGGACATTCCACGATTTTCCTGGGAACGGAGAATCGGCCGGACGGTCAGTACGTTCGTTACTGGTCGAGCAATATCCCGTCGGGTTACGGCGAGAAAAGTGTGCCGCGAAGCAAAATCGCCTACGCACTTTTCTCGCGTCTCGAAACGCCGGGCAATCTGGAGCGAATCACCAGCGCGCCCGTTGTCGATACGTATTTGGCGTCTCTGTTGCGCAGTCGTTCCAGCATTTCAGAAGCTGGCGCGAAGTGCGGGCTGTAGGCACGTGTCGCTAAAACGTACTTCATCGAGCGCCAACAAGTACGGCAACGAAATCTGGCTTGCCTTGGCTATAGCTGATCTATAAAACGGCATCATGCTTCTCGAAACCTTAAAACATCATTGGTGGGTTCCAGTTTTACGGGGTGTCGTTGCAATCATCTTCGGAATAATGGCGTTCGCCTATCCGGGATTAACACTCGCGGTGCTTGTAATCTTGTTTGGGGCCTGGGTGCTGGTTGACGGCATCTTTCGCATCATCGGCGCAATCGGGCACCGGTCGTCCGACCCTGATTGGGGCTGGCAGCTCGTCATCGGAATTCTCGGAATCATCATCGGCTTTCTCACGTTTCACGCGCCTGCAATAACCGCGCTTGCTCTGGTCATTTATATCGCCGCATGGGCGCTCATGATCGGCGTAAGCGAGATCGTGATAGCAATCAAGCTGCGCCAGGAAATTAAAGGCGAGTGGTTCCTGATTCTTATGGGCGTTGTGTCGATTCTCTTCGCGATCATGCTTCTATGGAACCCGCTGCCTGGCGCGCTCGCTCTGGTTTGGCTCATTGCGTCCTATGCGATT